>Ga0070741_10004766_pt1 | contig 31311 bp, 30 predicted proteins | sample Coa_R1_4_FD_66440 | JGI IMG/M metagenome (GOLD analysis project Ga0070741, IMG submission 66440) | Surface soil microbial communities from Centralia Pennsylvania, which are recovering from an underground coalmine fire - Coalmine... | ecosystem: Environmental > Terrestrial > Soil > Unclassified ... | reverse complement strand
CGGATTCACTTTAATCGAACTGGTCGTCGTCATGCTCGTGCTCACGATCATCCTCGGCATGGTCGGCGTGCGCTTGACGCGCGATCAAACCGACATTCTTCGCGACGAGGCCGGCCGCCTGGTGCTCGTGCTGCAAAACGCCCAGCAGCAGGCGATTCTCGAAGGGCAACCGTACGCCTTCGCGTTCACGGACGAGGGTTACCGATTTCTGCGCATCGACACTAAAGGCAAGCTCGTCCCCATCGAAGCCGATGAGTTGCTCGCGCCGCGCAAGCTTCCGCCGCCCTTAATGCTGGGTCCCGTCAAACCGCGCGATGCGACGTCGCGGCGACCGGAGGTGATCCTGTTCGATCCGAGCGGGGAATTTCCGGCCTTCGCGATGGTGCTCACCTTCGGCGATATCTCGTGGTACGTACAAGGCTCGAGCGATGGCAGCATTCAATCTTCCCCGGTCCTTGCGCCGGCGGCCGCTTAACGCCGTGCGCGCGCACTTCCCGCTCCCTCATGCTGCTCCCGCCGGGGCGCGCGAACGCCCGCGCGCCCGTTCGGCGGCGCGAATGTCCGCTGGACATTCGCGCGACCACCGCCCCGATCCCCTCGCGGGGGGAGGGAGACGGGCCGTGGCGCACGCGGCGCGTCGGCACTTCCTGATATCGGGCTTCACGCTGGTCGAAGTGCTGGTAGCCCTCGCCATTCTCGCCATCGCGCTGGCCGCGGTTCTGCGCGCCATGGGCCAGGCGATCGACCTCTCTACCGATCTGCGCGAACGCACGCTCGCGCTGTGGGTGGCCGAGGAGCGCGCCACCGAGTACCAGTTGAAACGCGACTGGCCGGGACTGGATACCAAGGAAGGCACCATGGAGTTCGGCGGCCGGGAATGGCGCTGGCGCGACCGCATTTCCTCGACGCCGCTCGCCGAGCTGCGTCGCGTCGATATCGAGATCCGCACGCCGAACTCGCCGGACGTCCTCGCGCACCTCGCCGTTTTCCTGCGCCAGCCATGAACGGCGACATCCGCGCGCGCGGCTTCACGCTGTTGGAAATTCTCATCGCGGTCGCCGTGTTCGCGATATTTTCCGCGATGGCGTACGGCGGTCTGATGCGGCTGCTCGACAACCGCGAGCGCATCGATGCGGAACGGAGTTTCTGGCGCGAGGCCGCGCTCGGGTTCACGCGCCTCGAGCAAGACTTCGCGCTCGCGCGCAAGCGCCCTATCCGCGACAACGACGGCACCGAAAAGCCGGCCTTCACCGGCCAGCCGACGGATACGCGCGCGGTCGGCGAACCGAGCGTCGAGTTCACGCGCGGCGGAATACTGGTTCCGAACGGCTTCACCGCCGACTTGCAACGCGTCGCGTATCGACTGGTGGACGACAATCTCATGCGTATGACGTGGCCGGTGCTCGACCGCGCGCCGTTGACCAAGCCCGTCATGACGCCGCTGTTGCACAACGTCGAAGAATTCCAGGTGCGTTTCTTCATGAGCGGCAACGCGGTCGGAGCGGCCAGCGGCGCGGCGAGCGGCGCATGGATCGATCGCTGGCCGCCGCCGGCCCAGCAGGGCAGTAATTTCACGCCGCTGCCGCGTGCCGTGGAAGTCACCGTGGCGCTCAAGGGGCGCGGCAAGTACAAGCGCGTGTTCCTCGTGGGCGACGATAAATGAGAGCGCGCCAGCGAGGCGTCGCGCTGATCACGGCGATGCTCATCGTCGCGATCGTCGCCACGCTCGCGACTTCGCTCGCGCTCGGCCAGCAGGTATGGCTGCGCCAGACGCAGAATCTCGTCGACCTCGCGCAGGCGGAGCGCTTACGCCAAGGCGCGCTCGAGTTCGCCGCCGCGATCCTCGCGCGCGACGCCAAGAACGGCCAAACGAGCGGGACCGATAATCTGGACGAAGATTGGGCCAAGACGATACCGCCGTTGCCGGTGGAAGGCGGCGCGATCCTGATTTCCATCGCCGATGCGCAGGCCCGTCTCAACCTGAACAACCTGATACAGCCTCCGCGACCGGGGCAGGCTCAGAGCGGCGGGCCGAGCACGGATTACGTGGGCGCCTACCGGCAGCTCTTGACGCTGCTCGGGTTGAATCCGCAGCTCGCCGATGCGCTGCTCGACTGGATGGACACCGATGCAACCGCGCAAGCCGACGGCGCGGAGGACATCGACTACTTGAACCACGATCCGCCCTACCGCGCCGCCAATCGCCCGCTGACGTCCGTCGATGAGCTGCGTCTCATCAAGGGCTACACCGAAGACGTCGTCGAGAAGCTGCGTCCTTACGTCATCGTGTTGCCCGCGCCGGGACAATCCCCCGTCAACGTCAACACGGCCTCGGCGACGGTTCTTGCCGCGCTGACGAACACGAGCATTGCGCAAACGGAGCAGATCGTCAGCGCCCGAGCGAACAATCCGTTCAAAGACGTCGGTCAGTTTCAAAAGCTGCTGCCGGGCAAGACGCTCAACCCGTCGAACTATGCTGTGACCAGCGGGTATTTTATAGTGTCGGTCGAAACCCGTATCGGCCGGACGCAACGCCGCAGCGAGGCATTGGTCGAGCGCCCCGCGGGAGGCGCGAACGTGCGCGCGTTGTGGTATCGGCAACCTGCCGTCAAGATCGTATTGGATGAAGACAAGGCTTAAAGACCGCTTCGGCGACTGGCTCGGCGCGCTGAACGCCGGCTCCGCCTTGCTCGGCGGACGCGGCACCCAGCTGCTGTTGCCGCGCGGGTGGCCGGAAGGCAATCCTTCGGTCTACTGGTGGACGCGCGGGCCGGACACGCGCAGCACGCGTGCGGGGCGCGAAGAGAATATCACGCAGTTGCCGCCGGCGTTGCGCGCCGGCCCGGTGCACGCGTGGACGCCACCGGGCGATACGTTGCTCACGCGCACCAAGCTCCCGACGCGTTCGCGCGCGCGCATACTTCAGGCCCTGCCCTACGCGCTGGAAGATCAGCTCCTCGATGAGCCGGAGAATCTTCATTTCGCGTACGCTCTGGAAGCGGACGGGAGCCTCGCCGTCGCCGTTACGCAGCGGGCGCGCCTGAATGTCTGGCTGGAAATCTTCAAGAGTGCCGGCGTGCGGCCGGCGAGCCTGTGTCCCGCGAATCTCGCGCTGCCGCTCTATCCCGACGCGTGGTCGGCGGCGTTTGTCGACAACGAGCTCTGGGTGCGTAGCGGCGCGCACACGGGTTTCGTCAGCAGCGCCGCTCCCGACGCGCCGCCGCCGTTGCTCGAGGCCGCCTTGAAGGAAGCGAGCGCCCAAAACGCGGCTCCGCAGCAACTCATTCTCTATGCGCCCCCGGCCGATCTCGATTCCGAGCGCTGGGCCACGGCGCTTCACGTGCCGATCGTCGTCGAAACCGGAGATTTCTGGGAAACGGCACGCGCGCCCGCGCTCAATCTGCTGCAAGCGGACTTCGGGCAAGTCGCCCACGTGCAGCAAATCTTCCGGCCGCTGCGTCCGGCCGCGGTGATGCTCGGGGTTTGGCTCGTCGCGATGGTGATCATGGACGCGATCGAATGGGGGCGCTTGCGTCATGAACACAATGTGTACGCCGCCGAGATGCGGGAGATTTTTCAGCGCAGCTTCCCGGAAGTAAAAACGGTGCTCGATCCCGCCGCGCAGATGCAGAAACAGCTCGACGCGCTGCAGTCGCGCGGCGGCGGGCCGGCCGACCTGCTGCCGCTGCTGACGCGCGTCGCTCCGGCGTTACAGAACCAGCAAGGCCGCGTCAAACTTCAGGGCGTCAAGTACACCGAGCGCAGCCTCACGCTCGAGCTCGCGCTGCCCGATTATCAGGCGCTCGATGCGATGAAGAACGCCCTGCAAGCGGCTAGCTTGGACGTCGAGGTGCTCGCCGCCAACGGCCGCGGCAATGAAGTCGAAGGCCGGCTGCGGGTGCAGCCGGGCGGACTGAAGATCAAACCGAAGCAGCCTTCATGAAGATGGACAGCGAGCTCTACCAAAGGACTCTCGCTTACTGGCGCGGGCTCGCCCCTCGCGAACAGCTGGTGGTCGGCATCGGCGGCGTTGCCGCGGTCGTTCTCTTGCTTTACGCGTTTCTTTGGGCGCCGCTCCAGCACGATCTCGACCGCCTGCGCGCCGAAGTGCCGCGCGAACAACAGCAATTGCAGTGGATGCGGGCGCAGGTCAACCGCATCAATCAACTGCGCGCCGCCGCGCCAAGCGGCGTCCGGGGCGGAGGGCTGCTGAGCTTTGTCGAGCAGTCGGCGCAAACCTACGGTATCCGTACCAGCATCAAGCGCGTCGAGCCCGAAGGTCCCAACGCCGTACGCCTCGCGATCGACGGCGTCGCGTTCAACAGCCTCGCCGAGTGGCTCGCGAATCTGCAAAAGCAAGGCGGCGTGCGTATCGACAACGCCACGCTCGAACCATCGCCCACTCCCGGCGTCATCAACGCGCGGCTGTTATTGCGCGCTCCCGGTTCATGAGCAATGTGCGGCGCTTGCGGCGAGGCGCAGGCTATTTAATCCTCGGCCTTGTTCTTTACCTGATCTTCCTGCTGGCGACGGCCCCCGCCGTTTGGCTCGCCGAAGCCACGACGCGGCTGAGCGACGGCGCGCTCACGCTCGCGAGCCCGCGCGGCACCTTCTGGCGCGGCGCCGGCGAGCTCTATGCCGGAGGTCCGGCGACCGGCGTGCGGCATCTCGGCACGCTGCATTGGCAAGTGAACCCGTTGTGGCTGTTCGTCGGTCGCGCACAGCTCGCGATGCGGCTCGAGGGCGAACCCGCCCGAGGACAAGCCTCCGTGCGCGTGGGACTGCAGCGCAACATCAACGTGCGGGACCTGAACGCCTCGCTCCCGGCCCAGCTCACGCCGCTGATCTATCCGCCCGCCGCCTTCTTCGCGCCGACCGGCACGATTGAAATACAAGCGCCGAGCGTCGACGTGAGTCGCGAAGGCCTGGTGGCCGTTGCGGAAGCGCAGTGGCGCGGCGCCGGCGGGCGCTTCACCGGACCCGAGGGATTGGGCGACTATCGCGTCGAGATCACCGGCCGCGGCGATCTCGCGACATTTCGTCTCACCACATTGCGCGGTAACCTGGATCTCGCAGGCGAGGGGCAATGGCGCGTAACGGGCGACGGCGAGCTCCGGTTTAACGGCAGCGCGACGCCGAAAGGAAATGCCGCGCAACTCGAGCCGCTCCTGCGCGCGCTCGGTCGCGATCTCGGCGGCGGCCGGCGCGAGATCCGCTTTGTCGGTAAGTTTCCGGTCATGCAGCAATTGGGATATTAAGGCAGCGTCCCGCGCGATCTAGTCGAAATAATAGAATCGGGTCGAACATATCCCGACCGCGGTTCGGGAACCACAATTACGTTTGTCAACAACTCGACGACGCGCCGAGCGGCGCTCGATTAAGAGAACAAAAACCGGGATTCCGATTACTGAGATCGGGGCTACTATTCTGCTCGAGCGGAATCGCCAAGATTCCTCTCGATCAGCACCTCCATCACCGCTTCCGCCGCGCGCGCGTCCGCGTCTTGCTTGAGCGCCCGATGCATTTCGGCGAGCGCGGCTTGCACCGACTCCGCCTGCTCGGGGTGTTCCAGATACTGCTCGACGGCGGCGCCGAGCGCTTCCGGCGTGGCCTCGTCCTGCATTATTTCCGGCACCAAGCGGCGGCCGGCGAGATGGTTCGGCAGCGCGTACATCTTTACGTGCGCGAACAAGCGGATCAACACCTCGGAAAGCGCCGACACCTTGTAGGTGACGACCATCGGTTTCTTCAGCAACGCCGCCTCGAGCGTGGCGGTGCCGGAGGCGAGCAACGCGACGTCGCAGGCCGCGAGGGCGTCGCGCGAATGGTTCAAGAGCAGTGTGAGCGGCAAATCGGCCGCGCTCTCGCGCGCCAACGCCTGCTCGAACAGCACGCGCGTCGCGCGGCTCGCGAACGGCGCGACGAAATGCAATCCCGGACGTCGGGCGTGCAGCCACCGGGCGGTACGCACGAACAGCGCCGCATGGCGCCTGAGCTCGCCGACCCGGCTGCCGGGGAGCAAGGCGACGAGCGTCCGATCGACGGGCAGGGTTAAACGTTCGCGAATCGCCCGAGCGTCGTAGTTGTCGGGAATTTGATCCGCAAGCGGATGCCCGACGAAAGTAACGGGGACCTTGCGCTCCTCGTAGTAGCGCGCCTCGAAGGGAAACAGCGTCAACATCCGATCGACCGCGCGATGGATTTTGCGCAGACGGTAGCCGCGCCACGCCCATACCGTGGGACTGACGTAATGTATCGTCGGAATGCCGGCCGCGCGCAGGCGCTGCTCGACGGCGAGATTGAAGTCGGGCGCATCGACGCCGATATAGAGATCCGGCGGTTTCGCGAGAAAGTGCGCGGCCAAACGGCGGCGCGTGAGGAGAACGCCCGGGAGCCTGGCGATCCCTTCGAGCCCGATGACCGATAGGCGCTCCATGTCGTAAAGACTGCGGCAACCTTCGGCCTGCATATGCGCGCCGCCGATGCCCTCGAAGGCGACGCCCGGCAGCCGTAGCTTCAGCTCGCGCATCAAGCCCGCGCCGAGGAGATCGCCCGATACTTCGCCGGCGACGATGCCGATCTTATAGATAAAACCCCTTCCTCCCCGGCCGGGGAGGGATCGGGGAGAGGGGGCAGCGTTCGACAGCGTGGTGTTTTCCATAAATTAGTGGTCCCTCCTGCGCAGGCAGAGGGGCCGGGGCGATAACGCCGCCTGGCTTACCGCACGATGCCGCGCTTCGACGCCTTGATGAATTCGACGAAGCGCGCGATTTCCGGCTGTGATTGCCCGACGCGTTCCAGCTCTTGCACCGCTTCCGCCAGTTTCAGCTCCGAGTGGTACAGCGTCTTGTACGCGCGCTTGATGATGAGAATGGTTTCTTCGCTGAAACCCCGGCGCCGAAGTCCGCGCGCGTTGATGCCGTGGGGAACACCGCCTTGGCCGGCGACCGTCACAAACGGCGGCACGTCCTTGAAGAGCGTGGTATTGACGCCCGTCATGCAATGCGCGCCGATGCGGCAGAACTGATGGACCAGCGTGAACCCGCCGAGCACCGCATAATCACCGATGTGGACGTGGCCGGCCAGGCTCGACGCGTTGGCGAAAATCGTGTGGTCCCCGACCTGGCAGTCATGCGCGATATGCGAATAGGCCATGAGAAAATTGTCGCTCCCGAGCCGGGTTACTCCCCCGCCCGCCACGGTCGCGCGGTTGAGCGTGCAGTATTCGCGGATGACGTTGCGGTCGCCGATCTCCAGGCGCGTCGGTTCGCCTTTGTACCCGGTATGCTGCGGCGCATCGCCGAGCGAACAGAATTGGTAGATGCGGTTTTCCTTGCCGATGCGCGTCGGCCCGAGGATCACGACATGGGGTGCGATCCGGGTCGAATCGCCGATCTCGACGTCCGCCCCGACAATCGCGTACGCGCCGACCTCGACGCCCTGCCCCAAACGCGCGCGGCCGTCCACCACCGCGGTCGGATGGATCACTCCGATCCCCCTATCCCCTTATACGTACACATCAACTCCGCGCTACAGCAGAGCTCGCCGTCGACCGACGCCGACGCATCGAAGAGCCAGATGCCCTTCATCTTGCGCTTGACCGCGACTTCGATGCGCATCTGATCTCCGGGGCCGACGGCGCGCTTGAACCGCGCCTTGTCGATGCCGAGGAAATAGTAGACCGAGCTCTCGTCCGGCACTTGCTCGAGGGTTTTCATCGAGAGGATGGCGCACGCCTGCGCCATGGTCTCGAGGATCAGCACGCCGGGCATGACGGGCTGATGCGGAAAGTGCCCGGGAAAGAACGGCTCGTTGATCGTCACGTTCTTGATCGCCGTCAATCGCTTGTCGGCTTCGTAATCGAGCACGCGGTCGACCAGCAAGAACGGAAAGCGGTGCGGCAGATACTTGCGCACTTCGCGGATATCAAGCGGCTTCAAGATCGCTCCTCGTTGAGTTTCGCAATTTCCTTTTCGAGTTGTTTGACGCGGCGCGCGAGCTCGTCGAGCTGCTGGAGTCGGACCACCTGGCGCCGCCAATGCTCCGCGCGCTCGGCCGGAATCCCGGACGAATAAGCGCCCGCTTGGCCGATCGAGCTCGCGACCATCGATTTACCCAGCACCACGACGTCGTCGGCGATGTCGATGTGATCGACGATGCCGACCTGCCCGGCGAACATGCAACGCCGCCCGATGGTTACGCTGCCCGAAACGCCGACGCAGGCGGCCATCGCCGTATGTTCCCCGATCCGCACGTTGTGCCCGATATGCACCAGATTGTCGAGTTTCACGCCGTCGGCGATCTGCGTGTCGTTGAACGTACCGCGGTCGATCGTCGTATTCGCCCCGATCTCGACATCGTCGCCGATAATCACGCGTCCCAACTGTGGAATCTTGACCCAGCGCTCGCCGTCCTTCGCGTAGCCGAAGCCGTCGCCGCCGATCACCGCGCCCGGGTGCAGCAAACAGTTCTTTCCGATCACGCAGCGTTCGCCGACCCACACGCGCCCCGTCAACCGGGTTCCCGCCCCGATCGCCGCTTCGCGGCCGACGTACGAGCCCGCGCCGATCTCCGTTCCTTCACCGATCACCGCCCCCGCCTGGACGACCGCGTGCGGCCCGATGCTCGCCGTCGCGGAAACGCGCGCCGCGCTGTCGACCACCGCGCTCGCGTGTATACCGGGCCGCGGGGTCGGCGACGGATGGAGGAACCCCGCGATGCGCGCAAAATGAAGTTGCGGCTGCTCGACGATCAGCGCGTTGCCGCCGTATTCGGCGGCGTCCGCTTCGGTGAGCACGACCGCGCCCGCCCGGCACGCGCCCAGCAGGCGTCGATGCTTGGGGTCGTTGACGTAAGAGATTTCGTGGGACTGCGCCCGCTCGAGCGGAGCGACACCGGTGATCTCGACGTCGCCCACGCCGCGCAACCGCCCTCCGAAGCGCCGGGCGAGCTCTGCTAGGGTGGCCGCCATCGTTGCTGCTACTTCTTTCCCAACTTCTGCAAAACCTTGTCGGTCAAATCGACTTTCTTGCTCGCGTAAATCGTGCCTTCGTGCAAGATCAGGTCGTAGTTCTCCTGCTTGGCGATTTCGACGATCGCCTTGTACACGACCTTCTGCAGCGAGGCGAGTTCCTCGTTGCGCCGCAGATTATAGTCCTCGCGGAATTCCTGCGTCTCGCGGCGCGCGTCGCGCTTCAGCACCACGATCTCGTGTTCCTTGGCGCGGCGATCCGCCTCTTTCATGAGCAGGCCGTTTTTTTCCAACTCGTCCTCGAGCTGTTTGATCCGGGCCTGCATCGCGACCAGCTTTTTGTCGCGCGGTCCGAACTCGGCTTCGAGTTTTTTCAACGCCGCCTGGCCCTGCGGCGCTTCCTCGATGACTTTGACGGCGTTGACGTAACCGACCTTGAGCTCTTGCGCATGGAGCGAGCCCGCATCCGCCAGCACCGCGATGCCTGCGGCGGCCAACAGTATGGCGCGGATCATGTGCTTGGAAAAAAAACCTCTCATCATCTGAACGGGACGCCTAGCGTAAACTGGAACTGCTCTTTTTGGTCGCCCGGCTTGTTGTTCAAAGGTTTCGCGTAGCTGAAACTCAAGGGGCCGACCGGCGAAAACCAATTAAACGCCAAACCCGCGGAATAACGCAACTCCCCGAGATCCACGCGCTCGCCCGGTCCGTACACCATTCCGGTATCGACGAAGAGGCTCATGCGCATCGACTTGTCGTCGCGCGTCGTTCCCGGCACCGGGAAGAAGTATTCCATATTGCCGAGCACGCGGCGATTGCCGCCGATCGTTTGATCCACGGAAGGGTCGCGCGGCCCGAGCGAGCTCCCCCGGTAGCCGCGTACCGTGGAGCTTCCCCCCGCGTAGAAATTCTTGAAGAACGGCAAGGTCGTCGTATCGCGATAGCCGTCGCCGTAACCTAGCTCGGCCTTCGCACGCAAGGTGGTCGTTTCGGTCAAAGGCCAGTAGCGACCGAGCAGGTAATTCAACTTGTAGTACGTTATATCGCTGCCGGGGACCGCGACTTCGCCGCTGATGCGTTGGAGCGAGCCGCGCGTGGGAAATATCGCGCTGTCGAGACTGTCGCTCGACCATCCCAGGCTCAGTTTGTACGCTTTGACCGGCGAACCTTCCAGCGCAACGAAGTCTTTCGCCACCTGGGCGCTGGTATCGCGCGTCTCGATTCCTATGCTTTCGTAGTCGAGGCCGACGTTCAGCCGGTTGTATTCCGTGAGCGGAATTCCCCAGAACACGCCGGCGCCGACCGTCTTGGTGTTGTACGCCGCCGTATCGAGCTGGCTGGTGTCTATTGAGTTCGAGAACAACGTGAAACCGCGGCTGATCCCGTCGGGGGTATAATAAGGATTGACATAACGAACGCTGAAGTTGCGCGTCGCCTTGGTGTTGTCCACTCGGAAAGACAGCTCCTTGCCCGAACCAAAGAGATTGCTTTCGGTGACGGCCGCATTGATGCCGAGACCGACGTCCGAATAACCGACGCCGAGCATCAGGCTTCCGGTCGAACGTTCCTTGACGGTGATGTTCACGTCCACCTGATCGGAGGTGCCGGGCACGGCGGGCGTCTCGATGTTGACGTCTTCAAAATAGCCGAGACGCTGCAGGCGCTCGCGCGAGCGGCGGATCTTCTCCGCCGAATACCACGTACCCTCGAGCTGGCGCAGTTCGCGGCGCAACACTTCGTCGTGCGTCGCGACGTTGCCGCCGAAATTCACCCGCCGGACGTACGTACGCCGGCCGGGATCGACGAAAAAATTGAAACTGACGGTACGGCTGTCCTTGTTGATATCCGGAACGGCGTTGACATTGGCGAACGCATAACCGTCGTTCGCCAAGCGATCGGAGATGCGCTTGGAAGATTCGGTGACCTCTTTGCGCGAAAACACGGCGCCCGGCTTCAAACTGATCAGGTCGCGCAATTCCTTTTCGGCGACGGGAAACTTTCCCGTCAGGCGGACGTTGGAGACGGTATAGCGTTTGCCTTCCGAAACGTTCACCGTGATGTAAATCGCTTCTTTGTCCGGCGTTATGGAGACCTGCGTCGAGTCGATGTTGAATTCAAGAAATCCGCGATCCTGGTAGAAATTCCTCAGTCGCTCGAGATCGCCCGCCAGCTTCTGTTTCGAATACTGGTCGCGGCTGGAAAAAACCGCCCACCACGAGGCGGGGCCGAGCGTGAACAGATCGAGCAACTCCTTGGTGGAGAATTCCTGATTACCGACGATAATGATCTCGCGGATGCGCGCGGGCGGTCCTTCCGTCACCGCAATGTCGATGTCCACGCGGTTGCGCTCGAGCGGCGTCACCGTCGGCTGGATGCTGACCGCGTAGAACCCCTTGCTGAAGTATTGCGATCGCATCTCTTGCTCGACGCGATCCAGCAGCGAGCGGTCGAAGATACGCGCCTCGCTCAGCCCGATCTCCTTCAAGCCTTTCTTGAGATCGTCCTGGGAGAACTCGTGCGTGCCGGTGATGCGGATACTGCCGATGGAAGGCCGCTCCACCACGGAGACGATAAGCACGTCGCCTTTGCGCTCCAGGCGCACGTCCTTGAAGAAGCCGGTTTTGTACAGGGCGCGAATGGCGTTCTCGGCGCCCTTTTCGGTGAGCCTGTCACCCACCTTGACGGGAAGGTAATTGAAAACCGTGCCCGCCGCGATGCGCTGCAAACCCTCGACGCTGATATCCTTGACCACGAACGGCTCGAGCGCCCACGCGAGCGCGGGCAGCAAGGCGATGAAGAGCGCCGCGAGAAATCGATTCATTATGGTTCTTGGAGTCGGCGGCGTTGACAGAGACTAGCTGAATATCCTCGTTAAGTCGTTATAAAAAGCGAGCAGCATGAGCCCGGCCAGGAGCGCGATGCCGAGCTGCTGGCCGACGAGCATCACGCGCTCCGATACCGGCCCGCCCTTGATCGCCTCGATGACGTAATACATCAAATGTCCGCCGTCCAGGACGGGAATGGGCAGGAGATTGAGCACGCCGAGACTGATGCTGATGACGGCGAGAAACATCAGGAACTGCGTTCCGCCGGTCTTGGCCGAATAGCCGGCGTATTGCGCGATGGTGATCGGACCGCTGATGTTCTTGCTCGAGATCTCGAGCGTCGCCATGCGATAGAGCATCTGGAGCGTCAGCGCCGTCATGGCCCAGGTGTTCTGCGCCGATTCCCCGAGCGCTTCGAGCGGACCGAGTCTGACGCGCACACGCATGTCCGGCGGAATGTCGGCGATTTGCGGACGCACGTTGATCCTCCCGACCGTGCGCTCGCCCTGCGGCACCGTCTCGGGCGTAACTTCTACGCTGAGGCGTTGTCCGTTGCGCTCGACCTCGACGGGAACCGTCTGCCCCGCGCGCGGGCCGATCAGCGCGACGATATCCTCCCATCCCTTAACCGGCTGGCCGGCGATACGTATGAACCGGTCACCGACCTGAATCCCGGCGCGCTTGGCGGGGCCGTCCTCGAGCGCGCCCACGACCGGAAGCACTTGCGGCAATACCGGCGACAATCCGATGGCGCGCTCCATCAAGCTCGCGTCGACCGCCGATGCCGGAACATCGCGCAGATCGAGGCGGCGCGTTTCGAGCCGGCCCTGCGGGTCTCTCACTTCCACGTTCAGGACGGAATGATCGAGCGCGCGCTGAAATACGTACAACCGCCGTTGCCCCCAGCTCTGCACTTCGTGGCCGTCCATCGCGAGGATTTGATCGCCCTCCTTGAAGCCGGCGCGTTCGGCGATCGAGCCCGCCGCGACGTTTCCGATCACGGGTCGAATGCCTTCGATGCCGATCATGTAGACCGCCCAATACGCAAGGATGGCAAACAGGAAATTGAAGATCGGGCCGGCGGCGACGATCGGAAAACGCTTCCATACCGGCTGGCGATTGAAGGCCCGATGCGCCTCGTCCTTGGGCACGGGCCCTTCCGTTTCGTCGAGCATCTTGACGTAGCCACCGAGCGGAAGCGCGGCCACGACGAGCTCGGTACCGTCCGGACCGAACCGGCGGCGCCACAGCGGCTTGCCGAAACCGACGGAAAAGCGCAGAACCTTGACGCCGAGGCGCTTCGCCACCCAGTAGTGCCCGAATTCATGCACGACGATCAGGACACCGAGCGCGATGACGAAGGCGGCCGCGTAAAAAAGGATATCAATCATAGTGCCCCATGTTGCTTTCGAGCGGTGACTGCCGCAATGAGTTCCCCGGTAACTTGCCGTGCGCGCGCGTCGTCCGCAAGCACCTGTTCCAGCGTTTGATCGGGCCCGCCGGCCACTTCATCGAGTGTCCGCGCGATAAACCGCGGGATATCGGTGAAGGCGATGCGCCGCTCGAGAAACGCCGCCACGGCGACCTCGTTGGCGGCATTCAAAATCGCCGGCACGGTTCCTCCCGCCGCCGCGGCCTCGCGCGCGAGCCGCAGACACGGGAAACGCTCGAGGTCGGGCGCGGCGAAATCGAGCCGCGCGGTTTCGAGCAGATCGATCGGCCGGGCGCCGGATTCGATGCGCTCGGGCCAGCAAAGCGCGTGCGCGATCGGGATGCGCATATCGGGATTGCCGAGCTGCGCCAGCACCGAGCCGTCCGCGTACTCGACCATCGAATGAATGACGCTTTGCGGATGGATCACCACTTCGATCTGCCCGGGCGCCACGCCGAACAACCGGCACGCCTCGATCAGCTCGAGCCCTTTGTTCATCAACGTCGCGGAATCGACGGAAATCTTGCGTCCCATCACCCAGCGCGGATGCGCGCACGCCTGTTCGGGCGTCACGTGCGTCAAACGCTCCGCCGGCGTCCTGCGAAACGGCCCACCCGAGCACGTCAGCAGTATGCGCCGCAGGCCGCGCGGCGCTTCGCCGGCCGTGAAGTCCGCGGGCAGGCATTGGAAGATGGCGTTGTGCTCGCTGTCGAGCGGAAGCAGCAGCGCGCCGGCGGCGCGCGCCGCCTCGATCAGCAATCGGCCGCCCATGACGAGCGGCTCCTTATTCGCGAGCAGCACGCGCTTGCCGGCGCGCACGGCGGCGAGCGTCGGGCGCAGCCCCGCCGCGCCGACGATCGCGGTGATGACGATGGGCGCGTCCTGATGCGCCGCGGCGGCTTCCAGTTCTTCGATGCCGGTGCGCACTTCGGTATCGACACCCGCCGCGCGCAACCGCCCGGCGAGCGTGGCGGCGGCGGAGGCATCCAGCATCACCGCGAGGCGCGGCCGAAAACGGCGGCACTGTTCGAAAATAACGTCGACTTGTTTATTCGCCGTTAACACGGCGATGCGAAACCGCGCGGGATGGCGCGCGATCACATCGAGCGCGGTGACGCCGATCGAGCCCGTGGAGCCGAGAATAACCACGCCCTGGCCGGCTACTTCACGATCGGAACGAGGCGTGCTCATGCGCGAGCGTAAAACAATTCCATCCAGCCGAGTGCGAACACCGGCGCCGCCGCCGTCAAGGCGTCGATGCGATCGAGCACACCGCCGTGACCCGGCAGCAACGTGCCGCTGTCTTTGACGCCGGCGATGCGCTTCATTTTGCTTTCCGCTAAATCGCCGACAACCGATACGAGTCCGGCGACCGCGCATAACGCAACCCACATACCGAGAACCATGCCCTGAAAATTCCAGATGATTCTCCCACAAATATATGCCAGCAACATCACGCCCAGGAACCCGCCGAGCACGCCCTCCACGGTCTTGCCGGGACTGATCGACGGCGCGAGCTTGGTGCGCCCAAACGCATGTCCCGCCGCATACGCCGCCGTGTCGGCCACGGCGACGAGCACGATAAGGAACAACAATAAGAACGGGCGCCGCGGATCGGCCGCGTGGAGGAAGCTGAGCGCGGCCCAGGCGGGCAGCAGCGTGAGCAATCCTGCCGTCGCGCTGCCGCCGGCGCTATGGAGCATGCTGCCTGTCGGACGCATGAGCGCCACGACGGGCACCGCCAGCCACCACAACGCGCCCGCGAGTAAAACGACGTAAGCGGCGACCACCGACGTGAGCACGGCGGCGACGCAAATGCTGCCCGCTCCGATCACCACCGCGGTGTAGCCGTGGCGCGCCGTCCGCCCCCACTGACATAGCCCGCTCCATTCCCACGCCCCTATTGCAACGATGATGCCGAGCAACAGCGCCACGCCGACCGCGGGAAGCAGAAAAAGCCCCGCGACCAGCGGCGGCGCCAGCACCACCGCCGTGATGATTCGCTGCTTAAGCATTCCGCGCCGCGTCGATCTGCTCGCCGGTAAAACCGAAACGGCGTTCGCGCGCGGCAAACCAAGCGAGGGCGGCGGCAAATTGCTCGCGATCGAAATCGGGCCACAGCACCGGGGTGAAATAAAGCTCCGTGTACGCGAGCTGCCATAGCAGGAAATTACTGATGCGCTGCTCGCCGCCGGTGCGGATGAAGAGATCGGGCTCGGGCAACGCGCCCGTCGCCAGACGCTGCTCCACCATTTCCGGCGTGATGCGCGCGGGATCGATGGCGCCGGAAACGGCGGCGCGCGCGAGCTCGGCGCACGCGCGCGTGATGTCCCAGCGGCCGCCGTAGTTCGCCGCGATGCTGAGCGTCAACGCCGTATTGCCGCGCGTGAGCGCCTCCGCGGCGCGGATGCGTTCGACGATCTTGTCGCCGAAACGCGCGGTATCGCCGATGACCTGGAAGCGCACGCCGTTCTCGTGCAACCGCGCGACTTCCTGATCGAGCGCGGCGAGAAAAAGATCGAGCAGCAGTTCGACTTCTTGCGCGGGGCGGCGCCAGTTCTCGCTCGAGAAGGCGAAGAGCGTGAGATAGCGCACGCCGCTCTCCCCCGCCGCCTCCACCAGCTCGCGCACGCGCTCCCTGCCTTTGCGGTGACCGGCGACGCGCGGCAGGCCACGGCTCTTGGCCCAACGGCCGTTGCCGTCCATGATGATGGCGACATGGCGCGGGATGTTGCTCGCGCCGGCGGGATGGGGAGCGGAGCGTGTCATAAGGAATGAATCGCGAGATCAGCAGAAGTTAAATCTGCATGATCTCCTTTTCTTTCGCGGCGACCAGCTTGTCGACTTCGGCGATGGAGCGGTCGGTCATCTTCTGCACCGCGTCCTCGGCGCGCTTGTCGTCGTCCTCCGTGATCAGCTTTTTCTTCAACTGCTCCTTCAGGTGCTGATTGCTGTCGCGACGCACGTTGCGGATCGCGATCTTGGCGTTTTCGCCTTCCTTGTGCACGTGCTTGGTCAGCTCGCGCCGGCGCTCCTCCGTCAACGCGGGCAACGGCACGCGCAGCGTTTGACCGGCGGCCGCGGGATTGAGGCCGAGATCCGATTCGCGGATCGCCTTCTCGATCGCGCTCAACGAGCCTTTGTCGTACGGCGTGACCGTCAGCGTGCGCGCGTCGGCGGTACTGATATTCGCGAGCTGATTCAGCGGCGTCTTGGTGCCGTAGTAATCGACGCGGACATGATCGAGGAGTCCCGCGTGCGCGCGCCCGGTTCGAATCTTGCCCAGATCGGTCTTCAGCGCCTCGATCGACTTCGCCATCCGGGCTTCGGCATCCTTCTTGATCTGGTCCAGCGTTTGCGGCATGGCTTCACCCCTTAAGCAAGGTACCCTCGGGTTCCCCGCGCAAAATGCGCAGCATCGCCCCGGGCTTATTCATATTAAAGACACGCACGGGCAGATTTTGATCCCGGCAGAGCGCGATGGCGGTCGCGTCCATGACGCCTACGCGCTCGGCCAGGGCTTGATTGTAGCTGATCTCGTCGTAACGTTTGGCGTTCGGGTGCTTCATCGGGTCGCGGTCGTAGACGCCGTCCACCTTGGTCGCCTTCAAGACGATCTCGGCGCCGACTTCGGCGGCGCGCAAAGTCGCCGCTGTATCCGTCGTGAAGAACGGATTGCCCGTGCCCGCGGCGAATATCACCACGCGGCCGCTCTCGAGATGCCGCAGCGCCCGACGACGCACGTACGGCTCTACCACTTGATCCACTCGCAGAGCCGACTGCACGCGCACCGCAACCCCGGCCCGCTCGAGCGCGTCCTGCATCGCCAGCGCGTTGATCACGGTGGCGAGCATACCGATGTAGTCCGCCGAGGCGCGATCCATCCCTTCCGCCGCGGGGGCGACGCCGCGAAAAATATTACCGCCGCCGACGACGACGGCGATCTGCGCGCCGGCCGCCAGCGCCGCCTTCAGTTCCTGGGCGATGCGGTCGATGACGGCGCGATTGAGGCCGTGGCTATCGGACCCCATCAAGGCTTCGCCGCTCAACTTGAGCAGCACGCGTCGGTAAGCGAGCGGCTCTTTGGTGGTCACCATCGAAGCACCTGTGCTATCGCGTTAATTTTTCCCGCCGTCCTGGCACAGCGTCTCGACTTCGATCGACCCCGGCCCGCCATGTCCGTGGGCAAGCGTTTGCCGGCGCGGAGACAGATTAAGCGCCTCCGCGAAAACCTCGGCTCACTTGTTTACCTGCGCCATGACTTCGGCGGCGAAGTCGCCTTTGTTCTTTTCAATACCTTCGCCGACTTCGAAGCGGGCGAAACGCACGACCTTGGCGCCCGCCGACTTAAGTAGTTTCTCAACCGTCGTATCGGGATCTTTCACGAACGCTTGTCCGAGCAGCGTGATTTCGTTTATGTACTTGTTGATCCGGCCCATGACCATTTTTTCGATGATCTCCTTGGGCTTGCCGCTCGCCGCCGCCTGCTCGGTGTAGATTTCCTTTTCCTTCGCCACCGTCGCGGCCGGCACTTGGTCGCGCGACACGTATTCGGGTTTGCTGGCCGCGATATGCATGGCGATGTCCTTCGCCAAACTCTCATCGCCGCCTTCAAGCTCGACCAGCACGCCGATCTTGCGGGTGCTGTGCACATACGAACCGATGTGGCCCTTGGTGGTCGCGGCGTAGCGCACGAAACGGCGCACGCCGATATTCTCGCCCTGCTTCATGACCAGCGCCTCGCGCGCCTGCGCCACCGTCTCGGTTCCGGAATTGGCCGGCAGCGTGTAGAGCGCATCGACGTCCGCCGGATTACGCGCAGCGACGACGGCCGCGACCGCGTTCGCGAAAGCGGAGAAATTGTCGCCCTTCGCCACGAAATCGGTCTCGCAATTGACTTCGGCGATCGCAGCGAGCTTGCGATCGGCGCTCACGTTAAGCCCGATCACGCCCTCCGCCGCCGTGCGCCCGGCCTTCTTCTCGACCTTCGCGCCCGCTTTCTTGCGCAGGAGGTCCGCCGCCGCTTCCATGTCGCCGCCGGTCTCGCTCAGCGCCTGCTTGCACTCCATCATGCCGAGACCCGTGCGCTCGCGCAGTTCCTTCACCTGTGTCGCTGAAATGCTCATGGCTTACTCCCACTTGCCGCCGTCATTCCGTTTCGTCGTCCGCGATAACGGCCGCCTTGCCGCTGGGACGCGCGCGGTTGCGCGCCGGGCGTTTCGCCGGCGCCGCTTCGCGCTTCGACTTCTCTGCGCCGTCCGCGGCGGCGACTTCGGCTTGCGCCGCGGCGCGGCGCTTCGGCGCCACCTTGACCTTCACCGCCTCTTCCTTGACCTCGACGAAATCTTCGTCGTCCTTGACCTCGGCGATCTCCATTTGCGTGCGCCCGTCGAGCACGGCGTCGCCGGCCGCCTGGGCGTAAAGGCGAATGGCGCGGATCGCGTCGTCGTTGCCGGGGATGATGTAATCGACGCCGTCGGGCTTGCAATTGGAATCGACCACGCCGACGACGGGAATGCCGAGCTTGTTGGCTTCGCTGATCGCGATGTATTCGTGACCGACGTCGATCACGAACAACGCGTCCGGCAACCCGGGCATGTCCTTGATGCCACCCAGGCTCTGTTCAAGCTTGACGCGCTCGCGCTCGAGGTTCAGCAGCTCCTTTTTGGAAAGCTTCTGCCCGCTCGTTTCATCGGCGAGAGTCGTTTCGAGCAACTTCAGCCGCTCGATGGATTTGCGCACCGTGCGGTAATTGGTCAACATGCCGCCGAGCCACCGGTGGTTGACGTAGGGTGCGCCGGCGCGGATCGCTTCTTCGCGAACGATCTCCTGCGCCTGTCGCTTGGTGCCGACAAAAAGCACCGTGCCCTTGTTCGCCGTAAGACGCCTGAGGAATTGCATCGCCTCCTGAAACAGAGGCAACGTTTTCTCGAGGTTGATGATGTGGATCTTGTTGCGCTCGCCGAAAATATAGGGGCGCATCTTGGGATGCCAGAAACGCGTCTGGTGGCCGAAATGCACGCCGGCCTCCAGCATCTGGCGCATGGTAACAGCGCTCATCGTTGCTCCTATTGGGTTTTTCCGCCACGGATTCCGTGCATCGACCCGGCAGTCTCACGAAGACGCCAGGCACCCGGATGCACGCGCAAGAACCCGTGTGAGGGTTGATGTAACCCGCGACCTTCACGGCTCGGCCGCGGGAATTTCTCGTCGTTACTGGCGACGAGGGCCCGCACTTATACCACAATGTCAGGCGCTTAAACAATGAGAATCAAGGAGTTTGGTGCGCGCAGCCCTTTGTTTAAGCGCCTGAATGACCGACAATAGCCGTCTGCTTTATGTCCGCGACGATCAAAACCCCGGAGGAGATCGAAAAAATGCGCCTGGCCGGCCGCTTGGCCGCCGACGTGCTCGACATGATTGCGCCCCATGTGGTGGCCGGCGTTACCACCGGCGAGCTCGATCGCATCTGCCACGACTATATTGTCAACAAGCAACAGGCGATTCCGGCGCCGCTCAATTACAAAGGCTTTCCGAAGTCGATCTGCACCTCGGTGAATCATCAGGTATGCCACGGCATCCCCGGCGAGAAGCGGTTGAAAAAGGGCGACATCATCAACATCGACGTCACCGTCATCAAGGACGGTTATCACGGCGATACCAGCCGGATGTACTTCATCGGCGAACCGCCGATCCAGGCGCGCCGGTTGGTGCAAGTCACGCGGGAGTGCATGTATCTCGGCATTGAACAGGTGCGCCCGGGGGCACGGCTTGGAGACATCGGCCACGCGATCCAGACGCATGCGGAGCGCAACGGCTTCTCGGTGGTACGCGAATATTGCGGTCACGGGATCGGCCGGGTATTTCACGAAGACCCGCAAGTCCTGCACTACGGCCGCCCCGGCACCGGCGAAGAGCTGGTCCCCGGAATGACTTTCACCGTGGAGCCGATGATCAACGCCGGCCGCCCGGAAGTAAAACTGCTGCCGGACAACTGGACGGTCGTCACGCGCGATCACTCGCTCTCCGCGCAGTGGGAGCACACCGTCCTCGTCACGGAAACGGGGCACGAAATACTCACCCGCTCGCCGGGCGCGTCATGAGCGCGCGGCTCGGCAAGGACCTGGTCCTCGATACCGCGGCGCTCGATCGCGCCTTAGCGCAATCGAACGAACCGCTCGCCGTTTTCCGCACCGCCCTGCACGACGCGCGCGAAGCGCTGAAGCGCCATTACCTCGACGAACCGCGCCAGGCGTCCCATCTCGTCACGCTGCAAGCCTGGCTGGTCGACGAGCTCCTGGTTCGCGCCTGGAGCCAACATACCGCCCTCGCCCCGAAGCGGCTGCCGCTCGCGCTCGTTGCCGTCGGCGGCTACGGCCGCGGCGAGCTGCATCCGGCGTCGGACGTGGACATTCTGATTCTGCTGAAGAAGAGCTCGCCCAAAGCCGGTCCGTTCATCGAATCGTTCGTGCGTTTTCTGTGGGATATGGGACTCGAGATCGGACACAGCGTGCGCAGCATAAAAGAGTGCGTGCACGAGGCGAAAGGCGACGTCACGATCGCGACCAACTTGATGGAGACTCGCCTGCTCGCCGGCGACGCCGCGCTCTTCAGGAAAATGCGCAAGCTCACCAGCCCGAGGAAAATATGGCCGAGCGCGAAATTCTTCGCGGCCAAGCGCGAGGAGCAGCGCGAGCGCCATCTGCGTTTCGACGACACCGCGTACAACCTCGAGCCGAACATCAAGGAAGGGCCCGGCGGCCTGCGCGACATCCAGATGATCTCGTGGGTCACGCAACGGCATTTCAACACCCAGTCGCTGCACGAGCTGGTCGAGCACGGCTTCCTGAGCGAGCAGGAGTACCGCACGCTCATGCGCGGTCGCGAGTTGCTCTGGCAGATCCGCTGCGGCCTGCACTATCTCGCCGGACGCCGCGAGGAGCGGCTGCTGTTCGATCATCAGCGCGCGCTCGCGAAGCTCTTCGGCTATCGCGATCGGCCCGGCGCGCTCGCGGTCGAGCTGTTCATGAAGCGCTATTACCGCACCATCAAAGAGCTGTCCGTGCTGAACGAAATCTTATTGCAGCACTTCGATGAAGCGATTCTGACGCGCGGGCGCGCCAAGATCGTTCCGCTCAACCGGCGCTTTCAATCGCACAACGGTTTTCTCGAAGTGCGCAACGCGCGCGTCTTCGAGCGCCACCCGTTCGCGCTGCTCGAGCTGTTTCACCTGATGCAGCTGCATCCGGAGCTCAAGGGCGTTCGCGCCGACACCATCCGGCTGGTGCGCGCCAACCTGCACCGCATCAACCCGGGATTCCGGCGCGACATCGCCTGCCGCAGCCTGTTCATGGAAATCCTGCGCGCGCCGCAGGGCATCACGCACGAATTCCGCCGCATGGCCCGTTACGGCGTGCTCGGGCGCTACCTCCCGGCCTTTGGCCGCATCGTCGGGCAGATGCAGCATGACCTGTTCCATGTCTATACCGTGGACCAGCATTCGCTGTTCGTGCTGCGCAACCTGCGCCGGTTCATGCTGGCGCAGCATCAGCATGAATTTCCGCTGGCGAGCGCCATCGCCCAGGGCCTGGTGAAGCGCGAGCGGTTGTACCTCGCCGGCCTGTTCCACGATATCGCCAAGGGTCGCGGCGGGGACCATTCCGTTCTCGGCGAGCAGGACGCGGAAGCGTTCTGCCGCCTGCATCAAATGAGCGAATACGACACGCGGCTGGTGCAATGGCTGGTGCGCTACCACCTGTTGATGTCCGAAACCGCGCAACGCCAGGACATCTTCGATCCGCAGGTGGTGCGCCGCTTCGCCGAGCAAGTGGGCGACAAGGAGCGCCTGGATAATTTGTACCTGCTCACCGTCGCCGACATGCGCGGCACCAGCCCCAAGGTGTGGAACATGTGGCGCGACCGGTTGCTCTCCATGCTTTACCATTCGACCTTGCACGAGCTGCGCATGGGCGTGGCGAAGCCGCTCGACCTCGAGGCACGCGTTAAGGACTTGCGCGCGGAAGTGATCCGGCGGCTCGCCGCCAAAGGTATCGCCGAATCCGTCGTCGAAGAGCACTTGGCGCGCATGGATACCGATTACTTCCTGCGCCACGACGCCGAAAGCCTCGCGTGGCATGCGGAAGTGATCATCGGCACGCCCGCATCCGAGCTTCCGCTCGTCGCCGTACGCTACCATCCGGAGGCCGGCGGCACCGTGATTCTCGTCTATACGCCCGATCGCGACGGCCTGTTCGTGGACCTCACCGCCGGCATCGACCGGCTCAACCTGTCGATCTGGGACGCACGCATCCATACCACGCGCTACGGCTTTGCGCTCGACACTTACGTGGTGCTCGACCAGGACGGCAAGCCGATCACCGACGCGACCGAGCTGGCGCAGGTCCAGCGTGCGATGCGCGAGCAATTGCTGAACCCGCGTCCGGGTCGCGACGTTCATCACGCGCAGCTACCGCGCACCCTCAAGCATTTCCCCATCGAAACGCGCGTCACTTTCGGCGCAGCGCAGAACGGTCAAACAACCGTCATGGAAGTGACCGCGCAAGACCGCCCGGGCCTGCTTTACCAGGTCGCGCTCGCGCTCGTCGCGTGCAAGGTGCGGCTCGTCACGGCGAAGGTCGCGACGTTCGGCGAGCGCGCGGAGGATATTTTCTTCGTGCTGACTCGCGACGGCCAGCTGGTCAACGACCCGGCGCTGCAAAAATCCCTCGCGCGCGAAATCGCCCAGCGCCTCGACCCGCCGCCGGCCGCGCTTCCGGAAGTTAGATCGCTCCAGGCATGAATCGCGACCGCGCGAAGCGCGGTACGGTCGGGTTTCAGCTATTACATCGACAATCGCAGGAGCCGCGCGAACGCGCGGCTCATTCACCGACTCACTACGGCACTCCCACCGCGCGATGCACTCTCGCCTTGCGCGAGCGCCGTCCCCCGACTCGGCGAACGGTTGGCCGCCGTGGCCGAACCGCCGGCGTTGCGCACCGCGTAGCGCTCGATGCCCTGAAAGATCCCTTGCGCCATCTGGCGCTGGAAACGCGCGCTGCGCAGCTTCTTCTCTTCGGCCGGATTGGAAATGAAAGCGGTCTCGATGAGCACCGACGGTATGTCGGGCGCCTTCAGCACCGCGAAGCCGGCCTGGCGCACGTGCGTCGTATGAATGGGCCCGACACGTCGCAGTTCGGACAACAGATCCCCGCCGAACATGAGGCTGTCCTGGATGGTCTTGGTGTGCGACAGATCCAGCAGCACCTTGGCGAGGACCTCGTCCTTGTCGTTCAGCGTCACGCCGCCGATCAAGTCCGCGGCATTTTCCTTTTCCGCGAGCTGGCGCGCCATCGCGTCGGTCGCGCCTTTTTCGGAGAGCGCGTAGACCGACGAGCCGGATGCCTGTCGCCCGGGCACGGCATCGGCGTGGATCGAGATGAACAAGTCGGCGCGATGGGCGCGCGCTTTCGAAAAACGGTTTTGCAAACCGACGTAATAATCGCCGTCGCGAATCAGCAACGCGCGCATGCCCGGTTTCTGATTGACGAGGCGCGCGAGCTCGCGCGCGATCGCGAGCGTCACGTCTTTCTCCCGCGTGCGGTAACGCCGCCCGAGGGCGCCCGGGTCCTCGCCGCCATGGCCGGCGTCAATGGCGACAACGAACGCTTTCGGAGCGGCCGGGCGCGCGGGGGCGCGCTTCGGTTCGCGCACCGGCGAAGGTTCCGGTTGAAGCGCGGCCTTGCTCTCCTCCTCGACCGCGTTGCTGTCGAGCAGGTCGATGACCAAGCGATGCCCGTATTGTCCGGCCGGCCCGAGCACGAAGGTGCGGGGCTGCGCCGGTGCTTTCAGATCGAGGACGATCCGCAGCGTCCCGCCTTCGGGCTTGCCGGTTCGAACCGCGGCGAGCAACGAACCGCTCGAGTCGAGCTCCGGCAGCGGGCTACTCAACTCGGCGTCGTCGAGGTCGATGACGACCCGGTCGGGATCGGTCAGGACGAATACCCGGTGCTCGAGCGGGCCGCTCAAATCGAAAACCAGCCGCGTGTGATCGGGCGCGCGCCATTGCCGCAGATTGTGGACGGCGACGGCGGCGTCGGCGATGAAGGATGTGAAGTAAAGCAGAGAGAATAAAACAGCGGCCCGGAGGAGCTTCATGAAAACGCGCCGAGCGCCGCTGCGCCGGCTTGAGTGAGCGCCTGCACCTGCACCTCTCGTCCCTCGTTGTTGCTTGGACGAATCATAACGTCTAGATCCGGCCGCGGCAAAAGCGCGCCCGCCCGCTCGGGCCATTCAAAGACGCAAATAGCATCGCTCCCAATGTAGTCACGCAGCGCCAGGAATTCGAGCTCCCGCGGATCGGCGATGCGGTAAAGATCGAAATGACAGAGCGAAACGGCGCCGATCTGGTACGGTTCGACCAAGGTAAAAGTGGGGCTTTTGACCGGCCCTCCGTGCCCGAGGCCGCGAAGCAGCCCACGCACGAACGTGGTCTTTCCCGCCCCGAGCGGCCCGCGAAGATAAATGAGATGCAGCGTGGGCAGCACGGGCGCGAGCCGACGACCGAGCGCCTCGGTCTGCGCCTCGCTCGCCGTCTCAAGATGCAGCGTCGTCATGCGCGAGCCGGTTCAGCCGGGAGCGAATCGGCGGGTAAAGATCGGACGCGAGGAGGCCCGCCTGCCCCTGCAGGGCCGCGTCATCGCCGGCCGCGGCATGCAGCCAGACGCCGAGGCGCGCGGCATCGAGCGCGGAGACTGCCTGGGCGCGCAGCCCGGCGATGACGCCGGTCAGCACATCGCCCGTGCCGCCGCTCGCCATACCGGGATTCCCGCGATCGCACAACCACAGGTCCTCGCTCGTGGCGATCAACGTCCCCGCCCCTTTCAGCACGCACACGCCGCCGAAACGCTGCACCAGATTCTTAACCGCCGCGAAGCGGTCGCGCTGTATGACGTCCGTCGTGGTCTTGAGCAAGCGCGCGGCTTCGCCCGGGTGCGGGGTCAGGATCCATTCTTTCTTTCGGATCGCTTTGGCGGCGGCGAGCAAGTTGAGGCCGTCGGCGTCGACAATCAGCGGCAGATCATGACTGAGCGCGGCACGCCAAAGCCCGGCGGCCCAGAAGTCTTGCGAAAGACCGGGGCCGAGCGCAACGACCGTGGCGCGCTCGATCAGCGGTTTCAATTCACGCGCGCTGTGCACGCCGTGCACGAGCAACTCCGGCCGCGCCGCGTTGAGCGCCGCGGCGTGATCCGGATGGGTCGCGATCGTAACGAGGCCCGCGCCGACGCGTAGCGCCGCTTCGCCGCACATCCGGGCGGCGCCGGACATGCCCTTGCCGCCGCCGATCACAAGCACATGCCCGAAGCGGCCTTTGTGGGCGTTGCGTGCGCGCCGCGGCACAATGCCGCGCAGCGCAGCGGCGCAAAGGCGGCGCGCGAGCGGCACGATGTCGTTGTAGAGCCCGGGCGGCACGTCGAGGTCATCGAACAAAATCTCGCCCGCGTGCTCCGGGCCGTCGCCCGTAAAGAGACCCGCCTTCAGTCCGATGAAGGACACCGTGACGTCCGCGCGCACGGCCGCGCCCATCGCGGCGCCGGTGTCGGCATTGAGTCCCGAAGGAATATCGATCGCGATGACCGGGCGATTGCTTGCATTGATCGCCTCGATGGCCGCGCGCCACTCGCCCTCGACCGCGCGCTGCAAGCCGGTCCCGAGCAACGCATCTACTATTATGTCGCTCGCGGTGAGTTGTGCGCCGGCGAAGGGTTGCGCATTCACACCCGCGGCCAGACACCGCCCTCGCATCTGCGCGGCGTCCCCCGCTTCCCGCGGAGCACCCACCGTAAGCACCAGAGGCTCCAGCCCTGATGCCTTCGCGAGCCGCGCCACCACGTATCCGTCGCCGCCGTTATTTCCCGGCCCGCATACCACGGCGATCCGGCGTGCGCGCGGAAAGCGCACCCGCAAAGCGCGAAACGCCGCTTTGCCCGCCCGCAGCATCAGCTCGGCGCCCGGAACACGATGCACCTCGATCGCCCGCCGGTCGAGCTCACGTACCTGGTTCGCGCTATATAAAGGTGACGGCAGATCCATCGCTGCTGCGTAGTGTAGCCCGGAGCGAAACGCCCGGGTTAAGCTTGCTCGATGCAGAATGTACTCCTCTTCCCGCGGTCAAGCTTCTCGCCGTTCCCATGGTAGGCTGGGCCGGACGCTGGCTCGCGCTTGCGGGCAGGTACTTCGGCGGCGGCGTCGCCTTTGCCGCGCTCCCACCCGCCTCCGCCGCTTATATCCGTAGGTACGCATGGGCGGCGATGGCCCGGGCGTGGCATGGCTCGTCTCTGCCGGTACACTGGCGGCCATGGTTACTCTGACGCCCTGGACCAGCCGGCTCGTATAACGCGTATGTCCGCCACCGCCCGACACATGGATCTCGCGCCGCTCGCCGCTCGCATCAAAACCTGGGGCAAGGAGCTCGGCTTCGAGCAGGTCGGCATCGTCGACACGGTGCTCGATGAGGCGGAAACGCATCTCTTGAATTGGCTGCAACGCGACCGCCACGGCGAAATGCGGTACATGGCGGCGCACGGCGTGCGGCGCAGCCGCCCGGCGGAGCTGGTGCCGGGCACGGCGCGCGTCATCAGCGCGCGCATGAACTATCTTCCCGCGGGCGCGGATCCGCAGGCGGTGCTCGACGATCCGAACGCGGGTTATGTATCCCGTTACGCGCTCGGCCGCGATTATCACAAAGTGTTGCGCGCGCGGCTGCGCCGGCTCGCGGCGCGCATCGAGCACGAAGTAGGTCCGTTCGGATACCGCGTGTTCAGCGACAGTGCGCCGGTGCTCGAGAAGCCGCTCGCCGAACGCGCCGGGCTCGGCTGGATCGGCAAGCATACGAATTTGATTTCGCGCGATGCCGGGTCGTGGTTCTTTCTCGGCGAGATATACACCGACTTGCCGCTTCCCGTGGATACGCCGGCGGCGAACCATTGCGGCACGTGCCAGGCGTGCATCGACGTCTGTCCCACGCGGGCGATCGTCGCGCCCTACCAGCTCGACGCCCGCCGCTGCATCTCCTATCTCACGATCGAGCTGCGCGGTTCGATTCCCGTAGAGCTGCGCCCGTTGCTCGGCAACCGCATCTACGGCTGCGACGACTGTCAGCTCGTCTGTCCTTGGAATCGTTTCGCGCACATGACAACCGAGCCGGACTTCGCCCCGCGCCACCGCCTCGATGCGCCCGAACTCATCGAGCTCTTCAGCTGGTCGGAGGAAGAGTTCTTAAAACGCACGGAAGGTTCGGCGATCCGCCGCATCAATCACGAGCAGTGGCTGCGCAATATCGCCGTCGCGCTTGGCAACGCGCCGACCGGCGAAGCGGTCGTGCAGGCGCTACGGGCGCGCCGCGATCATCCCTCGATTCTCGTGCGGGAACATGTCGCCTGGGCGCTCGCCCGGCACCGGGCCGTTGCTTAATCCCGCCATCCTCCGCAAACTCTTCTCGCGAACCCAGGTTCGGCACAAGCTCTGAACAAGTCTCATTGCGAGGAGGCCGCAGGCGACGACAGGCGTGGGTACTTGTTCAGAGCTCCCCTAGGATGGAAAACGGTGACTAGACCCGTTCCCCAGTTATTCTTTCTGGCCGCGATCACAGCGGTCCTCATGCTCGCTAGTTGCGGAGGCGGCGGGAGCGGTTCGGGAACTCCGGATACAACGCCGCCTACTGTCACCGCGGTAGATCCGCCGGACAACGCCGTCGGCGTGCAGCTGACCGACCCCATCATCGTGACCTTCAGCGAGACAATCGATCCCGCCTCGGTCGGCGCGAACAGTTTTGTCGTGCGCAATTCGGCCGGTACGGCCGCCAACGGCACCGTCAGCGCGAGCGGCCGCACCGCGCGCTTTACGCCGGCCCCGGGCGCGCTCGTCAAGTCCGCCCTCTATCAGGCGACGCTCACGCCGGGTATCAGGGACTCCGCCGGCAACGCGCTGGCGGCGGATTTCACCTGGAACTTTACGACCACAACGGATGCATGGCTCTCTACCGCCATCGCCGCCTCTACCGCGACGCCGCGCGCCGATCACACGGCGATATGGACAGGAAACGAAATGGTCGTCTGGGGCGGCGCCGATACCATCGGCGTCACGAACACCGGCGCTCGCTACAACCCGAGCACCAATACCTGGACCGAGACGGAGACAAGCGGCGCGCCGCTCGCACGTACCGGCCACACGGCGGTATGGACGGGCAGCGAGATACTGGTTTGGGGCGGCGATCTCGGCGGAATACTCGGATCCACGAACACCGGCGGGCGTTACCTGCCTACCGCCGGCGCCGGCTCATGGTCGGTCGCGCCGGGAATGAACAATTCCGGCCTGCTCGGCCGGCGCCTACACACCGCGGTGTGGACTGGGAGTGAAATGATCGTGTGGGGCGGCCTCACCGACGCAGGAATACTAGCGGGTAACGGCGCGCGCTACCGGCCGGCCACGGACAGTTGGACGAATGTCTCCAGCAGCGGCGCGCCCAGCCCTCGCTCGGGTCACACCGCCGTATGGACGGGAACGGAGATGATCGTATGGGGCGGCAATGAATTCGCGCCGGCAATCGTCGGCACCGGCGGGCGCTTTCGCCCCGCGACCGGTGACTGGCGCAGCGTTTCGATCGTCGGCGCGCCGTCGGCGAGAACAGGCCATACCGCGATTTGGACGGGAACGGAAATGATCGTATGGGGCGGAAATGACGGCCTACCGACCAATACCGGCGCGCGCTACAACCCGGCGAGCGATACCTGGAGCAAAATCGCCGATGCCCCCGCTGCCCTCACCGGCCATACCGCCATCTGGACCGGAACCGAGATGATCGTGTGGGGCGGCGACTCATCTTCCGATCGAGGCTACGCGTACCGGCCATCCACCAACACCTGGCGCGCAACGACGATTACCGCCGCGCCCACTCCGCGCAGGAATCACACGGCCGTGTGGACCGGGAGCGAAATGATCGTGTGGGGAGGCGTTGATACTACCGGCGGCATCACCAATGCCGGTGGCCGCTACGCGCCCTAGGGAAGCTCTGATTAATTCCCGCCGTTCCTGGCGAGCCTATCGAACCATGAACGGCGGGCGCGGTGAATCCATGTTTTGCGCTGTTCGTCCTTCGACAAGCTCAGGACGAACGGAATTAACCAGAGATTCCTTAGCCAAAAAGGCACCGACGGCTACTCGAGTTTCCGATCGGCAACCACAATCCCGTCTTCGTCGGCGTATACATAAGCGCCCGGCTTGAAGGTCGCGCCGTGAAAGCAAACGGTAACACCCGCTTCCCCAAATCCGTTTTTTCTCGGCTTGACCGGGTTGGTCGCGAGCGCAAAGACGGCAAGGGTGGTCTGCGCCAGCTCGATCGAATCGCGCACGCAGCCGTACACAATCACGCCCGCCCATTTATTATCCGCCGCGAGCTTCGCGAGGTTGCCGCCGACGAGCGCGGTGCGTAAGCTGCCGCCGCCGTCGATCACGAGCACTTTGCCCGCGCCGTTCTTTTCAAGCTCGCCGCGCACGAGCTTGTTGTCTTCGTGCACGCGCAGCGTGACGATCTGGCCGGCACAAGCCGACTTTCCGCCGAAACTCCGCAGACCCGGTTCCACCACCTGGAGGAGCTGTTCGTATTTATCGCAAAGATCCGCCGTCTTTATCGTCATCATGCCCTTACTTGATAGCGGTACTCGCTGGATAACTTACCATATTAGCGCGTACGGGATTTAGCTCAATGTAGCGGTAGCAGCTAAGCACGTATTCGCTCCGGGCGAGGCAGGAGCGGAACCGTCCTTCCCAGGCGTGCCGCTGCGGCGGTAAGCACGACCGTATGCGCCGGATGATGAATTGAATGGATTCGTCCAACGCTAACTCGCTGAAGAATGGCGCCGGCAAGCGCGGGCCGACGCCGCGACTTCAGGATAAATCGGAGGATAAATCGGGGACAGGAGGATAAATCGGGGACAGACTGGAGCGTCCCCACAACGACGAACAGTTAAGTTAAGCAACAACCCGCTCTTCATACCGCACCGGCGATACGTAGTCGAGCGTTTGATGTAGTCGTTGCCGGTTGTAGAACACCTCGATGTAATCGAACACAGCAGCTCTTGCCTCGTCGCGGAGGATAAACCGGGTCAGAGAGGATTTTCCCCGAACACGCTACTCGATGGAATACACGCCCGCCTCTTCTTCCGCGCGCGGTCGGCCGGCGAGGCGAAGCCGGGTTTGCCGCTGGGTCATGGCTTCGATGCGGTCTTTGAAATAGGAGCGCCCCCGCACCAGTTCGTGGTTCAAGGCCTCGCGGATCTCATGTAACGCGGTATGGTCGAGATGATGTCGAAAGAGTTCGCGGTAGGCGTGTTGGCGTTCGGCAGCGGTAGCGCCAAGCGCGAGGTACAACGGGTGCGGTGAGAGTAGCGCATCCGCTCGGCCCTGGGCGTTGGCCCCGTAACTCGACCACTTGTACTCTCCGGCATGGTTGACCATTGCCGCCCGTACCGGATTCATTTCGATGTAGCGCATGCAGGTGAGCAGATAGGCGTCGGAATCCACAAGGCTCGCCTTGTAGCGGCCTTCCCACAGGGTGCCGGTGCGCCCGTAGGTCTTGTTAATGTAATACACGTAACGCCGCCCCAGTGCCTGCATCATGTCGCCGATCCCGCGTTCCTCTAGCGGAGTCAGCAATAAGTGCACATGGTTCGTCATGAGGACGTAGGCATGGAGGCGGCAGACGTATTGCTGCGCCGACGCCTGCAGGTCGTCGAGATAACGCCGATAGTCCGCGTCGGTGAGGAAACACGGCTCGCGGTTATTGCCGCGCTGGATCACGTGCTGCGGGACTCCCGGCAGCGTAAAGCGCGGTTTGCGGGGCATGGCGGGTCTCCCTTACGTGATGTTGTTGGTTTCCGCTGCTCGCTTTCGGTGGGGCGAGGTCAGCATAGATCATACGCCGCTTCGTACATCGACGAGAAATGCTCTCTGGCCCGGTTTTCTCACGGTTTTCTCTAGGCCTTGCTGTCAGCATCGACAAAACGAGGGCGCAAATTCCCAGTTCTGAC
>Ga0070741_10004765_pt1 | contig 31311 bp, 26 predicted proteins | sample Coa_R1_4_FD_66440 | JGI IMG/M metagenome (GOLD analysis project Ga0070741, IMG submission 66440) | Surface soil microbial communities from Centralia Pennsylvania, which are recovering from an underground coalmine fire - Coalmine... | ecosystem: Environmental > Terrestrial > Soil > Unclassified ... | reverse complement strand
CGGTCAGCGCGCCCGCGAGCGAGGCGGCGAGGATCGGCGCGGCGCTTCCCACCGCATAGACGCCGACGATCAGCTCGCAGGCATAAAACGCGCCGGTGATCGGCGCGCCGAAGGCCGCGGCGATCGCAGCCGCCGCGCCGCAGCCGACGATCAGCCGCAGATCATTGCGCCGCAGATTGAGGAATTGGCCGAGCAGCGAAGCCGCGCCCGATCCGATCTGGGTGTAGCCCGCTTCAAGACCGACCGACGCGCCGCAGCCATTGGAGATCATGGTCTGCCCGCTCACGACCATGCTGTCGCGCAGCGACAGCCGGCCGCCGCGCAGCGCATTGGCCTCGATCGGGTCGACGGCGCTGGAGATCTTCAGCCGCCGCCGCGACCATTCCATGATACCGAGCGAGAGCCCGCCGACAGCGGGCGCGATGAGCGCCATGACGGGATTGACGTAGTCATTGGCGCTGAGGCGCACGTCGATACGAATGCCGTAGATCAGGACATGCGCAATCTGCGCGATCTCGCTCATCAACGTAACGACTCCACCCGCGATGACGCCGACCACCAGCGCAAGCGGAATGAGATAGAATTCGTTGCTGCGCAGGAGCGCGCGCAACGCCGTCAATAGCCGATTCGAGCTGCGCCGTCGGACGATGGGATTTGTGAGCTCCGCCACTGGTCCTACCTGCTCCCGTCACGCATCGGCATGGCCATAGCCGGCCATCTTGACGCGGACGCGTTCGATTTCGTCCGCTGGAAGCAACGGCGGCTCACCGATCTGCAGGCAACCGTGATACTGGCGCGCCAGCGTTTCGACTTCGACCGCAAGCCACATCGCCTTGGCCAGCGACGGACCGATGGCGATCATGCCGTGATGGGCAAGCAGGCAGGCCATACGCCCTTCCAGCGCCCTCACCGCATGCTCCGACAACTCGGACGTGCCGTATGTCGCGTAGGGCGCGCAGCGGATGCTGTCGCCGCCGGCCGCCGCGATCATGTAATGGACCGGCGGGATCGCGCGTCCCATGATCGCAAGCATGGTCGAATAAGGCGGATGCGCATGAACCACCGCATCGGCGTCCTTGCGCGAGCGCAGGATGTCGAGGTGGAAGCGCCACTCGCTGGACGGCTTCTGATTATGCGGATGGGAACCGTCCATGCTCATGAACACGATCTGCTCGGGGGTCATCTCGTCGTAGGGCGTGCTGGTCGGCGTGATCAAAAGGCCATCGTCATGGCGGACGCTGATATTGCCCGAGGTGCCCTGGTTGATGCCGAGCGCGTTCATCCGGCGGCATGCGTCGATGATGGCCTGCCGTTTCTCGCGCTCGCGCTTGGTCATTCGCGTTCCGGTCATTCTGCTGAGGCCTTCGCAGATAATGACGCAAAGCGCTGCGGGTCAAGCCACAGCTATGATATTGGCCGGCCGAGGTTAATGAGCCCGGAGATGCCTCGAAATGCCTCAGCCGCCGCGGTCGGGAACGGCGGCCTCCGCGAAGGTCGCCATGCCATTATGAAGTGCGCAGGCGAGCCGCAGAATCGGCAGCGCCAGCGCCGCCCCCGATCCCTCGCCAAGCCGCAAATCGAGGTCGAGAAGCGGACGCGCCTCGAGCGCCTCCAGCACCAGGCGATGCCCCTGCTCTGCCGAGCGATGAGAGAAAATCAGGTACGGACGGCAGGACGGGTTGAGCCTGACAGCGGCGAGCCCCGCGACCGAGGCGATGAAGCCGTCGATCAGAACGGGAATGCGCCGTTGCGCCGCCGATATGATCGCGCCGCTGATTGCCGCGATCTCGAGCCCGCCGACGGCGCACAGGACCTGCTCGGGCGAGGCTTCGGCGAGGCCGTGCCGCGCCAGCGCCGCGTCGATGATATCAGCTTTGCGCGTGCGGCCGGCGGCATCCAGGCCGGTGCCGAGCCCGGTCAGGGTCTCGGCACCCCGCTTCAAGAAGGCCGCCGCGATCGCCGCGGCCGAGGTGGTGTTGCCGATTCCCATCTCGCCGAGAATGAGGAGATCGGGTTGGTTGGCGGCGGCACGCGTGACGGCGCGCGCACCGCAGTCCAGGGCGAAAGCGAGATCGGCTGCGCCAAGCGCGGCTTCCTTGCTGAAATCGCGGCTGCCGCGGCGCGCCTTGTCGGTGACGATGCCGGGCATCGGCGCCGGCGCGAGTGTTCCGGCATCGACGACCTCGAGCGCCGAACCGAGTTCGCGCGCCAGTACGGATATCGCGGCACCTCCGGCGGCGAAATTCGCCATCATCGCAATCGTCACCTCCTGCGGATAGGCGGAGACGCCCCGGGCGGCGATGCCATGATCGCCGGCAAACACGATGATCGGCACGCGATCGGCGCGAGGGCGATCGGTGTGCTGCAGGCTTGCGAGCTCGATCGCGAGCCCTTCAAGCCGGCCCAGCGCGCCGGTCGGCTTGGTGAGTTGATCCTGGCGCAACCGCGCCGCGTCGCGATGCGCGGCCGAGATGGCGGGGCATTGCCGATACACCCACGAGGGAAGAATTGAGTTGTCGCTCACGCCGATCCACGCCTGATGATGTAACTATCCATGATCCAGCCATGCCGCGCACGCGCTTGGGCGCGCACCTCCGCAATCTTCGCGCCCATCTCCGGAAGCGCACCGGACATGATGATCTGATGAGGCATACCGAGATAAGCGCCCCACCAAATGTGCAATCCGATTGGTTCGAGCGACTGAAACGCAGTACCGCCGTCGAGCATCACCACGACGGTCTCGACGCCGGCCGGCCAGCCCTTGTCGCGGAGCTGCCGCCCGGTCGTGACCAAAAAGGGCTTGCCGATCTCGTTGAGCGGAATTTTGTGCGCAGCGCACAGCGCTTGTATCGCGGTAACACCGGGGATCACCTCGATCGCAGGCTGCGGCTTGAGCCGGCGCGCGATGCGCAAGCTGGAATCATACAGCGACGGGTCGCCCCAAATGAGAAGCGCCACATGCCCATCCGCGCCAAGATGCGTGGCGATCTCGCGCGCCCACGCGTGCGCGACCGCATCGTGCCAGTCGTCGACGCCGGCGCGGTAATCATCGCGCTCCGCATCGCGCACGGGAAGGTCGAACTCCGCCACCCGCGTGGCGGCATTGGTCAGCACCCGCGCGCAAATCTCCCGCCGCAGTTCGGCCAGATCGGTCTTGTCCTCGCCCTTGCGCGGAATGAGAACCAGATCGGCGGCGTTGATGGCGCGCACCGCCGCGAGCGTCAGTTGCTCGGGATCGCCGCAGCCGATGCCGATCAGGGAGAGCGTGAGCATGAGCTCGGGGGACGGCGTACGGCCGTCCCTTCGCGGTCAGGCCGCGTGATGCAGCCGCGGCGTCACCAAGCCGTCGCTGAACACGCCGCACATCGATTTCGCGAGCGCCAGCACGCCGAGATCGACCAGCGGCTCGACCACGATCACCATCGCGTAGGAACCTGCGAAGGTTGCGATCGACGACAGGTTCTCGGCACCAAGTCCGCGGCCGTAGATCGCCCAGAACGCAACCCAGGCCACGATACCGGCCTGATAGGCGGTCGAGAGCGAGAGCGCCTGACGATACCTGAGGTCGACATAGGCGGTGTCACGCGCGATCACGCGATCGGCCAACGCCGCGATCGCAAACAGCGGCACCAGCAACGTGGTGACGTTCATGCCGTATTGCGGCAGGTCGGGCGGCACAAAGAACATGCCTTGCAGCAAGAGCCCGAGCGCCAATCCGAATGCGGCGGGCGCCACACCAAAAATCAGGAACAGGGTCGAGCCGAAGATGAAGTGCACCTCGGAGACGCCGACGGAAAAATGCGGTAGCATCTCGAAGAAGCAGAACACCAGCGCGGTGGTCACCGCCGCGCGGCTCGCAAAGGACGCCACGCCCTGCTCGCGGATCGCGTCAGTCGCGAGCTTGGTGGCGTAGCCGCCGGCGGCGGCCGCCGTCGCGTAGCTCAGGACGATCTTGGTGCCGTCGACGATTCCGGGCTCGATGTGCATGGCTCATTCCCTCTCGATGTGCGGATTATATCGCTATGGCCGGTCCACCGCCAGCGCCCCGTAGAGAATCACTGCGGTCGATGTGACGGTTTCCTGTGTGAGTTGTTCGGCCAGCTGCTTGATCGTGGTCCGAAGGAGACGCTGGTCAGGATGACCGATGGACTCGGCCAGCATCGCCGGCGTGTCGGGCGACATTCCCTGTGCGAGCAGTTTTGCCGCCAACGCCGGAAAAGTGCGCTTGCCCATGTAAATCGCGGTCAATGCGAGCGGATCGGCCAGCGCCGTCCAGTTGAGGTCTTGCGGCAACTCGCCGGTCACACCGGCGCCGGTGATGAACTGGACGCGGCGCGCGGTATGCCGGCGCGTCAGCGGCAATCCGGCGGTCGCTGCCGCCGCGTTCGCCGCGGTGACGCCGGGCACGATCTCGTAAGCAACACCGGCCGCGCGCAACGCCTCGATTTCCTCCTCGAGCCGGCCGAACATGCCGGCGTCGCCGGACTTCAGCCGCACGACATTGGCGCCTGTTGCAGCATAATCGACCAAGAGCCGGCTGACGTGCTCCTGCCGCGCCGAGGGCCGACCGGCGCGTTTACCGACGGAAACGAGGGTCGCACCCTTGCGGGCGTGATCGAGGATCGCGCCCGCGGCGAGATCGTCGTAGAGCACGACGTCGGCGGAGCTGAGCCGCGCCGCGGCCTTCAGCGTGAGCAACTCGGGATCCCCGGGACCGGAGGAGACGAATGACACGAATCCGCTCACGCTTCCTCCGCGATCAAATGGAAGAAGGTGCCGGTGACGCAGCCACGGCGCGAACCGGTCTCTGCGACCTCTGCGCCATTGGCGTCGCGCACGGCGGCGAGCGGCGGGTCGGGTTGTGCGACGATGGTTGCGTAGTGGAATTCGTGGCCGCGCAACTGCGTGCCCGGCGCGTGCCCGGGCATGTCGGCGGCCAACTCGGCGCGGCGATAGCCGAGATGCATGCGCCGCTTGGCAAAACTGGTTTCGAGACCGAGCAGGCCCGTCATGTCATGACGCGCGCCCTTGGCGTCGGTGAGTCCTGCGCCGAGCACCATGTAGCCGCCGCACTCGCCATGCACCGGTCTCGTTTGCGCGAAAGCTCGAAGGCCGTCACGAAAGCGGCCGTTTGCAGCGATCTGACCCGCGTGCAGTTCGGGATAGCCGCCCGGCAGCCAGCAGACATCGCAGCTCACATCCGGGCCTTCGTCCGCGAGCGGCGAGAACGGCACGATCTCGGCGCCGGCGGCACGCCAGCCCTCGAGCACATGCGGATAGACAAAGGAGAACGCGGCGTCTCGCGCCAGTGCGATACGCTGGCCCGGCGGGGTCATCCGCGGCGTGGCATTGGTTTGCCGCGCAGTCCATGCGCATTCGGCAAGCCGCAACACGGCTTCAAGGTCGACGAGCTCGGCGACGAGACGCGCGGCTTCCGCGATCAACGCGTCGAGGCGCGCCAGCTCCTCGGCCTGCACCAGGCCGAGATGCCGCTCGGGCAGCGCGATCGGGGCGTGCCGCGGCAGCGCACCGAGCACGGCAATGCCGGCTTGGTCCATCGCGCGGCGCACGAGGTTTTCGTGGCGTGGGCTCGCGACGCGATTGAGCACGACTCCGGCAACGCGCACGCCCTTGCGGAAATCGCGCAGGCCCGCGGCGACGGCCGCTGCGGTCTGCGCCTGGCCGGAGGGATCGAGCACCAGCAGCACCGGCCAGCCCATCATTGCAGCGAGATCGGCACTGGCGCCGGTGCCGCATTGCCCGGCTGTCGCGACGCCGTCGAACAGGCCCATCGAACCCTCGATCAGCACGAGGTCGGCATCATCGGCACGCGCGGTGAGTCTCTCGATGGTGTCTCGGGTCATCGCCCAGCTGTCGATATTGACCGAAGCGCGGCCGCTCGCTGCCGCATGAAAGGCGGGATCGATATAGTCGGGACCGCTCTTGAAGCACTGCACGCTGAGCCCGCGGTCGCAAAACGCGCGCGCCAGCGCCAGCGTCAGCGTGGTCTTGCCGGCGCCGGAGGCCGGCGCCGAGATAACAAGGCAGCGCGCCATCTAGCAGGCCTCCGGGAAACGCGGGCGCGCGCCGACCGGCCGGTAGCGGCGGTCGTAGTCAGCGGCATAGAGTCGGCTCTCCTCGAAATCCCGCGCTGCGAGCGTACGACCGACCAGGATGACCGCGGTGCGCTCGAGTTCGGTACCGAGCGAAGACTGCAACGTCCCGAGCGTGGCGCGAACAATTCTCTCATCGGGCCAGCTGGCGCGCCAGACCACGGCGACCGGACAGTCGGCGCCGTGATGCGGCGTCAGTTCGGCAATGACCGTGTCGAGTACATGCACCGACAGGTGGATCGCGAGCACCGCGCCGGTGGCGGCGAATGCCGCCAGCCGCTCGCCCTCCGGCATCGTACTGGCGCGGCCGGAGGTACGGGTCAGCACCACGGATTGCGCGAGGCCGGGCAAGGTCAGCTCTACTTCGAGCGCGGCGGCGGCGGCCGCAAAGGACGGCACGCCCGGCGTGACCGTGAAGGGAATGCCGTGCTCGCGCAGGCGGCGCAGCTGCTCGCCCATTGCGGACCAGACCGAAAGATCGCCTGAATGCAGCCGCGCGACATCGTGGCCAGCAGCGTGCGCCGTGAAGATCTCATCAATGATCTCGTCGAGCGACAGCGGCGCGGTGTTGACGATGCGTGCACCTTGCGGGCAATGCGCCAGGATTTCCGCAGGCACCAGCGAGCCGGCATAGAGGCAGACCGGACACGACGCGATCAGGTCGCGTCCCCTCAACGTGAGTAGATCGGGCGCGCCGGGACCCGCACCGATGAAATGCACGGTCATGCGCCTTTGCCTCCCTTGACGACATGCCACTGCACGACCGGCCGCGATGCTTCCCACGAGCGGTAGCGGCCAAGCGGCGCGGCATGGGAGATGTCGATCCGCATAAGCTCGCCGCCGTGGCGTTGCTGCAACTCCGCCTGCAGCGCTTCCGTCTCCAGCGTCACGCTGTGCGCGACGAGGCGCGCATCGTCGGGAATCAGCGTCCAGATGGCGTCGAACAGTACCGCATCGAGGCCACCCCCGACGAAAACGGCATCAGGCTTGTCGAGCCCCGACAAGGCCGCCGGCGCGTTCCCCGCGACGATGTCGATCCTGTGCGAGAGGCCAAAGGCTTCGGCATTGGCGCGGATGTTGGCGATGCGATCCTCACGCATCTCGATTGCCGTCGCGCGGCCGCCCGCCAGCGCCCACTCGACCGAGATCGAGCCGGAGCCCGCGCCGATATCCCAGAGACGTTCGCCCGGCCGCGGCGCCAGTGCTGAGAGCGCCAGCGCCCGGATCGGCCGTTTGGTGATCTGCCCGTCGTGCTGGAAGAGATCGTCGGGCAATCCCGATGCGCGCGGCAGGCCGGCTGCGCCATCGGCCTCGATCGCAACCGCGAGCGGACTGACGGCAGAAGTGGCCACATAACTATCGGCCCTGCTCTCTGTCACGGCCTCGCGCGGCCCGCCAAGCGCCGACAGCGTCCAGAGCCGCGATGCGCCGAAGCCCCTCGCGGTGAGCCAACCTGCGAGCTCACCCGCCGCCTTGGCGTCACGCGCGAGACAGATAACGTGCGCGCCGTGTGAAAGCAGCGGCACCAGCCGTTCGAACGGCGCGGCATGAAGCCCCATGCAAGTCGTGGTCTCGAGCGGCCAGCCCAGCCGTGCCGAAGCGAGCGAGAAGGTCGAGGGCGAGGGATGCGCGACCCATTCGCCGGGCGCGAGTTGCGCGGCGAGGCTTGCGCCGGCGCCGTGCCAGAACGGGTCGCCGGACGCCAGCACCGCGGTCGGGCGGCCCCGGCGTGACAGCACGCAAGTTGCGTCGAACGGCACCGGCCACGGCTTGCCGCGGCCGTCGACACGCGCGAGCTTCAGATGCCGCTCGCCGCCGAACACGGTCTCGGCGCGGGCAAGCGCGTTTCGGCTTGCCTCCGACAGCCCGGCAAGGCCATCTTCGCCGATGCCGATGATGGTCAACCAGGGTTCAGCCATGATGCGCGCCCTTCTGCTGGGCGGAACGGGTGACGCCAACGCGCTTGCGCAGGCGCTGGTGCGCGCGCGGATCGAGGCTGTTTATTCCTATGCCGGACGTACGCAGATTCCGCTTCCTCATGCGCTGTCGACGCGGATCGGCGGTTTCGGCGGTGCGGCGGGACTTGCCGGTTATATCCGACAGCAAGGGATCACGCATGTCATCGACGCGACGCACCCCTTTGCTGCCGAGATGAGCCGGCATGCGGTCGAGGCCTGCGCCGCAACGAACACGCCGCTGATCGTCCTGGAGCGCGCGCCGTGGATGCGCATGGCCGGCGACAACTGGATCGAGGTCGTCGATATCGATGCCGCAGTCAGCGCCCTGCCCGCCGCTCCCTCGCGCGTGTTTCTTGCGATCGGCCGGCAGCACATCGCGCCGTTCGCCGCCAAACCGCAGCATGCCTACACGCTGCGCTTCGTCGATGCACCCGAAGACGCGCTGCCGCTGCCTAACGCCGAAGTGATCGTCTCGCGCGGGCCATTCACGCTCGAAGGCGATCGCGCGCTGATGGCGGTGCGCGGGATCGACATTCTCGTTGCACGCAATTCCGGCGGCAGCGGCGCGCGCGCCAAGATCGATGCGGCGCGCGAGCTCAGCATCCCCATAATCATGATCGCGCGTCCCGCTTTGCCCGACCGGCCGCGGGTCGAGAGCATTCAGGAGGTGATGGCGTGGCTCGGTCATGACACGCGCCTTGGCGCATAGACCCACCGGCCGACGCGCCGCGTAGCCGAGTTGCCGACGATGACAAGGGTTGCCATGTCGGCCATCTCGGGCCGGGCGTCGCTGAGCGACATCGTCTCGATCCGCTCCTTCGGCGTCGTCACCGCATGCGCGAAAATAACGGTGCGGTCGCCGCAGCCGGTCTCGCGCAGCACCTCGAGCGCGCGGGCAAAGCCCTCGGGGCGGCTCGCCGAGCGCGGATTGTAGATCGCAATCGCGAAGTCGGCCTCGGCCGCCAGCCGCAGGCGCTTTTCGATGACAGGCCATGGCTTCAGATTGTCGGAGAGATTGATCGCGCAGAAATCATGCCCCAACGGTGCACCAGCCCGCGCCGCCGCCGCCAGCATCGCCGTGACGCCCGGCAGCACGCGAATGGAAAGCTCCTGCAATTCGGGTGCGGCTTCAAGCGCCTCGAACACCGCCGCCGCCATCGCGAACACCCCGGGATCGCCGGACGAGACGATCACGACACTGCGTCCTTCTGCGGCAAGTTTTAGCGCTTCTCCGGCGCGTTGCAGCTCCATGCGATTGTCGGAGGGATGAAGCCGCAGGCCTTCGCGCGCTGGTACCCGCGCGACATAGGGCGCATAGCCGAGCACGTCGGTGGCGTCCGCGAGCGCGGCCGAGACCTCCGGCGTCACCAGCGCCGCATCGCCCGGACCAAGGCCCGCGATGGTGAGCGTGCCCTTCATTCCGCCGCCTCGCGCCGCCGCCCGAGCCTTCCGTGCACCAGCACGATCGCGAAATACGGGCAATCCGTCGCGTTGGCGTCCGCGAGACGGGTGACCCGTTCGTCCGGCATGGTGCCGCGCTCGATCAGCCAGGCCTCGTCGAGCCGGCCGGCGTCTTCCAGCACGCGGCGGATCTTTGCGAGGTTGCGGCCGGTCTTCATGATGACCAGCGCGTCGGCATTCTGCACGCGCCGCGCGAGCTCCGCTTCCGGCAAGGTGCCGGTCAGAACAGTCATGACGTCATCGCCCAACGCGATCGGCAGGCCCGCGACATTCCAGCAGCCGGCCATGCCGGGAATCCCGGCGATCACCTCGACCTTGGCGCGGTCCTTCAGCCGGGTGTAAAGATGCATGAACGAGCCATAGAAGAACGGATCGCCTTCACAGAGCACGACCACGTCGGCCTCGAGCGAGAGCGTCGCCAAGCGCCCGGCCCATTCGTCGTAGAAGGACGCGAGCAGACGCGCATAGTCGTCGCTGCCGACATCGAGCTCGGTCGTGACCGGATACTCCATCGGATATTCGCACACGCCAGGTGCGAGCATCCCCTCGACGATGGTTCGCGCCTGACCCGGCCGGCCTTTCTTGCGGAAATAGGCGACATGCGTGGCGGCGCGCACCTCGCGGTCGGCGCGCACGCTCATCAGATCGGGATCGCCGGGCCCGAGCCCGCAGCAGATGATCCGCCCCATCATTCGCTCCTGCTTGCGAGTGCATTGACCGCCGCGACCGTTATCGCGGAACCGCCGAGCCGTCCTTCGACCGTCAACGCCGGCGCCGGTGGTGCCACCATCAGCGCTGCCTTGGATTCGGCAGCCCCGACAAAGCCGACCGGGCATCCGATGATCGCTGCCGGCCGCGGGCAGTCATCGCGCTCGAGCATGTTGAGCAGATGAAACAGCGCCGTCGGCGCGTTGCCTATGGCGACGACGGCGCCATCGAGATGCGGCCGCCACAACTCCAGCGCCGCCGCCGAGCGTGTGGTCTGCATGGATTGCGCAAGCTGCGACACGCGCGGATCATCGAGCGTGCAGATCACGGGATTCTTCGCGGGCAGACGGGCTCGCGTTATGCCTTCGGAGACCATGCGGGCGTCGCACAGGATCGACGCGCCCTTCTGCAAAGCAGCCTGCGCCGCGATCGCCATGCCCGGTGTGAAGCGGATATGCGCCTCCAGGCCGACCAGACCGGCGGCATGGATCATGCGCACCACAACCGGCTCCTCATCCGCCGTGAAACGCGCAAGCTCGGCCTCGCTCCGGATGGTCGCAAACGATTGCCGGTAGATCGCAGCACCGTTGGTCTCGAACGCGTAGGGCATCAGTGCATTCCCACGAGGGCGCGTACATCGGCGATGGTCAACCCTCGCCTGACAGGAACATCGCGCGGCGAGCCATCGCGAACAAGATCGAAGCCGTCGCTTGTGCCAACGAGCGTGAGGTCGGAGTCATTCGGTTGCGCGCAGCCCTTGGCGCAGCCGGAGACATGAAGGCACGTGCCCGGAGCGAGGTGTGGCGCGAGCGAGGCTGCAAGCTTGCGCGTTTCGCCATGCGCTTCCGGACAGGCTGGCGCCCCGACGCACGCCACCACACGCAACAACGGATCATCAGCGCGGGTCACCAGACCGTCGCGCTGCGGCATGTCACGCAGCCCTTCGATCAGGATCATGCGCCACGGCGTCAGCCGAAGTCCGGGCGCGAGACCGGCAAGGAAGGCGAGCGTTTCGCTCTGCATCTGGCCGAAGGCTAAGCCGACGAGCGCACCGCTCGCATGAATCCCGGGAGTTGGCGAGGTCGCAGCGGGCGTGGGCTTTGCCCGACCGGCCAACGCGACAGGCAAGCTTGCGCCACCAGCGAGATGCGCCGCCATGCGCCCTCGCCCATCCCTGACGCCGCCGGACGCAAAGAACCATTCGGCGAGCGCCATCGCCATCTCGACCGCTTCCATCCTGCTGACCGCGCGTCCGTTCGGCGCGCCGTCCGCGCGCACGATCAACCCACCGTCTGTATCGCGCTCGATCCGGATGTCGGCGGGCGCATGCGCCAGCACGCGATTCGCACCGCAATCCACGGAGAAGCCGAACTTCTCGGGAAGCCCCAGCGCGCGCGCGGCCAGCGCGCGCTCCAACTCGGCCGCAAGCGCATGGGTGTCGTCGCCGTCATTCCAGAACGGCGCGACGATGATGTTGCGCTGCGCTTCCATCGCCTGATCGTCGTCGTCCACCAATCCAAGCCGATCGAGACCAATCACAAGCGCTTCGTGACTCGCCTCGCGAACACCGCGAATTTGCAGATTGGCGCGGCTCGTCAGGTCGATCAGCCCGTTGCCATATCGTTGCGACAATTTGCCGATGCCCGCCGCCTGCTCCGCCGACAACCTGCCGCCGCGGGGACGCAGCCGCACAACGAGACCGTCGCCCGAAAGCATGGGACGCAAGGCGCCTGGGCACCAGCCCTTGATCGCAAACGCCGTCATGACGCCTCCCGCAGCGAGGCCAGGATCGAATTTCGACGTGTGACCCAGAGCGCAGCTTCGTCAAGCCGCCGGAAGCAATCCTCGACCGCCGCCAGTGCCGCCGGATTCTCGCGGCCGAGGAAGGCGCGGATTTCGTCGTTACCGAGCGTGGCATCGTAGTAGAGATCGAACAGGTGCGAGGGGACGGCATCGGCGAGATTTGCGAACGCCGCCATATGCTCCAGCGTTGCCGCAATCTCGGCGGCGCCGCGAAAGCCGTGGCGCATCATGCCGGCGATCCATTTCGGATTGGTGGCACGCGAACGCACCACGCGTGAAATCTCCTCGGTGAGCGTGCGGGCGCGCGGCGCCTCCGGCCGGGTCGCGTCGAGATGATAGAGCGACTTGATCGGGGCGCCGAGGCTGGCGGCAGCTGCCGCCACTCCCGCTTCGTGCGCAGCATAGTCGGCGGCGAGCAATAGATCGGTCTCCGGCAAATCCTGCACATGCACGAAGCTGTCGGCCTTGCCGAGCCGGGCCTCGATACCGGCACGATCCGGCTTCATCTCGCCGTCGGCGCCGAACGCCCAGGACGATGACGCGAGCCACGCCTGCCCCGCCTGGTGACGCGCCTCGCGGGTGAAGACGTCGGCGAGCCGCGCCATACCGGCGCCATACTGCCCGGGGCGCGGCCCGAATACGCGCGCAGCGCGCGCGAGGTAAGGATTCTCGTCGCCCTCGTAGTCACGCTGCGCCAGCGCGACAGATGCGGCCTCGAACAATTGCGCGAGGCCAGCGAAGACATCGCGAAACAGGCCGGAGACGCGGAGAGTCACGTCGATGCGCGGACGTCCGAGCATCGCCAGTGGAATGATCTCGAAGCCAGTGACGCGGCCGGACGCGGCGTCCCAGCGCGGCGCGATACCCGCGAGCTGCAGCGCCATGGCAAATTCCTCGCCCGCGGTGCGCATGGTCGCCGAACCCCAGAGATCGACGACGAGCCCCTTCGGCCAGTCGCCGTGATCCTGCAGATGCCGGCGCAGCAGTTCCTCGGCAAGCTTGATGCCCTGCGCATGCGCCGCGCGCGTCGGCACGCCACGGGGATCGACCGCGAAGAGGTTACGTCCGGTCGGCAGCACGTCGCTACGCCCGCGCCAGGGCGAACCGGCCGGACCCGGTGCGATGCGCCTGCCCGCGAGAGCGTCGAGCAACGCGGCACGCTCCTCCTCGCCGCAGGCGCCGCGCCCGAACACATGCAAGCCGTCGCCGAACTGACTTTCCTTCAGATCGCAGACGAAGCGGTCGATGCGCGGGATGGCTTCGGCCGGCGCCGCTGATGCCGTGAGCGCGAGATCGTCCTCTACGCCGGCCGCGCGCGCCTCATCGCGGATCGCGCCGACGAGGCGCTGACGCCGCGCGGGATCGAGCCCGTCGGCGGTGGAATATTCGTCGAGCAATTGCTCAAGCCTGACGAGATTTTGCGGCAAGGCGCTTGGCATCAGCGGCGGCGACAGATGGCCGATGGTGACGGCGCCGATGCGGCGCTTGGCCTGCGCGGCCTCGCCGGGATCGTTGACGATGAAGGGATAAATCACCGGCAGATCGCCGATCAGCGCCTCGGGCCAACACTCTTGCGAGAGCGCCGCCGATTTGCCGGGCAGCCATTCCAGCGTGCCGTGCGCGCCCATGTGGATCAGCGCATCGACGCCCTGCTGCCGAAGCCAGAGATAGAACGCGACATAGGCATGGCGGGGAATGCGGGAGAGATCGTGATAGTCGGCGTCGCGGCTGGCGAGCTCGCCCCGCTCGGGCTGCACCGCGATCACCGCCTTGCCGCAGCGGATCGCGGCGAAGTGAAATTCGCCGTCGCGAACCTGCGGGTCGCTCCCGGGCGTGTCCCAGGCACTCTCCAGATTTGCCTGCAAAGTCTGAGGAAGTTGCTTCAGCGCGGCGCAATAGTCATCAACGCTCCAAGTCAGACGAGCGCGGCCGAGCCATTGCGCGAACGACTCGATCCGTTCGACATCGAAACCTGCCTTGCCGAGATCGCCGAGTAATGCCTCGGTCGAGGCCAGCGCATCCAATCCCACCGCATGCGCGATCTGGTGCGGCCGGCCCGGATAGCTCGACAGCACAATGGCGATACGCTTCTCGCGCGCCGGCGTCGTTGCAAGCCGATGCCATGCGCAGACCCGCGCGACCGCAGCGTCGATTCGTTCGCGATCAGCTCGATGCGCAAGATGCGCAAACTGCAGATCCGGATCGCGCTCGCCCTCCGACTTGAAGCTGACGACCCCGGCATGCAGCCGTCCGTCCACCTCCGGCAGCACCACGTGCATGGCGAGATCGGCCGGCGACAGACCGCGCAGCGATGAGGCCCAGTCCTCGCGCCGCGCGGTCGACAGCGCGACCTGAAACACCGGACAGGACGCGGTGTCGAACGGTGTGCCGTCGTCGCCGATCGCCGAGAACGCCGTTGCATTGACGATGGCGGCTGGCCGGCGCTCCGCGCAGTGTCTCTTGAGCCAATCGGCGACACCAGGCGCCTTCAGCGAGGTCGCGAACGCGCCAAAGGCGTCAAAGCCGTTGTCGCGCAGCGTGGATATCAATGCATCGACCGGATCGGTGTCGGCAGAGGTGAGATAGGACCGATAGAATGTGACCAGCGCATGCGGCGCGCCGCTCGACGGCGGCAGCGCGGCGAGCGCGCCCTTGGCGGGATCGTAGAAGCCCATATCGGGAATCTCGGTCTCCCCGAACACCGGCCCCGCATAGAGCCCCGACGCCAGCGCGAGCTGCGCAATCGCGACTTGCGCAGCCACCGCGCCGCCGGCATCGCACAGCACTTTCAGGCGCCGCAAGGTCGAGACTGGCACGGTCGCGAGCGCGTCGAGCCGCGCATCGTCGCGGCCGTCGGCCGGCAGCACCGCAAGCGCGATGCCTCGCTCCTTGGCGAATTGATGCAAGGCCGCAACGCCGTATTGCCAGTAGGATTCGCCGCCGATCAGGCGGACCAGAATCCCCTTCGCATGCGACAGCGTGCGCTCGATATAGGTGTCGACCGAGAGCGGATGGCGCAGCGCGATCAGGTTGGCGAGCCGCAGCGACGGCAGGCTCGTGCGGCCGCGCCGCCAACCGGCGGCGAAGGCCGCAAGATCGCTGTCGGAGAACGAGAGCACGATCAAGTCGGCCGGGTCCTGACCGAGATCGACTGGTGTCGCGGTCTCCTCCAGGCCATGGCTCTCGCGGAAGACGACGTGCATCCCTCTTTGCCTCTAGATCCCCAATCCCGTCTTGATTGCGGCCTCGTCGATATCGCCGTGCTCGCCGATCACGACCAGCCTGGATTGCCGCGGCGCTGTGCCCCACGGCTTGTCGAACTGGTGCCGCACCCGCTCTCCGACCGACTGCACCAGGAGCCGCATCGGCTTGCCCTTGACGGCGAGATAGCCCTTGGCGCGCAGCACATTCTGCTCGCGCGCGAGCCGCGCGATCGACGACACCAGCACATCGATGTCGGTCACCTCGGGTAGATCGATCACGACCGAGGCGAAATCGTCATGCTCGTGATCCTCCTCGCCGTCGTGATGCGAGGGCCGCGCGGCAAGATCGTCTTCGGCGGCGGCGTTGAGGCCGAGAATCACCTGCGGGTCGATCGCGCCGTCGGTCACCGGCAGCATCGGCACCTGACGCGGCGTTTCCGCCGAAATCGCCAGCTTCGCCGCCTCGAGCCCGGCCTTGCCAGCGAGATCGGCCTTGGTCAGCAGAACGATGTCGGCGCAACAGATCTGGTCCTCGAACACTTCGGAGAGCGGCGTCTCGTGATCGATGCTCTCGTCTGCCGCACGCTGCGCCGCGACGGCCGCCGGGTTCGGCGCGAAGCGGCCGGCCGCGACCGCTTCGGCGTCGGCGAGCGCGATCACGCCGTCGACGGTGATGCGCGAACGGATTTCCGGCCAGTCGAACGCTTTCAGCAGCGGCTTCGGTAAGGCGAGGCCCGATGTTTCGATCAGGATATGATCGGGACGGACGTTGCGCGCCAGCAGCGTCTGCATGGTCGGGATGAAATCATCGGCCACGGTGCAGCAGATGCATCCGTTGGCGAGCTCGACGATGTTCTCCTCCGGGCAATTGGCGTCGGCGCAGGATTTCAGGATTTCGCCGTCGACGCCTTCGCTACCGAACTCGTTGACCAGCACGGCGAGCTTCCTGCCATTGGCATTGGTCATGAGATGACGGATTAGCGTGGTCTTGCCGGAACCGAGGAAGCCGGTGATGACGGTGACGGGAATCTTGGCAAGCGAGCTCACTCGGCGGCCTCCGGCAGGGACAAGGGGGGAATGCGCGCCAGCGACTGCTTGCGGAAGATTTCCGGGCGCGAGCGCCACGGCACGATACCGTCGGGAGCGGCGGCATAGGCGGCGGCGCCAGCGAGGATGTCCTTTGCGTTCGCCTCCGACATGCGGCCATAGACATAGGACCAGCGGCCCGGTGAGCTCAGCGCCACCGAGCAGCCGTTGTTGCAGGCTGAAAGACATTCAACCGGCACGACGTTCACGCCTTCGGGCGCGGCGATCGTCGCGATCGCCTGGTGCAAGCGCGCGCCCGGCGTGGCCTGGCCTTCGCCAATGTCCTGGCCCGCGCGGCAGGTGATGCAGACATGAAGCGTGACCGCCATCGCCCTTCTTTCTCCAGCGGAGGTGCGATGAGGCAGACGAGCCACGGCTCGTTTCCCCGTCGCGGAACACCCCGTCCGCCGGTTCGAACATATCCGCTGGCAGGTCTCCCGGCTTGCGGAGCAGGATTTCTCCTCCGATCCCCGCCTTCCCGACCCCGTCGGGGTCAGTGGCTTCTCGAGGATCTCTCCGGTCACGGTCGCGGGGGCGGCTGCTTTACGGGTTCAAGTCCTTGAACCCTATCGCATTCCCTCTTCGCCTGTCGTAGGACAGGAACCAACGTTGGGGCCACCATTTGCCCAAGCACGCCCCTTGTCAAGCCGAAGGAACGCTTGCCTATGGATATCACCGAGGACGCCCGGCACGCCGCCAAGATGGCCAAGAAGAAGGCGGCGCGCGACCGCATGATGGCGGAGAAGAGCGGCGAGAAGGGCCTGATCATCGTTCACACCGGCGCGGGCAAGGGAAAGTCCTCGTCTGCCTTCGGCATGATCCTGCGCTGTGTCGCGCATGGCTTTCCCTGTGCGGTGGTGCAGTTCATCAAGGGCGCATGGGATACCGGCGAGCGGCGACTGCTGACTTCCAATTTCGGCGACCTCTGCCAGTTCTACGCCATGGGCGAAGGTTTTACCTGGGAGACGCAGGACCGCGCCCGCGACATCGCTGCCGCGCAGGCGGGTTGGGAGAAGGCGAAGGCACTGATATCTGATGAAAGCTTGCGCATGGTCGTGCTCGACGAGATCAACATCGCGCTGCGCTACGACTATCTCGATGTCAACGAGGTCGTTGCCTTCCTGCAGAATGCGAAGCCGCCGCTGACCCATGTCGTCCTGACCGGCCGCAATGCCAAGCAGGAGCTGATCGACGCGGCCGATCTCGTCACCGAGATGACCCTGGTGAAGCATCCGTTCCGCTCGGGCATCAAGGCGCAGCCCGGCGTGGAATTCTAGTTCGCGATGGCGCGCGCATTGATGATCCAGGGGGCCGGCTCGGACGTTGGCAAGTCGCTCATCGTCGCGGGACTGGCGCGCGCCGCGGTACGCCGTGGGCTGCGCGTGATGCCGTTCAAGCCGCAAAACATGTCGAACAATGCGGCGGTGACAATCGACGAAGGCGAGATCGGCCGCGCCCAGGCGCTGCAGGCGCTCGCGGCCGGCGTCGAGCCGCATACCGACATGAATCCGGTGCTGCTGAAGCCCGAAAGCGAGATCGGCGCGCAGGTGATCGTGCAGGGCAAGCGAGTCGCCACCGTGCGCGCACGCGACTATGCGCCGTTAAAGCCGTCGCTGATGCCCTCGGTGCTGGAAAGCTTCGCGCGGCTGAAGGCGAAGGCCGATCTGGTGCTGGTGGAAGGCGCCGGCAGCCCGGCCGAAATCAATTTGCGCGTCAACGACATTGCCAATATGGGTTTTGCGCGGCGCGCGGAGGTGCCGGTCGTTCTTGTCGGCGACATCGAGCGCGGCGGCGTGATCGCGCAAATGGTCGGCATCAAAGCCGTGATCGATCCCGGCGATGCCGCTACTGTCGCAGGCTTCATCATCAACAAGTTCCGCGGCGATCCCGCGCTGTTCGATGAGGGTTATCGCGAGATCGCCGAGCGCACCGGCTGGCGCGGCTTTGGCGTGTTGCCCTGGTTCGATCGCGCGCGCGAACTACCGGCGGAAGACGCGCTGGGACTTGCCGACGCGCGCAAGCCTGGACGGCGCAAGATCGCATGTCTTGCGCTGTCGCGGATCGCCAATTTCGATGACCTCGATCCGCTCAAGCTCGAGCCCGATGTCGATCTGGTGATGGTGCGGGCCGGCGAAGCCGTTCCGGGCGACACCGTACTCGTCATCCTGCCCGGCTCGAAATCGACCCGCAGCGATCTCGATTTCCTGCGCAAGCAGGGCTGGGACATCGATCTGTCAGCGCATGTGCGGCGCGGCGGCCATGTGCTCGGGCTCTGCGGCGGCTACCAGATGCTGGGAAGAAGCGTCGCCGACCCCGATGGCATCGAAGGACCGCCCGGCGAGACGCCCGGACTCGGGTTGCTCGATGTCACGACGATCATGACGCCGGAAAAGAGCCTGACGCGCACCAGGGCCGAGCATGCCGTAACAAAGCAGCCGATCGAGGCCTACGAAATCCATATCGGCCGCACCGAGGGAGCTGACCGCACGCGTCCCTTCGCGTTCGTCGATGGCGCGCCGGAAGGCGCAATCTCCGCAGATGGTCGGGTGCAGGGCAGCTATCTGCATGGCCTGTTCGCGTCGGACGGTTTCCGTGGCGCCTATCTCGTCCGCCTCGGAATTGCCGCTGCGAATGAAAGCTATGGCGCAGGGGTCGAGAGCGCGCTCGACGCGCTGGCCGACCACATCGAAAGGCATCTCGACGTCGCGGGCTTGCTGGCGCTAGCGCGCTGACAGCGCTTCCGTGAGTCGTGCCCACTCGGTCTCGTCGCCGGGAAGACCCAACCGCAGCCAGGTCGGCCTGCCCTCGAAAATGCGCGACCAGATGCGCGCGTGCGCAAGCCGCTCCTGCATGGCCGCGGCGTCGCCGACATCATAGAGCCGAAACAGCGGCGTGCCGCCGATCAAGCGCCAGCCGACACTTATTGCGAGACCATCCATGCGGTGCGCGTCCTTCTCGAGGCGCACCCGCGTCGCGTCGGCCCAATCGCGATCGAGCAATGCCTTTCGCCCGATCTCGATCGCCGCGCCCGAGACCGGCCAAGGCCCCGCCATTGCATCAAGCGCAGCGATATCCCCCGCGCTGCCGAGCACGAAGCCGAGCCGCAATCCGGCAAGACCGTAGAACTTGCCGAAGGAGCGCAGCACCAGAAGCCCCGCCCTGCCTGCCTCGGCTGCCAGAGATATTTGCGGGACGGCGTCGGCAAAGCTCTCGTCGACCACCAGACGCTTTACACCTGGCAACAACGCGAGCAGTTTTGCTGGATCGTGCCGCCGCCCATCCGGATTGTTGGGATTGACCACCACGGCGAGATCGGCGCCGGCCAGTGCTTCGATCTCGCCGACATCCTCGACCTGCCAGCCCGCGCCTGATAGCACCGGCGCAAATTCATTGTAGGTCGGTGCAAGGATGCGGGCGCGGCCGGATGGCGCGAGACGCGGCAGCAGCTGGATCGCGGCCTGCGCTCCGGCAACCGCCAGCACTGAAGCCTTGGTCGCAAATGCTTGCTGTGCCGTTGCGTGAAGCGCATCGATATCGGATCGCGACGGCAGCGCGCTCCAGTGCCGTGGCTCAAGCGCCGGCACCGGATAGGGCCGGCGATTGATGCCGGTCGACAGGTCGATCCAGTCCTCCAGCCGCCCGCCGAAGCGGGCCTGGGCCACGTCGAGATTTCCGCCGTGATCCCCGATCATTCGATGGCGAGCCCGAAAGCGAGGAACGCGAGCACCGCGGCGGTGGTCAACATGGCGCGGACGTAAACCTCGAGTGCACGCGAAACGTCGGCCGCCGCGGGATCGCGCGCGCCGCCGTTCAGCCACGGCTCGTCCGCGAGTTCGCCGTGGTAGGATCGCGGACCGCACAGCCGCACGCCGAGCGCGCCCGCCAGCGCCGCTTCCGGCCAGCCGGCATTGGGCGAGCGATGGTGGCGCGCATCCCTCACCATGCAGAGCAACGCGTCGCGCGGGCTTGGCCCCGTCGGCGCGAACAGAAGTCCGGTGAGGCGCGCCGGAACGAAATTGGCGACATCGTCGATGCGCGCGGCCGCCCATCCGAAAGCTTCGTGACGTTCGCTGCGATGTCCGATCATGGAGTCGAGCGTGTTGATCGCCTTGTAACCGAAAATGCCGGGCAGGCCGAGCAGCGCGCCCCAGAACAACGGCGCCATCACGCCGTCGGATGCGTTCTCCGCAAGGCTTTCGATCGCCGCTCGGCCGATGCCGGCTTCATCGAGCGCAGCGGGATCGCGGCCGACGATCATCGACACGGCCTCGCGCGCCGCGTCGATATTGCCTGCGTCGAGTGGATCGCGCACGGCCGCGACGTGATCGTAGAGCGAGCGCAGTGCGACAAAGGGCCAGGCCAGGACGCCGAGCAACACGATGCCGCGCCAGTCGGATGGCATGACCGCTTGCACGAGCCAGCCCACGCCCGCAGCCAAGGCGATCACGATCAGCGCGGCAGCGACACCGGCCAAGCGCCGCGTCGCCGGCGTGTCGGTCGGTCTGTTCCATCGCGCATCCAGTGCACCGATCAGGCCGCCCAGCCAGCTCACGGGATGGCCGATGCGCGCGAACAACGCCCCGGGCCAGCCCAGCACGGCATCGACCGCCATCGCCACCAGCATTGCTCCTGTTAACCCCACTAGTGCCCACTTTCCGAAGTTCGTGCTCCATTGCCGACCCTCCGTTCACGAACTTCGGAAAGTCATGGGCACTAGCATACCTATGTTTCTAGTGCCGCTTTCGATCTGAAGTCCCTGAACGCATCTTGCAACAAGTGAGCAGGGACTTCAGATCGGCGGCACTAGGCTTGCCTCCACTCTCCCCTGATGCGGGAGAAAGCCGAGCCATTGCAAGCCCCCGTTCGACGATTTAGCGGTTTGCTTCGCCTGGATTTGATGGTTAGTGCAAAGCCCCATGACTATCATCCTCATCACCGGCGGGGCGCGATCGGGCAAGAGCGTGCGCGCGGAGGCGCGTGCGACCGCGTTTGCGGGCAAGCCGGTTTACATTGCGACCGCCGAGGCGCTCGACGCCGAGATGCGCGAGCGGATCGCCGGGCATCGCGCGCGGCGCGGCAATGTGTGGATCGAACACGAAACCCCGCTGGAGCTTGTCCCCGCACTGAAGGCGACCGACGGCGGCGGAGCGCGGCTGGTCGATTGTCTCACGTTGTGGCTGTCGAATCTGATGCATGCTGGACGCGACTGGTCGAAGGAAACGACGCAACTCGCGACGACGCTTCGTGTGCAAAAAAGTCCGGTCGTGCTGGTTACCAACGAAGTCGGTCTTGGTATCGTGCCTGACAACGCGCTAGCGCGCCGGTTCCGTGATGCTGCAGGTCTCATGAACCAGATGATGGCGGAGGTCGCCGATGAGGTTGAGTTCATCGTCGCGGGCTTGCCGATGCGGGTGAAGTAGCAATGCCTGAATATGTCGAAACGTTGAAAGGTCTGATCGCGGATTTGCGGATCGGCATCTCGTTGTGCACCCGCCTGCCGGTCGGATCCACGGCGTCACTCGATAACGGCGAGGTGGCGCGCGCGAGCTGGGCCTTCCCGGTCGCCGGAATCCTGGTTGGGCTGGCCGGTGCGCTGGCCTATTGGATCGCCATCCGCCTCAATGTGGCGCCGATCCCCGCTGCGGCGCTGGCGCTGGCCGCGACTATGGCGCTGACCGGCGCGATGCACGAGGACGGCCTTGCCGATTCCTTTGACGGGATGGGCGGCAAGACCCGCGAGCTGAAGCTCGAGATCATGCGTGACAGCCGGCTCGGCACCTTTGGCGCGCTTGCGCTGGTGGTCACATTGCTGCTGCGCTGGAGCACGCTCGCCGACATCGCCGAGCCGCGCTATGTCGCGATTGCGCTGATTTGCGCCAATGCATCGGCACGGGCCGGCATGACGGCATTCATGCATCTCGTTCCGCTGGCGCGTGCCGACGGACTATCGAGCGACGCCGGACGCCCGCCGGGACAATGCGTCGCAGCAGCGCTCGCGATCGGAATCTTCTGCCTGCTGTTTGGCTTCGGCGCGAAGGGCGCGATGATATCGCTGCTGCTGCTGGCGGTTGCCGGCGTCATCACCGCACGCATCGCCGTCCGGCAGATCGGCGGCCAGACCGGCGACGTACTCGGCGCGTTCGAGCAGGTCAGCGAAGCCATCGTGCTCCTGATCGCGGCCTCGTTGTTCTGACTACAGTCGCATTTCCAGAATGCACATTTGAGAATTTCGCGCAAACACGAGATTTTGCGGTTGCCTTGAGCCGATTTCTCCGGCGCGCGCAGCGCAACCACAAGACAGCCGCCTGCCCGCCGATTAAGATACGAGCCGCTGGCAAATGGAATTCCGGAAATGGCTTCAATGCACAGGTCAGCTAGCTCTCGCTCGACGAGAATTCTTGCCCTGCTCGTTCTCATTGTCGCGTCGCCGGCCTTTGCCGAAGACGATCTCAGGACCGCGCAGCCGCGTCTCACCCTGACCATGACGCATGACGAACTCGGCGATGGTTGCCGCCGCCTCGATACAATCGACGCATCGCAACTGGCTCCGGTGTCCCTGCATCGCACCTTTCATGACGATTTCGACGAGCATCCGCTCAAAAGCGGACGCTGGGTGCCGCATTATGCGGGCGGCGCGGCCTGGCCGGAGGCGCAATATTGGGGCGGTCAAGGTTCGCAATTGAAGCGCCAGACCAAGCCCAACGGCGAACAGCAGATCTACGTCGATCCGCGCTATGCCGGATTGTCGCCGAAGCCGCTCGGGCTCGATCCGTTCCGCGTCCATAACGGCGTGCTGTCGATCGTCGCGAGCCGCACGCCTCCGGAACTGTTGCCTGTGCTGTTCGACAACCCCTATGTGTCGGGCATCCTGACCAGCCAGGGATCGTTTGCGCAGAAATACGGCTACTTCGAAATCCGCGCCAAGATTCCCTACGGCACTGGCGTGTGGCCGGCGTTCTGGCTGCTCGCCGATGACGGCGGCTGGCCGCCGGAGATCGACGTCATGGAAGGGCGCGGGCAACGCCCCGACGACCTCGTCATGACGACGCATTGGCGGATTCCGGCCACTCAGAAAATCGAGTCCTGCGGCTTCGATTTCCTGCAGGCAGGCGCGTCGAACGACTTCCACAATTACGGAGTGCTGTGGACCCGGGACCGCCTGATCTATTTCATCGACCGCAAGCCGGTCTCCGAAATCAGGGTGCCAGTCGGCTATGACGATCCCATGTACATGATCGTCAATCTGGCGATGGGCTCCAAATGGTTCGGCGGCGTCGGCGTGGTCGACGGCGAATCTCCGCAGATGGTCGAATTCGAGATCGACCGGATTTCCGTCTATCAAATCGATCCGTCTTAGCCATAATGCAATCGAGTCACGGCCGACACCAGGAGACCGCAATGCTCGGAAAGTTCTCGCGCCGGCACATCATGCAGCTCGCGGGCCTTTCCGGCATCGGCATGATGTCGCAGCGCGCCCGCGCGCAAGGCGCCACGACGGATTCGCAAGGGACCGCGCGTTTTCCGAGCGGCTTTGTCTGGGGCACGGCGACCTCCGCCTATCAGATCGAGGGCGCCGTCAACGAAGACGGGCGCGGACTATCGATCTGGGACACCTTCAGCCACACGCCCGGCAAGATCGCCGATCATACCAATGCCGACCGCGCCAACGATCACTATCATCGCTACAAGGAGGACGTCGGCCTGATCAAGGCGCTCGGTGTCAAGGCCTACCGTTTCTCGATCGCCTGGCCGCGGGTATTTCCGGACGGTGACGGCCAGCCCAATCCAAAGGGCCTCGACTTCTACAATCGTCTGATCGACGCGTTGCTCGCCAACGGCATCGAGCCGTTCGCAACGCTCTACCATTGGGACCTGCCGCAGTCGCTGCAGGACCGCGTCGGCGGTTGGCAATCCAGCAAGACCTCGCAGGCCTTCGGCAATTACGCCGGCTATGTCAGCGAGCGCCTGAGCGATCGCGTCAAGAGCTTCTTCACGCTGAACGAGCCTGGCCGCTTCCTCAATTTCGGCTACGGCTGGGCAATCGATGCGCCCGGCCTCAAGCTCGCCACCAGCGAACTGAACCAGGCGCGCCACAACGTGGTGCTCGGCCATGGGCTCGCCGTGCAGGAGATCCGCGGCAAGGCGCGCGCAGGCACCAAGGTCGGCATCGCCGAGAATATCGCGGCCTGCGTTCCCGCGATCGACACGCCCGAGAATGTCCGCGCCACGGAGATCGCGACTCGCGAACTGAATGCCGGCATTCTCAGCGTGATCCTGGAAGGCAAATACACCGATCATTTCCTGGAATTTTACGGCAAGGACGCGCCGAAATTCACCGACGAGGAATTGAAGATCATCGGCGCGCCGAACGATTTCGTCGGCGTCAATATCTACGCGCCACAGTTCTACATCGTGGCCAAGGACTCCAGGCCCGGCTTTGACGTCGCACCCTTCCCCGCTTCGTTCCCTCACATGAACTCCGAATGGCTTCGGATCGGACCGGAGACCGCCTACTGGGTTCCGCGGCTGGTCGCGAAGGTGTGGGGTGTCGACAACATCTATATCAGCGAGAACGGAACCTCGTCGGAGGACAGGATTGCCGCCGACGGCAAGGTCTACGATCTCGACCGCATCATGTTTTTGCGTAACTATCTGGTCCAGCTGCAGCGCGCCATTGCGGAGGGCGCGCCGGTGCGCGGTTACTTCCTCTGGAGCCTGATGGACAATTTCGAATGGATTTTCGGCTTCGAGAAGCGCTTCGGGCTCTACCGCGTCGACTTCGAGACGCAGCAGCGGATTCCGAAGCTCAGCGTCTCCTTTTATCGCAATGTCATTGAGAAGAATGCGGTTGGCGCCTGACCATCGAGACGAGCGGACATGCGCCTGACGCGACGCGATGCGCTGTTGCATGTGCTGGCGATCGCCGGCGCGGGCGGCTTGCGGCCCGCTGCCGCCGCCGCGCCGCAACAGATGCCGCCGCACAATCCGGACATCGACTCGATCCTGCGAGGCGCGGTCAACGCTCGCGAGGTGCCCGGCGTGGTCGCAATGGCGGCAACCGATCGCACCGTCATCTATCAAGGCGCGTTCGGCCTGCGCTGCCTTGGCACGCAGGCAAAGATGTCGACCGACACCGTTTTCCGCATCGCCTCGATGGTGAAGCTGTTGACCTCGGTCGCGGCGATGCAGCTGGTCGAAAGCGGCAAGCTCTCGCTGGACGATCCCGCGAGCAACGTCGATCCCGAGCTTGGCGCGATCCCCGTGCTCACGGGCTTCGACGCCAAGGGCCATCCGCAACTGCGCCCGCCGCTCCGGCCGATCACGCTGCGCAACTTGCTGACGCACACCTCCGGCTTCAGCTATCCGCTGTGGAATGAGACCGCCGTGCGCTACTACGCGGTCGCCGGCAAGACCAAGGGCTTGCCGCGCCGGCCGCTGTTCTTCGATCCCGACAGCAAATGGTCCTATGGCGGCAGCCTCGACAAGGTCGGCCGTCTGGTGGAGATCGCAAGCGGCGAGCCGCTCGACCGCTACTTCCGGAATCACATCTGTCAGCCGCTCGGAATGAAGGATACGGGGTTCGAGATCAATGCGGCCCAGCGCGCCCGCGAGGCCCACCTCCATGTCCGCAAGGCCGATGGCACGTTGCTGGCCAAGCCGCTGGAGAAAGCGAATGAACCGCATTCGCATTCCGGCGGCGGCGGCATTTATTCCACCGCGCCCGACTATCTGATCTTGCTGCAGGCGCTGCTCAACCGCGGCGGCCTCAATGGCGTGCAGATCCTCAAGCCCGAAACCGTGGCGCTGATGTCGACCAATCAGACCGGCGACATCGAGGCCGGCCGCATGAAGACGACGAGCCCAGGCCTGTCGAACGACGTCGATTTCTTCCCCGGCGTGCGGCTGCGCTGGACATTCGGGCACATGATCAACCTCGATCCCGTCAAGGACGGCCGCAAGGCCGGCAGCCTGACATGGGCCGGGCTGTACAACACCTATTACTGGATCGATCCGGCGTCGAACGCCGCAGGCGTCATCATGATGCAGGTCCTGCCGTTCGCGGATACGCGCGCGGTCGACCTCTACCGCAAGTTCGAGCGCGGCGTTTATCGGGCGTTGAAACCTGCCTAGTACCGCCGATCTGAAGTCCCCGACTCACTCGTGGCGAAATCGGGTTCAGGGACTTCAGATCGAAGGCGGTACTGGAATCATAGGTTTGCTAGTGCCCATGACTTTCCGAAGTTCGTGAACAGTCGTGCGGCAATGGAGCACGAACTTCGGAAAGTGGGCACTAGATCAGAGTCGCGTGATTGGAAGCGGCAGCGATGACGTCTGGTGCACCTGCCGCGCCGTCGTCAGCGCGGCAATGCCGGATGCCACTGCAAAAGCGATGATGAGCCCGATCAGGGCGCGCCGGAGTGCCATGACATTGCCTCCCGAGATCATTCTGCCGCCGAAGAGGAAATCTCCCCATGCGGCGACGGGGAAATTTCCCCGTCCAGCCAATCCTGCTCGTGCGCAAGCGCGGTCCAGGCCTGCGCCATGCGCCAATAGCGCTTGAACGCCGGCTGGTCCTTGGCCCGCTCCGCCAGCTGCAGGCAATTTTCAGCGTTTTGCCGATACGTGTCTGACTGCTTCATTCCCCCAAAATGGGACCCAAAACCGATTCCACAACAGCTGGTTACGCGATCTTAATCGCGATGGGCCGCGCTGGGTTCCCGAAATTGAACCGGGAAAGGCGGGCATGCCCCGAAATTTTTCACCCCGCCTGGAACCCAACGACTGGAAGCGAGTTTGATTGCTCGGGTCAGACCGGCGGGTTCCAATTTGCTGCATCACCGTGTTCCAGCTTGATCCTTTTGGTTGCCGACGTTCTCATGCCGAGACCCTGTGCGGATTCGGCTTTTGCTGATTGGGGGGAAACACCATGAGCGATCTCGATACCGGAGCACCGCCACCAGGACTCCGAGCTGCCCCCAAGCGCAACGGCGCGGCCAAACCAGATCCCCGGCAAGACCTGCTTCATGCGCTGCAGGCGATGCGCAGCGGCGATTTCTCGGTCCGCATGAGCGGCGACTATCTCGGCATCGACGGCAAGATCGCCGACACTTTCAACGAAATCATCGCCGCCAACCAGCGCATGGCGCAGCAATTGGAGCGCGTCGGCCAGGTGGTGGGCCGCGAAGGCAAGACCCGCCAGCGCGTCAAGTTCGGCCTCGCCTCCGGCTCCTGGGCCGACATGGAAGGCTCCGTCAACACCCTGATCGACGACCTGTTGTGGCCAACCCGCGAAGTGACCCGCGCGGTCGCCGCCGTGGCGCAGGGCGACCTCCTGCAAACCGTGAAGCTCGACGTCGATGGCCGCCCGCTGGGCGGCGAATTTTTGCAGTCGGCCAATCTCGTCAACACCATGATCAAGCAGCTCAGCGTGTTCACCTCCGAGGTGACGCGCGTGGCGCGCGAGGTCGGCACCGAGGGCAAGCTCGGCGGCCAGGCCCAGGTGCCGGAAGTGACCGGCGTCTGGAAAGACCTGACCGAGAGCGTCAACTCGATGGCCAACAATCTGACCGGCCAGGTCCGTAACATCGCCGAGGTGACGATCGCGGTCGCCAACGGCGACTTGTCGAAGAAGATCACGGTCGACGTACGCGGCGAAATCCTGCAGCTGAAGGAAGCCATCAATACGATGGTGGACCAGCTCCGCTCCTTCGCCTCCGAAGTGACGCGCGTGGCGCGCGAAGTCGGCACCGACGGCAAGCTCGGCGGTCAGGCGATCGTGCCCGGCGTCGCCGGCACCTGGAAGGATCTCACCGACTCCGTGAACGCCATGTGCGGCAACCTGACCGCGCAGGTGCGCAACATCGCCAACGTCACCACCGCCGTGGCGCGCGGCGACCTGTCCCGCAAGATCACCGTCGACGTGCGCGGCGAAATCCTGGAGCTGAAGGACACCATCAACACCATGGTGGACCAGCTCAACTCGTTCGCCTCGGAAGTGACGCGCGTGGCGCGCGAGGTCGGCACCGAGGGCAAGCTCGGCGGTCAGGCCCAGGTGCCCGGCGTCGCCGGCACCTGGAAGGACCTCACCGACAACGTCAACTTCATGGCCTCGAACCTCACCGCCCAGGTCCGCAACATCGCCGATGTCGCGACCGCCATCGCCGGCGGCGACCTCTCCAAGAAGATCACGGTGAACGTGTCGGGCGAAATCCTTCAGTTGAAGGAAACGCTGAACACCATGGTCGACCAGCTCAATGCGTTTGCCGGCGAAGTGACGCGCGTCGCGCGCGAGGTCGGCACCGAAGGCCGGCTCGGCGGTCAGGCCAACGTGCTCGGCGTCGCCGGCACGTGGAAGGACCTGACCGAGAGCGTCAACTCGATGGCGTCGAACCTGACCGCGCAGGTCCGCAACATCGCCGAAGTGACGACTGCGGTTGCCAACGGCGACCTCTCGAAGAAGATCACGGTCGACGTGCGCGGCGAAATCCTGGAGCTGAAGGACACCATCAACACCATGGTGGACCAGCTCAATGCGTTCGCAGGCGAAGTGACGCGCGTGGCGCGCGAGGTCGGCACCGAAGGCAAGCTCGGCGGCCAGGCGCTGGTGCGCGGCGTCGCCGGCACCTGGAAAGACCTGACCGACTCCGTCAACTCGATGGCCTCCAATCTCACCGGCCAGGTCCGCAACATCGCCGAAGTCGCGACTGCCGTGGCGAAGGGCGACCTGTCGAAGAAGATCACGGTGAATGTGTCGGGCGAAATCCTTCAGTTGAAGGAGACGCTGAACACCATGGTCGACCAGCTCAATGCGTTTGCCGGCGAAGTGACGCGCGTCGCGCGCGAAGTCGGCACCGACGGCAAGCTCGGCGGCCAGGCCGAAGTGCCCGGCGTCGCCGGCACCTGGAAGGACCTCACCGACTCCGTGAACTCCATGGCGGGCAACCTCACCGCCCAGGTCCGCAACATCGCCGAGGTCGCGACCGCGATCGCCGGCGGCGACCTCTCGCGCAAGATCACCGTCGACGTGCGCGGCGAAATCCTTCAGCTGAAGGAAACGCTGAACACCATGGTCGACCAGCTTAACCGCTTCGCGGGCGAAGTGACGCGCGTCGCGCGCGAGGTCGGCACCGAAGGACGCCTCGGCGGCCAGGCCAACGTGCCCGGCGTCGCCGGCACCTGGAAGGACCTCACCGACTCCGTGAACTCGATGGCGGGCAATCTCACCGCGCAGGTCCGCAACATCGCCGAAGTGACCACGGCGGTCGCCCGCGGCGACCTCTCGCGCAAAATCACCGTCGACGTGAAGGGCGAAATCCTTGAGTTGAAGAACACCATCAACACCATGGTGGACCAGCTCAACGCATTCGCCTCGGAAGTGACGCGCGTGGCGCGCGAAGTCGGCACCGAAGGCAAGCTCGGCGGCCAGGCCGAAGTGCCCGAAGTCGCCGGCACCTGGAAGGACCTCACCGACAATGTCAACTTCATGGCGTCGAACCTGACCGCGCAGGTCCGCAACATCGCCGAGGTGGCGACCGCGATTGCAGGTGGCGACCTGTCGAAGAAGATCACCGTGGACGTGCGCGGCGAAATCCTGCTGCTCAAGGACACGCTGAACACGATGGTCGAGCAGCTGCGCTCCTTCGCGGCCGAAGTGACCCGCGTCGCGCGCGAGGTCGGCACCGAGGGCCGGCTGGGCGGTCAGGCCGTGGTGCCCGGCGTCGGCGGCACCTGGAAAGACCTCACCGACAACGTCAATCTGCTCGCCGCCAACCTGACCACGCAGGTGCGCAACATCGCCGAAGTCACGACCGCGGTTGCGCGCGGCGACTTGTCGCGCAAGATCACCGTCGACGTGAAGGGCGAAATCCTCGAGCTGAAGAACACCATCAACACCATGGTGGACCAGCTCAACGCCTTTGCGGGCGAAGTTACGCGCGTGGCGCGCGAGGTCGGCACCGAAGGCAAGCTCGGCGGCCAGGCGCAGGTGCCCGGCGTCGCCGGCACGTGGAAAGACCTCACCGACACCGTGAACTTCATGGCCGCCAACCTGACCGAGCAGGTGCGCGGCATCGTCAAGGTGGTGACCGCGGTCGCCAACGGCGACCTGAAGCAGAACCTCACGGTGAAATCGAGAGGCGAGGTCGCCGCCCTCGCCGAGACCATCAACAACATGACCGAGACGCTGGCGACCTTCGCCGATCAGGTGACCAGCGTGGCGCGCGAAGTCGGCGTGGAGGGCCGCCTCGGCGGCCAGGCCAACGTCCCCGGCGCGGCCGGCACCTGGAAGGACCTGACCGGCAACGTCAACCTGCTCGCGGCGAACCTGACCTCGCAGGTGCGCGCGATCGCCGAAGTCGCGACGGCGGTGACCAAGGGCGACCTGACGCGTTCGATCCAGGTCGATGCGCGCGGCGAAGTCGCCGAGCTGAAAGACAACATCAATACGATGATCACCAACCTCCGTCTCACGACGGACGTCAACACCGAGCAGGACTGGCTCAAGACCAACCTCGCCCGCTTCACCAACATGTTGCAGGGTCAACGCGACCTGACCACCGTCGGCCGGCTGCTCCTGACCGAACTTGCACCGCTGGTGAACGCGCATACCGGCGTGATCTATCAGGTCGATAGCGAGGAGAGTCAGCAGCTGCAGTTGCTCGCGGCCTATGCCAGCGACGGCGTCTACCCGCATCAGCAAATCGTGCCGTTCGGCCAGGGTCTGGTCGGTCAGTGTGCAGCGGACAAGCGCCACCGCCTGGTGTCGGACATTCCGTCCGACGCAGTACCGGTCAGCTCGACGCTGTTGCGTGTGGTGCCGAGGAATCTCGTGGTGCTGCCGGTGCTGTTCGAGAACCAGGTCAAGGCGGTGATCGAGCTGGCGTCACTGAGCCAGTTCACGACGTCGCAGATGGCGTTCCTGGAGCAGCTCACCGACTCCATCGGCATCGTGCTGAACTCGATCGAGGCAACGATGCAGAC
>Ga0070741_10004764_pt1 | contig 31324 bp, 33 predicted proteins | sample Coa_R1_4_FD_66440 | JGI IMG/M metagenome (GOLD analysis project Ga0070741, IMG submission 66440) | Surface soil microbial communities from Centralia Pennsylvania, which are recovering from an underground coalmine fire - Coalmine... | ecosystem: Environmental > Terrestrial > Soil > Unclassified ... | reverse complement strand
AAGGAATACGTCGATTTAAAATTTAATCCCCCTCTGTGAGCTCTGTGATCTCTAGCGAACCTTGTTCGCGGGTGGTTGAAAAATGCTTTTTCCCGATTCTTCAGTTTTTTTCGGTATAACACACTCTAAAACCGCCTCTTTTTCCACCTGACGCAGATTTCAATCGAATTTTTCTTATGCCCCCAGTTCCTTGAATAAGAGCTCCAATTTCTGGATGCTCGGCTATAATTCTCTTAAAATCGTCGAAATCTTTTTGCAGAATTTTACGGGTCTTTATAAAACCCGCTAATTTATCGGCAAAAACCGTGAGCTGAGTAACTTTTCTAGCAATCATTAGTATGCCACAAAGTAAGGTATTATGATCAATAGCAGGTATAAATTCAAGGATATCTTTACAGGTAGAAGCCTTTTTAAAAAATTGTTTTTTAGTGTGTGAAGTTATTTTTGGTTTTGATTTTTTGCATATCAGGGGAATTAGGGGATACTGTCTTGGCCTTCTTCCTTCTGTCTTCGTTCTCCTCTTGCCACCTGCTTTTTACGCGGACAAGGAGTAACGGACTCCGATGCTGGCATCTGTCGCTTCTGTCATTTTTAATCTCGCGGAGACTTCGCTTTTTGTTTTTGGTTGGAAATGAGGACCCTTTAGCATCGCGATTGCCATGAGTTTATCGGCCTGGTTTAATTATTTTTTCCTGGCGAAGCGGTTATCCAAAAAATGGGGAGAGCCGCTCTTTGATAAAACCGTCTTCAAATCGCTCTTCAAAACGGCAACCTGTGCCCTTATTGCAGCGGTTGCCACTCTTTACGTCGGAAAGTTTTTTGCAGGCGACCCTACGATGCAAATCCTCTCTGGAGAAGTGGGGATTCTATTTGAGCGAAGCTTTACGATGCAGCTCATGCAATTTGTAGCAATTTAAAGTCAGTTGCTTCCTTTAGCTATTGTTTTTTTCATAAGTGATATTATAGTCGTGCACAGGATGTGGAAAGGTCATAAACCCATTCGACGTGTGTACACCTGCTCTTATCGTCGGACCCGATATTTTTGCTGTAAGGCCATAAGAGCTTGCTAAGGCTTGAATAATACCGAGCTCCTCGGTTTCATTTCCAATTTGAGTTAACCAATTAAAGCTGCTCAGGTACCAGGATGGAGAAACGGCATTTTTCCAGGTATCTAATGAGAATATTTTGTTCCAAAGCGATTTGTCATAGCACCCCATATGATATTGAAAGGCGAGTCTATTATAAAAAGGGGTGTCGGGATTATAAGTATAGGGATTATCTGAAGAAAGTCCCCCGTTTTTTAGCAACTTTTGTAGCGACATAAAGCAATTGTTGATGGCGTTTACACCCTGATCTGGGATAATGCTCATGTTCTCGCCGTTCACTGAGGTGAATTGACTATTCGATGAAAGATAAGCTGCTGCAGTGGAATCAAGAGGCCAATTGCTCACACAGGAAGGATTCATTAAAATGTCAACGTCAAGAGTATCTACTCCTTTGTGCAAATGATCGAGATTTCTTCCTTCTGAGCTATACTCCTGACACATAGCAGAAGAATATAGGGGACGATTCCCGCAAAAAAGAAGTAAATCTGGAGATTGTAGTTTTCTTAATACAATCACGTGGCACTGTGCATAAACGCTCTTCATTTCATCGGGAGTCATTGTGATGTCTAGCTGGCAAAAAATATTGGGATTTTCTGCTATTTTTCTTTTTGTTTCTTTTGACCAGGTCGTGTCATTTTTGTAAAAATCATTGCATAGAGTGCTCAAAGTATTAAAATTTTCCTGGCGGTGCATTTCGAGTGCAGAAGGATTTCCTAATAAACTATTAATTGTCATAAGTTCCTCTAATTAAATATGAGTTTAATTATAGAAAAAAGAGCCTTAAATTTAAATAAAAACTTTTTTTATTTAGGTTGTTTGTTGCTTTTCAAAATTAACTATTGAAAATAAGTTATTTGTGTTTCTAGCTTAAAACGAAAAAGCAGCCTTTTGAGGCTGCTTTTTCGTTAAGAAATTCTTTAGTTGGTCGGGTCTTAGCTGGAGTGGGCGAGGAACTCGCAGATCAAAGGCACGTTCAGGGGGATAGGGAAGGGAACTTGGTCGATCGCAGGAGCGACGAGCAATTGGCCAGAGAACTTCGTAGGATCAGAAGCGAGGTACTCAGGAACGCCTTGCGCTGCGCTTTGAACGCTTTGCTTGATGATCGGCATTTGCTGTGATTTTTCTTTGATCGAAACGGTCATTCCAGGTCTTACAAAGAAAGAGCGGCGGTCAACTTTCTTACCGTTGACAAGGACGTGTCCGTGGACGACGAGCTGTTGAGCGGCAAAAATGGTCGGAGCGAGTTTCAATCTGTAGACAATGTTGTCCAAACGGCACTCTAGGCGCTCGATGAACTTCATGGGAGTGTTGCCCTTGGAGCGTACGGCTTCTTTGTAGTAGCGAACGAGCTGGGACTGCGTCAACATTCCGTAGACAGCTTTGAGCTTTTGTTGCTCTTCCAGCTGAAGGCCGAAGTCGGATTTCTTCTTTCTCTTGGCTCCATGCACGCCTGGAGGATTTGGCTTATGAAGCAGCGGGTTGCGAGCGCGTCCAAAGATATTTGCTCCAAATCGACGAGCAATGCGATTCTTGGGGCCAGTGTAGCGAACCATTGTATCTCCTAAAATACTCAAAAAAATTAACAATAAAGATGTATGCTAATACAGCCTCAAATTTTTGTAAATGGAACATCTTCGTTTTCGCTGAGAGCGCTAAGATAAAAGATTTTTTATTATGTAGTCTTTGTTTTAAGATGCCATTCCATGCATGGGCGGCATCATGCGCTCGTCGAGGCTATACATGATCCAGAGAGAGCCTCCCACGATAATCACGATGATGAATGCCATCATGAGAAAGACGAAGAGGTTCCAGCGGGGCTTTGTCTCTTTGGCCAGGTGAAAGAAAAAAATGAGTTGGGCGAGGGTTTGCGCGAGTGCGAGGCAGATGAGCACGGGGATGAGGATTGCGGGGCGAAACAGGTGGTCTGCCGTGAAGAAATAGGCGGCGAGGGTTAGGGCAAGGGAAAGAGTAAAGCCCGATACATAGGAGCTCAGTGTGCCTTTAAGCGCGCCTTTAGGCTGTTCAAGAGGTGTGTTCATAAAGTAGCCCCCAGTAAATACACGAGAGTAAAAATAAAAATCCATACGACATCGAGGAAATGCCAGAAGAGGCTAAGGCAAGTGAGCCGCCTTAGGGTGACTAAAGAGATTCCTTTGTATGCGGTTTGGATCATGAATACGACCATCCAAAAAAGTCCCACGCTGATATGCAATCCATGGGTTCCTACAAGGGTGAAGTAGGAGGACAAAAAACCACTTCTCTTCCAGCCATTGCCTTCTTGGATGAGTTTGCTGAATTCTCCGAGCTCTAAGACTAAAAAAGAAACGCCGAGAAGAAATGTGAGGGCAAACCATGCGATGACTTGCTTTTTTTTGCCGCTGTGGGCAGCGAGCATTCCCAGTCCGCAGGTGAAGCTGCTCGATAGTAGAATGAGCGTTTCTTTTAATACAAAGGGAAGGTCGTAGATCTCTTTTGAAGAAGGTCCGCCGAAGGTGTTTTTATATAGGACAGCATAGGTAGCAAAGAGGACTCCAAATAAAATGCAGTCGGTCATAAGATAAACCCAAAAACCAAAGATATTTTTGGTATACGCCTCTTGATGCGGATCTTCCTCGTGAAGGAGAGTATTTTCAGTCATTGTTTTTTCTCAATTTGCGCAATTTCACTCACGGGGACGTAATAATCCGTTTCTTTTTCAGAAATTCTGCAGATCAGCGAGACAATCACACCCAAAATTCCTATCGCCGCTAATGCCATCATGTGCCAGGTGATCGCAAAACCGAAGATCAGGCTGAAAAGACCGATAAAAAAGCCGATGGAACTATTTTTAGGCATGTGGATCGGTTTATATTCCTTAGGCTGTCGTTTTTCCCCTTTCTGCTTCATCGCCCAAAAGGGATCTCTTTCGGCAACGTGCGGTAAAATCGCAAAATTGTAAAAGGGAGGAGGAGATGAAGTTGACCATTCCAAGGTTCTTCCATTCCAGGGATCGCCTGTCGTATCTCGGTTTTGATGGCGTTGCTTGATGCTGACGATGATTTGCAGGATTTGAAAAGCGATGCCGCAAGAGATAATTGCTGCGCCTACAGCGGCGATTGTAAAGAGGGGATGCCAACCTGTGGCAATTTCATAATGGTCGAGGCGCCTTGTGGCTCCCATGAGGCCCAAAATGTATAAAGGCAAGAATGCCGTCAGGAAACCGATGAGCCAGCACCAGAAAGCGTATCGTCCCAGCTTTTCATTAAGTTTAAAGCCGGTAATCTTGGGAAACCAATAGGTGGCGCCGGAAAAAAAGCCGAATAAAACACCGCCGATGATGACAGAGTGAAAGTGGGCGACGAGGAATAAACTATTGTGCACTTGAAAATCGACGGGGGGCAGTGACATGAGAACGCCGGCCATTCCACCAATGCTAAAGGTTGCTAGGAAGCCTAAAAACCAAAGCATCGGTGTTGCGAAATGAATCCTTCCTTTGCACATGGTGAACAGCCAGTTGAAGACTTTAACGCCTGTCGGTACGGCGATAAACATCGTCATGATTCCAAAGAAAGCGTTAACTTTTGGGCTTGCTCCCATCGTGAAGAAGTGGTGCAGCCAGACGATGAATGAAAAAAAGGTGATGGCAATGATCGCCCAGACCATAGAGACATAGCCGAACAAGCGCTTTTCTGAAAATGTGGCGACGACTTCAGAAAAGATGCCAAAAGCGGGAAGAACGAGGATGTAGACTTCAGGATGTCCCCATGCCCAAATCAGATTGATGTACATCATTTGGTTTCCGCCAAATCCCGAAGTGAAAAGACGCATTTCCAGGTAACGATCGAGGCTAAGCAACCCCAGAGTCGCTGTTAAGATGGGAAAGGCAAAGATAATAAGAATGAGTGTGCCGAGAGCGCTCCAAGTAAATAAGGGCATTTTAAAGAAAGTCATTCCTGGACAGCGCATTCTCACAATTGTTACGAGGAAATTGATCCCGGAGATCAAACTTCCTACCCCCGCAATTTGCAAGATCCAAATCCAATAATCGACGCCTTCTCCGGGGTTAAACTCTAGGCCGGAGAGTGGGGTGTAAGCCAGCCATCCGGTCGCGTTAAAATCTCCGATGACTAGAGAGACTAAAAGGAGGACGGCGGCTGAAGTAAAAAGCCAGAATCCAATCGAATTTAAAAAGGGATAAGCGACATCGCGCGCGCCGATTTGCAAAGGGATGATCAGGTTCATCATGCCAAAGACAACACCCATCCCTACAAAAAAGATCATGGTCGCGCCATGGGCAGTAAAGATTTGTTGGTAGTGATCGGAAGTGAGAAATCCTCCTGCACCGTCTACTGCTACCATTTGCTGAAGGCGCATCAGAATGGCATCGGAGATTCCTTTCAAAAGCATGACGAAAGTCACGATGATATACATGACGCCGATCTTTTTGGGGTCAAGAGAGGTGATCCATTCGCTCCACAACCATTTCCATCGCTTATGGTAAGTAAGAAGACCTGCGATGAAAAGCGCTCCCAGAACCATGGAAACGCCAGCTCCGGTTTGAAGAGCGTCGTGCTTAAAAGCGTGTGCCGTTAATTTTCCGAACATGAGTCTACCTCGCAGGGCATCATATACTTCATGACGATCCAATGGAACAGTTCGTCATCGGTAAGCTTATAAAAGGATATTGGATCATTTTCACTGGGCTTGGCTAACTGTTTATAGCTTTCTAGGTACAGTGATTTTGAGGATTGTCTAGCCTTATCCACCCAATGATCAAAATCGGATTGGGAGCGCGATTCTGCGGTAAATGTCATTCCCGCAAAACCCGTTCCGCTGATATTCGCAGAAGAGCCGCGATAGTCTCCTATCCCGTCTGCCATCAAATGAAGTTGAGTAGTCATTCCCGACATTGCAAATATTTGCCCAGAGAGTTGGGGGATCCAAAAGGAATTCATGGGAGCATCTGAAGTTAGCTCGAAATGGATGGGAGTTTTTTCAGGAAATTGCACCACATTCACTGTCGCAATTTTCTGCTCGGGATAGATAAAGAGCCATTTCCACTGCAGAGCGACCACTTGTATTTTGAGGGGCTGACCCTCTCCAAGAGGTTTATAAGGGTCTAAGGAGTGGGAGCTTTTCCAAATGATCACAGCGAGAACGGAAACGATGAGAAAGGGAATTCCCCACCAGATGGCTTCAGCCACGGTGCTCCGATCCCATTCCGCGTCATACTTCCCTTTTTTGTTTTGGGATCGGTATTTCCAGACAAAAAGAATTCCTAAAATGAATACAGGAATGACAACGATCAGCATGAGAGCTGTGCTTAGGATCATTAGATCGCGTTCTTGATGAGCGATGATTCCCTTGGAGTTAAGCACAGCGATGTCGCCATAGATGAGATAGAGGATGCTGGCCGTTAGCATTCCCAAAAATACCAAAGCCAAAATGGCGAAGGTGTATTTTTTTTTCATCGATCCTCCAGAGGAGCTCAGCCCAAGAACTGCGTATTTTCAAAAAAATTGATTTTCGTTGCTATTTCTTTTTATACGGATCATGATTCAAAATCAACTTTTCGGAGGCGATGTATGAGAAAAACGTTACTTGGGTTTGTTTGCCTTGCAAGTTTGATGGTGAGCCATTGCAAAGCGCTTTTTTCTATCGAAATCGATGAAATTACAGCTATCTATTTGTATGAAAATCCTTGTACGGATCATATCCAACATTTTCAGAAATTTTTTAAAGATGTGAAGGTCGACTCCTTTTTAGAATTTGGGCTTAGCCATGGGACGACCAGTCTTTTTAAAAAGATCTTTTTCTGAAGGCAGTCGTCTGATGAACTGGTGCATTGAGGGAAAAACAGCTTTTTTCTTCGACGATTACGCTGAGTTCGAGCAAAAACTGAATCGGTACTTGAGCGATTCAGAATTTAGGCACCAAGTTCAAAGAGATTGCGCAGATGTCATCAGGCAGATGATCAATAACGAGAAGCAGGCGCGTATCTTGGATAATTTCCTACAAAATCTAAAATAAACTGCATAACCTGCTTTTCTAGAAAAATCGAAGATTTTTTCTGAAAGTGAGGTTATGCAAGATGTCTCCTGTAAGCCTGAACAGAAGCTCAGGTTAGAAGCGGAAGCCGACTGTACTGCGGCCGCCAAAGTAGTTACAGGAATTTTTGCTCCCGTGCAAATAGATGTCGAAGGGTTCCAAACGGATATCCCAGCGACGTTGGTATCCAAAGCGGAAAGTGATGGGCAAACTGATGTCGATACCCGCAACAGGATTTCCCCATTCAAAACGGTTTTCAGACACAGGGCCTCCGAGCAACCCCTTAAGATTTACTCCCAAGTTAAATGTCTTTGTGAACTCATGGTCGTAGAGAAAGCCAAATGTCCCATACACAATGCCAGGTTTATCGTGGCGAATTTTTCCATCGGTTCTGTGGAATTGCTGGAGATAGCCTACACCAGCAAGAGGAGTGAAGTGATCTCTCCCATTCCAAAAAAAGTTGTATCCCATGCGGAACTCGCCTTCAAAGAGGTATTGGCTATGATGGTGATGGTGATGTTTGGTCGCCACAGGCAAAAACCAACTTTCTACACCTGCATAGAGGGAGTCGGTCTTGATGCGCTCGTAAGTGAGGTGCTCAATATTGAAAACTGCAATACGGTTGTGGTGTTCGATGAAAGGTGTGGCCGATGCTGGCTTTTGTGCCCCGTCAGCATGAATTGCAACGTTCAAAGCGAGCGCAGTAGAAAAAGTCGCTGTCAAATAAAAGTGCTTCATAGGTTTCCTCTAGATAAAGTAAAGAATCTAAAAACTTAAGAGAGTTTGTCAGAACGACAACTTTTTTAGAACTGAATTTGTGCGGATAAAGTCAATCCGTCAAAGGTTAGATCACCCGAGTCATTGACAGCATTGTGATCAAACCATTGGGAATGCTCCCATCCCAGTTTGATGACAGTATTCAGAGTATGCTGGCAAAGGCATGTGTATCTTTGCCAGCTCACTCCCAGTCCCATATCCAAGACAATTTGACAAGTGTTTGTAGAGGCTCTAGCTGTTTCTTTGAGATGAGAGGTATCAGCACTTGTGGGACTCGTCCCTCTTTTCGATTTGCGATAGACAGTAGAATTATTATTTTTGTTTGGCAAGATGAAAATCCGCGCATTCGCTTGTCTAGATAATTCATGTCGGTTATCCTATCTCTTCAGTTTTTGAAGAAATTCTTTTAATAAGGAAATGCGCATGTCCGATCAGAATCCATGTTTTCATGTCCTTGCCTATTATTACTTTACGAGGCTGGAAGATCCTCTTCTCGAGGTTGCAAAACATAAAGAGTTTTGCGAACGAATGGATATCCGCTGTCGCGTTTACATCTCGGAAGAAGGAATCAACGGTCAAATGAGTGCTTCGGAGGAAGCTTCAGAGCTCTACCAGGCTTGGCTTAAAAGCGATCCGCGGTTTGCTGGAGTCGTCTTTAAAATTCACCACCATCCCGAGCACGCCTTTCCAAGGGCGACGATAAAGTACCGCAAGCAGCTTGTTGCCATCGATGTTCCCGTCGATAAGGCTATGACGGGAGAACATGTCGCGCCAGAAAAGTGGAAAGAAATGATAGAAAAGCGGGATGCGAATACTTTAATCTTAGACGTGCGCAACGATTACGAGTGGGAAATTGGACATTTTGATGGAGCTGAGCTTCCTTGTCTAGAGACATTTCGCGAATTCCCTGAGTACGCGCGGAAGCTTAAAGAAGAGCGCGATCCTAAAGAAACGAAAGTGATGATGTATTGCACAGGAGGAATCCGCTGCGAGCTGTATTCTGCGCTTTTGAAACAAGAAGGATTTGAAAATGTTTTTCAGCTCGATGGCGGAGTGATCAATTACGGACTGAAAGAAGGGCATGACAAATGGCGTGGAAAACTTTTTGTTTTCGATGACCGCCTTGCAGTGCCTATTGACGAAAAGACAGAAGAAGTGATTAGCCATTGCAAGCATTGCGGAGCTCTATCCGATGTTTATTACAACTGTGCAAATATGGATTGTAACGCGCTTTTTTTAGTCTGTCCGGAGTGTGCGGAAACATTAAAAGGATGTTGCTCGGAAGCTTGCACCTGCGCAGCGAGATTGCGCCCTTACGAAAAAGTCGAAAGGCCAAAACCGTTCCGACGGGCTCATTATTATGAAACTGTTACTCACTCCAAAGGCTCTTAACGAGACTGAGGATATCGGCTTGAGTTTTAGGAAGGACGACAGTTAGACCTGGCTTAATTCCCTCTTCGGAAAGTTCAAAGGCTTTCATGGTGTTGCAAATCCTGCCGTCGAGGCGTACACCGATTCCTTTGGCGCCGACCATGTTTCCCCAGTCGCCGAACATTTCGAGGGTCATTTCGCAAGCGGTGATGAGGAAGAGAATTTTTTTATCGGGATTGGCGTGAGTGATCTCGAACATCTTTTCCCCGATATAGTGAATCGTCGGAATGAAAAAGGGATGAATGTTTTTACGACGCTTCGGAAGCGCATTCACTGTTTTGCCGATGAAGCACTGCCCGCAGACGGGATGGTTTGGATCGTGGATGCATTCTGGAGAGAACCTGCCTGAAGGACATTCGTGCGGCTTATGGCAGTAAGAAAAGCCCACTACGAATAAGGTATTTTCCTCTTGAAGCAAACTTTGAAATTCTTCAAGGTTGTCGACTCCGTAGAAGAAAAAATCATCGCTTCGCACATAGGAGCGCTTTTTAAAGACGGATTTTAAAAAGCGGTATGCATATTTGATGGGGTGCTTAGAAAAATGGCGAGGAAAAATGCGTTTAGGATCGTTTGTAAGCAGGTATTTGATGCTTTTCCACTTTAATCCTTTTGCCGTCTCTTCTGTGATCCCTGGCATTTTGGGAAGAGTTCCCAATGTTTTGATTGGATGGGCCTTTCTGAGGCGCGCGCTATTTGCTTCCCAATTCTTTTCTGCCTCATCCCAAGAAACACCCGGCTGCCAAATCTTTAATTTGTCCATAACCCCGTATTATCGCCGATGACAGACTTAAGTTACCATTTAGAAAGTGAAAATCGAGGAGGCAAAAATTATTTAGCAGTAAGACTCATCAGCGCTGCTCAGAGAAAACTATCTAGAGATAATTTAACTTCGCAAATTTCATCTTCAAGTGAAAAAAGCGCTCTCGAGCTTCTCCTGAAAGAACAAAAAAGGATTCTTCCTGAGCCACCGATCGAGAGATTGCTCGCTTCTGCCGACAGATCTTTTGAAATTCTCAAGCTTTTAGGGGTGACGGGTAGGGTGTTCTATCAAGGGAAAAAGGTGTTCGTCGACCCGTTTTCTTCTTATGAAATTTATTTTGAGGGGACCAAAGAAAACTCTGACCGTGCGCATTTTTCCGGCTATTGGGTGCACGGATCCCAAAGGGGAACTCTTTCTGATTGCGATTGGATTTTTGCTGCGGATCCTTCCTGGATTCTCAAAGAGGGAACCATTCGCCCTGTAAAAGAAGAGATTTCAGGAAAATGGGTTGCCCAAGCTGCCCAAGTCTTGACTTTACAGGGCAATGCTCTCGCTCAATTTCTCAACAAAGCTTTTGAAGAAGTGCGCATCGATTGGAAAACAGAAGAAGCAAATATCGCAATCGAGCCGGTACCTTTTTTAGTCCTCGCTGACCGCCATGGAGGTTTTGCCGATCTGTGGTTTGATTATGGCTCTTTCGGAAAGGTGGCGGCACATGAGGGCACCGTCTCTTCCTTTAGAAATCCCGCTGCCGAAAAATCTTGGGAAAAAGATCTTCTGGAAACCGATTTCATTAAGAAAACCGTTGAAATGTCGCACTTTTATTGCCCGCTCGATAAAGTCGCTAAAAGTCTAACCTTTTTGATGGAAATCGGCTGGACAGTCGTCGATGCGCACGGACGAAAAGTCATGAAGAAAAAAAGCGTAGATTTCGATATCGACACGACGCGCGAAGCAATTCTAGTGAAAGCCAAAATCAATTATGGAGACCACGAAGTCGATCTCAAGGATCTCGTTGGGGCGTTTAATCGCAGAGAACACTTCGTCGAGCTTTCAGCTAATACCGTGGCTTTGATCGACAGGCAAGAATTCTCCGAACACTGGGGGGATTTAGCAGAGCAGGAGATCGTCAGCAAGGGGATTTCTCTCAAGAAAAACCACATGGGACTTTTAGGGTCATTTCTCGAGCAGCCGTGCAGGGAAGAGGTCAAAGAAAAGATCCTCCGACTCTCGGGATTCCCGCAAGAATCTGCTCAGATAGGCAAAGATTTCCACGGGGAGCTTTTTTCCTACCAAGGAGAGGGGCTCAATTGGCTCAAATTCCTAAGCGATGGTGGGTTTGGAGGGCTTTTAGCCGACGAAATGGGACTTGGAAAAACCGTTCAAGTCCTGGCATTTTTTTCCCTGTTAAAGCGTCAAAAGCCCATCTTGATCGTCGTACCCACCTCATTGCTATTCAACTGGCAACGCGAGGCGGAGAAATTTTTGCCTCATCTTACCATCTATCGCCATGAAGGGAAAGAGCGCCTGCGCACTTGCGAACAGCTCCAGCAAAGCCAAGTCATCTTGACCTCTTATTCCTTGCTTCGCATCGACTTTAGCCTTCTCAAAAGCATCGACTACGAGCTCATTGTTCTCGATGAAGCGCAGGCGATCAAAAACCCTGAAGCCCAAGTCTCTCAAGCCTGCTGTCAGCTGAATGCAGACATTCGCCTTGCCATCACAGGTACTCCCGTGGAAAACCGCCTGGAAGACATCTGGTCGATTTTCCGCTTTCTTCAGCCCGATCTGCTCGGAGAAAGGCGCCAATTTCAAGCCGAGCTGCAGGCCGGTCAGCTCAACGCCCAGTATTTTTCCCGAATTAAAAAGAAGATCCGCCCCTTTATCTTGCGACGCAAAAAGGAACAAGTTTCCTTGCAGCTTCCTCCTAAGCTTGAGCAAACCGTCTATGTCGAGATGACCTCTTCCCAAAGAGAACTCTATGAGCGCTACCTGCAGAGCACAAAACAAGGGCTGCTTAAAAAGGTCAGTCTCGAAGGAGCAGGGTCACATCGGATGGAGATCCTCGAAGCGATTCTTCGCCTTAGACAAATTTGCGCTCACCCCTGGCTCACTCAAGAGCGACAAGAGGAAGATCCCCAAGCTGTGAGCGCCAAACTAGAGCGATTGCTCACCGACATCCATGAAGTCATCGAAGAAAAGCAAAAAGTTCTCGTCTACAGTCAATTCACAACCATGCTCCAACTCATCGAAAGTGAAGTAAAAAAGAAAGGATGGAAGCATGTCTACCTCGACGGCAGCACGAAAGACCGAGAAGGAGCTGTCAAACAGTTCCAGGAAGACCCCGAAACCTCTATTTTCCTCATCAGTTTGAAAGCCGGCGGCGTTGGACTTAACCTCACAGCAGCCGACTACGTCTTCCTCTATGACCCTTGGTGGAATGAAGCCGTGGAAAGGCAGGCGATCGATCGCGCCCACCGTTTAGGCAAAACGGGGACCGTTATCGCTAGACGTTACGTGACGGCATTGAGCATCGAAGAGAAGATCATGAAGCTTAAAGAGCACAAGACCGCTCTTTCGGAGAACCTACTAGAGACCGAAGGAGGATTCGATCCCGTATCGCTCGATGACCTTCTCAACTTACTCAATTAATCTTCTTGATCCAGATTCTTATCCTGCTCAATCAGCTCATTGGCTGCAAATTTAAGGGTTTTTAAACCTTCCTCAAACCCCACCTGCCTGAGCAATTGGTCGAGGCAACGAATCTCCGTGAGAAGCTGATCATTGATTGACTCTAACTCTGAGATTCTCTTAAGCATCTTTTCCTGATCCATGGTTAGCTCCATTTTACGTTAAGGTAATGGAGATAAAGATGCCAAAAGTGTGCCAAACCCACCCTAAAAGTTCTTTTCTTTTAGCAAAATAAAAATCTTTCCACAGGCCCCTTGTGAAAAAGAGATAATCGATTACAATGGCTGGAAAAAGGGTTATCTATGAAACATTGGCTTCTCTTAGCGGCATTATTTGCCGCCGCATCCTGCTCTCAAAAACAAGAAGAGGTAGAGCCTGATTACGAAAATCTAGTCATGGCTGACGACGAAGACGACTGGATTACAGACGAAGAACGAGACCGCAAGGTGATTGCAGGCGATCTGCCCGACCCCCAGGAGCGCGTCATCATCGAGCTCTCTGAAGAAACCACCACTCAATAGCGAAGCTCTTCCGATAAAATCCCCGCAAAACAGAATAAAAAACTTATCTCTAAAGAGATTGTGCTTCAGAGATTGTTAACAGGGTTGTATACCCAACGTGACTGAAAATTTGGTTTAGGACCGAAGCGAAAGCTCCCGCGATTGGCACGATTGAATCGTCGCCACTATTAGAAATAGGGGCTAGATTCAATCGTCCAATCCCCGGGCTTTGGCTCGGTCTTAAAGCCAAATTTTCAATCACGTTGGGTATAGTTCCTTTCACAGATTCTCTCTATAAAATTAACCCAAAACCCAGGTTATTTAGGTGCACTGTTATTTCGTGTACATCTAATCACACCGGCTGATCCTGTTGTAGTGGGGCGGTGAGATAGGATTTTTCCAATTATAAAAAGATGCTCGGCCTCAACAGAACCACGCATAGATAATATACTACCCTCATGGCTCCAGTTTGAACAGCACACAAAGTAGTCTGTACACACAGCTTTGTTAAAAACTACTTTAGATGCACAAATCTGAAAAAAAAGCTCTTGAACTGTAGGTATTTCACAATCTAAATTCCCCACAAAGTGTTTTAAATCTTCGAATCTAGAGGCATGTACACAGGTTTGTGCAAAGCCATTGTTAGGAATTAATGCTCGATAACTACATTTTTCAGAAGCAAGATGCACGTTTTCATCACCGTGGACTAGCGCATTTAATAAATTTGTATAATTCATCAATCTTTTTTCTGTACATACTTGATCTTTCTTCACTATTTCTTGAAAGTCTAATATACTTATCCCTTTTGGAATCGTAACTAAGCTTAATCCTACGTTATTCAAAATATGTGGAGCAAGCCGATGGCAATGATAAATAACTGCGCCCTGATCGATTAATGGCTCATCTTCTAGTTTAATCTGCATCGCTTTTGCATCGATCACGGTAAGTCTACCGCTAGTCACGAAATTCTCAATTATCTTTTGGTAGTATGTATTCCATTCCTTATTCAAAATTCCAAACGCCCTTGAAGTTCTTTCGTTAACACTATATTCAAATATTATCCTAATCATATCAAAAGGTAATACTGGGGGAAGCACAATGACCCTCTCTTGTTGCAGCTTCTGGGTCGAGTCCTCTTTTGGAGTTCTAAGATCTTCTGCACTTTTGCTTGAAGATTGTTTTGAAGATGGGGTCCTTAGTACTTGGTTTGCGGAGTCTAAATAGTCTGTATCGGGAAGCTGTGCCATTCGGTTAACAGTTTTTTCATAACATGTGATTGCTGTAGTCATAATTTTCTCATTTAAATATTAAAATTGAGTTCAATAATATCGTTTAAATTGTATTACCGCATTGTCATTAATTATTAAATAATATAAAAATTCTTGGTTAAAGTCAATTTTGTAAATTCAAAGTTACTCTTTGGTATTCAAAAGTTGCTGGTACTTAGGAGGTTATTATTATACCCAACGTGATTGAAAATTTGGATTTAAGACCGAGCCAATGACGCCATCTAAGCTTTCTCCTGTTCCTACCTGTAATGTTTTAATATACAACTGATCGGGGATGACCGTTTGAGCCGTGGGATCTTTGGATAGTGCAAGGCACTGTTTTTCAGCTGCTGCAAGATTGTCTCGCGCTTGCAAACCTCGCAGCAATTCTCTTGACGCCCCCATCATTTAAACAAGTCGATTAACCAATGCATCGACTTCCAGGGTGGGTCCCAAGACATATCTGAAGAGATAGATGTTTTCACGGATGACTTCTCGAAGCTTTGGGACATGAATAAAATTGACTTCAAACCCACAAGCGCCCCCATCCTTTTCAATCACCGGAACAGCTTTAAGCGCAAATCGATCTTGCTGTGAGCACAGTCTATTCCATACCGGAATCGCCTCTCGAGCCAAAAGTGTCTTTTTAAACTCATTCTCTGAAAGTTGCAAATCCTTCATAGGAAATACATCCAGAGCGTAGAATTGCCTTGAAGATATCGGCTTTGCTCCCCTTAAGACATATCCATACTCTTCTTCCAAGATCCCCGACTTAAAGAAAAGATCCAGGATCTCATAATCCCTTCGCTCCTGCACAGGAATAGATATCGGCTTAGCATTGAGCGCCCCTACTTGTAATACACAGAAATATGAGGATCCAACGCATGGTCGCTAATTCCATAAGAGTCTTATTTGCTAAATATTTCATTTAGAAAGTTGTGAATAGCAGTCCATGAGCGCGATGCAGCGTGAGAATTATAAAGAATGCCTGATGCAGGGTCATTTGCGCCTGGCATGGCGAATGCATGCATGGCATCCTCATAAATATGGGTTTGCCAGTCGACCTTTAATTGATTCATCTCTAACTCGAAGCTTTTAAGCTCTCTTTGCGGAGAGATGGGATCGTTTGATCCATGAAGGATAAGAATTTTGGATTTAATGGATTGCATTAAAGCATTCTTAGGTGGATCAAAGTGTCCATAGACGCTAATTGCTCCCTTGAGGTCAGCTCCGCTACGAGCATAATCAAGAGCACATACTCCTCCAAAACCATAGCCCAGAATTGCCACTTGTTTTGAATCGACGTAAGGCAGGCAGGAAGCGATTTCAACTCCTCTAATCACACGATTTAGAAGCATTTGCCGGTCTTCCATAAAGGGCTTTTTCAAAGCAGCATTTTCTTCCTTTGATTTGCCCAAAATACCTTTACCATACATGTCGAGAGCAAAGCCAACATACCCCCATTCCGCGATTGCTTTTGCCTTTTCGCAGATAAATTCATCTTTCCCTCTCCATGCATGGCAAAGAATGACAACAGGACGCTTTTCTTCACTTGGATAGGTAACGAATCCCTCGAGCTCAACTCCTTGGTCTTGATACGATATATAGTTTGTTTGCATATTCCTCCTTCCAAAGGCAGGACAATGATACTACTATTTTTTTATCCAATCTACTTAAAATATGAATTTTTCTCTGTGGTTTCCCATCTCTGTGGTAAAATCACTTATTTACGCAACAATGCCTTAATAAAGCGTAATGTAGCTTGTTAATTCTATGAAGAAGCTCCAACCAAAAAAATTTGCTCTCATTGGTCTTCCAGGAAGCGGAAAGTCTACATTTGCTTCCAAGCTTGGAAAGATTTTAGGCATTCCAGTCCACCACCTAGACAGGCATATGTTCGAGCCAGATGGAAAAAAGAAAGACAAACAGGAATTCATAGAAATTCAAGAAGCCATGCTCAACGAAAAAACTTGGGTAGTTGAGGGGTGTTCTTTTTCGACTTTCGAGATGAGGTTTGCTAAGGCGGATGTCTTGATCTATTTCCACTTTTCTCGTCTTGTTTGCTTTTTGAGGCTTTTCAAAAGAGTATTCAATTATCAAAAGGACTTTGGTGGCTTGAGAGCTGTTACTTGGGGGATTTTGAAATATATCTGGAACTTTGATAAGGAAAAGAGAGCTCGAATCGAAGAGCTTAGGCAAAAATATCCCCAAACCGAGTTCCTTATTTTCAGGAGACAGAAAGACGCCGATTTTTTATTGAAATCCTTAAAGCACAGATTAAGCACCGTAAACCAGGGCATACCTTAGGTTATGGTCGACCCAATGCTTGGCTTTTCCAATATATACTGGTGACGTTTCAATGGGTTATAGAATTTCGATTTTAACACGACCATTTTTTGATTCATCAAACAGGGGCATTATTCAAGCAATAAGGCCCTGTTTGATGGATCGGAAAAGGGGGTTGTTAAAAATCGAAATTCTATAGCCCATTGAAACGGAACCGGTATATTATCGAAATCGTGATTTTCTGGAGGTTACTCTTGAGCAAATGGAGAAAGGGTCATCAGCTGTTTGAGGCCTCGAAGGCGAGGAGAATTTTTTTAATGTTGATATCGATTGCAAAGCCCCCAATTTTTCCATTAGCCGAGATTACGCGGTGGCAGGGGATGAAAAGGGGAAAGGGATTGAAGTGGCACGCGGTGCCTACAGCTCTTGCTGCTCCGGGGTGTCCCGATTCAGTCGCGAGCTCGCTATAACTCATGACAGTTCCAAAGCTCACTTTTTGCATTGTCTCTAAGACTTTTTTTCTGAACGGAGTCAAAGTATTGAGGGGCAGAGTGACTTTGCTGTGTTTGCTCTCGCTGTAATCCTTAAGAAAGGCGAGCAGTGTTTGCTCTGTGGAGGAGTCGGGATGTCCTTCGATTTTTACTTGGAAGCAATCGGCAAGAGACAAGGCAGAGCTCTTCAACTTTTGCTCTTGAAATTCAAGTGTTATACAGAGAGAAGGGCCGCTTGTAAAAAAGAATGTTTTGGTCATAAAAAAAGAGGGAGGTGGTCGCCTCCCTGAATTAAATCCTAACGGTTATGAGATGTGCCTTCGCTGTAGGGAAGGCGCGAGATAATCTCGTCTAATCTATTCAGCTCATCGAATTTTCTTTTCGAGACATGTTCGCCTTCATAGAACCAGTGAGATTCTGGTTTGCCATCGGCGTAGAAAACAGCTTCTCCATGCTTGCAGTCTCTATCCCAGGCGATTTCTTGGGAGACGATGTCGCCGTCGATAAAGTGGCGCTCGATGCCGTGTTTTTGTCCGTAGTTGTAACTGATCTCGAGATAGCGGTTGCCATTTTTGAAATATCTGGACTTACCGTGCAGCTGACCGTTAACCCATTCTTCGATAGCTAGTGGTTCTCCAGTTGCAGAGAAAGTGCGTTTCTCACCATGGAGTGAATCCTTAAAATACATGGCAATGGATTCGGGAGTGCCGTTGGGGTAGAAAGTTTCTTTTTTCGTGGCGTACCCTTCAAACATTGTCTCTTTAGCTAAAAGAGTCCCGTTGCGATCTCTGCGTATACGCAGGCCTGCGCCTTTTTCAATGCGTGATTCCAGCTCGTTGTTGACAGTGAAGTATTGACCTTCGAGAAGTTCATCTCCTACAAACTCTTCGACGAGCATGGGAGATCCTTCATTGTACCATAACGTGATCGAAGAGCGCGTCGGTGAGAGCTGGATCCATTCTTCTATGGGCATGCCTGTAGGGTCGTAAGAAATTTCCTTCACTTTGTTGCCCTGGTTGAAGAGGGAATAGAATTCGATGGTTTGGCTGTGAGGAAAGGTGCAGGTCATGGGTCCGTGCTTGACGCCGTTTTCATAAGTCGCGGTGACAGTAACTCCATTCGTCAGGCTCGTAATGACTTGGCCAGGATAAGTTTTGGATTCCCACTCGTCTTGCGAAACTGCATAGCCATATTTGTGGATATAGCGCTGAGAAATGACATTGTCGTCCTGCTTATTATTATTACATCCGCACAGGGCAAGTCCCAAGAAGCCGAGAAGTGCGAAAAGTCTATTCTTCATTGTGAACCTCGAATTAATCTAATTTGATAGCGGCAGTGATGCGCGCGTGCTCTCTTTCCACTGTTTCAAAGGCGATCGTTTTTTCTGTGTCGCGATAGAAGAAGCGAAATGTTGCATTTTTCTTATCTTTGCCGATTTGCTCGCTTTTGTAAAGATCAAAAAGGATGACTTTCTCCAATAAGCGGGAAGGGGTTGTTCTTATTGCCTTTAAGATGGCTTCAACGGGGACGTTTTCGTTCAAAGTGATCGTCCAATCTCTTTCAGAGCCTGGAAATTGTGCTAACTCTTCGATTTTCCATTGCTTTGGAATAAAGGAAATCAGCTCATTCAAATTCACTTCAGCAAAAAAGATTCGCTGAGGAACGTCGAGCTTTGCAACCTGATCGGGATGCACCTCTCCTAAAATTCCCAGCACCGTATCGCCTTTCATTACTTTTGCTTGTCTGCCCGGATGGAAATTGTGCAAATGGGAAATGGCAAAATGGACGCCTTCGATTTTGAGGCTTGCGAGAAAGTTCTCCACCATCCCTTTTAAATCAAAAAAGTCGAACTCAACGGGCTTGGGATCCCAGTGATAGGGAGTCCTTTTTCCGCTTAAGATAATCCCTGCTGTAGAAGGTTCAAAGTAATTGTCTTTTTCTTTGAAGTGAACGCGTCCGACTTCAAAAGCTGCGATATTCGCATTGCCATGGTCCCAATTGTACTTGACCGCTTGCATTAGACCGGGAAGAAGCGTTGCACGCAATACCGATTGTTCTGCTGAATGCGAGTTCAGGACGGAGATCAGTGTCTCTTTTCCAACTGCATTTTCTAAGCTCATCTCGGCTTGAGCGGGGCTGATGAGATCGCATGTCATCATTTCCTGTAGTCCTTCACCGATGAGACGTCGTCTGACGACTTTTTCCAGCTCATAAAGAGGGGAATTAAAAAGGGATGAGGAAATGTGCTTTGGCACTTGTTTGGGGATGTGATTATAACCGTAGATGCGCGCCACTTCTTCGATTAAGTCTGCTTCGATGGAGATATCATTTCGATAGGTGGGGATACTCATGAGCTGTTCGTGCAGCTTTTCTTCCACCGAATGAATTCCCAATCTTCCAAGTAAGTCTGCAATCTCGCCTGTGCTTAAATGGATTCCGATGAGACTGTTAACCCGATCTGTGCGGCAGTTAACTCTTTTCTCGATAAACTCATGAACTTTTTGATCGATGACTCCTTTAGCGACTTGACCTCCGGCAACTTTTTGCAGCAAATAGGCAGCGTAGTTGAGCGCAGCGACAACATTGTTAGGGTCGATTCCCTTTTCAAAGCGTTGCGAGGAGTCGGTTTTTAAGCCGATCATTTTTGCTGTTTTTCGGATCGCCTGAGAAGTGAAGTAAGCAGCTTCGATCACGATATTTGTCGTGCTCTCTGTAACAGCGGAACTCTTTCCCCCCATGACTCCAGCAAACGCCAAAGGTTTGGTCCGGTCGCAAATCAGAAGGCTTTCCGGTGGAATGAGGCGTTTTGCATCATCGAGCGTTTCTAGCTCTTTGTAATCGGTCTCTGCTGAGATGAAAATCTCTTTATTTTCGATGTTATCGTAATCGAACATGTGAAGTGGCTGTCCCAATTCAAGCATCACCAGGTTGCCCACATCCACAATGTTATTGATGCTGCGGATACCGCATGCCTCGATCTTCTTTTTGAGCCATTCAGGAGATTCTTTGACCTGAACACCAAGTACTGCTCTGCAGGCATAGCGCGGACATTGCTTTTTATCGATTAGGTGCACTGCGATCAATTTGTGGATATCTTCACCTTCATCTTCCAATGTGAATTCTTTCTTTGTCAAAGGGATGTTAAGGTGAGCGGACAGATCTCTTGCAAGGCCTAAGATGCTCATGCAGTGTCCGAGATTCGGCGTTAGGGAAACATCGAGGATCACATCGGAATAATAGCCTGCGAGATCAGTGCCAATGATGTATTCATCGGTGAGCTCCATGATCCCTTCATCACCGGTGCCCAGGCCGAGTTCATCCGCCGCGCAAAGCATTCCAAAAGACTCCACATCGCGCAGCTTACCTTTTTTGATCTTAAATGTTTTGCCGTCCGCGTCAGTGAGAGAAGCGCCGATTTTAGCAAAGGCGACCTTAAGCCCTGTTCTGCAATTTGGCGCGGCGCAAACGATTTGAAATTCTTCTGTGCCGTCGGAAACTCTAGCTATTTTGAGCCGATCTGCTGAAGGATGGTTGCTCGTTTCCAGGACTTCTCCTACGACAACGCCCGAGAATTTTAGAGGGGACGCGTCGATTCCATCGACCTCTATCCCCGCGAGCGTCAGAACGTGCGCAAGCTCTTCGGGCGTTTGAGAGAAATTCAAATATTCTTTTAACCAAGATAAGGGGACTTTCATAAAACGGACAAAAAATTTAAGATGAGGAATACAGAATCATAACAAACTCCTTTAGACACTGTCTACGGAAAATTCAACGTTCGGAGTATTCATGCAGCGCTCGCAAGATAACCCTTGGGTTAGCAGGACGAAATGGCTCACACAAGCCCTCATCATTAGCGGCACTATTAACATCGGTTTAATTGCGACATTTGCCTATTTTTCGCTTAAAGACAAGCAACACGCCTTAGCCATTGAACTCCAGCCCGCGGGGTCTAAACAATCCCTAATCACAAATGTCCAACTTCTTCACTCCTACTCTCTTCTGCCTTATCAAGAGCTCCTCTTGCGCCTTGAGGATAGTGAGCACATCGAAGAAGGTCTTGCCAAAAGAGATCTTAGCCTCGCTTGCCTCGTCGCCTTTCATCATTTTAACCTCGATAAAGCGCTCGGCGGAGCCCACCTTCAAAAAAGAAGCATTCCCTTTTCCAATAGAGATGGTCAAGAGACGATCGACATGCCTGTCTATCCTGGCCTTTCGGATGACCAATTCCTAGCAATCATCCAATTCGCCAAAACGGAGCAATGGCCTTTGACCACCCAAGGGCTTTTTTACGAACTCAAACGCACTGCACTCCCACGCGACCCTTCTCTTCTCGACGCCTTCTACCTCTCTTCTGAATACCACTCCGCCCACACACTTCTCACAAAAACAGGCCTGAGCCTTACTCGCGAACAAGTCATTGATCTCATCGTTGAAGGGGAGTGGAAAACTCTATCTGATCTTTCCCTTCAGCAGTGCACGGCGATGGATCTCTCTCCCGAACGCAGACGCTACTTCCTACTTGCTTATCTCAATAACCATTCCAAAATTGCCGCAAAACTGCTCCTCGACAACGACCTCGATTTCGTCACAAAGCGCCTCGAAGATGGACAAATTCTCACCCTACTCGACCTCTATGCGGAAAAAACTCCTTTCCTCGAACAATGCGCCAAAGAACTCCTCGCTTCTCCCCGCACCGACGCAATCTGGAGACGCGCCTCTGCAATCCTCTATGCCTTCTCCAATGAACCCCTTCCCGAACCGTACGATCACTTCGCTGCCACCCAGCGCTTCCTTCCTCAACCCGAACCTCAGCCCCTCATCCTCCAAACCCGCGCTGCTTTTCAAGCCCCCACCCCATCCCCTCAAAAACCCAAGAAAAAAGTTCACACTGTCGAATCTGGAGACAACCTCTGGAAGATCGCTCGCAAGTATCAGGTCAGCGTCGACGATCTCATGCGCGCAAACCGCATGGACTCAGAGAAATTGCGTCCCGGCAAGCAGCTCGAAATCCCTGAAAAAACCAGATGATTATTTGTTTTGAATTCATGTAAGACTCGCTCAATCTTGTCACCACAACAATTTAAAAATAATTATTACAGTTTGAGTGAAAAAAAATTCATTATATTATCTTTCGCTTGTATACTGCGGTCGGCTTGAAACGTTGATTTTCTGCCCTGAATTTTTTCGTGTGACGAAGCGTGGAGCTCAGACCGCAATCTTCCTATCAGCTTGCGAGAGCGAACGCAAAGTCAGACGGAAAAAGGCAGGCGCAGAAAATCAACGCTTCAAGCCGACCGCAGTATAGCATTCCTAAATGAATCAAAGGGAAAGCGGTTTGCAATTCCCTCGATAAACTTAAAAAAGTTTATCGGTGCATATGGGGCTCAAATCCAGTAGCTGTCCGGCGCCTGCGGACCAATTTTTGAACTGCGTTCGGTATAAATTGAAATTCAATACCTGAATAAAGGTGCGTTTTTATGAATAGATTGCGTAGCAACTGGCAGCGATTTGCTTTGACCAGATCGCTTGGATTAGTGGCAATTATTCTTCTTTTGGTTTGCGGGGGATGCACGAAAAAGGGTTGTGAATGGATGCAAACGCATATTCAGAAGGAGTTGTCACCCGTTTCTAGGATAACTCCTCAACAGCTTGATCATACACAAAAAATGCTCACTGATACCAATACTCAGTTTATGCGGGTAAAAACGATAAAGGGCAATCTCAGTTATCAAACGCTTCCTTTGATTACACCTAATTGTGAAGATAGAGTAAAGGGGTTTGTTGAGTTATTTAAAAAGTTGGGGGAATTTTATGGTCTTCCCGATCTTGATTTAATTATCGTTTTAGAAGATGGCATGATTCATGACTTAAGTGCACAAGATCTGGCACCTGTATTCTGTATTTCAAAATTAAAGACACAAAATAAAGTCTTTTCAATTCCTGAAATTCATTTATATCCGTCTATGGACAAACTTTATACTAAGATTACTAAAGCTGGGTTGCGGTTTGACTGGAAAAGGAAGTCAGAGATGGGTTTTTGGAGGGGGAGCACGACGGGTGGACACTATGCTCCAGAAGATTGGATGCATACATTTCGATCCAAGTTTGTCCTCTTTTCAAAAACACTCCCGCAATTACTCGACTGCGCATTTAGTAACTTTGTGCAGGGCACCTCCGAGGCGGAGGCGGTGATGAGGAGTCGGGGTTTATTTGAAAAAAACTGCAACAGTGTTTCTCAGATCCGGTATAAGTATTTAATTGCCGTAGATGGGAATACGTTCCCTAGTTCTCTTAAGTGGCAGTTATTTTCGGGATCAGTGGTGATGCGAAATCAATCAGATTGGGTAGAATGGTTTGACGGGGGGTTGGTTCCATTTCAGCACTATGTTCCTTTTGAGTCGGATTTTTCCGATCTTGAGGAAAAGCTTAGCTGGTTGAAAAAGAATGATCGAAAAGCAAAGCAGATAACGAAAGAAGCTTTGAAGTTCGCTAAGACTAACCTCACTTGCAAGGGGATTGAGCTCTATGTGCATAAGCTGATGATCGCTTATTCTCAACTTCAAAGAAATGACCTCTAAGAGGGTGTCTACAAACTCTAAACGCTCATGAAGAGACCCAGAGCGTTCTGCAGGAATAACAGACAGTCAATCCGTCAAAACCACAGAAAGGGGCTTTAAACGGTACGACAATGAAAAGAAAGTTAAAGGTCGGAAAAGGCATTTACTGACACTGAAGGGCTGATTCCAAGACATTTGCAACCGCAGCCAACTTAAATGATCGCGCTGCCGAAAAGCAACAAAATATAAACAGAAACGAGACAAGATTTTATACCGCTCGTGATTCAAAAATTGGTTCTGCCGGCGTCGGTCAGCCACTGCATTTGAGACCCTTCTGCATTGCTAAGCTTTTTAGGCTTAGCTGCTTTAGGAGCCGGCTTCGCCTGGCTCAAATTCAGGGCGTCTCCTTGGCATCTTCCAATTTTTCAATCCCTCTCGATATAGCATTTTCCTCTCCAAAAAATCAATTTGACCTGTTTCATTAAAAAAGAAACACATTTTTTTCATAACTTATTGAATTATTTTTGAAGCGATAGCGCATCGAAACGAAATTAAAAAGTTTCTTTGGTTTTTGTGGCTCTTTTGGCAACGTTCTTGTAAACAATTTCCCGCGCTTCTTCGTAGGGTTCGTCTTTAATATCTTTGAGCACGTATGGATTCTCAGGATTTTTTGCGTGATAATAAATTCTATTTTTTGCGTGAAGCACTAGCACAACATCATTCTTAGAGGAATTTTTTCTATTTGCCTTTTCAAAAGCAATAGAAACCCTTGCTCGGCTACAAGGAAAAGGGTGTTCCCTAAGGAAAGGCCTAATTTTCTTATGGTCATTGATAATTTGGGCAAATTTTTCCGTAAGTATAATTTCTAATTCTCTTGCTTCATCGATCGTTGCACTGCGATTGGCTATGAGTTGAACTGAAATTTCTTCTACATCATAGGGCATTCTTCCCCCGCTAGCGCCACATTCAAAACCATATTCCTTGTATACCTGGTTTAAAAATATTGAAGTAACTTCAGCTACACAATCACAATAATCAACTTCGGGTTCTTTTGCATTCATCTTTTCAAAAATAATTACCGTTAAAACAAAGACAATAAATTGTCTAATGGTTTTTACAATCATAGAATCCATTTTGTTTTCTTAAATCAGTGATATACCATAGTTGCTCCGCTTGATACGTTTTCCCTAGATAAGCATGATCTGCAAAAAAAGCAGTTTTTTGTGAGGTCTTTGAGCGGCAAGGTACCATTCTAATGTTATATTCTGAATCATTCTTATATTTTGATGCAAACCTTCCTGTAATGTAGTCTTTCTTAGAATAGACGTTTGTAACCTCTCGGCCATATTTATTAGGAATGGGTTTTGCTGGGCCAAGCGCAAGGAGATGCAGTTGATTTTTCAGACGATCTTTTTGGTCTTCCGTCATCCCTTTGATCGCATTGCAGCCAATGACCCCTCCTTCACTGTGAAGGATATGGAGCCAGAGTAAGGTAGGATTGATTTTGTAGAGAGAATCAGAGATGGCGACCATGATTTGTCTCGTGTGGACGACGACGGGTGTGTCTTTGCCGGCCTGTTCTTTGAAGGTACGCTTGCAATCTGAGTACATCCCTTTTGTGGGGTTATACATGCCAATGGTGAGGGTGCCTTCGGGAACCATTTCGGCGATGGATGCAACGTTGTTCTTTAGGTCTTTCTTTGTGGTACAGATTCCATTTTGCATAGTGATAAGGCCAACGGTTTTTCCTTCTTTGGGGATGAGTTCTTCGAAGTGGTCGACGATGTTGACCATGCCGATTGCTTTTTCTTGGGGAGTGAATTTAAGCTTGTCCCAATGGCCACAAGAAACGACCCAATCTACAGGGACGCCGGATATGGAACCTTTGCAGTGGATGATTTTAGAGGAGGGAATTATGGGAGGCGTCCAGATTTTGCAGAGGGGCGGAGTGTCATACCGCATTTCTTGAGGAAGGCGGGGATCAGAATCAAGTCCAAATAGATCGAGTCTGTTGAGCGGGCTATTTAAGACATAGACATACAGGTTGGGGCCGTCGGCGAAGCCTGAGGGGTCGGGAGTGAGCCATCTTCCTAGGATGGGATCGTAAAATCTCATTCCAAAGTAGATGAGGCCATCTATGGAGCGTTTTGAGGCGAATCGCCAGGGGCTAATGGGGTTGGAAGTGTTTTCGCGTCCAAAGGCGTCGATGTCATAAGATTCAACAAGCCTTTTGTCGGATGAGACGAGAGCGATGATATTTCCTAAGAAGTCGTGTAGTGGTGCGTAGGCATTTCCTTCGACTTCGATGGCGACGCTGCCGCCGATTTCCCCTTTGATGCCAATGCCGAGGACTTTTAATTGGATTAGATTACCTCGTTCATCTTTCTGAGGAATAGGAAAGGATTGCTTTTTTTAAGAGAATCTCTGACTGAGAAGGGATATCCAGATAAAGCTCTCTTACCACTTGAGGCAACCCTGTTGCCGGATGTAGCTCATAGCGTTTAATATGGCGCTCTGTGACATGATCTAAGCAGTTAGGGTCAGAGGAGCTTCCATCGTCACTGATTTCAGCGATAAGCAGATTGTCAGCATCATAAAAGAGGAATTCTCTTGTTAAAATTCTATCGTTAAGCAGGGTGAATTTAGAAGTAGGCAGGTCGGTATCAGGTTTGTATTGATACTGATAGGTAAGTCCATTTTGTTCATGCTCTATAATGGGAAGATTAAAATGGGGAACATAGGTATAATATTTGGAATAGAACTCAGCCCCATTTAGCGAGCCATCTTGATTGATGCTAAAGGGTCCATTTGTATGGCCAGATAACGAGCCCCACAAGGTTTCTTTTATGACATTTCCTCTGTCATCGTATTTAAAGACTTTAGAAAAATAGGCTTGAGATTGCCCATCGAGCATGATTTTGGCTTTAAGACGGCCTTTTGACCAAATAAATTTCAGAATCGAGACAACTTCGTCCTGTTCATTGCAGTGCTCAACAGAGAGTAAATGCCCGTCTTCATGCTTGTACCAAGTCAGTCGATTGTCCATGTCGCGTACAGCAGTGACGCCAGGACTATAAAAAAAGTGGGCAATCGGGAGCATTTCAGCGTTGGGGCCAAGAGGAGCTTCAAGTGAGAGCACTTTGTCTGTATCGAAGTGTTTTTTAGAAGGACTATCCGCCCACTTCTCTTCCTGCTTTTTATTTTGTGGTTCATAATAATTTGCTTGGAATTGGACTTTGCCATTTAAGTGAAACCGCTCCATCCGCGCTCCAATTCCCTTGCGACCCTGCACATAGGCGGTAGACTCTGGAAGACGCGAGGGGCTTTGGACATCAAAAATGTAATCGACTTCTTTGAACTCTAATGTTTTATAAGAAAAAGTTTTCCCATCGGACGTCCGCATGTTAAATGCAATCGGCGATTTGCTTCTGACGATATCCATCTGCAACCATGCAAATGACTTCGTACCTGCAGGGTTCATTAAAGATGCACCCACAAGACGTTCCTTGGCATCATAGGAATATTTGATGAAATGCCTGCTGGGAAGAACTTCTTTAATTAATCGGTAGTAGGTTTTAGCGTCGTTTCTTTTTCGGGCCCTCTCAAAATTTTCCCAATCCCAATGTTTGAAAGACCTGCCGCTATAAATGCGGTATCCTCCATCGGGAATGTATAAAATCGCTTCCCCTCTTTTTGCATTGACTTTCAGTGTATAATTCTTGAGATTCGTTTTAGCGCTCAGCACACCAGAGCAAGATCCGCTATCTTTTTTGGGCTTATAAACGTAAATGTGACCTTCTTCTTTACGATCGAAAACATACTGAACTAAGTTGCCACTGGGTTCGGCAAGGTAGATATTGAAGTCTTCGCGTGTCTTAGCAGTGTCGATGAGAAGATCGGCGTGTGGAAGAAAATTCCATCCTCCCTGAATGAGCCACCCGCCGCGCGCATTTTTGAGTTTTTTGTTCAAGTCTCTTGGCTCTAAAGCTCCTGCACTTGAATAAGTGCGGAAAATAGGAAACTGTTTAGCACCTTCAATAACGGTATCTTGCAGACACAGGTTTAAATTTCCTGTGATCACATTGACATGATGAACTATCGATGGATCTTCATCGTCGGAAAAAAGCTGATCCCAATCGGCTCTAAGAATTGAAGTGAGGAGGAGAAAAAGAAGAAACAGTTTTCGCATTATCTGTCTCGCGTTAAAAAAAATGCGTATCAGATGCTACAGAAAATTTTTATTTCACTTAAGATATATTGATTTTTTTAAAAAAGAGACTTAAGGAACTTCGTCGATGCCGCCCTTATGCCAAGGGTGACATTTCAAGAGGCGCTTGACAGTGAGATAGATGCCTTTAAGAATTCCGTGCTTGTCCATTGCCTGCATCGCATAATCAGAGCAAGTCGGATAGAACCTACAGCAGTGGCCTAAAAATGGACTGATGCAGAGTTGATACAACCGAATGAGTTTTATAAGCAAAAATCGCAACATCCTTACAGTATAGTCTCCTTTGTAATTCTTCCCTACATTGGTCTTCATGAATTTTTATTTGACTTTTCCCTTGGTTCGATTAAACTATTTTCTTTTTTCTAAAAAATCTTTAGTTTTTTTGGGAAGCTTATGGATATCGACGCAGTTGATTCAGCGGATGCTTCAGTGGATTTTTTTGACTCAGATGAAGTAACGGATATCAAGAGTAAATCTCTTTGGTTTGGTCGAGAAGTTACATTATCCACTGAGAAAAATCTGAAGCTCCAACTCTTAGCCCAGTTTTTTTTTGCTAACCTCCAGCGCGCAGAAAGGGTTCTCCAGCAGGAAGGCTGGACAGATCGGTTTCATTTTCTGGATTTTCAAGAGGAAATCATTGAAGAGATTACCGAGAATTTGGATCAGTATGCCGATTTTGCCTATCTATCCGCTCTGTATCACCCCTTAAATCGCGAATTTACCCTTTTAGACCCTAAAAATTATCGCGCAGACATCACTGAATGCAAAAATTTCTTAAAAGCGAGCGTTAAAGCAATTGGACACGGAGCAAAGAAGGTAGGAAAAGTCAGTAAAAAGGCAGCAAAAAGTGTGACAAAAGGTGCAAAAAAGGTTGTAGATTTTGTTAAGGAACACCCCAAAGAAATTGCAATTGGCTTGGCAATTGTTGCAGTAGGTGCGGGCGCGTATTATTTAGGATCAGTAGCCTTTGCAGGTGCAGCAGCAGCAGGTGCCGGGGCAACTTCTCAAGGAACAGCGAAGAGGCGTGAAGATGAAGAAGGCCATGGTTCAAATACTCCCTTAGATTCTCCTCCACCTCCTCCTAAAGATCCAATGCCTCTTTCTAGTTTTTTATCTGAACAAGAAAAAGCTCATCTAAACAAAAGCAATCCATCAAGTAATTTAAGCGCAAATCTAAGCTCTTCTTCTAGCAATACCCCACCTGATAAAACCTATCAGTTCAAAAACGGAATATCTAGCTTGGACCTCTTCAAACAAGGCGATAAAACCAATCCATCGATTTCTGGGCAACCCTCAAGCTTTAATCCCCCCGCCCCAGCTCCTCAAGGGCCGTCTCATCTGCAAAGTATCATCTCTGGCTTTTTACAAGTGGCGGGCAAATTGGTTCCAAATCCGATAAATGAAGCTAAAACTGCGATTAGAGACGCGAAGTTGGTATTTACATCCCCAAGATCCTGTCACATCGAAACAGAAGGATTTAAATACCTTCATCTTAGGATTGGGTTTATCAATGGAATGAATACAACGTTTGAAGAAGCTCAAAGCCACTTAGAGCACATAAGAAAATTTACTGGTGGAATGAGTGTAGAGGGGGTATACAACCACAGCAATACTGCCTTGGCAGACGCGGTAGAAATATTTACCCTCAATTACGCAGGATTTGCTCCGAGAACAGCAGAACTGTTAATAGAAAATTGGACGCGATTCCACGAAGAAAACATCAACACCCCCGATGCCAAATATCTACAATTTGCTCATAGCATGGGAACAATACTCACAAGGGACGCTTTAGCTCAAGTTCCTCAAGAAATTCGGGATCGTATTATCGTAGTGTCTATTGGACCCGCGGTGGTAATTTCGGAAGACCTATGCTATAAATCGATTCCCTATGCAAGCGAAAATGATCCAGTGCACCTCGGCGAGAATCTTTTTGCGTATATAACATCAGGAGGCGTTTCTAATGACAACACAGAAACTTTAGAAAAGTATGCAAAGCTTGTTGAAAAGAAAAAAAACCTTATTTTGCTACAGCCACATCCTGAAAGTGAAGGTATGGGGCATAGTTTCCAAGACCCAGTATTTGTTAAGATTATTGAACAAAATATTAAAGCCTATTTGGATGCGGGGGAATATTGATGAGGATCTTTCTGACCTTTATTTTGATGCTTTCTTTAACTTGTTGTGGCAAATCGAATCTCCCAAACCCTTATGCTTTGTCAGAAAAAGAAGCTGCGGTCAATCGAGTTTTTAAAAAGGCATTTCTTCAACTAAAAAAAGAGAAAGAATTATACTCTTTTGGTCTTGTTAGAGGACAAGGAGTCCTTGGTCTAGCTTTCCGTTATTACAAGACAGTTGATATCGACATAGCACGAGAATTATTGACGTATTCAACCACATTGTTTTTGAATATTATTAATGAAAGTGAAGATATTCGTCCTTACTTAAAAGTTTATCCTTTTAATCCTGAAAATATTGAAATTGAAATCTATTTGCAAACTTCTAACGGTTCTGAGCCTAAATTGGGCAAGTGGACTCTTTTGGAAATGCGCCATGGCAAGTTGAAATATTATGTTAGAAATTTGAAAACAGAAATGCTCATGACGCTATATGAAGAGACTTTCGAAGAGGCCGTTGCCAAGTTAAATGAGAAAGTCGCTATTTAGTCGATTGAAAAACTTAAGAAAAGTTGAGGCGTGCGTATGGATCTAGAAAGCACAGAGGAGATTAAGAAGCCTCTGGCAATGAAAATTTTAGTCGGTTTCTTTTTCTTGTTTTATTGGCTTGCTGGTTTTTTTTCAGCAGTTGCGGTGTTGTTAGGAACGGTCTTTTTGATTGCGACGTGTAGAATCAGTGATTTAATTTTCTCTTATGGGATGCCGGTTTTCTTTTTTTTCTGCTGTTTTTTCATGAGATCAAAGTACAGAAGTGGCCGCTATCTACAGGCTTGTTTGGCAATGCTGCCGGGCTGTCTTGTCATTTTTATTATCTGCTTCAGGGCGCTTAAAAGTTAGTTGGTCCGTTTGCGGTATCTACAGATCACTTGGATGATTTGAGATACGAAGATGACGGCTAGGATAACGATGACCCCGATGACTAAAGGAGAAACATCGTCAGGGATAAACCTACCGAACTGAAGGACATTGACGACAGTGGAGAGCAACCAGGCGATGAAGTAGGTGTTTCTCTCAAAGGTACTCGGCGC
>Ga0070741_10004763_pt1 | contig 31327 bp, 32 predicted proteins | sample Coa_R1_4_FD_66440 | JGI IMG/M metagenome (GOLD analysis project Ga0070741, IMG submission 66440) | Surface soil microbial communities from Centralia Pennsylvania, which are recovering from an underground coalmine fire - Coalmine... | ecosystem: Environmental > Terrestrial > Soil > Unclassified ... | reverse complement strand
AGACAGGCCGGACGGATAACTACTGACCACACAATCCAGCCAAGGAAAGGCCGCGACCCAAGCAACAAAGCCAGATCGCGGCCTCTCGACCCGCCGTTATCGCGGGGAACTTCGGCCTAGCCTGCTCTTGTCACAGGAAGCGCCTCTCCCTCGTCACTACCGATGATGGAAACGGTCTCCCCGGACACCAGAGCGCGGCTGATCGCCGCCTACCAAGAGTTGCGGCCGCTGCTGTTCTCGATCGCCTACCGGATGCTGGGCAGCGTCGCCGAAGCCGAGGACCTCGTGCAGGATGCATTCCTGCGCTACCAGCGGGCGCTTGCCGAGACCCCATCCGAGATCGACTCGCCCAAGGCGTACCTCTCGGCCGTGGTCACCCGACTCGCGATCGACCATCTGCGCTCCGCGCGGGTGCACCGCGAGCGCTACGTCGGCGAGTGGCTGCCCGAGCCGGTGCTGACCGACCAGGTCGACCTCGACGGCGCACGGTGGGTCGAGGAGGCCGACTCGCTCTCGATGGCGTTCCTGCTCGTGCTCGAGCGGCTCTCGCCGGTCGAGCGCGCCGCCTTCCTGCTCCACGACGTCTTCGACTTCGGCTACGGCGAGATCGCCGCCATGATCCGCAAGAGCGAGGACAACTGCCGCCAGCTCGTCTCCCGCGCCCGCCGCCGCGTTCGCGCGGAGAAGCCGCGGTTCGAGGCGTCGCGTCGACAAAGGGAGGAGCTGGCCAACCGCTTCTTCGACGCCGTCCGCGACGGCGACGTCGACGGCCTCGTCGATCTGCTCGCCGACGACGCGATCGTGTACGGCGACGGCGGCGGCCTGGCTCCGTCCTGGCCGCGTCCGATCTTCGGCCGCGAGCGGGTCGCAAAGCTCCTCGCCGGCGCCGGGCGCCAGGCGCGCGAGCTCGCCGTCAGCATGCGCCGCGCCGAGGTCAACGGCCAGCCGGGCGCCATGTTCTTCGACCCGACGGGCAAGCTGATCAACGTGGTCACGGTCGACATCGCCGACGGCGTCGTCCAGACCGTGCGCTCGATCGTCAATCCGGACAAGCTCCGCCACCTCGGACCGCTGGCCGACGTGCGGGCCCTCGTGCACGGCCGACCCGCAGCGCAGTAGCGCCACCGCCGAAGCCCTGTCACAGCACGCGCGCCTGCCTCGTCTGAGAGGGCATGACGGTGCTCGCGACGACAGCCGAGACCTGGGCGGCGATCGGCGTCTCAGCCGCCGTGACGCTACTCCTGATCGGCCCCGCACTCGCCGCCGCCTTCCTCGTGGTCGAACGCTGCATCGCAGACCCGTCCGGCTACGACCGAGCGATCGACGACGTCCAGCGGTTCGTCGACCTCACCGAGCGGTCACGCGCGCTGCTGCGATCCGCCCCGCGGCTTCCCCTCCTCGATCCGGCCGGCGCGGACGCGGTAAGCGCGGCGACCGACCGCGCCCTCACCGTCAAGGAGGCGGCGCGCCGGGCGCTCTGGGGCGCACCGGCACGCAGCGGAGCGGAGCCGGCAGACGCACTCGACGGATCGAGCGCCCGCGAAGGGCTCTGCGAGGTGCGCTCTCGAGGTGCATACCCGACACGAGCGCGTCGTCGCGGCGACGCCGGCGCACGTCGCCACGCTGCTCTCGGATCTCGGCGAGATCTGGCCGACGCAGATCGCGCCCGCGCCGAAGCCACTCGGCGCCGGCCGCTGCCGCGCCGGCCCGATGACCCCTAACGCCGACCGGTGTCGGCGACGGCGCCCGATGCGGCGGCCGGTGAGCGCACCACGGTCTCTGGAGTCAGTCGAGCTCGGGCGGCGGCCCGAGGATGTCGAAGCCGTAGCGCTCGCCGGCGCGAGCGAACGCCTCGATGCTCGGCGGCGGCGGCGCGGGGCTTCCCGGGCGCCACGGCGTGCCGAGCTCGATGAAGAAGCCCTCGAAGCCGCCCGGCGTCACCGTCCCGACCGCCCGCGCCTGGGGCGAGGTGATCAGGTAGGCGTGCGGTATTCCGTGTGGCAGGAAGACGAGGTCGCCGGCGCGCGCTTCCAGGACGCGCTCGCCGACGAAGAAGCGCGCCTCGCCGTCCAGGAGCAGGAACTGCTCGTCGTCGCGATGGTGCACGTGACGCGGCGAGGCTGCGCCGCGCTCGGCCGTCCACAGCCACATCCCCAGGTGACCGCCGCTCTCCGCGCCGGTCAGCTTCACGTCGACCCGGCCGTCGATCCACCACACCTCCCGCGAGCCCGCGACAGCGCGAAACGGCTCCGCCGCGCCCTGTCCCGTCGCGGCAGCAGTCGTGCCCGTTGTCATAGCTTGTCCTCCTTCCGTCCTCCTTCGAATAGAATAGGATATAAGCCTATTGGATAGGGAATAACCCTAGCGAGTATGCCCGACACCGTCAAGCCCGCCCCCAAACGCCGCTACCACGCACCCCGCCGCGCAGCCGCCGCGGCCCAGACCCGCCAGACGATCGTCGATGCCGCCAAGACCCGCTTCGAAGGCTTCGGCTGGGCAGGCACGACGATCCGCTCGATCGCCGCCGACGCCGAGGTGTCGCCGAAGACGATCGAGGCGCTCTTCACCACCAAGGCAGGGCTGCTCGCCGCAGCCGTCGACTACGCCATCCGCGGCGACATCGACGAGACGCCGGTCATCCGTCGCGAGAGCGCCCGCGCCGTCGAGGCCGCTCCCGACGCCCCCACCATGCTCGCCCGTCACGCCGAATACGCGACCACGATCACCTCCCGCTCCGCCCGCATCGCACGCGTCGTCGAAAGCGCCGCCGCAAGCGACGACCAGGTCGCCGCGCTCTGGGCGCGCATGACCCACAACCGCCGCTTCGGCGCCCGCTGGGCGGCTGAGACGCTGCTCGCGAAACCCGGCGCACCAGCCGGCCTGACCGTCGAGAAGGCTGAGCAAGTCTTCCTGATCGCGATCGACTGGGGCACCTACCGCGTCCTCACGGAAGAACTCGGACTCACCCCCGACGCCGCCCGAGACTGGCTCCACCACTACTACCGGCGCATGCTCCTCGACTGACCGCCGCGCACACCAGCCGGGGCGCCAACCACCACCGGGCGCGTCACTCGCGGCGCCTCCGCCCGCTCATCCACACCCGGCACCGCGACCCGACCGGCCGCTCCCTCACGGCGCGGACGTCGTGGCCCGGAGCGGAGGCTCCGCGACACATCTTCCTGCGATTCGGCGTCCTCGACCCGCTCGTCTCGCGAGAGGTTCAGTTGCTCCGGGACGGCGCACCGGTCTTCGTCGAGCTCCCACGGGCGAGCGGATCGCGCCGGATCGAGAGCCAGGAGAAGGCGTCGAGCGCGGCGATCACCACGACCCCGAGGATCGCCAGCGCCAGGCCGGGCACGGCGCCGGCGGCGAGCCACACGGGGCGAGTGGAACCTCCTGCCGATCGCCGTCGCGGCGACGGGTCGAGCTCCGGGTCGATCAGCCCGCAGCGCCGGCAGTGCTGCGAGACCCCGGACCGCCTCGTCGCTAGATCTCCTGCACCCGCTACGCCTCGCCCGACGCGAGCACGAGGTGATGCGCTCGCGCTCAGGAGCTGGAGCTAGCTCGACTCGGAGCGGTCAAGAGCGCCGCGGATCGGGGGCCAGCCGGCTCGCGGCCGACGAAGCTCAATCGGCGCGGACGCCGTCGACGAACAGTGTCGTTGCCGTGGCCGCAGCGTCTTCGAGCCCGAGCTGCCGGGTGCCGGTGAGCTTGATCGCGACTCCGACTGCGCCCCCGAAGAACGCAAGCAGTGCGTCGAGCGAGATGTCTTCTCGCAGCACACCCTCCTCGATCCCGCGTGCGAAGACGGCTCGGATCGGCTGAGCGAGCAGACGCTCGGACTCGCGCTTGTCGGGCTTGATCTGCTCGGCGGCGAGGACCGCGTAGCGGTCGCCGACGGCGACGAGCGCCCGCACGATGCGCGCGAGCGACTCCTCCACCGGAACGTGGTCGAGGCCGGCTTCGGCGATGCGCGCGCCGGCCTCGGCGACGGCGTGTCCGGCGAGCGCCTGGAGCAGGTCCTCACGGCTGGGGAAGTAACGGTAGAGCGTGGCTCGGCCGACGCCGGCCGCGGCGGCGACGTCGGCCATGCTCGCCGCCGCCCCCACCTCCGCCACCAGGTGCGCGGCCGCGCCGAGGATCGCCGCCTCGGTGCGATCTTGCCGGGAGGAGCTCTCGGCCGAAGCCATCGACACTATGGTACCGTCTTGAGACGCCTTCGTCTCATCCTGCTCGCCATCTCTAGGAGACTCTTCAGATGTTCGCTCGCCTGGGAAGACTCGTCACCGCGCACCCGTGGCGGGTGGTCGCAATCTGGATCGGGGCCGCGGCGCTGATCGCCGTGCTCTCGCCCGGGCTGCCGAAGTCGAGCGACGAGAGCGACTTCCTGCCTCGCCACTACGAGTCGATCGAAGCGCAGGACGTGCGCAACACGAGCTTCCCGACCGCGTTCTCGCCCTCGGTCGTCGTCGTCTTCCACCGCGCCGGCTGGGGCAAGCTGAGCGCGGCCGATTCACGCGCTGTCAGCCGCGTCGCAGCCGAGCTGCGCGCGGCGAAGCTGCCGCAGGTCGAACGCGTCGTGGTCGGCTCGCCGTCGGACAACCGGCTGGTACAGACGGTGTCCGTGCAGATGCCGGACATGACGCCCGGCAACCAGGACGAGCTCTTCGACGCGACGACGGCGCTGCGCAAGACGCTGGATCGACTGACGGCCGGCACGGGGCTCGTCGAGGGCACGACCGGCGCCGTCGCACAGGGGCTCGATCAGAAGAATGCCGCCGGCAGCGCCGATGCGATCGTCGCCGTCGGAACGGTCGTGTTGATCATGCTGCTGCTCCTGCTCATCTTTCGCAGCCCGCTGATCGCGCTCCTTCCGGTTCTCGTCGTCGGGCTCGTCACGGTGGCGGCCAACGGCTTGATCGCACTGGTCGTGAAGGCCGCGGGCCTGAAGGCGGACTCCTCGATCAGCTCGCTCCTGATCGTGGTGCTGTTCGGGATCGGCACGGACTACATCCTGTTCTTGCTCTTCCGTTACCGCGAACGCTTGCGCCTCGGAGAGGACCGCAAGGCTGCGATGGTCAGCGCGGTCTCGCGTGTGGGCGAGGTGATCTCCTCCGCCGCCGGTGTCGTGATCGTCGCCTTCCTCGCCATGACCCTCTCGTCGCTGAGCTTCTTCCGCTCGATGGGGCCCTCGCTGGCGATCGCCGTCACCGTCACCCTCCTCGCAGGCGTGACGCTCGTACCTGCCGTCGTGTCGTTGCTCGGCACGCGGATCTTCTGGCCCTCGAAGAGCTGGCGCGCGGAGCCTCGCGCGGCGCGCGCCGCCGCAATCGGCCACGCGATGGCGCGCCGCCCGGCGCTGTTCGCCGGCGCCTCCGCCTTGGTGCTGGTAGCGCTCGCGCTCGGCGCGCTCCACTTCAATCCGACCTTCGACCTCACATCCGGGTCCACGTCGAAGACGGCCGAGTCGCGGATCGCTCTCGACGCGCTCGAGCGCGGTCTGCCGCCCGGCGCCACCGATCCGACCGACGTCTACCTCACCAGCAGCTCGGGCCCGCTCGCGAAGAACGCTCTCGACGCCTACGCAAGAGCGCTGCGCGGGGTCGAGGGCGTCGGTTCGGTGTCGGCTCCCAGGCTCAGCAAGGACGGTCGCGTCGCCGACTACACCGTCACGCTCACGTCCGCGCCGGAGTCCGATCGCGCCCTTGCGACCGTCAAGGGGCCGCTCCGCGAGGCAGCTCACGACGCCGCCCCGCCCGGCACGGGCGCGGTCGTCGGCGGCATCACCTCGGTGTACGTCGACATCAAGGCCGCGATGAACCGCGACTACTCCGTCGTCTTCCCCGTGGCCGCGCTCGTGATCATGCTGATCCTCGGGCTCATGCTCCGCAGCGTGATCGCACCGCTCTACCTGATGCTCTCGGTCGGCGTCGGCTTCGCCGCCACCCTCGGCGCGACGACGTTGATCTTCCAGGACGCGATCGGCCACTCCGGGCTGATCTTCCTGCTGCCGCTCGTCATGTACATGTTCGTCGTCGCGCTCGGCACCGACTACAACATCCTGATGATGGCCCGGCTGCGCGAGGAAGCCAAGGAAGGGCACGACCCGCGCAATGCCCTCGCGATCGCGATCCGCCACTCCCTCCCCACCGTCGGAGCCGCCGGCGTCATCCTTGCCGGCTCCTTCGCGGTGCTCATGCTCGCCGGCAATTCGCTGCTCGCCGAGATGGGCTTCGCGATCGCGTTCGGCATCCTCATCGCCGCGTTCGCGATGGCCACGCTGTTCACGCCGGCGCTCACCGCGCTGATCGGTCACTTCGCCTGGTGGCCCGGCCACGGAGACACACCGGGCCCCACCGGTCCCGCCGGTCAGCAGACTCGCCCCAAGCAGCTGCCCGGCGAGGCGTAGGCCGATGCGCGGCGCGTCTGACCCGCCGGAAACGGCAGCGGACGCAGGCGCGCCACGCGTGCGTCTGATCTTCGCGGCGCTGCTGCTCGTGCTGCTGCTCGCCTCGCTCGACCAGACGATCGTCTCGACGGCGCTGCCGACGATCGTCGGCGATCTCGGCGGTGTCGCGCACCTCTCCTGGGTCGTGACCGCCTACCTGCTCGCGTCGACGATCGCCGGCCCGCTGTACGGCAAGCTCGGCGACCTCTACGGGCGCAAGAAGCTGTTGCAGGCGGCGATCGTGCTCTTCCTGATCGGCTCCGCCCTCTGCGGCATCAGCCAGGACATGACCGAGCTGATCGCCTTTCGCGCGCTGCAGGGACTCGGTGGCGGCGGCCTGATGGTGACGACGATGGCCGTGATCGGCGACATCATCCCGCCGCGCGAGCGGGGCCGCTACCAGGGCTACTTCGGCGCCGTGTTCGGCGTCTCGACGGTGATCGGGCCGCTGATCGGCGGCTTCTTCGTCGACAACCTCTCCTGGCGCTGGATCTTCTACATCAACCTGCCGATCGGCGCCCTCGCCTTCCTCGTGATCGGGACGGCCTTCCACGCGCGCGCCGCGCAGGTGCGGCATCGCGTCGACTACCTGGGAGCGGCGGTACTGGCCGGCGGCCTCTCGGCGATCGTCCTCTTCACCAGCCTGGGCGGAACGACCTATCCCTGGGGATCCGCCCCGATCGTGGCGATGGTCGCCGCCGGCGTCGTTCTGCTCGCGCTCTTCCCGCTGATCGAGCGACGCGCCGCGGAGCCGATGGTGCCGCTCGAGCTGTTCCGGAACCGGATCTTCACCGTCGCGAACACGATCGGCTTCGTCGTCGGGCTCGCACTCTTCGGCGCCGTCACCTACCTGCCGCTCTACCTGCAGGTTGCAAAGGGCCACAGTCCCACCGAGTCCGGGTTGCTGATCACGCCGATGATGGCCGGCGTGCTCGTCAGCTCGATCCTGAGCGGCAACCTGATCAGCCGCTTCGGCCGCTACCGGCCGTTCCCGATCGCCGGCACCGCGATCATGACCGTCGGCGTCTACCTCCTCTCGCGGCTGGCCCTCTCGACGGCGACCTGGGTGGCCGCGCTGTACATGCTCCTGCTCGGGCTGGGGCTCGGGATGGTGATGCAGGTGCTCGTGCTCGCCGTGCAGAACGCCGTCGACTACCGCTTCCTCGGCGTCGCCACCTCCAGCTCGACCCTCTTCCGGCAGGTGGGCGGCTCGATCGGCGTCGCCGCCTTCGGCGCGATCTTCGCCAACGAGCTCGGCCACCAGCTCGCCCAGCGCCTGCCCGCCGGCGCGCACATCCCGACTGCCGCCAACCCGGCGATCGTCAAGCAGCTCCCGCCCGCCGTGCACCTGCCCTACGTGACCAGCTTCTCCGCCGCGCTCCACCCGGTCTTCCTCGTCGCCACGGGCATTTCGCTGGTCGCGTTCCTCCTCACCTGGCTCCTCCGCGAGCTCCCGTTGCGCCGGGCCGCCCGCGCCGAAGGGATCGGCGAGAGCTTCGCCTCGCCCCGCGACGACAGCTCCGAACGCGAGCTGGAGCGAATCGCGACGTCACTCCTCCGCGGCGAAACGCGTACCCGCGTCTACCGGCAACTGACCGCGCGAGCGGGCCTCGACATCGCGCCGGCGGCGACCTGGGCGCTGGCGCGGCTGCGCGACCGTGCCCCGACAGGCATCGCAGAGCTCGCCGACGAACTCGCGCTACCACGGCAGCGGCTCGAGCCGCTCGCAGCGGAACTCGAGCAGCGCAGCCTCGTCGAAGACGACGGAGGCGTTCTCGACTTGACGCCCGATGGGCACGACGCAGTCGCACGCCTCGTCGACGCGGGCCGGGCGGAGCTGACGGCCCTGCTTGCGAACTGGGAGCGTCCCGACGACCAAGAGCTCGCGCCGGTCCTTCGCCGCCTCGCGGCGTCGCTGATCGCCGACATCCCGGAAGAGACGTCCGATCCGCACTTCCTCGCGCGCTGAAGGGAGACGACATGTACGAGAACGAGATCCGCGTCCCGACCGCCGACGGGGAGATGACCACCTTCGTCGCGCATCCCGACGGCGACGGCCCCTTCCCGGTCGCCGTGCTGTTCATGGACGGAGTCGGGTACCGCGAACAGGTCAAGGAGAACGCACGCCGCCTCGCCGCCGACGGCTACTACGTCGTCGCCCCCGACCTCTTCTACCGCTCCGGCGAGAAGCTCTCGTTCGACTTCTCGCGCATGGGCGACGAGGCCTACCGCAAGCAGCTCATGGAGATCGTCGCCAGCGTCACCCCCGACGCCGCCGTGCGCGACACCGGCGCCATCCTCGACACGATCGCCGACGACCCCGCCGCAGCCGACGGCCCGAAGGTCTGCGTCGGCTACTGCATGGGCGCCCGGCTCGCACTCCGCTTCGCCGCGACCCACCCCGACGACGTCGTCGCGGCCGCCGGCATCCACCCGAGCGCGCTCGTCACCGACCAGCCCGACTCACCCCATCACGACGTCGCCGCCGTCCGGGGCGAGCTGTACTTCGCCTTCGCCGAAAACGACCAGTCCGCGACGCCCGAGAACGTCGAGCGCTTCCGCGCCGAGCTCGCTGCCCGGGGCGTCAAAGGCGTTGTCGAACGGCTCCCCGGCACGAGTCACGGCTTCGCGATGGCCGACCTGCCCGTTCACGACCCGGACGCCACCGAGCGCCACTTCGAGCGCACACTCGAGCTCTGGCGACGCAACCTCCGCCGGCAGCCGGTCGGCACGTAACGGCCGCGCCGCGAGCGACCGATCGTCGCCAGCTTCGGCGCAGGGTCGAGGGAAGGCTGAGGGAACACCACCCTCAGCAGCAGCCGGCCTTCGCCGCCGGCTCGAGCACCGCCAGCCCTTTCCGCTCCGGCTCCCGCGTCTTCACCGCCTTGACGATCGCGCCGTGCATCCCGTCGGCGACCTCGTGGGTGAACTCGACGCTCACCTGCTCGAAGCCGGCGGCCTCGAGCCCGGCGACGTACTCGCTCCGGGAGAGCGCGCCGGCGATGCAGCCGACATAGGAGCCGCGCTCCGCGCGCTCCTCGGCGTTCAACCGATCCTCGGCGACGACGTCGCTGACGCCGACGCGACCGCCCGGTTTGAGAACGCGTGCGATCTCGGTCAGCACCGCCGGCTTGTCGACGGAGAGGTTGATCACGCAGTTCGAGATCACGACGTCGACGCTACCGGCGGGCAGCGGGATCCGCTCGATCACGCCCTTGAGGAAGTGCACGTTCGTCACCTGGGCCTCACGCGCGTTCTGCTGGGCGAGCGCGAGCATCTCGTCGGTCATGTCGAGCCCGTAGGCGGTCCCGCTCGGGCCGACCCGCTTCGCCGACAGGATCACGTCGATCCCACCGCCGGAGCCGAGGTCGAGCACGACCTCGCCCTCCTTGAGCTCGGCGACCGCCGTCGGGTTCCCGCAGCCGAGCGAGGCGAGCACAGCCGCGTCCGGCAGCTCGCCGCGCTGGTCGGCGTCGTAGAACGCCTGGACGAAGCCCGCGCCGTCTTCGCCGGCCTCGCTGCAACAAGAACCATCGCCACAACCGCAACCACCCGATCCCCCTGTCACCGCGCGCGCGGACTCCGCGTACCGTCGCCGAACTTCCTCGCGTAGTTCGTCTGCCGCGCTCGACATCAGCAACACACTCCCTTCAGGTCGGCGACTGCTGCCAGCTTCTCGACCGCGTCGCGCTTCAACGAGAAATAGGCCCACTTGCCGCGCTGCTCCCGCTCCAGCAGACCGGCATCGGTCAGCTTCTTCAGATGGTGCGAGACCGTCGGCTGCGACAACCCGAGTGGCTCGTACAGATCACAGGCACACACGGCGGCGCCGTGCCTCGCGAGCAGGTTCACGATCCGCACCCGCGCCGGATCCCCAAGCGCCTTGAAGAGCTCCGCCGTCGCCCTCGCTTCCTCCTCGTCCAGCGCCGGCGCACCGAGCGGAGCACAACAGGCGATGGCCGTTTCAGCGGAAAGCTCGCTGGACGTGCTCATCAGCCTTGACCTCTCATTCGATGAGGAGTAATGTATCGATGTTCGTCGATTTGTCAAGCGATCGGGCCGTCTGGTCTGCATCCCTCCGCCAGCCGCTCCGTCTCCATTGAGGAAGAGCCCACAACACGGACTGGAGGAGCGATGGCAGGGCGAGATCGAAGGACGGACGAAGGCGACGCGCGTATTGGTGCTGCTCGCGCTGGTCACGCTCGGGGCGCTGGTGAGCGTGACTGCGGCTCAGGCGCAGGCCGTGACGAACGAGGCGGTGGAGTACGGCTATTCCGGCTTCGTGCCCTGCGCCAACGGCGGCGCGGGCGAGCTCGTGAACGGGACGATCGAGATGCACATCCTGATCACGTCGACCGTGAACGGCGACGTCGACTCCTCGCAGTTCGAGTTCCAGCCGCGCGGAAGCCTGGTCGGCGCGGTCAGCGGCGACGCGTATCGGCTGACCGGTCTAACACGGGGCAGCTACCAAGAGACCCTGCAGAACGGCGCCAACAGCCTGACCTACGTGAGCGTCTACCACCTGATCGGTCCGGGGCAGGAGAACAACCTGCTCGTGCGCGAGATCGCGCACATCACCCGCCACGGCGACGACGTCGTCGTCGAGCACGACAACTTCACGATCGAATGCAGCTAGCAGCATCAGGAGAAGAGACTCGGACTGGGGGCACGATGAGAGGCACAACCCAAACCGAAGCCGTGTCTGTCGAGCAGCCGGCGAGCTCCGCCATGACGGGCGAGTGTTGCGACCGGGGCGAGCAAGCGGAATGCTGCAAACCCTCCGAGCGGACGAGCTGCTGCCTGCCGAATGCCCAGCGGGGAATCTGCGGATGTCGGTAGCGGCCCCCCATCTCGACTCGCGGCAGCCGCTCACGGAAGCGAGCTGGTCGCAGCTCCACAAGCGCCTGCACGCATTCGTCGCCCGACGAGTGCCCGACCAAGGCGTCGTCGACGACCTCGCACAGGAGATCCTCCTGCGCCTGTACACGCAGATCGGGCGGCTGCGTCGACAGGAGCGGCTGGACGCGTGGGCCTACCAGGTCGCTCGCAACGTGATCGCCGACTACTGGCGCGACCGCGCCGCCCGGCGCGAGGTCCCTGTCGGTCAGGAGCTGACCGACCTGCTCGGCTCGGTGCCCGAGCTCGAAGACGACGATCAGCCCGATCGGCTGCGCGGCCAGATCGCGGCGTGCCTGGCGCCGAGGCTGACGCGCCTGGCCGAGCCCTACCGGGAGGCGATCCGCCTCACCGACCTGGGTGGGCACACACAGGCAGAGGCGGCAACGCTGCTCGGGCTTTCCCTGCCCGGGATGAAGGCGCGCGTCCAACGTGGCCGCGCCCAGCTTCGCGAGCTGCTGCGCTCCTGCTGCCGGATCGAGCTCGACCGCCGCGGCCAGATCAGCGAGCTCGAGCCGCGAGGCAGCAGCTCCTGCGGCTGCCACAAGTCTGGCGACTGACGAGCCCCACCCACGGAGACGTGCGCCCCGCCCCGCCGGGAGCGTGGCGCATCCATGGGCGGCTCGCTCCGTCTCCGTTGTCGAAAGCCGACTACGAAGGGAGGCCGAAGTGAGCGAGACGACCATGATCGAGGGTGTGCAACACCGAGATGGCGCGGAGACCGAGCCGCACCGCTCGACTCCGGACGCCTCTGCAGCCCACCGCCTCAAGAGCGGGCGCGGCGCCCTGATCCTGGCGTTGCTGCTGCTCGTTCAGTTCCTCGACTTCCTCGACGTCTCGATCGTCAACGAGAAGGGGCTCCTCGTCTACTTCGGCGTCGACGCGATCGACGATGCGATCGAACGCGTTCGCGAGCTCGGCGGCCAGGCGAGCGACATGCAGGAGATTCCCGGCGTCGGGCTCTACGCGCACTGCGCCGATCCGGAGGGGAACCGCTTCGGCCTCTTCCAGGGCGGAAGCGACTCCTGAGGAGGCACGTCCTCTTCCCCGACGTTTCCCGCGCCGGCGGCGCCGCGGGCGGGCGATCGTGCAGCATGATCGGTTGATGCGGACCAGGCTCGTGCCGATCGCGCTCGCGGCGCTCGCCGCCGGCACCGGGGCGGCGTGGCTGGCGCTCGAGCGCGACTTCACGCCGTACCAGACTGCCGACGCGCCACTCGCGCTGCTGGTCGGGTGGGCGTTCGTCGGCAGCGGTCTCGCCGCCTGGCGGCAGCGCCCTCGCAACCGGCTCGGCCCGGCGATGGTCTTCACCGGCTTTGCCTGGTTCGCCACCTTCCTGACCGACGCGCACAGCCCGTTCCTCTTCACGGTCGGCACGGCACTCCAGAGCACGTACCTGATCGGCTTCGTCTTCGTCGTCCTCGCGTTCCCCACCGGCCGCCTGCGCGGGAGGGTCGACCGAGCAATCGTCTGGCTCGGGGCCGCGCTCGCCACCCTCGTCGAGTTCGTCTCGCTGCTCCTCAGCGACTCGGACGCGGTGCTCTGCTCCGGCTGCCCGCGGAACGTCCTCGAGCTCCAGCGCGACGACGGCCTCGCGAACGGGATCCTGCAAGGACAGCGGCTGACGGGCGTCGCGCTCGCGCTGCTCACGGTGGCGGTGCTCGTCGGCCGCTGGCGGGCGGCGACGGCGCCGCAGCGCCGTGGCGTCGCGCCGGTGCTGTGGGCCGGCAGCGCCACCGTGCTCGTCTTCGCGCTGTCGGTCGCGAACGACGTCGCCGGCGGCCCGCTCGGCCAGGCCGCCAAGTGGGCGCTCTTCGCCGTCTTCGCCACGGTGCCGGTCGCCGTCCTCGTCGTCTTGCTGCAGCACCGGCTCGCGCGCTCAGCGGTGGCCGACCTGGTCGTGGAGCTCGGCGCGGGCACGCAGGGTGTCGACCTGCGGGACGCGCTCTCGCGCGCGCTCGGCGACCCGGCGCTCGAGCTCGCCTTCTGGTTTCCGGCGGGCGGGCGCTACGTCGACCGCGACGGTCAGCCCGTTGCTCTCCCCGGGCCGGACGCCGACCGCGTCGCCACGCTGGTCGAGCGGGACGGGCAGCCGATCGCGGCGCTCGTCCACGACGCCGCGCTGAAGGAGAACGCCGACCTCGTCGCATCGGTCTGCGCGGCGGCGGCGCTCACGCTCGAGAACGAGCGGCTGGAGGCGGAGCTGCGTGCGCGCCTCGCCGAGCTGCAGGCTTCGCGCGCTCGGCTGGTCGAGGCGACCGAGGCAGAGCGGCGGCGGATCGAGCGCGACCTGCACGACGGGACGCAGCAGCGCCTCGTCTCGATCGCGATGTCGCTCGGCCTGGTGGAGGCGAAGCTGTCCGGCGATCCGAGATCGGTTGTCCCGCTCGTCCGGGAAGCACAGGAGGCGATCGCGGTCACGCTGGCGGAGCTGCGCGAGCTGACCCAGGGGATCCATCCGGCCGTGCTCAGCGAGCGCGGCCTCGGCGCCGCGGTCGACGACCTCTGCCGCCGAGCCGCGCTTCCGGCGACACCGAACGTCTCCCTGAGCGAGCGCCCGCCGATGCAGGTCGAGGCGGCTGCTTACTTCGTCGTCAGCGAGGCGCTCGCGAACGCCGCGAAGCACTCGCACGCGACCGAGGTGCGCGTGAGCGTCGCCTGCGACGACGGAACGCTGGTCGTCGAGGTGCGGGACGACGGCATCGGCGGTGCGGGCGGCGGTGACGGGACCGGATTGCGCGGCCTCGCCGACCGCGTGGAGGCGCTCGGAGGCTCGTTGACAGTCGCCAGCCCGCCCGGGCGCGGCACAGCCGTCAGGGCCGAGATCCCGTGCGCGTAGTCGTCGCGGACGACGCCGTCATCCTGCGGGAGGGTCTCGCCCGGCTCCTCGCCGAGGCCGGCTTCGAGATCGCCGGGCTCGCGGCCGATGGCGACGAGCTGCTGGCGCTCGTCGAGACGTCCGAGCCGGATGTGGCCATCGTCGACATCCGGATGCCGCCCACGCACACCGACGAGGGCCTGCAGGCCGCGCGAGCGATCCGCGAGCGTCGACCGCAGACCGGGATCCTGGTCCTCTCCCAGCACGTGCGCGCGAGCTATGCACTCGAGCTGCTCTCGGAGGGAAGCGCCGGGATCGGCTACCTGCTCAAGGAGCGCGTCTCCGACCTCGACGAGCTCGCGGCGAGCGTCGAGCGCGTCGCCCACGGCGGCTCGGTCCTCGATCCGCTGGTCGTCGAGCAGCTGGTCGGGCGGCCGCGAGCCGGCGACGACCCGCTCGAGCATCTGACCGCGCGCGAGCGCGAAGTCCTCTCGCTGATGGCCGAGGGACGCTCGAACCGCGCGATCGCCGCCCGCCTGCACGTGACCGAGCACACGATCGAGAAGCACGTCAAGAACATCTTCGGCTCGCTGAGCCTGCCGCCGTCCCCGGACGACCACCGGCGCGTGCTGGCCGTCGTCACCTTCCTCGACTCGGGCTAGCCGGTACCGGTAGCCCCACCGCGAAGACTCCGGCCTCCCGGCTGTTCGGGCGACGGCGACGCCGGAATCCTTGGGGACGTGTCGACGGGCGCCACGCAGGGGCACGTAGCCCATCGACCCGGGCGGCCCACGACAGGGGGAACCGGATGAGCCGGAACCAGCCCGAGGAGACCGAGGCAGAGGCGTGACCAGGTACGTGCTCTTCTACGAACCGGCGGAGGGCGCGGCGAGCTTCGCCGACGTGCAGGCGCACGGATCGACGGCGATCTTCACCGGCGCAGAAGCGGCGCGCGCGTTCGCCGAAGGCGATCCTGTTCGTGCTCGAGGGCGTCGTCGCATGCCGGGAGAGCCGGGAGTGGGACGAGGCGCTGCGGCCGGATGAGTAGTGCCGCCGTCGCTCCCGAGACGCCTCTGCTGCGCTCGCGCTCCGCGACCGGGCTCGCGGCGACGCTCGCCTGCGGCGCGCTCGCCGCCGCCGTCCAGGCGGCCGTGGTCGCGCCCTTCCTCGGCCGCTACGGCTGGGACCGGGACGAGCTCTACTTCCTCTCCGCAGCGCGGCGGCCGACCTGGGGCTACGTCGACTTCCCGCCTCTGACCGCCTGGATCGGCTGGCTCGTGCACACCCTCTTCGGCGACTCGCTCGTCGCGCTGCGCCTGACGTCGCTCGCCGCGATGCTCGGCGCGACCGTGCTGGTCGCGCTGATCGCACGCGAGCTCGGCGCCGGCCCGCCCACGCAAGTCGCCGCGACACTGGCCTGGGCGCTCAGCCCCTACGCGCTCGGCGCCGGCAGCCTCTTCCACCCCATCTGGCTCGACGCGCTCTGCTGGGTCGCGCTCCTCTACGTCGTCCTGCTCGCCCTCGGCCGCGAGCGGCCGCGGCTCTGGCTCGTCGCCGGCGCGATCGCGGGCGTCGGCCTCGAGGCGAAGTACACGATCGCCGTCGTCCTCCTCGCCCTCGGCGCGGCCCTGCTCGCCACCCGCGAGCGGCGGCTGCTCGGGACGCGCTGGCCGTGGCTCGGCCTCACCCTCGCGCTCGCGCTCCTCCTGCCCAACCTGATCTGGCAGGCCGAGCACGGCTGGCCGAGCGTCCACTTCGCCGCCAGCCAGAACGCCAAGACGGCCGCCGACACGCCGCCCGCCACCTACCTCGCCGAGCAGCTCTTCCTCGGCGCCGGCCTCGTCCTCGCCGCGATCGGCGTCGCCGTCCTCTGGCGCAGGGAGCGGCTGCGGCCGCTCGCGCTCGTACCGCCGCTCGTCACCGTCTTCTTCCTGCTCGAGCGCGGCCGCGCCTACTACCCGCTGCCTGCCGACGCGATCGCGGTCGCCGCCGGCGTCACCGGTCTTGCCGCCTGGCTGCGTGCCGGCAGCCGCTCGCGGCTGCTCGTTCTGGCGCCGCTCGTCGCGCTGCAGGTTGCGACGCTGGCGCTCGCCGCCCCGATCGTCGTGCCCGTACGCGGCACCACCTCGATGATCGCCTCCGGCGTCTGGAAGCAGAGCTTCTACAAGGACGAGCTCGGCTGGCCCGAGCTCGCCGACCAGACCGCGCACGCCTGGCGGAGCCTCACCGTCAGCGAGCGCGCTCACGGCGCGATCGTCGCCGGCAACTACGGCGAGGCCTCCGCCCTCGAGCTCTACGGCCACGCGCGCGGCCTGCCGCCCGTGCTCAGCGGTCACCTCAGCTGGCAGTACTGGCGCCCCAGAGCGCTGCCGCAGCGCTTCGTCCTCTTCGTCGGCTACGAGCCGAGCAACCTCCGGGCCCTCTGCCGCAGCTGGCGGCCGCTCGCCACCGTAGACAACCGATGGCACCTCGACAACGAGGAACGCGGACGCACCATCGCCGCCTGCCGCCTCGGGCGCCCGCTCGGCGCGATCTGGAACACGGACATCGCCACCAACTCCCTCTGAACACGCCAAGGCCGACACCGAGAAGCGAGAGGACGACACGGACGACGCGACGACGTGGGAGCGGATCGCGCCAGCCGAGCTGGAGCACGAGGGCGTGAGCCCCGGCGCCGGCTCCGGCGGCTCGGCCGGGCTGCGGATCCGGGCAAGCTCTACGCGATCGACAAGGGCCTCGAGCCGATCCTCGAGCCGCCAGGTGGACGAGTCGAGGAGCTGATCGGCACCGGCACCCGCAAGCAGATCGCGCGACGGCACGATCGACGCGAGGAAACGCTCGTGCGCCGGCAGCGCCGTCTGGATGCCCCGGCGCGTTACTCGGGGCTTTCGCACAGGTCGCGAAGCCGACCTTCGAGAAACCGCTGCTCGGGGCCTGCCAGGGTCAGCTCGAGCGCGCGCGCGTAGGCGGCGCGCGCTTCGTCGTTGCGGCCGAGGCGTCGTAGCAGGTCGGCGCGCGTCGAGTGGTAGTAGCGGTAGTCGGCGAGATCGAGACGGTCGAGCAGGGCGAGTGCTGCTCTCGGCCCCTCGAGCTCGGCGACGGCGATCGCACGGTTCATCGTCACGACGGGCGAGCTGGTGACCTGCTCGAGCCGCTGGTAGAGGAGCTCGATCTCCGCCCAGTCGCGCGGCTCGCGGAGGTGGAGATCGGCGATTGCCGCCTGGATGACGTAGGGGCCGCTCCCGTGGAGGGCGAGCGCGCCTTCGAGCAGCCTGCGGCCTTCCTCGATCTGCTGCTGGTTCCAGAGCGAGCGGTCCTGCTCGTCGAGCAGGACGAGCTCGCCGTCTTGGAAGCGCGCGGCGCAGCGCGCGTGGTCGATGAGCATGAGCGCGAGCAGGGCGCGCGCTTCGGCCTCGTCCGGCATCAGCTCGACGAGGGAGCGGCCGAGGCGGATCGCCTCTGCCGAGAGGTCGACGCGGCCGCCGCCCCAGCCTTCGTTGAAGATCAGGTACACGACCGCGAGCACGGCGTCGAGCCGCTCGGGGAGCAGGTGGTCGGACGGGACGGCGAAGGGGATGCCGGCGTCGCGGATCTTGTGCTTGGCGCGCGTCAGGCGCTTGCTCATCGTCTCGAACGGGACGAGGAAGGCGCGAGCGATCTCCTCGGTCGAGAGGCCGCCGAGCGTGCGCAGCGTCAGCCCGACCTGGGCGTCGAGCCCGAGCGCCGGGTGGCAGCAGGCGAAGACGAGCTCGAGCCGCTCGTCCGGGAACGTCGCCGTCTCGTCCATCGTCTCCTCCACTCCTTCTTCAAGCTCGCGGCCGAGCTGCTCGGTCTTGAGCGCCAGCGTCCGGTCGCGGCGGATGCGATCGATCGCGCGGTTGCGCGCGGTCGTGATCAGCCAGCCGGTCGGGTTGGCGGGGACGCCGTCGCGCGGCCAGCGCTCGGCCGCAAGGGCGAACGCTTCCTGGGCGGCCTCCTCGGCCAGCTCGACGTCACGGAGGTAACCGACAAGCGAGGCGACGACGCGGCCCCAGTCGTCGCGGAAGACCTGCTCAAGCACCGACGAGCGGCTCCTCGTTCACCGGCCTGACCTCGATCGCGCATGCGCTCGCGCCGCGCAGCTCCTCCAGCTCGGCCGCGACCGCAAGTGCGCCGTCGAGGCTCTCCGTCTCGACGATGATGAAGCCACCGAGGTAGTCCTTGCTCTCCACGAACGGCCCGTCGGTCAGCAAGGTCCTGCCCTGCTCGAACCGCACCGTCGTCGCCGATTCGACGTCGCGCAGCCGGACCCAGGCGGTCACCGGCGGCCGCTCCAGGACCCGGGCGACGCCGGCGACGACGCGGCGGCGCTCCTCCTCGGCCCTCCGCTCGAGCACCTCGGCGTTGTTGTAGATCACGAGGGCGTACTTCACGGTGTCTCCTCCTCCACGGGTCGGGTCGCTCGCCGTGTAGACGAATACCGAACCCGTCGACGGACGGGTGTCCGTCCGGCCTCTCTCCGTTCGTCACCGCGTCGGAACCGGCCCACGAGCCGGGCTTCGACGCAATCGGGAGAGACGACGAACACACCGGCAACGAGTCACCGCCGACCTGCCTGGAACCCGACCTGGACCCTGGTCGCCGCTTCGCTGGCGTTGATGATGGCATTCCTCGACGCGCTCGTGGTGACGACCGCGCTGCCGACGCTGCGCCGGTCGCTGCACTCGAGCCTCGACAACCTCGAGTGGACGGTCAACGCCTACAACCTCGCCCTCGCCTGCATGCTCCTGACCGGCGCGGCGCTCGGCGACCGCTACGGGCGGCGGAAGATGTTCGTCGCCGGCGTCACCGTGTTCGTCGCCGCCTCGCTGCTCGCCGGCTCGGCATCCTCGGTCGACGTGCTGATCGCGGCACGGGCGCTGCAGGGGCTCGGCGCCGCGGTCATGGTGCCGCTGACGCTGACGCTCGTCCTCGAGGCATTCCCGCCCGAACGCCACGGCTGGGCGATCGGCAGCTGGAGCGGTGTCGCCGCGCTGTGCGGCGCGCTCGGCCCCGTCGTCGGCGGCGGGGTCGTGCAGGCGATCGGCTGGCACTGGATCTTCTGGGTCAACCTGCCGATCGGGCTGGCAATCCTGCCGGTCGCACTCCTCCGCTTCCGCGAGAGCTACGGCGGCCATCCCCGCCTCGACGTGCTCGGTCTCCTGCTCGCAACCGCCGGACTGTTCTCGTTCACGTGGGCGATCGTTCGCACCGACACACGCGCCTGGGGCAGCACGTCCGTCGTCGTGCCGCTCGTCCTGGGCGTCGCCATCATCGGCGCCTTCCTTCTCTGGGAACGGCGGACGCCGCAGCCGATGCTCTCACTCCGGCTGTTCCGTCGGGCGAGCTTCAGCGCCGCCAACGGCATCGGCTTCTGTCTCTGCGCCTCGCTCTTCGGCGCGCTCTTCCTCATGTCGCAGTTCTTCCAGATCGCGCAGGGCCGCACGCCGCTCCAGACCGGCGCCGGGCTGCTCGTCTGGAGCGCATGGGGATTCTTCGTCGCGCCGGCAGCCGCCCGCGCCGCCGGACGCTACGGCAACCGGCCGTTCATGCTCGCCGGACTCACGCTGCAGGCGCTCGGGCTCGGCTGCCTCGCCCTGATCGCCGGCCAGCACACGCCCTACCTCGAGCTCGTGCCGATGCTCGCGCTCTCCGGCATCGGCTCCTCCATGGTCTTCTCCACCGTCGCCGGCGAGGTCATGACCTCGGTCGACCCGCAGCACCTCGGCATCGCCTCGGGCACGAACAACGCGCTGCGCGAGCTCGGCGGCGTCCTCGGCGTCGCGGTACTCGCGACGGTCTTCAACCGGCCGGGTGTCTACACGTCTCCTGAGGTCTTCGTCTCGGGCTTCCACGCCGCGCTCTGGGTCGCCGTCGCCTTCGCCGTCGCCGGCGTCGCGCTCACCGGCTTCCTCGAGCCCAAGAAGCAGCTCGCCGTCGAGCCGTCACTCGAAGACAGCGCAGCCTAGACCAACGCCTACACCACCGACCAGAGGGGAGACTCGCGTGTCCAGCATCCTGCACCGCCTCACGATCGACGCGACGCCCGAGCACGTGCAGAAGCTCGTCGCCACCAAGGAAGGCATCGAACTCTGGTGGACCGGCCAGCCGGTCGACGGAGATGACAGCATCGGGGGCCGGATCGCCGTGTCGTTCGGAGACCGGACGGCGGCGACGTTCGAGGTCGCCCAGCAGGCGTCCGAACGAATCGTCTGGCGGTGCGTCGACGGCCCGAGCGACTGGATCGACACGACCATCACCTTCACCTTCGAGCCTCGCCCCGACGGCGGAACAACGCTGCGCTTCAATCACTCCGGCTGGCAGGAGGAGACCGACCTCATGTACGGCTGCTCGACGAACTGGGCCGCCTACCTCATGAGCCTCAAGTCCGGAGCCGAAGGACGCGGCTTCGGCGCCTTCCCTAGCGGCGAGATCAGCCGCTGGGACTGACCGGGGGAGCAGCGGCCCGACGAGGGCCGCCACGTCCTCAGCGCCAGCCGCCACCCGGGCCCGGCTGCCGTGACCTGCTCCCTGCCGGTGTTGACAGGCTGGGCCGCGGTCTTCGGCGGTCCGCGCGCCACGGGCGCGACACGAACGCCGTGTGAGGGAGCGCGTCGCCCGCTCTCGCGAGCTGGTCGCGCGCGCGCTCAACCTCGTCCCCTTCTCGGTCGAGCGGCCCCTCCCGAGCCGGCCGCCGGACGATCCTGTCGACGCAGGGCCGGAGAGCGGGGCAACGCGACCAGGCCCTCCGTAAGCCCGTCCCTTCCCGCCGGAGCCGTCGGTACTTCCCCGGTCGAGGCATCCGCGGCGACGCCGACGCGCCGCCGGGGCAGGAGAGGGAGGTTGTCCGCGTGCGCATGGGCGGTCTCGTGTCTCTGGTCGGCGCGTGTTCGCTGCTGGCGCTCACCGCCGCCCGTGACACCGGGAGTGCGCCGTCAGGCGTCGGTTCGTCTGCACAGCCGACAGGCGTGCTCGTGTTCGCCGACTATCGGGGCTCCTCGGCAGCCAGGGTCGGGGAGGGCGTGCCCGGCCTGTATTTGATCGAAGCGGACGGCAGCTCGCGCAGGCCGCTTCGCGGCCGCTTCTACCTCGGCACTGAGCCCGACTGGTCGCCGGACGGGCAGCGGATCGCCTATGCCCGCTGGCGTGACACGGAGGATGCACGATCCGTGCGCTGGGGAGCTGACATCGTCGTTGCGGCCGCCACCGGCGCCGCGGCGAAGGTTCTGATCGAGTATTCGGACGAGTGGTCGTGGCCGGGGAACCCGCAGTGGTCTCCGGATGGCCGCCGGATCGCATTCGTCAACACCGGCCCCAACCACGGCAACCGGATCTTCGTCACCGACTTGAAGCTGGAGCCGTTCAAGACCGGACGGGCCGTCCCTGGCAGCGACGACGCAGGGCTGGTCGGTTGGGCGCCCTCAGGTGACGAGCTGCTCCTTGCCTTCCCAGCGGGCATCTACCGAATCCCGGTCAAGGGTGGAACGCCGCGACTGCTCCTGCGGCAAGCATCGGCCGCGGCCTGGTCACCGGACGGACGCCGGCTCGCGTACGTCGCAGACCGCGGCGGTCTCTATCTGCTCGATCTCCAGACGAGAAGCTCACGGCTCGTCACCCACACATGCGCGGATGTTCTTCCGGAATGGTCGCCTGACGGACGCTGGCTTGCGTTCGCAGACTGTGGGCATCCGCCCGTTCCAAACGCTGACTCGCCGCGCCACGACCTCGTCGTCGTCAGAGCCGATGGCACCGGCCGCCGCGTCATCTTCACCAGCCGCGCAGGAATCGGCACGCCGAGCTGGCGATGATTTCGGCAAATCGCTCCCGGTCGGGAGCGCCCGACGCTCCGGGCCTCGTCGTGGAGGCGGTCGAGTAGTCGGGCGGCCGTGCGAGTCATGTCGTCACCAGTCCCATGTTCCTGGCGATGGTCGCCATGGTGCGGTCGTGCTCGGCGACCGGGCTGATCTCGAGCAGCTCGACCGGCTCGAGCGTCTGGACGAAGTGGCCCGGGCGGAGGTGGTAGGCGTCACCGGCGCGGACGATCTCTGCGGGCCCGTCCGTGTAGGTGACCTGGAAGGAGCCCTTGAACAGGTAGCCCCAGTGGTCGCATTGGCAGCGGTCGTCGGGCAGGCCCTTGAACGGAGACTCGTCGGGCGGGAAGTGCGCGGGCATCGATTCGAACGTGATGCGCATCGCGCCGGCGTCGATCTGGCGGCCCTCGTAGTCGCCCATGACCATGGCTTCGAGGTCATCCCTTGACGTGTGCATGGAGCATCCTCCCTTCGTTTGTGGCGAGCGCCGCTGCGGCGCGGCGGCGCGTGAGCAGGACGAGCAGACAGGTGCCTCCGATCAGGGCGGGGCCGAGCCCGGCGACGAGCAGGGCCGCCCGGGCGCCGAGCTCGCCCACGACGACGGCGGCGAGCGCCAGCGCTCCGAGCTCCGCGCCGTTTCGGGCCCCGTTGTAGGCGGCGAAGGCGCGTCCACGCAGCGTTTCGGGTGCGCGCTCGTGGATCAGCGTCCGGAGCAGCACGTTCTTGACGCCGTGTGCGACGCCGCCCACGGAGAACCCGACCAGCGCCATCCAGAGGACCGAAGACAGCGCGCCGCCGGCGATGCCGAGCCCCTGGACGACGATCGCGACGAGACCGCCGGTCGCCAGCCGCGCCCGGCCGACGTGGTGGGCGAGTCCGGCCGAGCCTGCAGCCATGCCGAGCGTCCAGGCGGTGAGAAGGATCCCGTAGGCGAGGCTGCCCCCGCCGAGGACGTCGGTGACGAAGAACGGCTCGGCGGTGGCCGAGAGCGAGAACAACGCGAGCGCAGCGACCGCACCGCCGAGCGTGACCGCAAGGTCGCGCTCGCGTACGAGGAAGTCGAACCCGTCGCGGGCGCGCACCGCAGCCCGGGCGCCCTCGGCGGGGGCGGGGCGACGCCGCACGCGCAGCAGAGCCGCCACGGCCGCCACGACCAGGAACGAGAGCGCGTTCAGGGCGAGCGCGAGCCAGAGGAAGCCCGCCGCGCCGAGCGCGCCGCCGACCACCGGACCGGCGGCGAAGCCGACCGAGCGCACCGTCTCCATCGACCCATTCCCCCGGGCAACGTCGATCTCCGCTCCCGCAGCCCCGGGAACGAGCGCGAACTCCGCCGGCTGGCTCAGCGCGACGCCGAGACCCAGCAGCGTCATCAGCGGCAACAGCGCCCAGAGGTTGTCGACAGACGCGAGCATCGCCGCAACCACCGCCGCTTGGCCGAGCGAGACGGCGATCAGGATGCCGCGGTTCTCGAACCGGTCGACGATCGCGCCCGCCAGGCCCGCGGCGAGCACGACCGGCCCCCAGAGCGCGAAGATCACCGACGAGACGGCGAGCGCCGACCCCGTCCGCTGCTGGACGTGCAGGATCAGCGGGAAGATCGCCATGAAGTCGCCGAGAGCCGAGAGGCCGGCCGCTCCGGCGAGGAGGCGCAGGTCGCGGCTTCCTGGAATCGACATCGCGCTGATGCTCGCGACCGGCCGTTCGGCCACCGTTCGGCGCGCGTAAAAGGTGACGGCGGGCTTGCGCGGGCGGGCGGCGATCGACGACAGTTGATCGCGTGCTGGAGGTCCGACTCGCAGGTGGGCTGCGGCTGCGCGCGGACGGCGCGGAGCTCGCGCCGCCCGCCTCGAAGCGGGCGCGGGCGGTGCTTGCGTACCTCGCGCTCAATCCGGGCGCGCACCCGCGCGGCCGCCTCGCCGCGCGCTTCTGGCCCGACGTACTCGACGAATCGGCGCGGGCCAGCCTGCGCGTCGCCCTCACGGAGCTGCGGCAGGCGCTCGGGCCGGCGGCCGTCCACCTGGTCGCCACGCGGGAGACCGTGGCGCTCGACGGGCCCGACCTCAGCGTCGATGCCCGCTCCTTCAGGCTCGCGCTCTCCGAGGGCGATGCGCTGCGCGCGCTCGAGGCGTGCGGTGCCCCGATCCTCGACGACTTCGACGAGGAGTGGGCGCTCGAGGCCCGTGACGAGCATGCGCACCTGCTCACCGAGGCGCTGGAGCAGGCCGCAGCGGTCGCCGATCCCGCCGAGGCCGTCCGGCTGACCCGCGCCCAGGTGGCGCTCGACCCGCTCGCGGAAGCAGCGAACCGCCGACTGATCGAGAGGCTCGCCGGCGCCGGCGACCGCGCCGCCGCGCTGGCCGCCGGCCGCCAGCTCACCGAGCGCCTGCGAGCACAGCTGGGCATCGTCGCGTCCCCCGAGACGCGGGCGCTGCTCGACGAGCTCCGCCGCGGCGAGCCGCCTCCGGTCTCGCCGCCGCCCAGCCTCGGTCGGGCGCACGCGAGCGAGTTCGTCGGCCGCCGCGCCGAGCTCGACCGTGTGCGCGCGTCATGGACGGGCGTGCAGATGCGCCGCGACCGCCGAATGGTTCTCGTCGCGGGCGAGCCCGGCGTCGGCAAGACCCGCCTTGCCAACCAGTTCGGCGCCGCCGCGCTCGCCGAGCACGCCGGCGTTCTGCTCGGCCGCTGCTCTGAGGAGCCGCTCGCCCCGTTCGAGCCATTCGCCGAAGCGCTCGCCCGGGCAGGCCTCGACGGCGCGCTCCAGCCGGCCGGCACGGACGACACCGGAGCCAGACTGCGCCTGTTCGACGCGGTCGACTCCGCGCTGACCGACCTCGCCGGACGGGCTCCGCTGCTGCTCATGATCGACGACCTCCATTGGGCCGATCACGGAACGCTCCTGCTGACGAGCTTCCTGCTGCGGTCGAGCCGCCCCGGGCCGATACTCGTGCTCGGCACCTACCGCGACACCGAGGTCGGCCGTCGCACGCCGCTCACCTCCGCGCTGGTCGAGCTGCGGCGCAGCGGTACCGTCGACCGCGTCGAGCTGCGCGGGCTGACGCTCGACGACGTGTCAGCGCTCACGTCCTCCGTGCTGGGGAGCCCCGAGCTCGCGCCCCGCGTCCATTCGCGCACCGGCGGCAACGCGTTCTTCGTCGAGGAGGTTCTCAGGGAGCTGGCCGAGTCCGGGCCGCAGGCCGTGCCGGAGAGCGTGCGGCACGCGGTCGGTGTCCGGCTGTCGCGCATGAGCGACGAGGCGAGCAGGCTGATCGCCGCGGCAGCGATCCTCGGCCTGGAGCACGACGCGCGCGCTCTGCAGGCCACCGCGGGACTCGAGCCCGACGACGCCGAGGCCGCGCTCGACGAGCTCCTGAGCGCCCAGCTCCTTCGACCCACCACCGACCCCCGGCGCTTCGAGTTCGCGCACGCGCTCGTCCGCGAGGCGGTTCTCGCCGATTGCAACGTCCTGCGCCGAGCGCGGCTTCACCAGCGCGCGGCCGTCGCCCTCTCCGCCTTGGGCGAGGACAGCCATCTCGAGGAGATCGCGATGCACCTGTTCGAGGCGGCGTCCGCAGCGGATGCGCGGCAGGCGGCCGAGATGCTCGTGCGCGCGGGCCACCGCGCCCTCGACCGGCTCGCCTACGAGGACGCCGCAGAGCGCTTCGAGCGCGCCCTCGACGCGCTCGAGCTGGCAGGCGCCGCCGGCGAGTCCGGCCCCGTCCTGCTCGCTCGAGGCGATGCGCTCCTGCGAGCGGGGGAGCCTGACGAGGCCCGCGCCGCGTTCAGCGCGGCGCGAACGCTCGCGCTCCGATCCGACGATCACGTGCTTCTCGCTCGAGCGGCGCTCGGTTTCGCGGGGCTGGGGATCGCGATCATCGACCTCGACGCCGAGACGGTCGCCCGGCTCGAGGAAGCGCTCGGGCGAGTCGCGGACCTCGCCCTCCGCTCCCGTGTCCAAGCGCGGCTCGCCGTCGAGCTCTACTACGCGCCGGACCGCACACGCTCGGAAGCTCGTAGCGCCGACGCCGTCACGACGGCCCGCGCCTCCGGAGATGCGAGCGCCCTGGCCGCCGCCCTCGGCGCCCGGCACGTGGCGCTCTGGCGCCCCGACCGCGTCGAAGAGCGACTGGCCGTCGCCGCAGACATGCTCGCCGCCGCACGCGAGGCGGGCGACCGGCACGCCGAGCTGCAAGCGCACAACTGGCGCGTCACGGATCTCTTCGAGCTTGGGGACATGGAGGCGTGGCGTCAGGCGGTCGCCCGCCATGCGGAGCTCGCCGAGGAGCTTCGACTTCCCGCCTTCCAGTGGTACGGACCGCTCTGGGCTGCGGTGGAGGCGATGCTCGCCGGCCGATACGAGGACGCAGAACGCCTCGCGCGCACAGCGGAGGAGGCAGGCATGCGCGCCGGCGACCGGAACGCAGAGCTCTTCGTCGGCATGGTGCGAGTCTGCGAAAGACTCCAGCGCGAGGCCTTCGAAGAGCTTCCGCTCGAGTTCGTCGAGCACAAGATCGCCACCTCACCCGCGGGCCCCGCCTACCGCGGCTCATACGCCTGGGCCCTCGCCGGCCTCGGCGAGACCGACCGCGCCCGCGAGGAGCTCGACCGTGCGATGACGTTCCCGCACGCATTCGACGCCAACTGGCTCTCGCTTCAGGCCGAATGCGCGGAAGCAAGCATGCTCCTCAACGACCCGACCCACGCCTCCGTGCTCTACGAACGGCTATCCCCGTACGCAGGTCGCCCCGCCACGGCCGGACGAGCCGCCTGGAGCTCCGGAGCGATCGACCGCCTGCTCGGCGGCCTCGCCGCACTGCTCGGCCGCAAGCCCGACGCCGTGCGCCACCTCGAAGACGCGATCCGGATCAACGACACGCTCGGCTGCACTGTCTGGCGCGAGCACGCCAGAAGGCAGCTGACGCGAATCGTCGACACCGACCCGCCCGCCCACTAACCGCGACAACGGGATCACGGGGTCGGCGGGGTCGCGGTGGAGATCGGGGATCGCCGCCGGCGGCGGCCTCGACCTCGACGCCCTCGATGAAGCCACTGCAGGCTGACGAGGCCGAGACGCCGAACCGAGCCGGGAACACCGTCCAGGCCCTCCGCACCCGGAGGATCTCGAAACCGCACCCGCAGCACGGCTGGACGTTCGCGCAGCGTCAGGCGATCGTCTACGCGCTACGACGGCCCGCCGGCGAGGGCGCGACGCTCGACGGCTGCGGCGCTCCCGTCCGCGCCGACGACGGCGCTACACGAGCAGCGTCCCGCAGGCCCGGCAGCGCACCGCGCTCGCCGGCAGCGGCCGCCCGCAACCGGGGCAGAGAGCATCGCCGCCGGACGCCGCCGCGGAGCCGATCGGCGCCCGCGCCCGCTGCAATCGTTCCTCGCAGAGGGCGACCAGCCGCCCCGCCTCCGCCTCGAGCCCTTCGCCGGCCTCGCCCGCGATCCGGCGCGCGAGCTCGAGGACCTGCTCGAGCTCGGCGACGTCGCGCCGCTGTTCGGCCTCCTCGGCCGCCCGGAACAGGAGCACCAGCGCCTGCGGCGACACGCCGCCCGCGCCGAGCTGCTCGCGGACCGCGTCCAGGTACTCGCTCATCCTCGCCGCTCTTGTACCAAGCCAAGGCCGGCGCTGTCGATCGCTGCCTCAGCGGGCAGGCCGCGGCGAGCAAGGCGCGCCGTTCGGGCCGGCGCGAAGGCTCGAGTCCCTCGCGCAGAGGAATGTGGCCGTCGCGGCGGAGGACGATCTCGTACGGCGGCATCGCGCTCAGCTGCCGAAGCGCACGTTCTGGCCGAGCTCGCACGCGAAGGCTCCGTTTCGATCGCGAGCCTTCACCGAGCCTATGCGTGATGCCGAACGCCTTCGCCGCTCGCTCGGCGTAGGCGCCGGCCGGATGTGTCGCGCGTCGGAGCTCGGGGTTCGTTGCTCCCAGGTCGTATCTTCCGACCCTCATCCATCAGTCGAGCGGGTGTGTTCGAGGATCGCGTCGGCCAGCATGCGCGGGTCGATCGACTCGAGCCCGTGGCCGGCGCCCTCGACCGCGATCAGGCGGGCGCGCGGGATGACCTCGGCCAGCGCGTGGCCGTGCTCGATCGGGAACAGCGGGTCGGCGGTTCCGTGGATGACGAGCGTCGGCGCCCGGATCGAGGAGAGCGGCGCCCGCTCGCGGCGGTCCTCGGCCAGCTGCTCGTGGTTGCGGGCGGCGGCGAAGTCGCGTGCCCGGTCGACGTCGCGGCGGACGAACGCCCGCAGCTCCGCCTCGTCGAGCCGGCGCTGTCCGCCCGCGAGCATCGAGGTATAGCCGACGCGATAGTCGACCACCGAAGCGCGGTCGGACCAGTCGACTCGATGCTCGGCGAGGAAGCGCCCGAACTCCTCGCGGGGCGGCGGCAGCTCGCGCCCGACCGGCAGCGCCGGCGAGGTGCTGACGAGGACGAGCGACAGCACGCGGTCCGGATGGTCGAGCGCGATCACCTGGGCGAGCGCGCCGCCCGCAGAAACGCCGACGAGGTGTGCGGCCGTCAGCTCGTACGCGTCGAGGACGGCGACCGCGTCGGCCAGGAGGTCGCCCCCGCTGTAGCCGGGCTTCCCGCGCAGGTAGGTCGTCGAGCGGCCGGTGTCGCGGTGGTCGTAGCGGATCACGAACCGCCGGCCGGCGGCCAGCGCCCGGCAGAAGCCCTCCGGCCACCAGAGCATCGAGGCGCCCAGGCCCATGACGAGCAGGATCGGCGTACCGGCCCGATCGCCGAACGGCTCGGTGCAGAGCTCGACACCGCCGAGTCGGATCATGCGTTCGCTCACCGTCGCTCCTCCAGCAAACACACGGCCGCAGTCGTGGCTCGCCTGACCGCTTGCGGCAGGCGCCCCTCGGTCGCGAGCCACGAGTCTGCCAGGACGAGAGCGAGTCCGGCTACGGCGGTCACCGTCACCTGCTCGCCGAGAACGGCGGCGCCGAGGGCGAGCGCGACCACGGGTGTCAGATCGGTGATCACGGTCGCGCGGCTCGGCGATCAGCGCGAGGAACAGGATGAAGGCGAGAGCCGAGCAGATCAGGCCGAGCACGACGACCGCCACAACCGCCGGCGCCGCCGGCGCCCGCCCCGGCCTGCCGCTCCGCCCGAGCGGCAGTGGGAGCAGCGAGCCGGTCGCCATCGCCACGATCACGCAGCCGAGCCGATCCGCCCGTGTAAGCGACCGCTGCACGACCAGCGCTCCCGCCGCAGCCGACCGTCGCGACCACCACCGCGGCCATGCCGACGAACGCGTCGCCGCGGCCGCCGATGTCGCAAGATGTGCGTCCCGGCCCGCTCGGCGATGATGTTCGGCTACGGGAAGATGTCTGCGGCGGTCACCGGCAGGAGTCTGACTCGTTGTTCTCGACCGCCTCCCGCGCGCCGATCGCGAACTGGAGCGGCTCGCGCCGAGCTGGGAGCGCTTCTGCCTTCCGCTCGAGGTCGCGGCGGGTCGGCGCGCGTCCACGCGGCACGCCCACTTGTACTCGCCGACGAGCACGGCCTCATGAGCGCGGCCGGCGAGGGCGACGGCGTCGATCTCGACCGGTTGCGCATCGCTCGTCCAGAAGGGACCGATGGCGACGATGTCAGGGGCGAGCTGTCCCTGTTCGGCGAGCAGGCGGAGGTGCGTGCGGAACGCCTCCTCGTACCTGGCGCCGAGAAAGTCGTCGAGGCCCGGACGATCTGCTCGAGACAACGCAGCGAGAGGGCTGGATCGCCCTCCCGACTGTCGGCAGCCTCGAGCGCTTAGTATGAAAACCAAATTTCTCATTTGAGTTAAATACTTCTCATTTGAATGCTATGCTTTTCGACATGGATCTCTCTCGCCCTTGGGCGCCGATCCGCTCGCCGATCGACATGGAAGTGCTCCGCGTCCTTCGCGGCACTACGCGCCCGCTCACCGGGCGCGAGGTCGCGCGCCTCGTCCGTGCCGGTTCGCAGCCGGCCGTCAATGCCTCGCTCAGGCGCTTGAGCGAGGAGGGGCTCGTGCGCGCCGAGGAGGCAGGGAATGCCTATCTGTACACGCTCAACCGTGAGCACCTCGCCGCGCCGGCCGTCCAGCTCCTCGCCGATATCTGGCCCGAACTCCTGCGGCGCCTGCGCGACGAGGTGGCCGACTGGCAGGTTGCCCCGGTCCACCTGTCGATCTTCGGCTCGGCCGCCCGCGGCGACGGCGGTACAGCGAGCGATATCGACCTCTTCGTCGTCCGGCCCGGCGATGTCCCGGACCACGACGCGCGCTGGCGCGACCAGCTCGACCGGCTGGCCGACCACGTGCTTGCCTGGACCGGCAACCACGCCGGGCTCTCGGAAGTCTCCGAACGGGACGTGCGGCGGCTGGGGCGCGAACGACCGCCCGTCGTCTGCGAGCTGAGCCGCGACGCGATCACGATTGCCGGCCCCGAACCCGCCGAGCTGTTCGGAGGACGCCGGTGACGACGCGGAGCGGCCGCACCCAGCCCTGCGATCGCGCACACGCGCGCACCCGCCTCGACCACGCCGAGAAGTCGCTCGAGGTTGCTGAGCTCGTCGCCGGCGAGCGTGAGATACCGGAGTCTCGGAGCGTCGCTGCGGCACTTGCCGTCCTCGCGGGTATCGCCGCCTCCAATGCCGCCAGCTGCGCGGCGCTCGGTCGTCGCTCCCGCGGCGACGATCATCGCCAGGCGGCGGGGCTACTCCGCGAGATCGCCGACGGCGATCGAGCCGCCAAGGCGCTGCTCGACCTGCTCAATCTGAAGGACACCGCGCAGTACGGCCTGATCCCGATCACGGGACGGGAGCTGACGACCGCACTCCGCCGGGCCAAGACCGCGCTGCACGAGCTCGGCGCCGACTCGGTCGAGCTCAGCCGGGAGCGGCTCGCGAGCGAGACGGTGACGGTCGCGACGCCTGCTGGCGTCCTCAGCGTGGTCGGGCGGCCGCCGGCGACGCGCCGTGGCTACGACGACCTGCGCCGCGATGCGAGGCGCGAGCAGCTCGCACGAGGCCTCCGCCCCGCCGTCGCCTCGAGTTCCGACCTTGCCCGCCTCCTCGCAGCCGATCCCGAGCGCGATCCGTCGATACTCGCCGCCCTCAGACGGATCGCCGAGCTCGAGCGTGCACACAGCCGCGGTCTCGTCCTGTAGCGGGAGCAGCTACTCAGCCGGATAGCCAGCGAGACGCAGATGCATCCTTTGATGCTGGCCCCAACGAGCGCGGCGATTCGCTAGCCCGAAGTTCCCCGCGATAACGGCGGGTCGAGAGGCCGCGATCTGGCTTTGTTGCTTGGGTCGCGGCCTTTCCTTGGCTGGATTGTGTGGTCAGTAGTTATCCGTCCGGCCTGTC
>Ga0070741_10004762_pt1 | contig 31328 bp, 32 predicted proteins | sample Coa_R1_4_FD_66440 | JGI IMG/M metagenome (GOLD analysis project Ga0070741, IMG submission 66440) | Surface soil microbial communities from Centralia Pennsylvania, which are recovering from an underground coalmine fire - Coalmine... | ecosystem: Environmental > Terrestrial > Soil > Unclassified ... | reverse complement strand
TATCTGGTTCGCTCTGTTTTCAAGCTAATGAGAGAGCGATCTGAAAACCAAATCGTGGCCGAGAGACCCCCAGATCCTGCCGCTTGCGCGGCTGCGACTTGACATAGGAGCAACGCGATGGCTCGGGAGGACATCGAGCGGCTGTGCGCTGCGTACGAGGCCCTGCAGCGGGGCGACGTCGAGGGCGTCGTCACGGTGCTCGACCCCGGGATCGTCGCCACCGACCACGATGAGGTCCTGGACACCCCGAAGAACTACCACGGTCACGAGGGGATTCTCCGTATGGCGACCGAGAACGCCGAGGGCTTCGAGGACCACCGCTATGAAGCCGAGGAATTCGAGGAGGCGACGTCAGGGCGCATCGTGGTCACCGTTCGCCGGCGTGGGCGAGGCCTTCGCAGCGGCGTTGAGATCGATGAGCGCCAGTGGCACGTCTGGGACCTCCGCGATGGCAGGGGCATCCGCTTGCGCACCTTCGTCCGGGAGGCGCCCGCGCGAGCTGCGGCCGAAGCGCCGGACTGAGCTACACGACCACCGGGCGGCCCGCCCCGGCTACTCCCACTCGATCGTGCCCGGCGGCTTCGAGGTGAGGTCCAGGGTGACGCGATTGACGCCGCGGACCTCGTTGATGATCCGGTTCGAGACGCGCTCGAGCAGGTCGTAGGGCAGTCGCGCCCAGTCGGCGGTCATCGCGTCGTCGGAGGTGACCGCGCGGATCACGATCGGGTGGGCGTAGGATCGCTCGTCGCCCTGGACGCCGACCGAGCGGATCACCGGCAGCACGCAGAAGGACTGCCAGAGCTGGCGGTAGAGCCCGGCGGCGCGGATCTCCTCCTGGAGGATCGCGTCCGCCTCGCGGACGATCTCGAGGCGCTCCTTCGTCACCTCGCCCCCGACCACCCGGATCGCGAGGCCGGGGCCCGGGAAGGGCTGGCGCCAGACGAAGCGCTCGGGCAGACCGAGCTCGGCGGCGACGGCCCGAACCTCGTCCTTGAAGAGCATCCGCAGCGGCTCGACCAGCTCCATCTCCATCTCGTCGGGGAGGCCGCCGACGTTGTGGTGGGACTTGATCGTCGCCGCCGCGCGGCCGTCGCCGCCCGACTCGATCACGTCCGAATAGAGCGTGCCCTGCACCAAGTAGCGCGCGCCCTCGACCTTCGACGCCTCCTCCTCGAAGACACGGATGAACTCCTCGCCGATGATCTTCCGCTTGGTCTCCGGGTCCTCGACGCCGCGGAGCCGCTCGAGGAACCGGTCGGCCGCGTCGACGTGGACGAGCTGGATGCCGTGCTGCTCCCGGAAGGCCGTGACGACCTGCTCGGCCTCGTCCTTGCGCAACATCCCGTGGTCCACGAAGACGCACGTGAGGCGGTCACCGATCGCCCGGTGGACGAGCAGAGCGGCGGTCGCGGAGTCCACCCCGCCGGAGAGACCGCAGATCGCTCGCGCGCCGCCGACCTGAGCCCGGATCGCCGACACCTGCTCCTCGATCAGCGATGCCGGTGACCATTGCTCGCGGCAGCCGGCGACGTCGCGGAGGAAGCGGTTCAGGATCTCGGTCCCGTATGGCGTGTGGACGACCTCGGGATGGAACTGGATGCCGTAGAGGCGGCGTTCGGTGTCCTCGACGGCGGCGACCGGCGACTCGGCGCTCGAGGCGAGGGCCACGAACCCCGGCGGGGGCTCGAAGACGGTGTCCCGATGGCTCATCCAGCACTGCTGCTCCGGCGGCAGGCCCGCCAGCAGCGTCCCGCCGCCGTCGCGCAGGGTGAGCGTGCTTCGCCCGAACTCACCGGCCGGCGCCTGCTCGACGCGACCGCCGAGCTCGTGGACCATGAGCTGCATCCCGTAGCAGATGCCCAGCACCGGGGTGCCGAGCTCGAGCAGCTCCTTCCGCAACGCAGGAGCGCCGTCGGCATAGACGGAGGCCGGGCCGCCGGACAGCACCAGCCCGCGCGGACGCCGCTCCCTGATTCGCTCGATGTCGACGTCGTGCGGCAGCAGCTCACTGAAGACGCCGCACTCGCGGATCCGGCGCGCGATCAGCTGGGAGTACTGCCCGCCGAAGTCCAGGACCAGGACCTCCTCGGTCGCCTGCGACGGCGCGCTCTTCTCGACCTCGACCAGCTCGGGCTCGGCGCCCTCGACGCTTCGCTCAGGAACGTGAACCCGCGCGGGTTCAGTCATCCGAGACGGCGACCGCCGCGGCCACGGTCGCGCGACCGTTCGAGCCCATGCCGACCGCCTGCTCGCGCTGAAGCTGCTTGCCCTCGGACTGGAGCGCCGGCGCGACCATCACCTCGGCGCGATGGAACTCGGCGATGTCGGCATAGCCCGTCGTCGCCATCGAGGTCCGCAGCGCGCCCATCAGGTTGAAGGTGCCGTCGTTCTCCTGGGCCGGGCCGAGCAGGATCTCCTCGAGCGTGCCGTCCTGGTGGGTCGTGACCCGCGCACCGCGGGGCAGCGAGGGATGGAAGGTCGCCATGCCCCAATGGAAGCCGCGGCCCGGGGCCTCCTTCGCCCGCGCGAGCGGCGAGCCGATCATCACGGCGTCGGCGCCGCACGCGATCGCCTTCGAGACGTCGCCGCCGGTCCGCATGCCGCCGTCCGCGATCACATTGCAATAGTTGCCCGTCTCCATCATGTGCTGCCCGCGCGCCGCGGCGACGTCGGCGATCGCGGTGGCCTGCGGGACGCCGATGCCCAGCACGCCTCGCGTCGTGCAGGCGGCGCCGGGTCCGACGCCGACCAGGACGCCGACCGCGCCGGTCCGCATCAGGTGGAGGCCGGTGTTGTAGGAGGCACAGCCCCCGACGACGCACGGCACGTCGAGCGAGGCGATGAACTCCTTCAGGTTGAGCGGCTCGGTCTGGGTCGAGACGTGCTCCGCCGAGATCACGGTGCCCTGGATGACGAGGATGTCGAGGCCGGCCTCGAGGGCGGTCTCGTAATGCTCGGTCACCTTCTGTGGGGTGAGCGAGCCACAGGCGACCACGCCGTGCCCCTTGATCTCCTCCACCCGCCGGGCGATCAGCTCGGCCTTCACCGGCTCCGAGTAGATCTCCTGCATCAGCCGGGTCGCGGTCTCCTTCGGCGCCGCGGCGATCTCGTCGAGCTTCTCGTCCGCGTCCTCATAGCGCGACCAGATGCCCTCGAGGTTGAGGACCGCGAGCCCGCCGAGGTTGCCGATCAGGCCGGCCGTCTGGGGGCTGACCACGCCGTCCATCGCCGAGGCGAGCAGTGGCAGCTCGAAGCGATAGGGACCGAGGGTCCAGGTGATGTCGATGTCGTCGGGATCTCGCGTCCGACGGGACGGGACGATCGCGATGTCGTCGAAGCCGTAAGCGCGGCGACCCTTCTTGCCGCGGCCGATCTCTACTTCCATGGGCGCACCCTACGTTCGTTCGCGGACGAAAAAACCCCGCGTCGCGGGGCCGGAAATGCGGTCAGAGCGGCGTTTCGGGACTCACACACCAACGCCTCGCCAAGGATAACAGCGGCACGGGGCCACCAGGCCGCTCCAGGATGAGCGAGGGGCGCAGCCCCGAGCGGTTATCCGGGGCGGCCGCTTCTGGTCGCAATTTGATGGCGAAGCCGGGTCACACAGCAGCCCGCGCCTCGAGCTCCCGCGAGGAGACGCCCGGAAGGAGGCGCTCGACCTCGTCCGGGTCGATGCCGCCCGCGCCGAAGTGCTGCGTCGACTCGGCGCCGCAGGCGACGGCGAACCGCAGGCTCTCCTCCGGCCCGCGGCCGTCGTAACGCGCGGCCACGAAGCCCGCCAGGAAGGCATCACCCGAGCCGACGGTTGCGACCGGCTCGACGTCCGGGGCGGTCACCTCGAAGGTGTGCCGCTGGTCGTCGGCACCGCGCAGCGAGGCGACGCATCCCTCCGGCCGGGTGATCACCGCGTCCGTCGCGCCGAGCTCCACCAGGCTGCGCAACCCCGAAAGCAGGTCCTCGCGGTCGTTGAACTCGTGGCCGACGGCGCCCTCGGCCTCGCGGATGTTCGGCGTCACCGCGGCGGGTCCGGCCCGCAGCGAGGCGAGCAGCGGCTCCCCCTCGGTGTCGACGATCGTCTCGACGCCGAGGGCCTTGAGCTCCTCGACCATCCGCGCCGAGAAGGATGCCGGGACCGAGGGCGGCAGGCTGCCGGCGATCGCGCACAGCCGTGCGCCCCGCGCCAGGTAGAGCAGCTTCTCGAGGAAGCGCTCGAGCTCCTCGCCACTCACCTCGGGCCCGCGCTCGTTGATCTCCGTCTGCTCGCCCGAGGTCGGGTCGATCACGGCGAGGTTGGTCCTCGACTCGCCGGCGATCCAGGTGAAGTCCGTGAGGATCGACTCCTCGGCGAGCCGCTCCATCAACCGCGCGCCGGTCGGCCCGCCGGCCAGGCCGGTCGCGATCACTGGGCGACCGAGCAGCTTGAGCGCCCTTGCGACGTTGACGCCCTTGCCGCCCGCCACGGTGCTCGCCTCGACCGCGCGGTGCCGGTTGCCCTGGCGGAAGCTCGGTACGGCGACCGTGCGGTCGATCGCCGCGTTCAAGGTGACCGTGAGGATCATCCCTGTCCTCCCTCTCTCTCGGCTCTCTGATGCCTTCTGCGCATCCTCTCCTCGTGCATCCTGCGCCTCTCCTCCGGGCTGCGCTGTCGTGGTGCCTGGCGCCGGTCCGCCTCGGGGGCCCCCGGCGGAACCGTCTCCCGCGCCCCCGAGACTCGCCCTCTGACCGCCAGCATCAGTCCTACAAGTATCACGATCGCACCGAGCCCAATCAGCAGGAACGGATTCTCCGCGGTCGAGCGCGCCTTGTCGAACGTGGTCGCCGCCTCGACGGCGTGTGCCGCGACCAGCGGGCTGGACGCCGCCGGCCGGCCGTCCACCCGGATCGTCACGCGCCCCAGGACCTGGCCCCGCGGGTGGGCTCCCTTGATCTCCTGCGGCGCCGTCACCTCCGTGGTCACCCGCTGGCCGCGCCGCGCGGTGACCGTCAGCGAGCGCTGCGCGAGCAGCGGAAGGTGGCCGCTGCGGTAGTCGAGCTCCGGGTCGGCGAGCTGCTGTCCCTGCCGGATCGCCTGCACCGACCGGTAGAGCGAGAACCCGTAGTCGAGCAGCCGCAGCGTCTCGTCATCGCGGGCGGCCTCGCTCGGCGTGCCGAGCACCGCCGAGATCAGGGTGGTCGAGCCACGGGTGCCAGAGCCGACCAGGACGTAGCCGGCGTCCAGCGTGTGCCCCGTCTTCACCCCGTCGATCCATGGGGCGCGGCCGAGCAGGGTGTTGCGGCTCGTCACCACCCTTGGATGGTCGCCGCTGCGCAGCGTCGTGCTCGGCGTGTCGACGATCCGGGCGAAGAGCGGGTTGCGCAGGTCGATCGAGGCGAGGGTGACCAGATCGCGCGCGCTCGAGTAGTTGTCGGGGGCGTCCAGACCGATCGGGTTCGCGTAGCTCGTGTTCGAGAGACCAAGCCGCTGCGCCGTCGCGTTCATCTCGTTGACGAAGGCGGGGACGGAGCCGGCCACTCCGACCGCGAGCGTCTCGGCTGCATCGCTGGCGCTCGGGAGGAGCAGCCCGTAGAGGAGGTCCCGCACCCGCATGCGCTCACCCGGCCTGAGACCCAGCGTGATCTCGGCCGGATTGCTCGGGTGGTAAGCGGGCGCCCGGAGCAGCTGGCCGGGCCTCAGGTGCTCGAGCGCGAGGTACGCCGTCATCAGCTTCGTGGTGCTGGCGATCGGCAGCCGCTTGTTCGCGGCGCGGCCGGCGAGGACCGCGCCGTCTCGCGGGTCGATCAGGATCCAGGCCCTCGCATCGAGCCGCGGCGGACTGGTCGCCGCGGCGGCGCCCGGGCCGCCGAGCAGCAGCGTCGCGGCGACCAGCGCGACGCACGCGCTCGCGATCCCCCTGCCCCGCCTGCGTCCGGAACCAAGCACCGTCAGCGCAACGCTATTCGCTGGCCCTCCAGCAGGGCCTGCGGGTCGACGTCCGGATTGAGCTGAAGGAGCTGATCGACGTCGATTCCGGTCGCCTCGGAGATCTTCCCGAGGGTGTCGCCCGCGCGAACGATCCAGACCCCGCGGCTGATCGCAGCGCTGCCTCGCTTGGTCGGCCGGCTCGACTCCGCCTGCGAGGTGCTGGAGCCGCCGCCGTCCGACCCTCCGCTCGAGGTCGCAACCACGACCACGACGAGGCCGAGGGCTGCGACCAGGGCCAGCACCGCGAACACGCGGACGATCTGATTCGGCTTGTAGTCCGGCATTCGCCGGCCGCGATGGTAACCGGGCCTCCGCCGCCCGGGGCTAGTCCGACAGGTCCCAGACCGACGCGCGCAGATCCTCTGCGGCGGCCGCCGGATCGTCGGCTTCGGCGATGCTGCGGGCGGCGGCGACGAGGATCGACGCAGGGCGCCCGGGAGCGAGCGCCGGAGCGAGGTCCTCGGGCCTGCCGCCCTGCGCGCCGACCCCCGGGATCAGGAAGATCGAGTCGGGCATCAGCTCGCGGAGGCGGCCGAGGTGCTGGGGGGCCGTCGCTCCGACGACCGCTCCGACGCCGGAGAGGCCCGACCGACCGCGCAACCTCGGGGCGGACTCGGCGACGAGCGCCGCGAGCTCCTCGTGCATCGGCCGGTCCCCGAGCCGCGCGTCCTGGAGCCGGGCGGCCCCGGGGTTCGAGGTTCGGACGAGGAGGAAGATGCCCGCGCCAGCGGCCTCCGCCGCGGCGACGAGCACCTCGATCGCGTCCTCGCCGAGCAGCGGGTTGGCCGTGAACGCGTTCGCATCGAGGCCGCGAACGGGTCCCCAGGGCGTCTCGGTTTCACCGACCAGCGCCTGACCGTAGGCCCGCGCGGTGACCGGGACATCCCCCCGCTTGCCGTCCGCGACGACCAGCAGACCCGCCCGACGTGCCACGGAGCAGACCTCGTCGAGGGCCCGCCAGCCGGGCGCCCCGAGGCGCTCGAAGCAGGCCAGTTGCGGCTTGACGGCGACGCAGGCGGCTCCCGCCAGCTCGATCAGCCTCCGGCAATGCTCGAGGACCGCGGCCGCCGCGCGGTCGGCGACCGCGGTCGCGTCGGCCTCGGCCGCCGAGTCCGGCGGCAGGGACGCCGGATCGGGATCGAGGCCGAGGCAGATCTGGCTGCGGCGCTCGTCGACGAGCGCCGCCAGCCTGTCGGCGAACGGATCCTGGCTCAGCCGGCCAACCGTCCCGCTGGGCTACCCGCCCTTGACCTTCTTCTTGAGGCCGGAGCCGGCCGAGAAGCGAGGCACCTTGCCGCCGGGGATGAAGATGCGCTCACCGGTGCGCGGGTTGACGCCCTGGCGCGGTCCGCGCTCGGCCACCGCGAACTTGCCGAAGCCGGTGAAGTTCACCTCGCCGCCGCCCTGGAGGACGTCGGTGATGGCGTCGAGGACTGCGTCGACGGCCTGGCCCGCCTCCTTCTTGTTTCCGATTCTCGAGTCGCGTGCGAGCACGTCGAGGAACTCAGCCTTGGTCACGTCTTCTCCTCCTAGGGTTGGAGTTCGGGGCCGAGCCTAACAGCGGCCAATGAAGCCAAACCTGACGCTTGACCCCTTTGTCACGAGCCGCCGATCGCCATCTCCCCGACCAGGATCGGCGAGGAGCGGACAGAGCCTCCGAACGGCACCCAGCGTGAGTCCGAGCCGACCGCCAGCACCGCCCCAAGCGTCCCGATCAGCTCGCCGGCGATCGTGAACTCCCGCAGGGGCTCCGCGAGCTCGCCGCCGCGAATCGCCCGTCCCGAGGCGCCGACCGAGTAGCGGCCCGTGACCGGGTTCACCCCCGAGTGCAGCCCGGCAACCTCGGTGATGTAGATGCCGTCGCCGGCATCCGACAGCAGCTGCTCGAAGGAGCGCTCCCCCGGCTCGACGATCAGATTGGAGGTGGCCACCGAGGGGGGCGAGCGGTAGGAGGAGCGGGCGGCATTGCCGGTCGAGGCGGCGCCGCCGCGGCGGGCCGTATAGCTGTCGTGGAGGTAGGCGAGCAGCTTGCCGTGGCCGACGAGCGGGGTGCGGCCACGGGGCGTGCCCTCGCCGTCGAAGGGCGCGCTCGCGAGCCCGCCGGGATCGAGCCCGTCGTCGGTGATCGCGAGCGCCGGCGAGGCGAGCTCGTCTCCCAGGCGGTCCGCGAAGGGCGACCGTCCCCGCTGCACCTCGTCCGCGCACAGCGCCCCGCCGATGAAGCCCGCGAAGCTCGCCGCCACCCGATCCGAGAGGACGACCGGGCAGGTCCGCGACTTGGGCTTGGTCGCGCCGAGCATCGAGGCCGCGTCATCCCCCGCCTCCGCGCCGATCTGATCGGCGTCGAGGCCGCCCGGGGAGCGGCCGACTCCGAAGCCGAGGCCGGTCTGCACCTCCGAGTCCCGCCGCGCCAGCGCCTGCAGGAACGAGTACGCCGCAGACGAGGCGAAGCTCCCCGCCACGCCCCGCGAGGTCACGATCGCCGCTTCGGTGTCCTCATCGACGTAGACCACCTCCTCGACCGAGCTCACGCTCGGGTCCCGGCCGAGCGCAACCTGCTCGATCCGCCTGGCGAGTTCGATGACCTCGGCCGTCGGTGTCCCCTCGACCGCCTCGTCCCGCAGTCCGGCGATCGCGGCGGCTGCGTCGTCCGTGCGATCGGGCGCGGCGGAGCTCTCGTCCTCGTCGGCCACCCGGGCCGCTCCGACGGCGGCCTCGGCGATCTCGCCGAGGCCGGCGTCCGAGAGGTCCGTGCCGTAGGCGTAGCCGGCCCGGGTGCCGATCCAGGCGCGCACACCGACGCCGCGGCCCGAGGCCTCGGTGAGGCTCTCGACCTCGCCGTTGCGGACTCGGACCTCCCGGCTGCGTGACCCCTCGGCCCAGGCCTCCGCGTCCGTGGCGCCGCAGGAGGCGGCGGCCTCGACGGCCCGGTGGGCGACCCTCTCGAGCTCCGCGGCGCTCATACGGCCGTCCCCCCGACCGTCATCCCGCGGATCCGGACATGGCCCTGGCCGGTGCCGACCGGCGCGCGTTGCCCGTCCTTGCCGCAGAAGCCCGTCTTCATCTCGAAGTCCGACCCGACCGCGTCGATGCGGCTCAGCGCCTGCAGGCAGTTTCCGATCAGCGTCGCCCCTCGGCAGGGCTTGGTCACCCTGCCGCCCTCGATCAGGTAGCCCTCCGATACGCCGAAGACGAAGTCGCCCGTCGCCGGCTCGACCTGTCCCCCGCCGAAGGAGACGGCGTAGAACCCGCGACCGACCTCGGAGATCATCTCCTGGGGATCCGCGTCGCCCGGCTGGATGTAGGTGTTCGTCATCCGGGGGATGGGGAGCGAACGGAAGGTCTCGCGGCGGCCGTTGCCGGTCGACTGGACCCCGTCGCGGCGGGCCCGGAGCCGGTCGTAGAGGTAGGAGGTGATCCGTCCCTCCTCGATCACGACGGTCTTCTGGCAGGGAGTCCCCTCGTCGTCGATCGCACCGGTTCCCCACTCGCCGGGAAGCCGTCCGTCGTCAGAGGCGGTGAGCAGGGGCTCCGCCACCTTCTCGCCGAGCTTCCCCGCATAGACGCTGGCGCCCTTCTGAACCGTGTCCGCCTCGAGGCCGTGACCCGTCATCTCGTGGAAGAGGACGCCGCCGAAGCCGCCGCCGACCACAACCGTCATCTCTCCCGCAGGGGCGGGATCGGCGCCGAGCAGATCGAGCGCCTTCCGCGCCGCCTGCTCGGCGATCCGGGCCGGATCGCCGTCCAGCAGCTCGAACCCGCGGTGGGCGCCCAGCGTCTCGAAGCCGGTTTCGACGGTCCCGTCCCGGCGGGCGACGGCCTGGACGCCGAGCCTGACGCGGGTGCGGTCATCGGCCGCGGCCAGGCCCTCGGAGTTGAAGACGGCGACCCGCCTGCGACCCTCGCTGTAGCTCGCGGAGACCTGATCGACCTCGCTCCCGGCGCTACGGCCCCGCTCATCGAGCTCCCGCAGGACCTCGGCCTTGCGCTCGGCTGGGACCTCCGCCGGGTCGACCTCGATCTCCTGAAGCCGGGGCGGCTCCGCCGCCCGTAGCGCGAGCGGCTCGGCCGCTTCCCCGCTCATCGCGGCCGCCAAGGTCTCCGCGGCCCGGAGCAGGTCCTCCTCGGCCAGGCCGTCGACGTGCGCGTAGCGCGTCTGGTCGCCGTCGATCAGCCGGATGCCGGCGCCGCGCTCGGTGCCCGACTGCGGGCGCTCGATCCGCGACTCGTCGATCGAGAGGGTGAAGCCGGCCCGGTCCTCGCAGAAGAGCTCCGCGAAGTCACCGCCGCGCGAGAGGGCCGACCTGAGCACGCGCCCGGCGACCTCGGGGTCGACCAGCCTCACCGGCCGCCCCGGGTACGGCGGAGGGGACCTGCGACCTCGATCAGGTGAGAGGCGGCCAGGAAGAGCGCGCGCCCCTGCTCGACGTCGGAGGGCCAGTCCGAGCTGCGCCCGCCGGGGTAGTACGTCCTCGCGAACGGCTTGCGGAGGTGCCTGCGTCGGCGCATGTAGGCGGCGGCTTCGTCGGCGTAGCCCGAGACGCGGTCGAGCAGGACCCGGTGCGGCTTGGCGGGCATGGCTAGCGCGCGCCCTCGACGGCGAGCTCCCGCAGCGCGGCCCGCATGTCGAACAGCATCAGCGAGGCGAGGGTGAACCGCTCCGTCACCGCCACCGCGGTCAGTCCGCCCTCGCGGACGCAGAACGCCTCGCCGTCGCCGGTCGCGACGTGTGCGTGCGCCACGGGCTCGCCGCCGGCCGCGTCGGCCGCAGCGATCAGCTCCCGAGCCGCCTCCCCCCAGCGCTCGAGCTTGCCGCTCGCCGCGAGCACCCGGCCCGAGGCGTCGAGGATCGCGCAGCCCCGCATCATCGGCGAGATCTCCTCCAGATAGGCGACCGCCCGGCCCGCGTCGGAGAGCGTCGGGGCGTCGACGGGGCTCATCTTGGGTCTCGTGTCGCCGGGAGGGGCACTTGGTCCAAAATAGCGAGCGTGACTCTGGAGCAGGGCTCGTGGCTGACCGTCGTGATCGTCTGCGCGATCGCGGTGGTCCTGCTCGCCGTCGGCGGCTACACGGGCTACAGCATCGTGGTCGGCGCCGTCGGGCTGGCCGCCGCGGTGAATCTGCTGTAGGCCGGCTTCGCCATCAGATCGCGGCCACAAGCGGTAGCTAGCCGGCTCTGAAGGCGGGCGGCGACTCAGCAGGGTCCCGTCGCGAGCTCTCGGGCTCGACGTGGATCAGGACCTCCGCGTTGCCGAGCTCCGACTCGATGGCATCCCGCATCTCGTGCGCGACGGCGTGAGCGCGCTCCAGGGTGGTGCCGCCGCGAAACTGCAGATGGAGGTCGATGTAGCGGCGGCGGCCCGCGGTCCTGGCGCGGAGCTTGTGGTAGCCGACGATCTCCGGCGCCGCGCCGCGGGCTCGCGCGATCACCGCCTCGATTCGATCGAGCTCCTCGGCGGGCGGGGCCTCGTCCACCAGAGCTGCCGCGGAGCGCCGCATGATCCTGAAGCCCGAGAAGACGATCACGATCGCCACCGCGATCGCGACGGCCGAGTCGATCGCGTGGGCTCCGGTTATCTGGACGAGAAGCAATCCGACCAGCACGCCGATCGAGGTGAGCGCATCTGTGCTGAGGTGGGCGGCGTCGCCGGAGAGCGCGGGGGACCCGTGGCGGCGCGCCTGCCTCGCGAGGAAGAGGGAGACGGTGATGTTCGCGACGGCGGAGAAGGCGATCACGGCGATGCCGACCCCGAGCCGATCCACGGTCCCGCCGACGACCAGCCGACGGACCGCCTCGTAGACGATCAGGCCGGCGCCGACCAGGATCAGCATGCCCTCGATCGAGGCGGCGAGGCTCTCGAGCTTCTCGTGCCCGTAGGGGTGCTCGACATCGGCCGGCTCGTCAGCGCGGCGCACGGAGACGAATGCGATCACCGACGCGATCAGGTCGATGCCGGAGTGGAGGGCCTCGCTCAGGATCGCCACCGACCCGGTGATCGCAGCGGCCGCGAGCTTGAGCCCGATCAGCGCCGAGTTCGAAGCGATCGAGACAGCGGCGGCGGCGGGCTTCGAGACGCCCGGCTCGTCCGGGGCGCGCGGGGTGCTCATCCGCCCACCTCGACCCCGAGGTGCTCGGCGAGTGCCCGGGCAGCCCGGCCGCGGTGACTGATCGCGTGCTTCTCATCGGGTGAGAGCTCGGCCATCGTCCGCCGGTCGTCCGGACCCGTGTCGTCGGGGACGAACGCCGGGTCGTAGCCGAAGCCTCCCCCGCCCCGCGGCTTGGCCGCGAGGGTCCCCTCGCAGCGCCCCTCGAAGGTCGCCTCGGCGCCGTCCTCCCCCACCAGCGCGATCACGCATACGTAGGCGACCCGGCGGTCGTCGTTTCGCCCCACCTCGTCGAGCAGCTTGGCGAGATTCTGCTCGTCGGTCGCGCCCTCGCCGGCGTAGCGCGCCGAGCGCACGCCCGGCCGGCCGTCGAGGGCGCGTGCCGCGATCCCCGAGTCGTCGGCGATCACCGCCCGGCCGGTGGCACGCCAGGCCGCGCGCGCCTTGCCCAGTGCGTTCTCCTCGAACGTCTCGCCTTCCTCAGGCGGGAGCTCGACCTCGGGAGGCAGCGGGGCGATCTCGATTCCGGGCAGCGCCTCCCGCAGCTCCCTGAGCTTGTGCTCGTTGCGCGTCGCGAGGATCAGTGCCGACATCGCCGGCCAGGATCTCAGGCCGGAAGGGACCCGAGTGCGGATTGCTGTGCTTCCCGCAGGCTGGCGATCCCACCCTCGGCGAGCGCGAGCAGCTCGTCGAGCGACGCTCGCGAAAGCGGGGTCCGCTCGGCGGTCGCCTGCACCTCGACCAGGCCGCCGTCCCCCGTCATCACCACGTTGGCGTCAACCTCGGCCGCGGAGTCCTCGACGTAGTCGAGGTCGCAGAGGGCCCGCCCCTCGACCATCCCGACGCTGACCGCCGCAACCGACTGGTCGAGCGGCAGCCGCTCGATCGTGCCGGCCTCGACCAGCGCCGCAAGCGCGCTCTGGAGGGCGACGAAGCCGCCGGTGATCGCAGCGCAGCGCGTGCCACCATCGGCCTGGAGAACGTCGCAGTCGACGTAGACGGAGCGCTCGCCGAGCGCCTCGAAGTCGACGACGCCGCGGAGCGACCGCCCGATCAGCCGCTGGATCTCGACGCCGCGGCCGTCCTGCTTGCCCCGGCTGATGTCACGGGCCTTGCGCTCCCCGGTCGAGGCCGGCAGCATCGCGTACTCGGCGGTCACCCAGCCCCGCCCCTTGCCCTCCATCCAGCGCGGCACCGAGTCCGCCACCGACGCCGTGCAGATCACGCGCGTCTCGCCCTGCGAGATCAGTGCGGACCCGTCGGCGGTCCGCACGAACCCGGGCTCGATCGTGACCGGTCGTAGGTCGGCCGGCGCGCGGTCGTGGCTGCGGCTGGCGGGCATGGCGGCAGTCTGCCAGCAACGCCCGCCGCACCGCCCGCCTCGCTCCTATTTGAACGAGACCTGGCCGACCGCCTCGCGGATCTTGTCGACGATGGTCTGAGCCAGCTGGAGACCCTGCCTGCCCTGGAAGCCCTTCATGGCGGCGACCATGCCGACCATCAACAGGGCGACCAGCAGGATCAGGCCGACGTACTCGACCGTTCCCTGGCCGGTGTGGGGGCCGGAGCCGACCAGCCGGGCCCCCGCCCGCTGGGTGGCGAGCCGGAATCGGGAGACGAGTTCTCGCATCAGCGAACCTCCTCGGGTCGTTTTCGCGAGGATTGCCCGCGAGCGCGCGCCGCACGCGACCGCCTGGTCGCCGAAGGCGAACGTCGGCGTGACGACTTCGCGGAATCCCCGCCCCTCCTGACGGCGCTCTCCGCAGGTGCGGCGGGTAAAGTGATCGCCTCGATGACCGAGCGCCAATCAGAGGGCGCCGGCTTCGGTGAGGAGGAGCGCGGGGCGCCGGAGAGCCGCCTCGAGACGCTCGATCAAAGCACCGAGGAAGGCGTGCGGCAGGTGGAGGGCGAGCAGCCCGCCAACGGGGAGCGTGACGAGCAGCTCAACCAGGCGGTCGAGGCGGCTCGCCGGCAGGCCGAGGAGCGGGCGACGGCTGAGATCCTCGCCCTCGAGGAGGACCTCGAGCGCGAGAGGGCGCGCGCCGCCAAGGCCCTGGAGGAGGTGCAGCGCCGACTCGAGGAAGCGGAGGCCCGCGCCGCCGGCAGTGCCGCGGGGACCGATGCTGAGACCCCCGCGGATGCCGCCGCGTGGCTGCAGGAGCAGCGGGGGGACGTGCGCCGGGAGCTCGAGGCCGAGCTCGAGCGCCGGATGCTCGCTCGCGAGAAGGAGCTGGTAGCCGAGCGCGACGAGGCCACCAAGGCCCTCGCGGAGGCCCGCGAGCGTCTCGCCCGGCTGGAGAGCGCCGGGGCCGAGGCCGAGAAGGCCCGCGAGGACGCGCAGCGGCGCGTCGACGACGAGGGCGAGCGGCGACTGCAGGAGCACGCGAAGGAGCTCGAGGCGCGGATCAAGCGGATGGAGTCCGAGACCGAGGCCCGGATCCAGGAAGCGGTCGCGAAGGCGCGCCGGGATGCCGAGGAGGAGTTCCGCTCACGCGCTCCGGACGCGGCGGGGGATCAGACTGTCGAGGCGGCGCCGGAGAGCGAAGCCGGAGCCGAGGCGGAGGAGGGAACGCAGACGGCAGAGCAGGAGGCGATCGCCCAGACCCGATCGGAGCTGGAGCGGCGCATCCGGCGCGAGTTCGAGCAGGAGCTCGCGAGGCGGATCACCGAGATCCGCGAGGAGGCGCGGGACCGCGCGCGCGAGGAGGTCGAGGCGGCGCGGCGGGCCGCCGAGCTCCGCTTCGAGTCCGAGCTCGAGAACCGAGAGGAGAAGCTTCGCCGCGAGCGCGAGGCCGCCGTCGAGGCGGCGGAGGCCGCACAACGGCGCCTGGACGAGATCGCGGAGCAGATCGAGGCCGCGGGCGAGCGGGTCGAGGGTGCCGAGAGCCGCATCGCCGAGGAGCAGGCCCGCCTGCAGCGCGAGACCGAGCAGCGTCTCGACGCCGAGATGCGCCGCCTGCAAGCGGAGTCGGACGCGAAGATCGCGGAGGCGCTCGCCAAGGTCGAGGCCGACACCCAGGCTCGTGTGGAGAAGGAGGCGGAGCGCCGGCTCGCCGAGCAGGAGGAGGAGCTGCGCGCCGAGGCCGAGGAGCGCGTGCGCGTCACCGCGGAGACCGTCCGCGAGGAGATCGAGAAGCAGCTGCGCGAGGAGATGCGGTCGCTGCGCGAGAAGCTCAAGCAGAACCGCGCCTCGAGCAACGAGCTGCTCGAGAAGGCCTACAAGCGAGCCGAGGAGGCCGAGGCCGCCGCCAAGGCGGTCGCCGAGGCGAGCGCGGCCGTCGAGGTCGAGGCTCGCGAGCAGGCGGCCGAGTGGCTCCGCGGCCAGGCCGAGCAGCTTCGCAAGCAGGCGGAGAGCGGCGTTCGCAAGCAGGTCGCCGACGCCCGCCGCGAGGCGGCTGAGAAGGCCACGGCCGAGGCGGAGGAGCGCGCGCGTGAGGAGATCGAGAAGCTCGAGCGCTCGATCGACGGCAAGATCAAGCGCCGGGTGAGCGCGGCGCGCCGGGAGGCGACGGAGGAGGCCGAGCGCGCCTTCGCGGAGCGCGAGCAGGTGCTCGCGATCGAGCTCGAGGAGGCCGGCCGGGCCCTCCAGGCGGCCGAGCACCACCTTCGCGAGGCCGAGGAGCGCGCCGTGGCGGCGGAGCGCAGGCTCGGCGAGGCCTCCGAGGAGGAGGCCCGGCGCGCGACCGAGGAGCGCGAGGGCCGCTTCCGGCAGATCGAACAGCGCATCAAGTCCGTGATGGACAAGGCCGGAGGCGCCCAGGCCCACGCCGCGTCCGTCGGCGTCGAGCTGCCCGAGGAGGCCGAGGCGCAGCCGGAAGCCCCCGAGGAGGAGGCCGCCGAGGTCCCCGAGGAGACGGAGACGAAGCCATCCGAGGCCGAGCAGGAGGCGCCCGGGGCCGAGGATGAACGGCAGCCCGGCGCGCTGGCCAGGTTCTCCGAGCGTCGCCGCGCGAGGCGCGCCGAGCGTGAGGCGCAGCGCCGGAGAGAGGCGGAGGAGCGCGAGGCGGCCGCGGAGCGCGCCGCTCGCGAGCGGGAGGCGGCCGAGGAGAAGGCGGCCCGCGCGAAGCAGGCGGCCGAGAAGAAGGCACAGCGGGAGAAGGAGGCCGCCGAACGCAAGGCAAAGCGGGAGAGGGACGCGGCCGAGAAGAAGGCGCAGCGGGAGAAGGCCGCCAAGGAGCGCAAGGCCAAGGCCGCCGAGGCGAAGAAGAAGGCGCAGGCGAAGCGCACCGCGAAGCGGGGAACGAGCAAGGCCAAGTCCGCGTCCACGCGCAAGGCGGCCACCGGCAAGAGGACGTCCAAGGGGGCCCGGGCGAAGCCCAAGGCGCGCAGCCGCAGCTCACCCCTCGACGTCAACACCGTGACCTTCGAGCAGCTCCGCGACATGGGCATGTCCGTGACCCAGGCGACCCGGGTGATCGCCTACCGCGAGCGCCAGGACGGTTTCGACTCGATCGACGACCTCGACTCGGTCCCCGGCATCCCGAAGTCGATGCTCGCCGAGATCAAGGAGCAGTTCGCCGCCTGAGCGGCGGCCTCTAGCCCAACCCGGGCCAGTACCGCGCCAGCCGGGCGCGGTGCAAAGCGGCGGGCTCGACCGGCGCGGTCCGGGGGGGCCGATCGCCGCAGAGGGCCTCGAGCGTGGCGACGACCGACCGCGCCAGGGCCTCGCGCGAGTAGCCGCCCTCGAGGCAGACCAGGACCGGCACTCGCAGCTCCCGGGCAAGGTCCCGGATGGTGGCGGCCATCTCCCCGTAGGCGGCGTCATCGAGCTCGCAATTCGCCAGGGGGTCGTCGCGATGGGCGTCATAGCCGGCCGAGATGCAGATCAGGCCCGGCCGCCAGTCGCGGGCGATCGGGGCGACGACGTGCTGCACGAGCGCGAGGAACTGATCCGATCCGGTCCCGGGGGGCACGGGCATGTTCACGGTGAACCCCAGCCCGTCACCGCTGCCGACATCGGCCGCCGCCCCTGTGCCCGGGTAGAGCGGGCTCTGATGGATGCTGGCGTAGAGCACCTCGGGAGACCCGTAGAAGATCGCCTCGGTGCCGTTGCCATGGTGGACGTCCCAGTCGAGCACGAGCACGCGCCCCGCATCGAGCTCCGCGATCGCGTGGGCCGCCGCGACCGCGACGTTGTTGAACAGGCAGAACCCCATCGCCCGGTCCCGCTCGGCGTGGTGGCCCGGCGGCCGCAGGCCGCAGAAGGCGAAGCCGCCCTCCGCGAGGAGGCGCTCGGCCGCGTGCACCGCGCCGCCTGCCGAATGGAGCGCCGCCTCCCAGGACCCCGAGCTCGCAACCGTGTCGAGATCGATCATGCCGCCGCCGCGCTCGGCGAGCGCCTCGATCGAGTCGATGTGGTGCGGGTCATGGACTCTCGCGAGCTGCTCTCGCTCGGCGGGGGGCGCCTCGACCTGCTCGAGCCCGAGCCAGCCGCGGTCCGACAGCGCCTCCTCGATCGCGGTCAGCCGGGCGGCGTTCTCGGGGTGGCCGCCGGTGTCGTGCAGGTAGGAGCTCTGATGACGGACGTACAGCTGCGCGATCCGGCTACGGTAACCGGCCTCTATGGCGGCCGATCTCGAGCGCGACGTCGTGGTGATCGGCGGGGGCGCGGCAGGCCTGTACGCGGCCCTCACCGCGGCAGACGCGGGGGCGCGCGCGGCTGTGGTGTCGCGGAAGCCCCTCAGCGAGAGCTCCAGCTTCTGGGCGCAGGGCGGCATCGCCGCGGCGATCGGGCCCGACGACTCGCCCGAGCTCCACGTCGAGGACACGCTCGCCGCCGGGCGCGCCGCCTGCCGCCGCTCGGCCGCTGAGCTGCTCGCGCGCGAGGCCCCCCGGATCGTCGAGGAGCTCGAGCGGCGTGGGGTCGAGTTCGACCGTGATGCGGATGGCTCGCTCGCGCTCGCGCTCGAGGGCGGGCATTCGCGGCGGCGCGTGGTTCATGCGGGCGGGGCGGGCACCGGGCGCCGGATCACCGAGAGGCTGGCGCTGCTGGCTGCGTCCGACGACCGCGTCGACGTGATCGAGGAGACCTCGGCCGTCGCGCTTTGGAGCGACGGCGAGCGCTGTTACGGCGTGCTCACCGGCGACGGCAGGATCGCGGCCCGGGCGACGATCATGGCTACGGGCGGGGCGGCCGCGCTCTGGGCCCGGACCACCAATCCCTGGGGCGCGATCGGGGCGGGAGCGGTGATGGCCCACGCGGCCGGAGCCACCCTCGCCGACCTCGAGCTCTGCCAGTTCCACCCGACCGCGCTGGCGGCTCCCGGCACCCGATACGACGGCCTGCTCGTCACCGAGGCCGTGCGCGGCGAGGGGGCGACGCTCCTGGGTGCGGACGGTGGGCGCTTCGTGGACGAGCTGGCACCCCGTGACGAGGTCACCCTGGCGGTGCTCGAGCGGATGGACCTCGACGGGACCGACCACGTGAGCCTCGACATGCGCGAGTTGAGCGAGGCGCGCTTCCCGAACGTCTTCGAGACGCTCCGCGAAGCGGGCTACGACCCGGCGCGCGGGCCCATCCCCGTCGCACCGGCGTCCCACTACGTCATGGGCGGCATCGCGACCGACCTCGACGGGAGGTCGAGCCTGCCGGGTCTGTACGCCGTCGGCGAGTGCGCGTGCACCGGGCTGCACGGCGCCAATCGCCTCGCCTCGAACTCGCTGACGGAGTGCTTCGTGCTCGGTGGACGCGCCGCGTCCGCCGCGGCGCAGGAGCCCGAGCGGACCCCGCCCACGCCCGATCCCGGCTCCTGGCGCTTCGATCCGCCGCCCGCCGAGACCCGGGATGCGGTCTGGCGCCTGGCCGGGCCCCTTCGGAACGCCGACGAACTCGAGCGCCTGCTCTCCGACCCCTATCCGCTCGCGCGGATGATCGCCCGCTTCGCCCTGGAACGGCGCGAGTCGCGGGGCTCGCATCGCCGCCTGGAGTACCCCGAGCGCGATCCAAGTCTCGACGGCCGCCACCAGGTGCTCGCCGGCGAGCGGCTGCGCTGGGAGGCGTGGGATTAGGCACGAAAAGGTGCGCCCGGCCCGCCGGCCCAAACAGGGCGTACCTAAAAGTGCTTAACTGACGCTTAACCCAAATATTGGGTATGCGGTGGTTCAATCACCGTTGCCTGAAGGCTTCGGGGCAGGAGAGCCCCGAAGGGGCTTCAGGGGGGATAGGAGAGATCCGGATGTATCAATTCAGTCGTTCCATCTACCGGGACCTGGCTCCGCGAATCGACACAACCGGGGGTGTCGAAGCGACGTTCAGGGCTCGGCAGAACCTGCTTGAGGCCTGTGAGGCCACGATCCAGCGGCTGGTCTCCGACCGCCGCTACTTCGCGCGGCCCGCGAAGACGCTGTTCACCGAGGTTCGCGAGCACTTCGCGCTCGCGGAGCAGGTCCGCGTTTACATGGTCATCGAGCGGCACATCGAGCTGGTTGAGGAGTTCCTCGACTCACTGCCCGCCGACGTCACGCTTGACGGGCAGGAGAGGCACTGCCTCGCCAGCACGCGCAAGGGGACCCCGTGCCAGCGGGAGCCATTGCCGGGAATGGACTACTGCCCCTCGCACAAGCACCTCGAGGAGACCTTCGGTGTCCACGAGGTCGAAGCCGCGGCAGCGTAGGTAGGGAGAGAGACGGCAGGAGGCCCCGCGGCGTACGGGGCCTCCTCCGTGTCCGCTTTCGCGATCCACTCGGTCACGAGCGGCCGCCGCCGGATAGCTTCACCGGATGCTCCTGGGCGTCGACGTCGGCGGGACCTTCACCGACGCCGCCCTGCTGGCCGGCGATCGCCTGCACACCGCCAAGGTCCCGAGCACGCCCGAGGACCAGTCGCGCGGCGTGATCTCCGCCGTCGAGGCGGTGCTCGACCGCGCCGGAGCGACGGCGGCCGAGGTCCGCGGCTTCACCCACGGGATGACCGTGGGGACGAACGCGTTGCTCGAGGAACGCGGCGCCCGCACGGCGCTGATCGCGACCCGTGGGTTCGCCGACCTGCTCGACATCGGCCGTCAGAACCGCCCGAGCCTCTATCACCCCTGCCGCCCGAAGCCACGGCCGCTGGTCGAGGAGGCGCTCCGGTTCGAGGCCGCGGAGCGGATCGGGGCGTCCGGGCTGATCGAGGAGCTGTCCGGCGCGGAGGTCGCGAGACTGGTCGACGAGCTTCGTTCCTCAGGCGCCGAATCCGTCGCGGTCTGCCTGCTCTTCGCCTTCAGCGAGCCCGAGCACGAACGCCGGATCGCCGAGGCGCTGCGAGAGGCCCTGCCCGAGATCCACGTCTCGGCCTCGCACGAGGTGCTTCCCGCATTCCGCGAGTACGAGCGCTTCTCGACCACGGTGATCGACGCCTACCTCTCCCCTCTGCTCGGCCACTACCTCACCAGCCTGGCCTCAGCCTGCGCCGACCGCGGGCTGCCCTCACCCGAGGTGATGCGCTCCTCGGGCGGCACCGCCGCGGCGCAGGAGGCGAGCCGTTTGGGAGCGTGGAGCGTGCTGTCGGGGCCGGCGGGCGGCGCGGTCGGCGCGGCGCTCCTCGCACGCGACGCCGGCCACCCTGACGTGATCGGCATCGACATGGGCGGCACGTCGTGCGACGTGTGCGTCGTGGACTCCGGTGAGGTGCGCCGCACCGAATCGCGCGAAATCGAGGGGCGGCCGATCCAGCTGCCGATGGTCGACGTGCACACCGTAGGCGCGGGCGGCGGCTCGATCGCCTGGCGCGACCCCGGCGGCGCCCTGAGGGTCGGACCGCAGTCGGCGGGTGCCGAGCCGGGGCCCGCCTGCTACGGGCGCGGCGGCACCGAGCCGACGGTGACGGACGCGAACCTGCTGCTGGGCTACCTCTCCTCCGGCTCCGCGCTGGCGGGCGGCGTCGCGCTCGACCTGGACGCCGCGCGCCGCGCCATCGCCGAGCTCGGTGAATCCATCGGGCTCGACGAGATCCAGACCGCCGAGGGCATCATCCGGGTCGCCAACCAGGAGATGATCCGGGCGCTTCGCGTGGTCACCGTCGAGCGCGGCGTCGATCCGAGGGACTACGCCCTCCTCCCGTTCGGAGGGGCGGGACCGATGCACGCCGGGGCCCTGGCGAGCGAGCTGGAGATCACCCGGATGATCTGCCCGCGGGCGAGCGGGGTCCTCTCGGCGCTGGGCCTGATCGCGGCGGGTCGCCGGCGCGACACGGCTCGCACGGTGCTGCTGAGCGGCGACGAGATCACCCGTGAGCGGATTGCGGCGGAGGTGCGCGCCCTCGGCGAGCCGCTCCTCGAGGGCCTGGAGGGCGGGGAGCTCGAGGTGGTGTACGAGCTCCGCTACCGTGGTCAGGCGTTCGAGCTGCCCGTCCCGGGGCCGGCCGAGCCGGATCCGCAACGGCTCGCCGAGGACTTCGCCCGCGAGCACGAAGCGCGCTACGGCTACCGCGATCCGGCCGGCGTGCTCGAACTGGTCACGATCCGGGTGGCCGCGGCCGAGCCCGGCCCGGACCCGAGGCCCCGCGCGGCCGCCGGCGCCGAGCCGGTCGAGGGTGAGCGCGACGCGCGCTTCGATGGCTCGTGGCTCCGGACCCGCGTGATCCGCGGGGAGCCGCCGGCGGCCTTCCGCGCGGATGGCCCGTGCGTGTTCGAGCTCCCCGAGGCGACGCTCGTGCTGCCGCCCGGGTGGAGCGCCTCCGTGGACGACGGCGGCACGATCACGGCGGATCTGGAGCCGCGCCGATGAGCGGGTGCGAGCAGCGGCTCGACCCGGTCGCGCTCCAGGTGATGACGGGTGCGCTGCGGGCCGCCTGCGACGAGATGGGGGCGGTGCTGATCCGCTCCGCCCACTCCCCCAACATCACCGAGCGCCACGACTGCTCCACGGCGCTCTTCGACGCCGCCGGCGAGCTCGTCATGCAGGCCGAGCACATCCCCGTGCACCTCGGCTCGATGCCCGACGCGGTCGCCGCGGTGGTCGACGAGGAGCACACGGATGGCGACCTCTGGATCCTCAACGACCCCTACCGCGGCGGCACGCACCTCCCGGACATCACCCTGATCTCGCCGGTCTTCGCCGCGGACGAGCTGATCGGCTTCTCGGCCTCGCGCGCGCACCACGCGGACATCGGCGGGCCCACGCCCGGCGGCATGCCGGCTCTCTCGGTGTCCCTCGAGCAGGAGGGCGTGGTGATCCCGCCGACGCGGGCGGACGACGACGTGCTCCGGGCGCTTGCCTCGCAGATGCGCAATCCCGAGCAGCGGCTTGCCGACCTCAGGGCACAGCGCGCCGCGAACCTGACCGGCGTCCGCCGGCTCGGGCAGCTCGTCGACCGATACGGCATCGTTCGGATGCGCGAGGCAACCGCCGAGATCCTCGACTACGCCGAGCGCCGCACCCGCGCCGCGCTGGCGGCCATGCCGGACGGCGAGAGCTCGGCGGAGGACGTGCTCGAGGGCCGCGACGGGGACATCCGGCTCAGGCTGCGGGCCAGGATCGCGGGCGACGCGCTGGCGCTCGACTTCGAGGGCACGGCCGAGCAGGTGCAGGGCAACCTGAACTGCCCGCTCTCGGTGACCAAGGCCGCCTGCTTCTACGCGGTCCGGGTCGTCTGCGACCCGGACGCACCGCCCTCGGCGGGGGCCTGGCGGCCCGTCGAGGTGAGTGCGCCCCTGGGGTCGCTCGTCAATGCGCGCCCGCCCGCCGCGGTCGTCGGCGGCAACGTCGAGACGTCCAGCCGGGTGGCGGACCTGGTCTTCGCGGCGCTCGCCGAGTTCGCGCCGGTCGGGGCCGACGGCCAGGGGACGATGAACAACGTGACCCTCTCGGGCGCTGGCTGGACCTACTACGAGACGATCGGCGGCGGCCAGGGAGCCTGCCCGGACTCGGATGGCCCGAGCGCCGAGCACGTCGCGATGTCGAACACGCTCAACACGCCGATCGAGTCGCTGGAGACCGACTTCCCGGTCCTGGTCAGGGAGCTCTCCGTGAGGCGCGGAAGCGGCGGGGACGGGCGCCGGCGCGGTGGGGACGGAATGGTTCGCGAGCTCGAGGCCCTGGAGCCGATGCGCTTCACGCTGATGGGCGAGCGCCGCCGGCACGCGCCGCAGGGCCGCGAGGGTGGCGAGCCCGGCGCGCCGGGTCGGGATCTGCTGAACGGAGCCCCGCTGGCCTCGAAGACCGAGGGGGAGCTTGCCCCGGGGGACCGGCTGCGGATCGAGACACCCGGGGGCGGGGGCTACGGCCCTCCGGCGAATTCTTAGCGTCTCCTCGTTCGGCTCCCGCACATTTTGCCGATTGGCCGATCAACCAGGCAAAGCGGCGCATGACAATGCGGTATTCGATACTTACGACTAAGTCTTGCAATTTGTGACAATTGAGCACAAGGGTTGTCAAAGCGGATCTCGTCCACTAGACTGCGCGCCTCCCGGGGGCTCCGGTACCCACGAATCCGGCACCCCGCCCCCGCTCCCCACCGACGAATCCGATTACCCCGTAACTCTCATGCCGATTGCTTTCAAAGAATGGGCCGTGACCGTGCGAGCGCTCGCCGAGGGCGAGCAGCTCGTCGCCCTCCGCAAGGGTGGGATCCGCGAGGACAACAAGCACTTCGAGGTCGAGCACGACCAGTTCTTCCTCTATCCCACCTTCGACCACCAGCGCAACGATCTGGTCCGCGAATCGCATCACCCTGAGCTCCGCCGAGCCCTCGAGGAGGGCGTCTGGCCCGACGAGGAGCCGCCGCCGCGCGCGCTGCTCCAGGACGGGGGCATCCCCCAGCCCGACCGCGTCCGGATTCGCGCCTGGGCGGAGATCACCGATCACTTCACCACCGAGGACCACCGCGTCGTGGAGGCGCTGACGCCCTTCCACGTCTGGACCTCCGATTACGCCCAGAAGCGGCTTTCCTGGAAGCGACGCCATCCGCTGCACGTGCTGCTGCTCCGTGTCCACCGGATCCCGCGGCCCGTGACCGTGCGGGTCAAGGACGAGCACCACGGCTGCCGCTCCTGGGTCGAGATCGATCGCGAGCTTCCCTTCGAGGGAACGCCCGTGATGGCGGATGAGGAGTTCGAGCGGGCCGCGGCCGCGATCCGCGAGATCTGCGAGGGCGAGCTCGTCCCCGCGTAGGGTTTCGGCACTTCAGGCGCTCAAGGACCCACACCGCATCCTCCTGATCGGCATGGGAGGGGGCGGCGACGTCGTCGGTGCGCTCGCGCTCACCGACCTGCTCGAGGACCTCGGGCGAGAGTGGGTTCTCGGCGGCGTCGCCTGGGAGCGGTCGCCGGTGGACCCACGGCCCGGGCCCCGCTCCCTGGATGAGATCCGCGGGGGGAGGCCCTGCGGCTCGGCCGCCGTCCTGACCGACGGCGGGACGACCAGCATCGACGGCGTCGAGTTCTCGGAGTCCCGCATGGCCGGCCACCTCGACCGGCCCGTGCTCCTGCTCGACATCACGAATGGCCCGGCAGCCCTGGCCCGCGGGCTGGCCGAGGCCGCCGACGAGCTCGGCTGCGATGCCGTGCTGCTGCTCGACGTCGGAGGAGACGTCCTCGCGCACGGCGACGAGCCGGGTCTTGCGAGCCCGCTGTGCGATGCGATGCTGCTGGCGGCCGGGGTCGCGCTGGCCGGCTCATGGACCGGCGCAGTGCTCGGCGCCGTCTACGGCCCGGGCTGCGACGGAGAGCTGACGCCACAGGAGGTGCTCGAGCGGATCTCCGAGCTCCAATCTGCGCACGCGTTGCTCGGCGCATGGGGCCTCACGCCGCGCGCGGGGGAGCTGGTGCTCGCCGCGGCGGAGGTGGTCCCCACCGAGGCGAGCGTGCAGGCCGTCCGCTGCGCTCGTGGGGAGCGCGGATCCGTCCCGATCCGAGGCGGTCGCAGGACGGTCGAGCTGACCGCGCTGGGCGCTCTCACCTTCTTCTTCGATCCCGCCCTCGCCGCCCGCTCGGCGGTTCCACTGGCCCGCGCAGTGGCGGAGGCGGCGGACCTCGAGACTGCGAACGCGGCCCTTGCGGCGATCGGCGTCGGCACAGAGCTCGAGCTCGAGCGTGCCCGTGCCGCCGGAGCCCGCGAGTAGCCTGCGTGAAGCGACCTGCCGGCCGCCGCGATGACCTGGATCGAGACCGACTCCCTCAGCTTCACCGCACGCCACGACGACGACGACCTGGTCTGCGCCCACCGGGTGCTCGACGCGCTCGAGGACCTGCGGCTCCGGCTCGAGGATCGCTTCGAGCGCGCCCCGGGCGGGATCACGGTGATCCTGCACGACAACCCCGCCTGGCTCTCGGCGGCGCACCCGCTGCTGCCGGCCGTCCGCTGGTCCGCGGCCCCGCCCGCCCGCCGCTACCTCGCCGGCTGGCCGATGAACGGCGAGATCCACACCCTCAACGACACCTGGATGGAGAGGCGCTCGGCCGGCGAGGACTCGCTGCGGGCGCTGCGGGGCACCGCGGAGCGGATGTACTGCCAGATCGTGCTCGCGGCGAACAACCGGTCGCTGCCGCCGATGTGGACGCCGCGCCGCTTCGTCACCTACCTGCGCTGGGCGTGGCTGATCGAGGGCGCGGCGCAGTACTTCACGGGCCAGACCTCGCTCTTCCGGGCCGCCGTGATCACGCGGCTCCGGGAGGGCGAGCGGCCGGCCTTCCCGCCCAGCCGTCGCGATGCCCTCATCCTCGGCGGCACCGTCTTCGATCTGCTCGACCGCCATGCCGGCCCGGAGGCCTGCGCCCGGATGGCGTCGCGGCTTCATCGCGACGGCCCGCGCGGCAACCTCGAGCTCGCCTTCGAGGCCCGCATGCGCGAGATCGAGCGCGCCTGGCGTGCCCACCTCGACGAGATCCTCTACCCGCAGCCCGAGCCGCTCGAGGCTCCGTCGCTGAGCGACGCGCTGGAGCGGCCCGACCTCGATCGCGACCTGGGTGCCCCGCCTGAGTTCAGCTTCGACCCGACGCGGCCCCGCCGCTCAGGTCGTTAGCTGGTAGAGCACGTAGACCAACCCGGCCGCCAGTCCAACCGCAATCAAGACGCCGACCGCGAGCCGCAGCGGAGATCCGATCCCCGGCAGCGACTCGGACGACCGTTCCGGTCCGAGCAGGTCGGCGCCCCGGAGCAGGTCCCGCGCCGCCTCGTAGCCGGACTCGGGCACGAGCACGTCGCGCGGCCCGGCGGCAAGGAAGTCGGGGACGTCGAAGCCGCGGGAGCGGCGCAGCATCGAGGGAATCCCCTGGTCCAGCAGGATCCCCTGGATCATCTCGCCGTCGGCGAGGTTCCGCGCGCCGGTAACCTTGACCAGCTCGCCGCGGGCGTACCGGGGCCGCACCTTGCGGGCTCGCTCGTGCGCGTCGGTGATCGGCTCCTGCTCTCGCCGGCCGCCATAGACCAGCGGCATCCCGCAGTTGCGGCAGAAGCGCTCGGAGAGCGGGTGGGCGAGCGCGCAGCGCGGGCAGACGAGCGGCCCCGGCGTGGGAGCGTCGTTCATCCCCCGTCACTCGACCTCGAGGTCGAGCTCCGCCACCTCGCCGTCCGCGATCCGGAAGCCGCGCAGCGGCCTCTCCCCATCGGCGAGGGAGACGATCAGGTAGAGCGCATCGGGATAGGCGGCAAGGTTGATGTCGGTCTGCGAGGGGTAGGCGGGACTCGCGGTATGCGAGTGGTAGATCGCGGCCAGCTCCTCGCCCCGCTCCTCCATCTCACTCATGATCCGGAACTGGTCCTGGGGGTCGATGTTGTAACGGAGCGGGCTCGCCTCGGAGTTGCGTGCCCGGTAGACCGTCTCGATCTCGCCGTCCCGCCCACCGATCAGCCCGCAGCACTCGTTGGGAGCGTCCTCCCGTGAGTGGGCGATCAGCTCGTCGTAGATCTGCCGGGGAATCCGCACGCGCCCGACGCTAGTAGAAGACGACGCCCTCGCGGCGGGGCGGCTCACTCAGATCTCCGGCCTCATTGCCGATCAGGTCCGGGTTCTCCCGGCCCTTCTCCCAGAGCAGGTCGTCGAGGACCGGCGGCGCAATCCCGGCCCGCTCGGCGACCTGCTTGAACGCGTCGCGGGTCGCCTCGCGGACCTGCTCGACCTCTCCCTCCGGCACGAGGCCTGAGCGGAGCGCCAGCCGCATCAGCACGTTGTCCGCGCTCACCTCCCAGCTCTCCGGGTCCGAGACGGTCAGCCAGCCGCGCCGCTCCCAGATCTTGCAGACCAGGAACGCCTTCTTCCGCAGCGGGTCGGCGAAGGCGTCGAACTCGGAGAGCCGGACCAGGACGCCGCCGGGACCGGCGAGCTTGCCGCCCGAGGCCTCGATCAGCTGCCCGGCCTGGCCGCCGTAGCCCTTCAGCAGCCCGGTGGCGAGGTCATCCCAGAGCTTCGCCCGCCGGTCGGGGTCGCGCAGGGTGTCCTGACCGGCGCGGAAGACGGCTGCGATTGCCGCCGGATCGACGCCCAGCAGCGACCGGGCCGTGAGCGCACCGGGGGCGCGGCGCTCGGCTCGCAGCCCGAGGGCCCAGAGCAGTGCGCTGCCTTCATAGGGTCCCTCCCCGTCGACCTCGTGCGGCTCGGTGTAGCCGGTCTGATGGTCGATCGCGGCGAGGAAGAGCGCCGCGTCCGGGTGCGGGACCTCCTCGAAGGTCGGCGGCCGGTAGCCCTTGGCGAGCTCCTTGACGCGGGCGACGACCCGCTCGAGCGCGTCGGGATCTGCGTTCACAAGCTGGAGGCTACGAGAGCCCGGCTACCACCAGACGGTGGAGTCGATGTTCTCGAGCTCCTCGATGGGCTTCGTGTAGACGCCGCTCGAGAGGTACTTCCAGCCATCGTCGGGGACGAGGAAGACCACGTTGCCCCCGTCGAGCTCACCCGCGATCCGGTGAGCGACGTAGGCGATCGCACCGGAGGAGACGCCGGCGAACATGCCCTCCTCCTGAAGGAGCTTCCGCGTCCAGACGATCGCGTCGCGGTTGGAGACCATGATCTTGCGGTCAAGCAGGGAGAGGTCGATGATCGGCGGGATGAAGCCGTCGTCGAGCGAGCGGAGGCCCTGGACGAGCTCCCCCTGCATCGGCTCGGCCGCGACGATCTTGACGTCCGGGTTGGCCTCCTTGAGCCGCCGGCCGTTGCCCATCAGGGTCCCTCCCGTCCCCAAGCCGCCCACGAAGGCGGTGACCTCGTCGAGCTCGTCGAGGATCTCCTTGGCGGTCCCCTCGTAGTGCGCGCGGGGGTTCGCCTCGTTCCCGTACTGGTAGGGCATGTAGTAGGAGGCGTCGCCCTGGGCCATCTCCAGCGCAAGCTCGACGGCGCCGTTCGATCCCTTCGCGCCTTCCGAGTAGACGATCTCCGCGCCGTACATCCGGAGCAGCTGGGTGCGCTCCTCGGTGACGTTGTCCGGCATAACCACCTTGAGCGGGTAGCCCTTGCGCCGGCAGATCATCGCCAGCGAGATGCCGGTGTTGCCGGAGGTCGGCTCGAGGATCGTGTGGCCCGGCTCGATCGCACCGCGCGCCTCGGCGTCCTCGATCATGTACTTCGCGACCCTGTCCTTGACGGAGCCGGTCGGGTTGCGGCCCTCGAGCTTGGCCCAGAGCCGGACCTCCGGCTTCGGGGTCAGGCGCGGCAGCTCGACCAGCGGAGTGTTGCCGATCGCCTCGAGGACGTTCTCGAAGTGGCCACCGCAGGGACGATTGAGTAGCGGCTCGGTGCTCATCGCCATCAGGATACTTCAGAAAGTGAAGTGCAGCCGCCGGTGGGCCTGCGGGTTACGCTTGTCGGCGTGCGACGGGGGGCACGGGGGACACGGTTCTCACTCGGCATCGCGCTCGCGATCGCCTTGGTCACGTTGGCCGCGTGCCCCCTCTCGGCGAGCTCGAAACCCGGCACCGCGGCGAAGCAGCACGCCGCGAGCCGCGCCATCTTCGGGACTCAGCCGCTCGAGATGCCGACGGTCGACGAATACCAGCGCATGGCCGCGGGCGGACTGGGGCACGTGCGGATCGTCTTCGACTCGGGCGCGGTCGGCCCGGCCGGCAAGCGGGTCTGGACCTACTTCGACAAGCTCGTGGGCGACGCCGCGCGCGGCGGGATGTCGGTCGACCCCGTGCTGTTCGGCGTCCCCCGCTGGATCAACCAGGACCCCGCGACCGTCCCCCTCCAGAGCTCCGGGCAGGAGAGCTTCTGGTCCGACTTCGTCCGCGACACGGCCCGGCGCTACGGCCCCGGCGGGCAGTTCTGGGCGCAGCATCCCGAGCTCACCGCTCGCCCGATCACCTGGTGGGAGGTCTGGAACGAGCCCAACATCAACGAGTTCACCGGCCGCCGCAGCCCGCTCCAGCCGCGGGCTTACGCCCGGCTGCTCTCGATCACCCGCGCGGCGCTGAAGCACGCGAGCCCCCAGAACCGCATCGTGCTCGGCGGTCTCTACCGGCGCCCCAAGCCGGGACACGGCATCCGCATGACCCGGTTCCTGCAGCGCCTCTACAAGGTCCGAGGCGGGCGGCGCCTGTTCGACGCCGTCGCGATCCACCCCTACGCCTCGCTGCCGAAGCAGATCCTCCACGTGACCCAGAGCGCCCGCCGTGTGATGAACGCGAACCGCGACCGCCGCAAGCCGATCTGGATCACGGAGGTCGGCTGGACGACCGGCGGCAACTACTGGTCGCAGTCGCTCTACCACGCGACGCCCGATCAGCAGGCCACCCGCCTGCAGCGGACCGCGCTCGTGCTGCTCGCCCACCGCCGCCGGCTGCGGCTGCAGCGGGTCGACTGGTTCTCCTGGCGGGACTATGCCGGCTCCGACAACTTCTGGGACAAGTTCATGGGGCTGTTCACCGCGGACGGGCACCCGAAGCCGGCCTGGGGGGCGCTCACACAGGTGACCGGTGGCTTCGCCGGCGGGCAGATCGCGAACGTCGGCCACAACGGCCCGATCTCGCCCGGGCCGGGACCGCCGCCCGGCGGCGGCGGGAAGCCCCCGCCAAGGCCACCGTGCCTGCTGCCCGGGCTGCTCTGCTGAGCGCATCTCGGATGGCCATCTGAACGGAGCGCGGTATATCGTCCGCCGCGTACCCCATACCCCCACCGGGGGAGGAGAGTGATGAGAACCAGACCTCAGGTCCTGATCGCGGCCTTGGCGCTCGCAGCGCTGACCGTGGCTGCCGGCTGCGGCAGCAACAACAACACGAGCAGCACGGGCGCGACCCTGACGGCTGCGAGCTTCAGCGTGCAGACCGATCCCTCGATCGCAGCGCAGGTGCCGGCGAAGATCAAGTCGAGCGGAGAGCTGACCGTGGCCGCGGACGCGACCTACGCTCCGGATGAGTTCATCGGCTCCGACGGCAAGACCGTGATCGGCATGGACGCGGATCTCGCCAAGGCCATTGCCCAGCTGATGGGGCTGAAGGCCGTGGTCAGCAACCAGACCTTCGACAGCATCATCCCGGGGCTGGCGGCCGGCAAGTACGACCTCGGCATGTCCTCCTTCACCGACACGAAGGAGCGCGAGAAGACGGTCGACTTCGTGACCTACGCGACAGCCGGAGAGTCGTTCTTCGTCAAGGCGGACGGCGGTCCCACGATCAACTCGATCAACGACATCTGCGGACTCAAGGTCGGGGTCGAGAAGGGCACTACCGAGGCCGATGACGCGACCGCCCAGTCGAAGAAGTGCACCGACGCGGGCAAGCCGGCTGTCAGCGTGAGCACCTTCCCGGATCAGGCTGGCGCCAACGTCGCGCTCTCGAGTGGCCGGGTCGACGCCGGGTTCGCCGATACGCCGGTCGCCGACTACGCGGTGAAGCAGTCGGACGGCAAGTTCAAGCTGAGTCCGGCGCCTTCGATCGCGAATGCGCCCTACGGAATCGCGATGGCCAAGGACAGCGGGCTCACGCAGCCGGTCCTCGCGGCGATCAAGGCCCTGATGGCCGATGGGACATACGGCAAGATCTTCGACTACTGGGGTCTCCAGGACGACAAGATCACGAGCCCGACCATCAACGGAGCGATCGACTAGCCGGAAGGGAAGCCGGTGACGTCGCCCGGCTCAGAAGCAGAGGCAACAGGACCGGAACCGCCCGACGAGATCGAGGCGGTTCCGGTCCGTCATCCGATTCAATGGATCGTCGCGGCGATCGTCCTGCTGATCGTCGCGTCCCTGATTCGCTCGGCGATCACCAACTCCCGTTTCGAGTGGGACGTCGTCGGCGACTTCCTCTTCGACAGTCGCATCCTCAACGGCTTGGTCGCGACGATCGAGCTGACCGTCCTGGGCATGGTGATCGGCATCGTGCTCGGCGTGATCCTGGCGCTGATGCGTATGTC
>Ga0070741_10004761_pt1 | contig 31332 bp, 26 predicted proteins | sample Coa_R1_4_FD_66440 | JGI IMG/M metagenome (GOLD analysis project Ga0070741, IMG submission 66440) | Surface soil microbial communities from Centralia Pennsylvania, which are recovering from an underground coalmine fire - Coalmine... | ecosystem: Environmental > Terrestrial > Soil > Unclassified ... | reverse complement strand
CCTGCCGCGACCGCAACGTGCTCAGCATCCAATCAGACCTGCTGGGCGCGGCCGCGATTGGACTCAAGAATATATTGTGCGTGACCGGAGACCCTCCCAAATTGGGAAATTATCCGGATGCCACGGCGGTGTTTGACGTGGATTCCATTGGCCTGGTCAATATCGTCCACAACCTGAACAAAGGGCTGGATATCGGCGGCAACCCCATCGGGAACAAGACGGGAACAGGCTTCGTGGTGGGTGTAGGGGCGAATCCGGGCGTGCCCAACCTGGATGAAGAGATCAGGCGATTCGAATACAAAGTCGAAGCCGGAGCGGAGCTTGCCATTACCCAGCCGGTCTTCGATGTCACCCTGCTGGAGACGTTCCTGCGGCGCATTGAGCATTGCCGCATCCCGATTATCGCCGGCATCTGGCCGCTGGTCAGCCTGCGCAATGCGGAATTCATGAAGAATGAATTGCGCGTTTCTGTGCCCGATTCCATCATGAAAAGAATGGCCGCAACCAACAATGCCGATGCCGCCCGGGCAGAAGGCATTGCAATTGCACGGGAGATGCTGCTGGCTGTGCACCAGGAAGTGCAAGGCGTGCAGCTCAGCGCCCCGCAATCGCGCTACAGCTCGGCGGTTGAGGTGCTGCGCGCGTTAGGGGATGGTCCTAAGGCCAATGTGCAAGTAGGAGATTGACGGAAGTTTCGGGTTCAAGTTTCGAGCTGTTACAAAATCCCATGCGGCTTGTTGGCCCTCTCAACGTGTGGGCAAGATCGCACGACAGCCGGCGACACTCGGGCGCTGCCTTGGCGCCACTTCAAACTGAGCGGCGGCTCATAATTGAGGGTTGGAATTTACAAATTTTTATGGTCCAGCAGTTTTGGTTTCGTCATACAATGGACCGAATGGAGTCTTGACTTGCCTAAGTTTGAAGAGTGCCTCGCCCGGTTGGAAAAAATAGTACACGAACTGGAAAAAGGCGAACTCCCGCTGGAAAAGGCCCTGGCGTTATTTGAGGAAGGCGTACAGCTCTCAACTTCCTGCCGCAAAGAACTGGATGAGGCTGAAGGCAAGATAGAAATTCTGACGAAGCAGAACGGTAAGTTGCAGCCCGAGCCGTTCGAGAATCGCCCGGCTGAGGCAGTCTCTAAGAGTTAACGAATTCAGCGTTCCCAATGTTTGAGGTTCCGGCCATTATCCGCCGGAGATGATTTTTCACCCGCCGTGAAAACGGCCAAGCCATTCGAGGTGAATCGTATGAAACCTCTTAATCTTATTGTTGCGCAATGCAACCCGCAAAATGCCGAGATCCTGGCAGAAAACCTGCAGAACCACTTTAAAGGAGTATCGCTGGCCCGCGATTTGCACGAGCTGCGGCTTTCTATCATCAAGAACCGCGCCGATGTAGTGGTGATTGACCTGGAGATGGCTCCTCTTTCTGAAGTCAGCAGCCTGCGGCACGAATTCGGCAATCTGGAAATTGTGTGCACGCATCGGCTGGCGGATGAAAAACTGTGGTCAGCCGCGCTGGGCGCGGGGGCCGCGGACTGCTGCCATCCTTCAGACGTGCGTGGTATCGTGCTGGCGGCCAATCGCACGCATATCATGGCGCGCACCACTGCAGCGTGATTGGCGGCCTCTGAACTATCCTGATGACCTGCCAGGGATTTGTTGTGGCCGTTTAAATACACTTGAGCAGGAAGGCATGGGCAAGATGCCCACGTTACAACTTGCGCGACGCCAGCGCTACGGAACACAGCCGAGGGCGGCTGTGCCACACAAGTTTCGCACTCCACTTGTAATGAGTCTTTCCGCAAGCTGTAAAGGTGTGTCCTGGCACATACATCAGGCGGAGCGTTGCATGCTTGAGGCTGACGATTTCACCTCCAGTTGATCGAAGGTGCAGGTGCGTGGATCTTTATCGGGACGCCAGCGCAGAAATTTTGTGCCGTGACGGAAGCGGCCGCCGCTGAAGTGATCGTACTGGACCTCGCAAACCAGCTCGGACTTGAGCGGCACCCACTCGGTAGAGCGCTCAGTCGCCCAGCGGCTGGGACCTCCGGGAGCATTTCCAGTAAACCCGGCCGCCGCCTCATTCTTGGGTTGGATAAACGGCTGAAGAACCGTTTTTAACTTCTTGCGTTCAGCGGCACTGAAGCTGGAAGAGAAACCGACGTGATCCAACAGACCCTGGTCATTGTAAAGCCCGAGTAGCAGCGAGCCGACGGCGCCACCCTTCTGTGCATAACGGAAACCCCCGACTACTACATCTGCTGTTCGCAGGCGCTTGATCTTGACCATCGCAGTCCGCTCGCCGGAGAGATACGGAACATCAAGTCTTTTGGCGACTACTCCATCGCAGCCGCGAACCGCCCAGTCACGATACCAAATCTCGGCCTGCAAAAGGTTTTTGGTTGCGGGCGAAAGGCTCAGGTGAGGAGACTTGGGGAGATCCGCAAAAAATCGTTCCAGCTTCGTGCGGCGTTCCGCCAGAGGCAGCGCCACAATCGGCTTCCCTTCCGGCATTACCAGAAGATCGAAGACGACCAGGGTGGCGGGCGTCTCCTGCGCCAGGCGGCGAATGCGGCTGGCAGCCGGATGAATGCGCTGCAGCAGTTCATCGAAGTGCAGCACACCATCGTGCTCAACGATGATTTCTCCATCGAGAACGAACTTTTCGTCGGGAAGCGCCCGCAAGGAGGCGACCAGTTCAGGGAAATACCTATCGAGAGGCTGTCCGCTCTTTGATTGCAATACAATCTGGTCAAGATCGCGGAAGGCGAGGCAGCGGAAGCCGTCCCATTTTGGTTCGTACTGCCAGCCATCGTCCTGCGGAATTTCTTTGACAGACTTGGCCTCCATGGGAGGGTAGGGCGGACGTATGGGCGGTTGCAGCTTAGGAAAAGGACGCTCGAGTGTGCGCGGCGGAACTGCGCCCTTCAGGACTTTGGCGGCTTTTATCTTTGGCTTTTTGGGCGGCATCGTCTGATTATTGGTTGTGTTTGGGCGGATGGAGGCTGCCTGAACAGACGGATAAATACCCGGAAGAATCGACATCCAGCGCTTCTGTTCCGTGCGCCTCTTGTTATACTCAATGCTTTCCATGTCATCCGCCTCAATACAAGAAACCCTGGAATCAGGACGGCATATCGTAGACGCCGCACTGGACCGGCTGATCCCGCAGGCCGGCCAGCAACCGGAATCCATTCACAAGGCCATGCGGCACAGCGTGTTTGCCGGCGGAAAACGCCTGCGTCCGATCCTGTGCATGGAGGCAGCGCGCATGATCGCGGGCACGCTGCCGGCAGGGGTCGAAGAACTGGGCTCGGCGCTGGAGATGCTGCATACATATTCGCTGATCCATGACGACCTGCCCGCGCTGGATAACGACGATTTGCGACGCGGGCATCCGACGTGCCACGTAGTCTATGGCGAGGCCACGGCCATCCTGGCAGGAGATGCGCTGCAGACGTTCGCTTATGAAGTGTTGGCGAAGCTGCGCTGCCCGGCGGAGGCGAAGGTCCGCATCATCGAAGAGATCGCGCACGCCACCGGAACCGTGGAAGGCATGATCGGCGGCCAGGTGATGGACCTGGAGGCGGAGCATAAGCGGCCGGATGGGAAGACGCTGGAGTTTATCCATCGGTATAAGACGGGCGCTTTGATTACTGCCAGCCTGGTCACAGGGGGTCTGTTTGCCGGCGGCGGACATGCGGAGATCCAGCGGCTGCGCGACTTCGGGCGCTCGGTCGGACTGGCGTTCCAGATCATTGACGACGTGCTCGATGTTACGCAATCTTCCGCGCAGTTGGGCAAGACCGCGGGCAAAGACGAGGCGACAGAGAAAGCAACGTATCCGGCGTTGTTCGGCGTTGAAGCTTCCATCAAGCAGGCTGACATGCTGATAGCTTCGGGATGCTCGGCGCTGGATTCGTTTGGCAACCGCGCCGATATGTTGAAATCTCTGGCCCACTTCCTGGTGGAAAGAAAAAAATGATTCCAGCGCTCGACGTTCTGGCCATTGCCGCGCATCGCGACGACGTAGAGCAAACCTGCGGCGGAACGCTGCTGAAAATGGCTGAAGCCGGACATCGAACCGGTATCCTCGATCTGACACAGGGCGAGATGGGGACGCGCGGCACCGCCGAAGAGCGCGCCAGCGAAGCCGCCGCCGCAGCGAAAATTCTGAAAGCGAGCTGGCGGGCGGCACTGGATATTCCCGATGCGCGCGTGGAGAACACGTGGGAGAACCGGCTGAAGGTGGCGCGGGTCATCCGTGAACAAAGGCCGAGAGTCGTAATTCTTCCCTACTGGCAGGGGCGGCATCCCGATCACTACACGGCTTCAATTCTTGGCTACGAGGCCTGCTTCCTGGCAGGGTTGAGCAAATTGGATTTGCCGGACAAGGCGCATCGTCCTTTTAAAATTATTTACGCCACGCTTTACTACGATGTGAGGCCCACGTTCGTCGTAGACATCAGTGAGCAGTTCGAGCGGCGACTGGATTCGCTTTACGCTTACGAATCGCAATTCACCGATCAGGAGGCGGGCAGCAAAGACTTCCCTGCCCGCGCGGAGATCCGGGGACGCGTGGAAGCCATGGCGCGGTTCTACGGAATGCTTGCCGGCGTGAAATATGGCGAGCCCTTTCTGCAGAAAGAAGTTGGGCTGGTGGAGGATGTTACGTTGATTCCGGTAAAGTCGATATAGCAGTTGCCAGTTGCCCGTTTTCACCACGGCGCGCGCCACAAGCGTGCCTGGAGCTGGCCATCCTGGCGAGTGTGGGGTAGACGCCTCTACGTCCTGGAGATTTTGCGTGGGCTGGAAGAAAAGTTCATGGTTACTTCAGAACTATGCTGTCAACAATCGCCTCGAACTTTGGCACCAAATCATCGAAGCTGAGTGGGTCGGCATCAGCGAACATGTATATTTCGGAACTGCTGGTTCTTACCCACGCGTCATAGGTCAGGAGGGAGGGAGGGTTCGACTCCGCCCACGCGACAATTCCACAGCCGTTGATCTGGCGCATGTGCCAGCTTTGAGGCCGGATAACATTGTACTTGCCAGCTGGAATTCGCTTCTCTATTTTGGACCGCATCTGCTGCGGCGTAAGATATCCTCCCTGACCAGCAGCGAGGTGTAGTGTAACGAATGCAGACGAATGCAGATCTAGTAAATGCAAGCTGACCCACTGGTCACGTTGCGGCGCTTTTTCTACCACCCAGCCTGCCGGTAGCTGGAATGAAACCCTGGCCTGCTCCTCTTGATAAACGCTCGGTTCAGGGTTGCTTGCCGGGAGAGCCGCGAGTTCATCGCTCCAGTCTCCATGATCGTTTCGGACAAGGAGGTGGGCGGGATCGGTGGAAATCCAGAACGTTTCTAACGCGAATCTGCGGTTAGTCAAATCATTTTCTTCAACGCTATAACAGTGGAACTCGCCGGCAGGAACCTTGATATTCTCCTCACCGGTGACGGCAAACTCATAATCAACCACGCGGCCTGAGTCGCTCCAAAACACCGGCATCCTGACCTTGTAATCCTTAGCCCACGGCAGCCGTGGCAGAATTGCCGGAATTTCTTTCGCGTCGAATGCCGGGCCCTTCAAAGCGATGGGCGCCGAGTTCTTGCCATCGCTGTCAATGATGTCGACCTCTTCTGGCTGATAATTGGCCCGAAAGGCATGGGTGTTCACAGCCTCGAATAGATTCGCCGGGGCCATGCTTTCCGGGGCGAACTCGAGCCGGTCGAAGAGACCTTCATCGTGCTCCTCAAACAACCAGCGGTCCGGGCCGGATGTTTGGAACGACCGCCATATCTTGTAGACCGTGGAATCGGTTTTTCGCCTTTTGGTGTATTCCTGAATCTCTCCGTCCTTCCAGGGCACCGGCAGCAGCTTCAACTCTCCTGGCCGGGAAACCGGGAGATTCAAATCCAGCGCTGTGCCTTGCGGCTCGGCATCTCGTGGTTGTAAAGATACAAGCCTTTTTTTCAGGTAGCCGAATTTCGCGAACTGCCTGCCAACTATGCAGCTCTGGTTGAACCCATAATTCTTGATCACCTGAAGGGCCTGGTTGGCTAATTCGCTGGACTCGAAAAAGAACGGAGTACTACGACCATCCACTATTGCGGTGCTTAGAACCTTGAGGTTTGACGGATTAAAGTCTCTGCAATCCTCTCCCGGTATTGAGCCCACAGGTGGCCTGCCCCCTACTAAAAGGTATTGCAGGCCACGGTTGTCGCCGATAGAACACCACTGATCGGCGTTGTAACGCGTCATCACCTCGAGAGCGCGCCGGGCATCGATTTCCTGCGCGCCAAAATCAATCAGGAAGCGATCACCCTCCAGGATTGCCCAATGACCGCCGATCTGAGCAACACGGAGCTTGTCGAGATCAAAGGACATGCAATTTTGGCGGGGAAGAAACTGTTGTGTCCTGGCGATCAACTCGGTCTGTTCCGGGTATTCCTTCATCAGTTTCTGAAATGTGCGGACCGCTTCGCCTTGCTGGCCTTTCTTCTGCAGGCAGAGGCCAAGCCGGTACTCGGCTTGGGCGGCGTTCGATCGCGACTCCCTGGCCATTTGCGTAATTTGCCGGTAGACCTTGATGGCGCCATCGAGGTCGCCGACGGTCTCCTGCAGGTAGATTCCTTTTTGCAACAGCTCGGAACTGGTGGGGGTTTGTGCAAAAAGGCGGCCGCCGAAAAGGAACAACAACAACGTTACCCGTATCATCATGTTGATCTTCATAAATCTCACTTCATTCGTGTTTGAACAAAGCTTGCTCAACCAAACCCGGGTGGGGAGGACTGTCTCCTGTGGAAAGAGACCGGGGGCGTTTGCTCTTCAATGACCGGCACAGTCCGCACTTTTAATGGCGACCAGAGATCACATTGCTCTCCTCCTCATGGCTTCGCGGATGAAGCCCCTCGCTCCTGGTTCTTTCACACTACTCCTCAATTGTTACCGGAGTGTTACCTCATGTGTTCCGAAAGATGGGGTCCATGTATCGCTCACAAAAATAGTACAGATGCCTGGCTTACTTGCGCCGGGCTATGGCTATGCCGTCGCGCATGGGGATTATCGTTGTGAAGAAGTCAGGCGAGTCGTAGAGAAGGCGGTTGAATTTCAGAATTGCTTTTGTGGTGTCGTCATGGTGGTCTGAATTGGCGACTTTGCCGCTCCAAAGAACGTTGTCGGAAATCAGCAATCCGCCTTTGCGCACGCGGTCGGCGGCGAGAGCGAATACGCGCGGGTAATCTTCTTTATCCACGTCGTTGAAGATGATGTCGAAAGACGCGGGCTTTTCTTCGGAAAGAATTTCCAGGGCGTCGCCAATGCGTATATCAATGCGAGCGGCCACGCCGGCTCGCTCGAAATAGCGGCGGGCTTCTTCGGCGTTTTTCCTGCTGCTATCGGTATAAATCACCTTGCCGGCCGGGCCGACGGCGCGGGCCCACCAGAGGGTGGAGTATCCGATGGCCGACCCTAGTTCGAAGACGGTCTGGGCTCTGGCGATCTGCGCCAGCTGATACAAGACGCTGGCTACAGCCGGACCGATGATCGGGATATCGCGCTGTTTGGCTTGAAGCTCCATTTCGCGCAGGACTTCGTCGCGCGCAGGCAAAAGCGAATCCATATAGTTTTCGACGGCTTCGCCGGTGATGGGGTTCATAGAGCAGTTGCCAGTGGCCAGTTGCCGGTTGCCAGTTTCTTACCCATAGTTCATCTGCACGTTCGTGGTTGAGTGATTCCCTGCTAAAAATACATTCAGATTTTTAGCCGATGGTTTGGCCGGGTTGGAGTTCGATGATTTCTATGCCCAGGTCGCCCGCCAGGTGTTTAAATTCTGCGGGAGTTCCGGTCAACACCGGGAAAGTCCCGTAATGAATGGGAATGACGGCTTTGGGGCGCAGCAGGCGGCAGGCGTAGGTGGCTTCGCGCGGCCCCATGGTGAAGTGATCTCCAATGGGCAACAATGCGAGGTCTGGCTTGTAGAGATCGTGAATTAGCTGCATGTCACCGAAGATAGCCGTATCGCCGGAGTGGTAGACCTTCAACCCATTTTCGAATTCGAGAATGTAGCCGCAGGGCTCGCCGGCATAGATGATCTGGCCTTCGTCCTCAATGCCGCTGGAGTGCAGGGCGTGTGTCATGGTCACGCGGATATCTGCTACCACCTGCGATCCACCTTTGTTCATGGGCTTGAGATTCTCAATTCTCTTCTTCCCCAGCCAGGAGCAGAGCTCGAAAATCCCCACGACCGAAGGCTTGTGCTTGCGGGCAATTTCCACCACGTCGCCGGAGTGGTCAAAGTGGCCGTGGGTGACCAGGATTACATCAACGGTCTTAACTTCTTTTTCATTCTCCGGACAGGAAGGGTTTTGCTTGAGAAATGGATCAATGAGGATGATCTTGCCGCTGGTAGTTTCAAAGCGAACACAGGAGTGGCCCAGCCAGGTAATCTTGAGACCTTGAAGATCCATGAATGTCCCTCTAGAATGCTTCTCTCAGATTCATGATTGTAAGCGCGGGATTTGCCCTGGCGCAAACTGTTTGGAAGAAGCTCTTAAGCTCTTAGCTATGCCACACGAGCAGCGGCCCTTCCGGCGTTTATACTTAAGTCATGAGTTCTGGAATGATGCCCCTAACGGGCCGCTTACCGGTTTGGCCATAGCGCGTCCAATATAGAAACGACCCTCGTATTTTTGAACCTAAGGAAAATATCACCCATGAAATATTTCACACATGCTCTGTTGCAGTGCTGCTTGTGGATTTCGTCCATTGCCATTGCCCAGGAATTGCCCAACACGCCGGTACGGAATGTTACCGATGATTACTTCGGCACCAAAGTTGTCGATCCGTACCGATGGCTGGAGAAAACGTCAGATCCGGAAGTTGTGGCATGGATGAAGGGTCAGAATGACCACACACGAACCATGCTGGCTGCGATCCCAGGGCGAGACAAGTTGCTGGACCGCATCAAGTCGCTGGACAACGCCGGCACAGTCGTCTCAGGCGTACAGGTGTGGGGTGGACGCTACTTCTACTACAAAGTAGAACCGGGTTGGGACAACCGCAAGCTTTACGTGCGCGACAACGTGAGTGCGCCGGAGCGGCTGCTGGTTGATCCGGAAAAGCTGACGACGCCCGAGGGGAAGCATTATTCCATCGACTACTTTCAGCCGTCCCCCGACGGGAAGTACGTGGCCTACGGCATTTCACCGGGAGGATCGGAAGAAAGCGTTTTGCATGTGGTCGAGAGCGAAACAGCGCGGGTGCTGCCGGATACGATTGATCGGGCGCAATTCGGATCTCCAACCTGGTTGCCTGATGGCAAGTCATTCTTTTACACCCGCACCCAAAAACTGGCGGCAGATGCGCCGCCGACCGCGAAATACCAGAAGCTGCGCGCCTACCGCCATACGCTGGGAGGCGACCCAGAAAGCGAACCACTGGTCTTTGGGTATGACGTAAGCCCGAATGTGAAGGTAATGGAAGACGATTTTCCCATTTTGGTGTATTCGCCGGGAGCGCCGAAATATCTGGTGGCGCTGGTGATCCATGGGGTAAAGCGCGAGCTGGATGTATACGCTACCCGCTTCGATGGCAGCATGGATGCAAAGACCGCGTGGAAGAAAGTTGCGGATGAAAATGACGATGTGACCGGATTCGACGTTCATGGCGACCAGATTTACCTTTTGTCCCACAAAGATGCATCGCGATTCAAAGTACTGCAGACAAGCCTGGAGAATCCCGATCTGGCGCACGCAACGCTGGTTGTGCCGCCGAGTGAAGTCGTGGTCATAGGCGTCGCCGCCGCAGCGGACGGGCTTTACCTGCAAGACCTGGATGGAGGCATTGGACGGCTGCGAAAGCTTGCCTATGACAAAGGTGGAGTGAAGCCGGTGAAGCTGCCCTTTGAGGGCGCGATCCAGTCGCTGTATACGAACCCGGTGGAAACAGGGGCGTGGCTTGAGTTGGTGTCGTGGACCAAATCGCCGGTGTGGTACGCCCTGGATGCAAAGTCGGGAAAGCTTACCGATACCGGACTTGTACCGCCCTCTCCTGTGGACTTCTCGCAAGTTGTGTCGGAAGAGGTGAAGGCGAAGAGCGCGGACGGGACTATGGTGCCGCTGTCGATTATCCACAAGAAGGACTTGGCACTCGATGGATCGCATCCGACCTGGCTGCAGGCATACGGCGCCTATGGCATTACCATCGATCCGGCCTTCAGGCCTACACTGCTGGCCTTCTTTGAAAAGGGCGGGGTGTTCGCCGTGGCACACTCGCGTGGAGGCGGCGAATACGGAGAGGACTGGCATCGTGCGGGCCAGAAGCTGACCAAACAACACACCATTGATGACATGCTGGCCGGAGCGCAATACCTGATTGAGCACAAATACACTTCGCCGGCTCACCTGGCAGGCGAGGGCACGAGCGCAGGCGGCATCACAATTGGCGGAGCCATCACGCAGAGACCTGACTTGTTTGGAGCAGCACTGATTCGTGTAGGTGATTCGGATTCCCTGCGATCTGAGCTGATGGCAAGCGGCCCGGCGAACATTCCGGAATTTGGCACGACGAAAGATCCGGATGGCTTTAAGGCACTTTATGCAATGGATGCATATGTGCATGTGAAGCCAGAGACGAAATATCCGGCGGTGTTGTTGACCACTGGGGCAAATGACCCGCGAGTGGCGCCGTGGCAGGCAGCCAAAATGGCGGCGCGGCTGCAAGCAGACACAAATAGCGGCAAACCTGTGCTGCTGCGCGTGGATTATGACGCAGGCCACGGAATGGGATCAACCAAATCGCAGCGGGATATAGAACTCGCCGATGAAATGGCATTCCTGTTTTGGCAATTGGGCGTGCCTGATTATCAGCCGCAACAAGGGAGTGCGGGAGGCGCGAAGAAATAGTTCAACACAGAGGCACAGAGAAAAACCGGAAAGGTTCTTCTCAGCACATGATTGGCAGAGGTAACCAGCAGAGACGTAGCGAGCTACGTCTCTGCTGATCATTTTGGTGTTTCAATGCGTGACCGCTACGACCGAGGGGCTGCCGCCGCCGATGGGTTTAGCGGCAACCTGGAATGGCGAACCACTCACATTCGTCAGAGCGCCGGTGGTGGCGTCCATTGTGAATACTGTAATCGCTGAATTCTCGCAATCGGCGAGCAGCAGGAATTTTCCCGAAGGATCGGTCGTTGCATCGCACACCGGCGCGCCCCCATTGCGGAACGGTCCATTATCAAACGGCGAGCCGGGAACATTCGTCAGCGCACCGGTGCTCTGATTCACCGACATGGCCGCGACCGTGGCCTCAGGCACGAATACAAATTTGCCCGTCGGATCCACAGCCGGAGCCGTGCCTGCGGTGGCAATCGGGAAGGGCGATCCCATGACCGGAGTGAGTGCGCCACTGGCCGCTACCGTATAAACGAACATTACGGGATTGGTGCTATCAGCGACGAAAAGAAAGCGCGCCAGCGGATCGAGGACAGCACTAACGCCGGTTGGTCCTTTGCCGGGGCTTATGAACACTGGGCGTACAACCACCGGCGATTCGGGGGTGGGCGTAAGCGCACCATTGGCGGCGACCTTGAAGCCGAATAACTGATTATCGGCGCTGACAAAAAGGAATTTGCCGGCAGCGTCCATCGTGAGCCGGTTGGGCGGGTTGGTAATTTTGAATGGCGATCCCGGCACCCGCACCAGATCGCCCGACGACTGGATACTGAAGGCGATGATCTGAAAGCCGTTTGGGTCTGCCACGTAGAGAAACTTGCCGCTCGGGTCTGTGATCAAGGCCGGCGGCGATTGTAACTCTGGGACCGAGACGACCTGTGACTGCACAAGAGTGCCGGAGTTGGCGTCTGCGCGCAGCACCACGATAGTCTTGGTAAGCCACTGCGCTACGTAGACGAAGCCGGTTTGCGGTGTTGCAGCCATGCCGCCTTCGTCGGTATTCATGACGGGAACCGAAGCGGTTCCAAACATTGAGAGCACTCCGCTGGCGGGATCTATGCGGAACTCGGCTACGCCAGAATTTGCACCTGCTGAGCCATTAAGCGCGTAGACAAACTTAGGTGCAGTGCTGGCGCCTCCGCCCCCACCAGTGCCACCCCCACCTCCCCCAGTGCCGCCTCCGCCGCTGCCACCACCACCACTGCCACCTCCACCACTGCCACTACCGCCCCCACCTGCCGGTGGATTGGGGGTTCCGCTCGTAGTTTTGCCTCCCATCGAGGAGCCGGAAGTTGAGCAGCCGGCAAGCATGAGCATCACCGTGATCATTAACACTACGATCAAAGCAAAGGGCCGAGATGGTGAAGCCGCGCATAAAGGAAATCTGGATGTCATAACCGTTACCTAAAAGGGGGTCTCGTAATTAAGGATGAGCAGGCATTTCGGCGTGCTGCCCTGCTGGAAGGAAAATCGAGAGTAGCCTGGCGAAAAAGAATTTAACCGCAGAGGACGCTGAGGAACGCAAAGGCTTTAAAAATGCAATTGTTGGATTGTTGCGCGATGGATTGGCTGATAATGTATTTCCATGAACGCGACGCCAGCTACTGGACTACAACTTCTTTTTTCCCGCGAGCAAATCGCAAATCGCGTAGCAGCAATGGGCGCGGAAATCAACCGCGACTTCGGCGATGAGACTGTGCTTTTGCTGGGAGTGCTCAAGGGAGCGACCATCTTCCTGAGCGATCTGGCCCGCACCCTGACGCTGGACGCCAGCTTCGATTTTCTTGGCGTCTCCAGCTACGGCAAAGGAGCCAAGAGCAGCGGCGCGGTGCGGCTGACTAAAGATCTGGATGAATCTGTGCAAGGCAAAAATGTAATCCTGGTAGAAGACATCCTTGATACCGGCCTGACACTGAACTATCTAAAAAAAGTTATCTCCGCCCATCAGCCGAAGTGCCTGAAAATCGCTGCCCTGTTGGATAAACCTTCACGGCGGGTGCAGCCGGTACAGGCCGACTACGTGGGATTTACCATTGAAGATGTTTTTGTGATCGGTTATGGCATGGATTACGCCGAACGCTACCGTAATCTGCCGGACATCTGCATCTTGTCGCAGATTTGAGAAAATCAGTTTAACGCGGAGAGGCAGAAACCTATAAAATTGCCGGGTTTGCGTGGACCCAAAGAAGCTGGTCACAATAGGGATTCCACGCCTGCGGCCCGGAATGACAATTCGATGAGCCCGCAATTCACCGCTTTGTCAGCGTCATCGACCACCCCGGCGGATTCAGCGGAATGGTGAGGGCCGATCCCTTGGGCAAGTCGGAATATTGTTGGGCATAGACGCCAAAGTGCATATCCGTGAAACGAGGATGTTTCCAATCACGTACGATGCCCACACTCATGAATACCAGTGCCGCAACCGCTGCCAGCCTGATGCCCTTTGGATGTCCCTCGCCGGCAATCCATAGCAAGCCCGCGACGAAAGCGAGCATGGGCAGTAACCAGTAGCGGGTGCACCAGGGGTTCAACAATGCAGGCCACTTCGGCGGCGGAGCCATGGGATTCAACAGCGCTGCCGCTAACGCTAAACTGGCGAACGCGGTAAACAGCTTCAGCTCCCATGGAGCCTTTAACAGGGAGTAGAGCAGAACCAAAATCCCGGCAACTGTGATAAGCACAACTTCAAATGTGTGCGAATGCCCATCGGAAAGGTTATTCCGGCCAACCAGCGCCGCCAGAAATACCCGCGAGGCCAGTAACCTCGCGAACAAAAGCGGGTTGGCGCCCAGGGATCCATGCACACGGGCTGCATTCCCCGTCCGAAGCAGGGTGCCCAGCTGTATCAGGACGCAAGCGGTAAGCGTGAACAGTAAAGTAAGTGTCCACCGGTTGCGGCGCTTCCATCCCCACACCAGCACTGCAAGCGGCCATAGAAGGATGGCAAACGGTCCGGTGAGTGATGCCAGCACTATGACTGCGATGTCAAAACAGCGCCACCATGCTGAAGTGGCGGGCTCAGCGATTGCCACCAGGCAAAGCAAAATCGCCAGATGCCACTGCGTGTTGGTGATGTTGGCAGTCACCTCAAAGCTGTTGGGCAGGGCCAGGTACAGAAACCCAAACAGCAGCCGGGTAGGCAGCCTCCCCAGCGAATGAAAACGAGAGCTTAGAAAAAAACTGACTGTAAGGACCTGAACGAAAATTGCCACTGCATTGAATAGCAGCGGACCGGCGGCGAGTGGAAGCAGTTGCGCCAGAGCGGCCGTGAGCCTGGGCAGTGTGCACAAATAACCGGCCACCGGCTGGAACAATACCTCCCGCCAGCCCAGGTTGTGCGCCTGTGCGTACCACAGCACGCCATCCTCGGCCCAGAACTGCGGATTGGTGATCGCCTCAGGCCGGTGCGAGACGATCAGCAGCGCTGAAGCGAGAAAAACCGTTACATGAAGCCATGGGCCCATAGCACTCGATCCAGAACCGTTTGTGGCCGACACTTCCCGTTTCAGGATTGAATCCGCAACTTCAGGCATGTTCCCCATTTCTCTTCTATAAAGTGACATGTCTACTATACCGTTTTCAGAATCAGCACACTTACCTTGCCGCCTCCGCGGATGCTCTTGCCTGAAAAGCGGCTGCACAAAAGCAGCAATTCGATGTAACCTCGTTGCGTGTTCCCTGCCAGACTGGCGCTGCGTCATAAAACCATTGTCTTGTGCTGCGTGCTGCTCTGTGTGCTTGCGGCGCAAGCGCAGCAAGCAGGCGGTCAGCGGAAGGATTCTACTGCCCGCATGGTGCGGCAGGCGCTACGCACCGCCATGGCTGGCAAACCAGGCGCTGCGGTGGTGGTCGATGTTCAATCGGGAAAAATTATTGCCCAGCATGGCATGGAAACTGCCGCACGACGGCTGGCCACCCCGGGTTCGACGATCAAGCCCTTTGTCCTGATGGCCCTGCTTAAATCGCAGAAGTTCAGCAGCGATGAAGCCTTCTTTTGCCGGCGCACGCTGCGCATCGCCGGCAAGCGCATGGATTGCACCCATCCCGAACTGGCTGCGCCTCTTCACGCAGAAGAAGCCCTGGCCTACTCATGCAACTCATATTTTGCCGCGATGGCCGAGCGCATCAGCTCCGCCGACTTGGTCTCGGCATTGCAGCAGGCGGGATTTACCTCGCCCACAGGCTGGTCGAAGGATGAAGTTACCGGAGCAGTACGACAAACTGAAACCTTAGAGCAGCGCCGGCTCCAGGCATTAGGAGAGGAAGACGTAACGATCACCCCGCTGGAGTTGCTGGCCGCTTACCGCACCATTGCCCTGCAAGACCTGCGGCAAGACAAAACCTGGGAGGTGATCTACCGTGGACTACAAGACTCCACTACGTACGGCATGGCGCACAGCGCCGCGCCCGACGGATACAACGTTGCGGGCAAAACCGGCACGGCAAATTCTGCGTCCTCGGCATTAACCCATGGATGGTTTGCCGGCTACGCGCCCGCAGAAAAACCTGAAATCGCCCTGGTGGTTTATCTGGAACACGGCCGGGGATCGGAGGCCGCCGCGGTGGCGCACACAGTTTTTACCGCATACGGCAACGCAAAGGGCGGACATTGATCGATGTCAAGTAGGATTCCGATATCTCGCGTTGTGCTTCCCATCGTTCTTACGTTGCTTGCTTTTTGTGTAAGCGCTCGCGGACAAGCTCCTGATGCGCAGGCCGCGAGTATACGAGTTCGCATTTATTCACTCCGATCTCTCAAGCAGCTTACAGTTGCACCGTTGGAAAATGCCTCATGGAAAGCCTGCGCAAGCTGCCGCCTGCATCCATTGAGTACGCAGATCACAGTGCAAGCGGCAGGAAGCGAGTTGCGATACGGGAATTCAAAATCGAACAAATTCTATCTGGCTGGAAAATACCATCTGCAAGTCGCTGGAGAACATGCCATCGAGAGCCGTTATCCCCTTGAGGTTCGAGGGCAGAGCGATAGCTTGATTCTTGTCTTGAGCATGCCAATGGAAGATTACGTTGCCGCAGTCCTTGCCGGCGAAAGCGGCAATTTTCAATCGGATGAAGCGCTCAAGGCCATGGCCGTCGCCGTGCGCACCTATGCAGTTCACTTCCGTGGACGCCACCAGTCTGAACACTTTGATTTTTGCGATACGACCCACTGCCAGGACCTGCACTTCAGCGCCGTGACAGACCGGCAGCGCTCGGCCGTGGAAGCAACGGAAGGCGAGCTGCTGTGGTTTCAGGGATCGCCGGCGGCAACGTATTACCATCAGAATTGCGGTGGAACCACGGCAGCCGTCAACGAAGTCTGGCCGCAAACGAATGCGAACTATTTGGCGGCCCATCCCGACCCTTATTGCCAACGCAGCGAGCACGCGCGCTGGGAGTCACGCATCAGCAAAAGCGATCTGCGCTCGGCCTTGTTGAAGTCCGGCGTGCAAATCCCTGCCGATTGGAAGTCGTTACAGGTGGAATCGCACAGCCAGAGCGGACGCGTGCAGCTTATCGAGGTTACCGGGAAAGATGACAAACCGGAGATGAAGCTTTCTGCTTCTACTCTACGTTTTGCGGTTGACCGTGCTCTCGGATGGAACCAGATCAAGAGTGATTTCTACCAATTAAAAGATAGCGGCAATGAAATTCTCTTTTCCGGCCGTGGTTCGGGTCATGGTGTAGGACTCTGCCAGGAAGGGGCTGACGCTATGGGAATGCAGGGCAAGAGCTATCGCGAAATCCTTGCCTTCTATTTCCCCGGCACCAGGTTGGGAGTCTCAGCGCAGGGGCTTGCATGGCATCTGCTGCATAGCGAGCAACTGGATGTGCTCTCAACTGAGGAAAATATCAATGCCGGCGTTCTGGCTGCGATACAGAAGGCGTTTCGTACAGCTCTAATGAACAGCGGATTGCAGCCAATATCTCATCCATTACTTAAGATTTATCCCACGCTGAATATTTACCGCGATTCCACCGGGGAACCCGGCTGGGTAGCAGCCAGCACTCGCGGAAACACCATCCGTTTGCAGCCTGCGGAATTGCTGCAACAAAAAGGGCTGCTGGAATCCACACTGCGGCATGAATTTCTTCACATCCTGGTGGAAAGCAATACGCACGCTTCCCTGCCACTATGGTTCCGGGAAGGTTTAGTACTGTATCTTGCCGAAGGAAATACACGCGTCCTGAATTCTGCGACGCTCTCGGCCGGGCAGATAGAAGCTGCCCTGCAAAACCCGCAAAGTCGCGAGCTAACGCAGCAAGCGTATGCTTCGGCAAGAACCGCGGTGGCGCGACTGGTTGCCCAGCGGGGCAAGGCTGAAGTCATGCAGTGGCTAAATCGCGGCATCCCCGCCGGTGCTCTCGCTTTTCTTTCTACAGCCCAGACTACCCAGCATTGAAGCGAGCACCAGCCATGCAGTGACGGTCAATCCAAAGGCAAGGGCAAAACGCACGACAATGCTCAGATTCTCAAGCGCAAGCGACGAGAGGTTCGGCGCCCAGTTTGCGATCAAGTTGGGAAAGTAGATTCCCAGCAGAGCAAGAATGCAGAACCATATCCAGTAAGAGATTTTCCCCACGGTTTGCCTCCATGCTTTGAAAGTTGACCCGAGGGCAGAAAAACCGTGGCTGGCAAATTGGACGGCGAAAGGCAGGAGCAGCCCAGGAATCAAAACGTATTGCAAGAAATTCATCGCCCAGTTAACGGTCAAATCGATTGCATGCAGGCTGATGCTGCGACGCAGAAATGCCGGCATCATGCTGCGCAGCCAGGAATTAAAAGCTTCCGGATCCGGTATTTGTAATACGGCATAGATCAAGCACGCGAAGATCACAGCCCATGCGGCGAAGGCCAGCAGATGCCGCCGGCCGGTCTGGAATCCGGCAGAGAGCGAAGCTTCGCCGGCGCCCTGCACGTCCGCAAAGTATGCCAGCGTGCCGGCATGCAGCCACAAAGCGGCGATCACAAGCAGTAAAGCAGCCAGAGCGGCAGCGATGAGCTGCCACGCACTGGCATCCGGAATTTTCAACCAGAGAATGGCTCCTACGATGATGGCTGCATTGATGAAGAAGTGCAGCAGCCAGAGCCGCTTGTTCCTCCACACCGCTTTGAACGCATTGCTGAAGAGCCCGATCAACTGGAATGCCATTACTTCACCTCCACTTGGGTGGTGTCTGTGGTTGAAATGATGGAAGGCTGATACATGGGCTGCACCAGCGCCGGGCTGACGCGGAACTTGCCGGGCTCAACCACCTTCAGCAGATAGAAATAATCGTGCCGGCCACTGAAGTATGTCTGGAAGAAGGCGGCACGGTCATCGTGGAACTCACGGCGAGAAAACCAATACTCCCACCAGCCGGGGCGATCTTTGATTTCATATAAATCGTCGCGCTCGATGAATTCCATTCCCGCCGGTATGGGATCTTCGATCAGCAGGTAACGCCAGTCGCTGCCGCCGATATTGAGCTTGACCGCGATCACGTCGCCCGGCTGCACCGTGCCAGTCAATGGATCGAGCTTATACACAATGCGGTCGTTCTCGGTTTGCGGAGTCAGTCGGAAGTAATCGCGGGTAATGCTGAGCGCAATGCGATTGCTCTGGATATCCTTCTTCTCGGTCGAATAGTACTCGCCGCGCGCCGACCAGTAGAGTCTTCCCTGCCCGGTTTTGCGGACGTGAATTTTGTTTTCGCCCGGCGCGAGCTGGTCGAAGGTAAGATGAATCGCCGGCGCCGCTGCCGAAGTAGTATCGGCCGCGGTGAACTTGCGGGTCAGGACTGTTTTGTCATTAAGAGAAACTTCAACCGTGAAGTCGGCGTTCAGCTCGTGGCTGGCCTTCAGGTAATCGGTGAGGCCAAAGATCACCATGGCGGTCTGCTTGGTGCTGTACCAGAAGTATCCGTCATCGCGGTGTGTGGCCAACCAGAATGCGGCTTTGGGAAGCAGCGGGCTTTGCGGCTTCACCTGGCTCAGCAGCTTGATAGCGTAGGCTGTGGTCTCAGGCGAATCGTCAATTTCAAATTCCATCAGGTAGTCGTAGGCGCCCTCCCACCAGGCTTCCACATCGCTGCTCTTGGCTTGGTTCTCCAATTCGTCGGCAACGGCTTTGGCGCGGGAGTCGCCGGCCATTTGCAGGGTCAAGCCCGTAAGCGCTAACGCTTGCGCTGAACCTTTGGCTCGATGGTCCCAGATGGTATTCAACAACTCTGGGTCTTTGCTGCCGCTTTGCGCCAAGGCATAGGCAACGTAAGCGCGCAGCTCGACTCGCATGTTGGGGTATTTCTTCAGCGAACCTTTCAACCACTCCTGCCCACGAGAGATGACGCCGTCTTTGACGTTATATCCAGCGGCTTGCGCCTGGCTCAATCCGGAGACCACGTAGGCCGTCATGAACACGGCACTTTCGTCGTCTTTCCACCAACCCCAACCGCCGTCATCGTGCTGGAAGTCATAGAGGCGATCCATGCCGGCGCGAATCTTTTGCTGCAAATCCGCCTGGTTGATGGTGGCTTTCAGGCCGAGGTCTTGCGCGGCCTTAGCCACAACAATGTTCGGCAGGAAGCTGGACATGGTTTGCTCGGTGCAGCCATATGGATAGCTGGTCAGATAATCGAGCGCGCCAAAGATCGTACCTGCTACCGACGGTGTCACGCTGAGATCGAGTGAATGCGAGGAAAGTTCCGTTCCAGCCGGGAAGGTGATGGTGGCATCCTGCTGGCCGGAGGCGCTGGCTACCGATCCCGATTTGGAATCGGCCATCTTCACGCCGAAGGGCACTACCGGCAGATCAAGTTCCATGGCATCAGATTCTTCGTTGGTCAGGGCCTTGGTAGTAAGCGAGGCTCCGCGAACATTCTGTGCTTTGACGCGCCAATCAACTTTGGCCTCGCCTTTGCTTGGAACTGTGATGTCGGTGGTCGCGCCCTGTAGAACATCGAGTCCCGTCACATCGAGGGAAACTTTAACTGTCTTGGTGTCTTCCAAATAATTGTGGACGATGGCCGACACGGTGACTTCGTCTCCCTGGCGGAAGAAGCGTGGCACGGCCAGGCGCACCATCAGGTTCTTGCGCACGATGACGCGTTGCACTGCGCTTCCCACTTTGGTATCGCTGGTGACACCGCGCACGGTGGCGCGCCAGGTGGTGAGCGAATCAGGGAATGTGACGTTGGTCTGCGCGTGGCCGCTGGCGTCAGTCTTTACGTCAGAAATCCAGAGCGCGGTATCGGGAAATGCTTTGCGAATCTTGGGTTGAACCAAAGTCTCTGCCGGCTTCAACTGCGCCAGAGCGCGGTAGGCGCGCCCGAGGCCGGCAATCGGCATCTGCTTCTTGCCTGCTTCGCCGTGGAAGTAGAAGCCTAACGAGGATTCGGTTTGCACCTCGGTCCAGCGGCTGCCGTAAAAGGCTGACATGATATCTGTAGTATCAGGACGAATGGCATAGATGGCTTCATCCACCACCCCGATGCTGAACTCGCCTGCCACCGGCTTACCCTTGGAATCTTTAACAGTAATAGCGTAGCTGGCGTTTTCACCCGGCTGGAACTGCGGTTTGCTGGGTTGAATCTGGATATCCAGCTTCTGCTCGACCGCGGGCACCTTTAGATTCTTGCTGGCCTGGTAGAGCTGGTCATCGCGCACAAAAACCGCGCCTACATAAATATTGGGCTGGCAGTCGGCGGTGATAGGGATTTCTACATTCACGCTCGGGCCTGTAGCGGCCACAATCTGGTGTGACTGTATGCTGTGGCCCTCTGTGGTGATGAGAATGTGCGCATCTGCAACCCCGGTCATCAGCAGGAGCTTGGCGGTGTCTCCGACGCTGTATGATTTTTTGTCGGGAATGATCTTGATCTCGCGCGATTCACCCCCGAACCAATCACTGCCCCGGCCCTCGACCCACAGCCAGGTCGCACCGCTTACCTGGCGGTTCTCCGGCGTTTTGGCGGTCACGCGAACATTGAAATCGCCGGCAGTGGGGATTTTAAAGCTGACGTTGGCCAGCCCGTTAGAGTCGGTTTGGCTGTCGGTGGACTGGATGGGCCGCTCTTTTTCCCGTGGATTGCGCCAGTCGTATTTGAAGATCTCGACGTGCACCGGTGTCTGCACCGGCTTGCCGTCATAGTCGCGCGCTTCGACATTGAAGCGCGCGGTATCGCCCAGGCGATAAAAATAACTTTGCGCATTGATTCCCACTTTGAAGCTGCCATATGGAACGAGAACGTAATTGAAACCGGAAATTTCGCGGTTGCTGGCATCCATGACGCGGGCCTCAACGCGGTAGCGCACATCAGTTTTCGTCTTCGTAATGCGCGTAGGAATGGTGATCTTTAACTGGCCATTGGCGTCGAGCTTTCCGGTTTGTTCCGAAACCTGCGAGCCGGCGTCGTAGTCCCCTTCTTCTCCTCCACCTTCCCCCATGTCCTGCTGCGGCATGTCTTCCTGGTCCTCATCGAAATAGGGCGACCAGTAATCGGAGACGTGAACTACATAGCTGACCTTGGCGTTAGCGACCGGCTCACCGAAGTAATAGCGGGAATCGATGGTCGCGTTGATAGGATCGCCTTGCAACACCAACGGTTTCTCGGGTGTTACCTTCACCTGGTATTCAGGTTTTTTGTATTCCTCCACATCAAACGAGCCGTTTGCGCCACCGCCATCGCTGGACCGCGTAGAAATAGAAATTGAGTAGTAACCCAATGCAGCCCCGGCCGGGACATCGAAATCCGCGTGCACTGTACCCATAGCCGATAGCGTCAGATTTTTCTGGAAGACGGTCTTGCTGGTGGGATCGTTTATGACAACCTGGACCTGCGTACCGGCAGGCGTTTTGTATCTGTCGCCGCTGCGGTTGCGCAGAATTCCTTTGAGATGAACTGTGTGCCCAGGACGATACACCGGGCGATCGGTGTAAACGAATCCTGTCCAGTCGCGGCCGGTGTCGCTGCTCAAATTAAGCGAATAGGGCGCAACAATGCCGACGTCGTCGCCATGCTGGGCCAGGATCCAGGTATTTTCCAGCTTGTAATCTTGAATCGGACTTTCGGAAAGACCGCTGGCATCGCTGGTGAGATGCACAACTTCCTTCTTGCTTCCCCACAGCAGAACTGAAGCATTTTGAACGGGCGTGCCAGTGCGGCGGTCGACTGTATAGGCGAGCAATTGACCGGGGGCGGTTTTGGTGACCAAACCAAGTTTGCTGACAATAAGAACCGTATAAGCGCGCAGTGTGCCGTCGGTGGATTCAACGATATAGACGCCGGACTTCAGATCTGCAATCGGAACTTCGCTGTTCTCGGAGATGACGCCGGAGGACGCCTCCTGCCGCCAGCGCGCCACCAGTTGTTTGGAATTGAGCAGCGGCACCATGGCAAACTCGGTCGCGGTGCTGATCTTGCTGCGCTGGGCCTCGGCTTGCGCTTCGCGGATCTTGGCGCGCGATTGCGGCGAATACTGGCTGCGCATGAAATCGCGGACGCGGTACCACAGTGAGCCCTTCCAGTCGTGAAAACGCTCGATCCAGGTCTTCTCTTCAATCGGCCCCTCGGAGGTGACGTGGCCAAAGCTGTGGATGTCATCGAGTTTTTCAAAGAACGCCGCCGGATCGTCGACACGGTACACGCGGAATTCCAGCGCATTCACGCCGTTGGCATAAACACGAATCTTGGCCTTTTCGCCGGGAAGGTATGTCCGGTCGCTGCTGAGCGAAAAATACGCCTCGGGTCCTTTGGCTGACGCGCTTAAAAAAGCAGTCAACAAAAACCAGATGAGAAGCCACGTCGCAAATATTTTTTGCAATCGCACTAGTTTGCCTCTTTCAGGATGTTCCAGCGATAGATGCCCAGAAAATTACTGTTCCCGGCAAGCGGACGCCAGCGCGGTGCGGGAAAATTCGTCAGCTCAGAAATCCGCAGCACGCGGATCTCGCCTTTCGATTTGCCGATGGAGCCGGTGTGATAGATGACAATGGGCTCGTGCAACTCCGGCTGCAGTTGGCTGAGCCCGGCAAAGATCATGGAATGATAGGGAGAGTTTTGCTGGGATTGGCGGTAAAACAAAATGTCTCCCGGCCGCGCCTGGCCCAGATCTTTGCCGATAAAGTGCATATTCAGGTTCATCAGGGTCTTGGCATCGGCGAACTGAGCAAAAGCACCGTCGTTAAGATCGCTGGGGTCAAAGCTCCCCGGCTCAACCCGCCATAACGACGCGCCAAGAGGCGTAGAGGGATATTGGTATTTCTCAATCGAAGCGATTGCCGGCACGGATTGCAAACCTTGTTTTGCCATCCATGTTGGGTCGTGCGCGCGCAAAGCTTCGCGATAAGCGAAGCGGATGAGCCCGGCGCAATCGTTGATCTCCGCCGGCAGCTTCTGGGCGGGCTGGGCGGCTTCAACTTCAGCAAGCAGCGTGAACCAGCGCCGGAAGGCGTCGCGATCGGCCGGATCATCCAAACGCAAAAAGTCCGGAGTGCCATCACCAAAGCGATCGCCATAGTCTGGTTGGGAGGCGTGATGAACGTGCGCAGTTTCAGGCTTCGATATACGCAGCAACTGCGCGGGCTGGGTATGGCTTCGGTTTGGCGCCGCCACCAGGCCCAACACCAACAGCGCCAGCAAGAGGAGTGTAGAAGCAACAACGGCCACGCTGGCACGCACACCGCGCTCGGAAGTTCGCCCCGCTTGTGACATTTGGAGAGTCGCGGAATTATAGCGCACGGGGGAAAATCTTCAAGGACTTCCTGAAAGCCGCATTTTCACTGGCTGCAAAGCTATAATCTAATTCAGATTTGAAGGTCGTCTCCCATTTCGCTGTTCTGGGGCTGGTCCTCATTCTGACTTCGGTTTCTGCCGTGTGCACCACGCCGGAAACACATGTAGCCAGCACCTTGCTTATTCTCCCCTTCGAAAATCAATCGCATGCACCCGGCCTGGAGTGGATCAGCGAGTCATTCCCCGAGGTCCTGGGCCAGCGTATGAGCTCGGGTTCGATATACATCATCGGGCGCGACGACCGGCTCTATGCCTTCGACCGCCTCGGCATTCCTGCCGCGGTCAAACTCTCGCGCGCCACCATCTTTGAAGTCGCGCAGCAAATGGACGTGGACTACGTGGTGCTCGGACACTACAACTACGACGGACAAGCTTTCCAGTCGAGCGCCCAGTTACTCGACATGAAGACATTGCGGCTCTCGCCGGAGGTAAGCGAATCCGGTGCGCTCACAAATCTGATTGATTTGCAATCGGGGCTGGCCTGGGACCTGTTGCGCGTCCTGGAGCCTAATCTGTTGGCTTCGCGCAATCAATTCGTCACCTCTTCGGCGCCCATCCGGCTGGATGCACTGGAGAATTATGTTCGCGGCATCATGGCCACTTCCGATGCGGAAAAGGTCAAGCGTCTGCGCGAAGCGGTGCGGCTCAGCCCGTCTTACAATCTTGCTCTTTTACAACTGGGAAAGACCTATTACGCAGAACACAATTACAAAGAAGCTATTCCTGTCTTCAAGCAGATCGCCAAAGATAGTCCCCAGGCCCTGGAGGCAAATTTCTATGCCGGCTTGAGCTCCTATTACAGTGGAGATTTTTCCATGGCTGAGAACTGTTTTGCATTCGTTGCCTCAGAGATGCCACTGACCGAGGTCTATAACAACCTGGGTGTAATCTTCAGCCGCCGGGGGAAAAGCGCGGTTGAATTCTTTCGCAAGGCTGTGCAGGCTGATCCTAAAGATTCCGATTATCGCTTCAATCTTGGCGTCGCCCTGCTACGCGCGGGCGATAGCAGCGGCGCCAGCGTCCAATTGCACGAAGCTCTGGCATTGCGCTCAGAGGATAAGGAAGCCAAGGGCCTGCTCGATTCTGTCACGCTTTCACACGCCACCCCTGCCAGCCTGCCACTGGAACGCATCAAGAGCAACTATGACGAAGCTTCTTTTCGCGAACTGGCGATGGAAATTGACCGGGTGAATGAGCAACGGCTGGCCAACTCCGATCCGCAGACACATGCTGATTATCATGTGCAACAAGGTCTCAATCTGCTCACACAGGGCTTTGTGACGGAAGCGGAAAAGGAGTTTCAAGAAGCGATCCGCATCAACTCATTCAACGCCGCCGCGCACACCGGATTGGCCCAGGCCCTGGAAAAATTGAATGACGCTGCCGGAGCACGCAATGAAGCCAATGTCGCTCTGAAGCTGCAACCCTCCGCCGAAGCGCATACAATTCTAGGAGAGCTTAGTCTGAAAGAAGGGGACACACAGGCCGCCCAGGTGGAAGCCGATAAAGCGTTAGCGCTCGACCCGGCCTACGCCGCGGCCCAGGCCCTGCATCAGGAGATCGCGTCTCGACTGTCGGAGAAAGCACAGCCGGCGCAAAAACCATGAAGCGATTTATCCAATTCGCGTTTGTCTTGTTGGCGCTTTCTGCCGCGGCGTCAGCCGCGTCTGCTCCAAGGCCGGAAGTGGTGAAAGTTGTGGTAGATGACGTAATTCAACCTATTACCGAGGAATACATCGGCCGCGCCATTGATTCGGCCCAAAGCAACCATGATGAAGCCGTGCTGCTGGAGCTCTACACGCCTGGGGGTCTTGAATCCTCAACACGCGAGATCATCTCGAAAATCCTGGCATCGCCGGTTCCGGTGATCGTTTATGTAACACCAACGGGCAGCCGGGCAGCTTCCGCGGGATTTTACATTTTGGAATCTGCCGACGTGGCTGCCATGGCGCCGGGCACCAATACCGGCGCCGGGCATCCCGTGCTCATGGGTGCAACGATGGATCCGGTCATGAAGGAGAAGCTCGAAAATGATTCCGCAGCCTTCATGCGATCTTTTGTCTCCAAACGCGGCCGCAATGTTGACCTTGCTGAGAGCGGGGTACGTCAGTCGAAGTCTTTTACTGAGCAGGAAGCTCTCGCCCAGCATTTGATTGAGTACATCGCTCCTAACGAGGAAGATTTATTCAAACAGCTCGACGGCAAAACCATCAAACGTTTCGACGGGAGCGAGACCACGCTGCATCTTTCTTCTCCTGTGGTCAGAACTTACGAGATGACGCTGAAGCAGCGCATCATGAACTATTTGCTCAACCCCAACATCGCAGCGATTTTGCTGAGTATAGGTATATTTGCGATCTATCTGGAGTTCAACACCCCGGGCGCCATTGTTCCTGGAGTGGTCGGTTTCATCGCCATATTGCTGGCGGCATTTGCTCTCGACATCCTGCCCACTTCGCTGGCTGCTTTGGGACTGATTCTCGGGTCCTTTGTTCTCTTCATCCTGGAGGCAAAACTCCAGAGTCATGGCGTGCTCACCGCGGGCGGAATCGGGTTGCTGATTCTTGGTTTGTTAATGCTGGTGGATGGTCCCATTCCCGAAATGCGTGTGCGGTTGGCCACGGCCCTGGGAATCAGCATTCCTTTCGGCATTCTTACGGCCTTTTTGTTGACACTCGCGGTTAGAGCGCGGCGTAACAAGGTCGTCACCGGCCAGGAGGCATTGATTGGCGTGGTCCGTGTGCCACTTGCTCCTGAAGGCACGGTATCGGTGATGGGTGAGCTATGGAATGCCGTCAGCCGGGTTCCAGCGGACGTGGGTTCGCGCGTACGCGTCCGGGCCGTGCATGGCTTACAGCTCGAGGTAGAGCCAGAGCCGGCCAGGGACAAAAATCCGTAATAGTCGTAAGCTGCTCGGTGGTATACAATCCGCGAGTCGCTCAAATTATTCAATCAAAGAAATGCAGAGGTGCTGAATGGATACAGGCTTCGGTGGAGTCCTTCTGATCGGTATCATTATTTTTGGCGTGATCTACCTGTTTTCAGTAATCAACATACTGCGCGAGTACGAACGCGCGGTGGTTTTCCGCCTCGGCAAGCTGCTGCCCACGCCCAAAGGTCCGGGGATTATTCTTATCTTCCGGCCCCTGGACAAGATGGTCAGGGTTTCGCTGCGCCAGGAGGCCATGGAAGTTCCTCCGCAGGACATCATCACCCGTGACAACGTAACCTTAAAAGTCAACGCCGTCATTACTCTGCGGGTAATCAATCCCAACGACGCCGTGGTGCAGGTTTCCAACTACATTTATCAGACTTCCCTTTTTGCCCAGACCACGTTGCGCTCGGTGCTGGGCGAGGTAGAACTTGACGAGTTGCTGGCCCACCGCGACAAGCTCAATGCCCGCATTCAAAGCATCCTGGACGGTCATACTGCTCCCTGGGGCGTAAAGGTAACCAACGTTGAAGTTAAGCAGGTCGACCTGCCGGAAAGCATGCTGCGCGCCATGGCCAAACAGGCCGAAGCCGAACGCGAGAAGCGCGCCAAGATCATCCATGCCGAGGGCGAATTTTCTGCCGCACAGCGCCTGACTGACGCTGCCAAAGTTCTGGCCACCGAACCGACCACGATGCAACTGCGTTACCTGCAAACCCTGACTGAGATTGGCGTGGAAAAAAACACCACCATCGTGTTCCCGCTGCCAATTGACCTCATGACGGTGTTTACCAGAGCGTTACAAAACGCGGCTGAGAAAAAGTAATTTGACCTTATAATCAGAGCTGGACGCATCTAATTTATGTATGGAATTTGAACAGCGCGACGACAACGAGCAACCAGCGGAGTTCACGACCGGAGTAAGTCCGTGGCTGAGGATTTTTTTTGGCGGAGTGGTGCTATGCGCCATTTTTTTCGCCCTGGGATACACCTTCGGACGAAACTCGGCCCCCATCCCAACCACCAATCTCACCAGCGATCCCAAGCCTGTAGCCAGCGCTTCTACGGATAAGCCCTCGGCGGCACAATCGCAAAATGCAGCTGTTACCGAAAGTCAGAACGTTCCTTCGCAGCCATCTGACTTGACGTTTTCCAAATCGCTGGAAAATAAACCAGATGCCCAGCTAACTCCGGCAGCGCCACAAGGCCCGCCCCCAACGCAACCAGCGCCAACCGCTGCCACTACTGCCGCGAAGCCCGCCCCTGAGTTGGCCAATATTAAAGTTGGAGGCACAATCGCGGTGCAGGTTGCGGCTGTAACGAAAGAGGAAGATGCAGACGCGCTGGTCAATGCCCTGCGCGGGAAGAATTATCCTGTGTTTGTGGTTTCCAATGTTCCCGGCGACAAGCTCTTTCACGTGCAGGTAGGCCCATTTGCCGAGATAAAAGACGCCGAGGCAATACGCGCTCGCCTGGCCAGCGATGGTTACAATCCCATCATCAAGAAATAAGCCTGACTCCAAAATTACTCAACCGTGCTGGCACGCACTTCGTAGTGAGTTGCAATCGGTTCGACTTTGGAGAGGAGCATTGTTGCCTCCGGCTCGAAAACCGGGACAGTGAAGTCTGGCCCCGCAAACCGCTTTACCGCTTCCAGCGATTCAAATAAATTTATGATCACGAATTCGACCTCCTCGGGTCCGTCGCTGCGAAGCACGTAGCCACCTCGATAGCCTTCTATTTTTCTCAAACTTGGAAGTACTTTGCCTCTTAAGAGAGCTTCATAGGCATCCGCGTTTTGGAGTTCGGTCCAACCTCGCCAGTAACGTGCGATCATGAATTTATCCCGGTGTCGGCCAGTATACTTGAGACCAACAGGACAGCTGATAGGATCGCTTCCTCAACCTGCATCCGCTTACTGGCGTCTAATTAATATGCCCGTGTGACTCGGCTCACGCAAAGCCGATGCTAGGTTAGCTCTCGACCGCAGGTGTTTTATGAGTAAGACAGTATTAAGTATTGCCATCATTTTGACAGTGATTGCAGTCGCTTTGTTTGCAAGAGCCTGCTTCAAGAAAGCCCCCACAGAAACGCGCGGGTATAGCGCCGACATACAAGTTACAGACTACAAAGACCCCGGCAAGAGCTACACCTGCAAGCTCTTCGTCCGTTGGGGCAAAGGCCTGTCAGGAATGCGCCGCGAAGAGACTTTCGCCAATCGGAAGCGCATTTTCCTCAACATCACCAGTTCAAATCAAACTTGGGTTCTTGATCCGGAACACCGGACCTACTGGATCCCTAAAGTTGAAGCTCACTTGACACTACGTTCAATGCCACCAGGAGGGCCAAAACTCGTAGATATTCCCGAAGGCGGCGCCTTTCATAGTTTAGGCACAAAGCTTATCGCCGGACGCAGAGCGAATGGTTTCGAAATCACCGAACCCGCCTCGAATGAACAGGTGAAGTGGACAATCTGGGAAGATGAAACGCTTGGCATCGCCCTGCTGGTGGACAAACCCGGAATTACGCGCTCTGAAATAACGCACGTGAGTGAAGCCGTACCTGGGGAAGAATTGTTCCAGTTACCGGATGGATATACGAAAATCGATCGGCCGGCGCAATAGCCAATGCTGGATGAACTGGTTAGGCTCACGCCACGCGCGGTTCGGGCACGATCGTCAGATCCAGCTTGTTCCTGCCACGCAAGATCACGACATGAGCCGGCATTCCTGTGCGTTCTTCATTTAAGAGCTTATGCAGGCTGTCAACCCCTAAGACCTCTTCATCTGCAAAGCGAACAATCACGTCGCCTTCGCGGATGCCCGCGCGTTCAGCCGGACTCTTAGGCTCAATGGCCAATGCCAAAGCTCCGGTTCTGTTTTCCAGGCCGTGGAACTTGGCAATGGTCCGGTTCACGGCTGCGGTTTGCGCCTGCAGGCCGACGTAACTTCTGCGTATAAACCGGTCTTTAATGAGCCTGCCGGCAATGAAGCTGGCGGTATTGACCGAGATGGCAAAGCAGAGTCCCTGGGCCGGCAAGATGGTTGCGGTATTAACCCCAATGACCTCGCCGCGTGAGTTTACCAACGGACCACCGGAGTTTCCCGGGTTCAGGGCGGCATCTGTCTGGATTACGTCTTCGATCAACCGGCCTGATTGCGAACGCAGGCTGCGCCCAAGGGCGCTCACCACTCCGGCCGTAACCGTGTACTGAAAGCCGTAGGGGTTCCCAATGGCAATGGCCAGTTGTCCAACACGAATGGACTGGGAATCACCCAGAGTCACGGCAAAGAGCTGCGGGGCATCAATGCGGATCAGGGCCAGGTCAGTGTCGGGATCTTCGCCTACCAGATGGGCAGTGAATGCGTCGCCCTCCAAAGTCTTAACCTGAATTTTTGACGCGCCGTGGACAACGTGGCTGTTGGTGATAATAAAACCATCTGGAGTGAAGACAAACCCAGAGCCGCTGCCGCCCTGGGCTTTTGCTGCAGGACCGCGCTGCTGCTCAACGTCAATCTTCACGACCGAGCGGCTCACCCGCTCGGCTACAGATGTGACCGTGCGCGAGTAGTCATCGAGCAGATGGCTGTCATCCAGGGGGGAAGCAACAGAATGCTCAGGCAAAGCGGGGGAACTGAGGAATTGCAGCGATTTAGGCATGACGATCTTTTAGATGTAGAACCAAAAAAATGGATTCAACAAGCAATTGGCTTGCCGCCGGGGACTCTAATCGTGAAGTTGAAGTTTACTTTCTTGGCTCACTAAGAATTCATCAAACGTTTGCACAGCTTTAATTTGTTTTTCATGCTTCTGCGACAGACTGTGCTGTATGAGTCTGCCATCGGGCGGCAAAATCGAGACGTGGGGCTGGATTCAGGCTTCAATCCCTGAAGTTCAGTCGAGCCTGGAACTGCAGGATGCAGGCCAATACCACGTTCGCATGGCAAGAGGCGCCAAAGAAGTGGCCGCTGCCTGCCGGCTGCGCTTCCGTGTGTTTAATCTCGAAGCACAAAATGGGCTGGAATCGTCGTATCTGACCGGCATGGATGCCGATGAATTTGACGCAGTATGCGATCACCTGGTCGTCGTGCACAAACCTACGCGCGAGATCGTGGGCACCTACCGCATGCAGACCGGCATTTCTGCTGCACGAAACATTGGCTATTACAGCGCCAAAGAATTCGACTTTGCTCCGTATGAGGGCTTGCGCCAGGAGCTGATTGAGTTGGGCCGCGCCTGCATTCGCCGCGATCATCGCTCCTTCCGGGTTTTGATTCTGCTGTGGCGAGGCATCATCGAGTATGCGCGTCTGCGCGGCGGACGCTACCTGATCGGCTGCAGTTCCATCAGCACGCAGGACCCATCCCTGGGCAGTGCCGTCTTCGACCGGCTCAATTCTTTCCTGATTGAACCGCCGCTGCGAACCTCCGCCAAGCCGGAATATGCCTTTGAACTCAAGTCAGGATACGCAGAGGAGCCGGAGATTCCCAAACTCTTGAGCTCTTATCTTTCCATGGGAGCCGTTATTTGCGGTCCGCCCGCCATCGACCGCGAGTTCAAGACCATTGATTTCTTGACGTTCTTCGACCTGCACGCCATGTCAGAATCTCGCAAGCGATTTTTGGGACGCAGTTCTTGTACACTTGCCTAGTGTGACCGGCAGTCTACGAT
>Ga0070741_10004759_pt1 | contig 31344 bp, 31 predicted proteins | sample Coa_R1_4_FD_66440 | JGI IMG/M metagenome (GOLD analysis project Ga0070741, IMG submission 66440) | Surface soil microbial communities from Centralia Pennsylvania, which are recovering from an underground coalmine fire - Coalmine... | ecosystem: Environmental > Terrestrial > Soil > Unclassified ... | reverse complement strand
CCGACCACTTCGCCGCTGGAGACTTCCAGCGAGACGTCCTTGACCACCACGCGGGACTTGTAGCGCTTCTTCAGTCCGTCCGCCCGCAGCTGTTTCATGAGCTTCGTCCGTCGCGCGGCGCAACGATCATTGTTGCCCGGGCCTAGGAACCGAGGGAGCCGGTTTCAGTTCCAGCGGCGCAGGGGCTTTGGGGGGCGCGGAGTTTTTCGCGGGCTCCGACTTCTTCGGCATGATCGTGGCGCGCACGCGGCTGTCGCGGCCGTCCTTCGCCGCCTGCTTGCCCGAGTTCACCGTGAAGTACTCGGTCTTCGAGTCGTAGGAAATGTAGTTTCCGCGCACGTCGTCGCCGCCGTCGCGGTGCAGGTGCGCGTCGTCGAAGAGCTCCACCCGCTCGGCGCGTCCGTCGTATTCGAGCCGCAACGCCTCGCCGTCGACGAACTCGTCCACGCCTTCGCGCTTCTGGCGGAACTTGGCGGGATTGCCGTACGCGACGCCGTATTGAAACCCCGACTCGTCCTGGCGCACGACGACACGGTCGGCGCGGATCGTGAGCGTGCCCTGGGTGAGCACGACGCTCCCCTCGAACGTGGCGGTCTTCTTGGAGTCGTCGGCCGTCATGCGGTCCGACTCGATGTTGACGGGCTTGTCCCGGTCGGCGCGCTCGGCGCGCCCGGCGCACGGCACAGCCGCGAGGGCCGCCGCGAGGAACACCCATGGCGCGACCGCCCTATTTCTTCGCATCGATCGTCCCGCGGACCTGCGAGAAGAGCTTCAGCTCGCGCGTGTCCTGGTGCATCTCCATGCCGACGCCGCTCACGATGGAGTTTCCCTCGGTGATGACTACGGGCCGGTCGGTCTGCAGCATGTGCTGGTCGTTCACGATGTGCAGGAACTCGGTGTCGGCGCGCAGCGGCTCGCGCCCGGGCGCTCCTTCGCGCACCAGCACGACGTTGCCGTAGAAGAACCCTTCCTCGCCGTCCTTGGTCAGCACCCCGCGGTTCGCCGTGGCGACGAGCCGGCCGCCGTCGTCGGCGAGCTTCACCATGCGCGGATACAGTACCTCGGCCGAGTCGTCGTCCGGGAAATGGAACATCTTCGGCGCGGAGAAAGTGGCCTCGGGCTTGCCGTCCTTGCCGAGGCTCTCGACGTGGAAATTCTCGATCACCGCGTCGGGCTCGTGGCGCGCCGGGCGCGCGTCGCCGGAACCGCCCCTTTGCACGGCATACTGCAGAAGAAACGTCATGGCCGCGAGCAGGAACATCAGGCCCAGCGGCAGGGCATTCGCGGCGCGGATCCTCACGCTAGCGTCCTTTGCGCCGCGCGCGAAAGCGTTTTCTGCGCCTCGAGGATGAATTCGCAGACCTCGCGCGCCGCGCCCCGACCCGCGGCCGCGCGGGCCACGTAGTGCGCGCCGCGCCGCACCGCTAGCGGCGCATCCGGTACGCTCGCCGCGAAGCCGCATCGCTCGATGACGGGAAGATCCGGGAAGTCGTCGCCCATGTAGCCCGCGGCGCTGGCCGGGACTCCGACGCGAGAAAGCAGCTTCTCGAACCCCGCGGCCTTGTCGGCGCAGCCCTGCTCCACGATCCCAATGCCGAGCTCGGCGGCGCGCGCGTCCACGAGCGCGGAGCGCCTGCCCGAGAGCAGGGCGGTCCGGATTCCGATTTCGTGCAGCATCTTGACGCCGTGGCCGTCGCGCACGTGGAACACCTTCATCTCGCCGCCCTGGACCAGGTACAGCGCGCCGTCGGTGAGCACGCCGTCGACGTCGAACACCATGAACCGCACGCGCCTGGCGCGCGCAAGCGCGTCCCTTCGCGTGCGCATCAGATGACCTTCGCCCGGAAAAGATCGTGCATGTTCAGCGCGCCGGCGAGGCCGCCCTTGTCGTCGACGACCAGGAGCTGGTTGATCTTGTGGCGCTCCATCATCTCCACGGCTTCCGCCGCGAGCTTGCCGGCCGGTATGGTCCGCGGGTTGCGGGTCATTACATCGAGCAGCGCGACGGCGCGCAGATCGGACGAGCGCTCGAGCGCGCGCCTCAGGTCCCCGTCGGTGAAGATGCCGACGACGCGTCGCGAGCGGTCCACGATCGCCGTCATGCCCATGCGCTTGCGCGACATCTCGCGCAGCGCGTCGACCAGCGACGCGTTCTCGGCGACCTGCGGCACGTCGTCGCCGGTCCGCATCACGTCGCTCACATGCGTGAGCAGTCTTCTGCCGAGCGAGCCTCCGGGATGCGAGCGCGCGAAGTCGTCGGCGCCGAAGCCGCGTGCGTCGAGCAACGCGATCGCGAGCGCGTCTCCCAGCGCGAGCGCTGCGGTGGTGCTCGCCGTGGGCGCGAGGTTCAGCGGGCAGGCCTCCTGCGACACGCGCGCGTCGAGGCAAACGTCGGCCTCCTTCGCGAGCGCGGAAGCGTCGTTTCCGGTGATCGCGATGAGCTTCGCGCCCTGCCGCTTGATGAGCGGTATGATCGTCAGCAGCTCGTCGCTCTCGCCCGAATACGAGAGCGCGACCACGACGTCTTCGCGCGTGATCATGCCGAGGTCGCCGTGGCTCGCTTCCGCGGGGTGCACGAAGAACGCGGGCGTGCCGGTGCTCGCCATGGTGGAGGCGATCTTGCGAGCGATGTGTCCGGATTTGCCCATGCCGCTCACGACGACGCGCCCGCGGCACGAAAGCAGCAGATCGAGGGCAGCGAGAAAGCTCTGGTCGATGCGCGACGCGAGCGCCGACACGGCGTCGGCCTCGATGACGAGGACCTTCCGGGCAAGATCGAGCGCCGAATCGGCGGAGCCGACCGTGCCGGCGCCGGAAGAGGCCATTATCATCCGCTCAGTATATCAGAGGCTCTTTCCATAATCAGAAACTTGCCTTATGCCTCAAAGACTTCCGAATGGGTAGCACGCTCGAGCTGATCCTGCTGCTGCTCGCGAGCGCGGTGGTCGCGGTCACTGCGTTCCGCTGGGTCCATCTGCCGCCGCTGCTCGGGTATCTGCTCGTCGGCGTGGCGATCGGCCCGTTCGCGTTCGGCCTCGTCCCGGACTCCGAGCAGCTGCGCCGGCTCGCCGAATTCGGGGTCGTGTTCCTGATGTTCTCGATCGGCCTGGAGTTCAATCTGCAGACCCTGTTCACCATGCGTCGCGCCGTGTTCGGGCTCGGCTCGGCGCAGGTGCTGCTCAGCGCGGGCGCCGTGATGGTCGTCGCGCCGCTCGCGGGATTCGCGTGGCAGCCGGCGCTCGCCGTCGGCGGCGCGCTCGCCATGTCGTCCACCGCGATCGTGATGCGCATGCTGTCGGAGCGGATGCAGCTCGACACCGAGCACGGACGCACCATCGTCGGCATGCTCCTGTTCCAGGATCTCGCGGTCGTCCCGCTGCTGATCGTGATTCCGGCGATCGCGCAAGGCGGCGACGTCGCGCGCGAGCTCGGCCTCGCGCTCGCCAAGGCCGGGATCGTCCTCGGCGCCGTGCTCTTTCTCGGACACCGGTTGATGCGGCCGTGGCTTCACATGGTGGCGCGCCGGCGCTCGCACGAGCTGTTCATCCTCAACGTGCTGCTGCTCACGCTGGGGCTCGCGTGGCTCACCGAGATGGCGGGGCTGTCGCTGGCGCTGGGCGCGTTTCTCGCCGGGATGCTGATCGCCGAGACGCCGTACCGGCACCAGGTCGAGGAGGACATCAGGCCGTTCCGCGAGGTGCTGCTCGGGCTGTTCTTCGTCACCATGGGCATGAAGCTCGACGTGCGCGTCGTGGTGCACGAGGCGCCGCTCGTGCTGGTGCTCGTCGTGCTGCCGGTCGCGTTCAAGCTCGCGCTCACCGCGGCGCTCGCGCGCTTCTTCGGCTCGGGGCCGGGAAGCGCGCTGCGCATCGGGCTCGCGATCGCGCACGCGGGGGAGTTCGGCCTAGTGCTGATCGTCCAGGCCACCGACGTCGGTCTGCTCGGCGCGGAATTCTCGCAGCTCGTCGTCGCCGCGATGCTCATCTCGATGCTCGTCTCGCCCTTCATCCTGCAGGCGAGCGACCGGCTGGTCATGCGCTGGGCGAGCTCGGAATGGATGCTGAAATCGCTGGAGCTGCATCGCATCGCGGTGCAGAGCCTGGCGACCGAGAATCACGTCATCGTCTGCGGCTACGGACGCACCGGTCAGCGCCTCGCGCACCTGCTCGAGCAGGAAGGCATACGCTACATCGCGCTCGACCTCGACCCCGAGCGGGTGCGCCAGGCGGGCGCCGCCGGCGATGCGGTCGTGTACGGGGACGCCTCGCACCGGGAGGCGCTGGTCGCGGCCGGCCTCGCCCGGGCCGGCGCGCTCGTGGTTACCTTCGCCGACACCGCCCGGGCGCTGAAGGTCATCCACCACGCGCACGACGTGAACCCCGCGCTGCCGGTGCTCGTGCGCACGCTCGACGACGCCGACCTCGATCGCCTGCTCGCCGCGGGCGCCGCCGAGGTGGTTCCGGAGACCTTCGAATCGAGCCTCATGCTGGGCTCGCACGCGCTCATGCTCGTGGGGGTGCCGCTGACGCGGGTGGTGCGGCGGATCCGCGACGTGCGCGCGCACCGCTACGATCTGCTGCGCGGGTTCTATCGCGGCGAGTCCGACGAGGCGGGCGACCCCGACGAGGCGCGGTCGCCGCGCCTGCGCTCGGTCGCGCTGCACCCCGGGGCGCGCGGCGCCGGCCGGCGACTCGGCGAGCTCGCGCTCGACGCGATCGGCGTCACCGTGCCGGCGATCCGGCGCCGCGAGACGCGCATGGTCCGTCCCGGCCCGGAGACCGAGCTCGCGGAGGGCGACGTCGTAGTGCTTCTGGGCGGGCCGGAGCAGCTCGCCGCCGCGGAAGCGCGGCTACTCGGGCGCTGAAAAAGCGAAAGCCCGCGCGAGGCGGGCTTTCTGGGGCGGCCTGCCGCCGCCTAGAGCGGCTGGCAGAAGTTGTACGTGGTCCCCGCTTCGCCGTAGTTGTTGTTGGCGATCGCCGGCGTCGCGCCCGGAACGTCCGCGTTCGCCGCGCCGGTGAAGGCGCGGAGCTGGCCGGTGTTCGGACGGCCGTCGTCCATCTGCGCATCGACGGCGCCCGCGACCTTGTCCGGGATGCTGGTCGAGCACACGATCAGCGAGGTGAACGAGCCGAGCGCCGTCCCGCCGTTCGCGTCGCCCGTCTGCACGCCGATCAGGCCGGCGGTGGCGTTCCGCGGCTGCTCGACGCCGGAACCCGGGACGAAGCCCGCCTGGCGCAGGTGCAGCCAGAACAGCTGCGATTCCGCACCCGCGGTGTCGTTGTATTTTCCGGCGATGACACCGTTGCCGTCGCCCTTTTGCGCCGCCGGGAGGCCCCAGCGCGTGTCGGCGCTGCTGTCGTCGCCCGGCAGCATGCGGTAGCGGTCGCGGTAAGAGTTCACCGCCGCCGAGAGTCCGTTGAAATCGTTGATCACGTTCTTGATCTTCGCCTGCGTGATCATTTCCTGGCCTTTCAGGATGCCCCCGAGCAGCAAGCCGATGATCACGAGAACGATGGCGATCTCGACGAGGGTGAAGCCTCCTTGGCCGTTCGCTTTGCGAGCTTTCATTTTGTCGTCTCCAACCCGCCTCAACTGAGAGAGTCTACACCGGCAAATGCAAGAAATGTGCCTCGAAAAGCCGGCCTAAATATCGGGAGTGTCAGGCGTTTTCCCGGAAAACTGTCGATTTCAAGACGAAAGCGTCGATCCGACGACGATCAGCGGGTCGGCCTGCCGCCCGCGAGGCGCGCCTCGATCTCCTGCAGGTGCCGCTCGAGAAGCCGGCGCTCTTGCGCGTCCTGCAGCCGGCCGCTGTCGATATAGCCGCCGATGACCGCACGCGCCGCCTCGAGCTCGTTCATGTCCTCGAGGACGAAAGCACGCATATGCCGTGCCCACGCGGGGGCCGAGCGCGGATCGACGTTGCGCTCGAGCGTTTCCGCGAGGCTCAGCGCGAGCGGCAGGTCGTGCAGCCGGTGCTTGGCGACGATCGTCGCATGCGCGAGCCACGGCCAGCGCCGGTCGGGATCGGCAAGGAACTGGCGTCGCACGAACTCGAGCATGCGGCGCGACTTCGCGGGATCGGGGACTTCGGCGTAGATGCGGCTGGCCGCGAGCAGCGGGTATTGCCCGGCGGGGTCGAGCTCGAGAATGCGATCGAGCCAGGCCTCGACCCGACCGTAATCCAGATCACGGTACGGGAGCGGGTCGCCCGCGCGGTAATCCGCCGCCTGAAGGTTCAGCATGAGCAGCTTCGCAAGGGCGATCGGCTCGCCGAAGCTCGCCAGCCGCAGGACCGCCGCCGCAGGCGGGCTCGCGAGCTCCTCCGCGTGCGGCGCTCGAGCGGGATGCGAGGCGCGGATCGCGATCTGACCGGCGAGGGCGGCCGCGAGCGTCGCGAGCACCATGCGCGGGACCGCCGAGACGGGTCGCTCGCGCATCAGAGGTCCTTGCGGTAAAGATCGAACAGCGCCGCCGCGCCGACGAGCGCCACGTAGAGCGCCGACTGCGCCGCGAATGCGGCGAGCACACCGATCCCGGGCGGTGCCTGGATCAGCCACGCCGTGTCCGTCATGCGGTCGAGCGCGGGAAGGATCCAGGCGATCGCATCCGCCGCGCGCGCGACGAGCCGGTCGGCGAGCGAGGCCGGTTCGGGCGTGGCCTGCGCGATGACCTGGATGGTCGACATGGATCGCGCGAGCAGGTAGAACCCCGCGATCGCCGCGAGCGCCGACAGCGTGCGCGTGAGCGTCAGCATGCAGAACACGCTCACCGCCGCGACGATGAGCAGCTCGCACACGAGCGATGCCGTCCAGGCGAGCACGCCGGAGGAGCGCGCGTAGAGCGCGAGCGGCACCGCGAAGACGACCGCCAGCAGGCCGCAGACCGCCGCGTAGCCGAGAAATTTGCCTAAAACGTAGAGACTGCGGCGCACCGGAAACGACAGCAGCAGCTCGGTGATCTTGTCGTTCCATTCGCGCGCCATCCCGGAGACGACGACGATCGCGACGATGAACGCCGCCGACATCCGAAGCAAGGCGGCGAGGACCGCGGTCTGGATCTCGCGCGACTCCGTGATGGCGACTTGGTGCAGGAACTGCGCGAGCGCAACCCCGGCGACGATGACGAGCGCCGCCAGCCACAGCAGGCGCTCGCGAAGCGCCTCGAGGACCGTGATGCTCGCCAAAGTGACGACGAAACGCATGCGGAAAAATGGATCAGCCGGACCGACCCGGCGGCATTACAATGGCACAAAACATGCCTACCGAAGGGTAAGGCCTGACTACCGACGACGCAAGCGCGTCGGGCCGCTCAAATGGCAAAAACAAGATTCCTCCAGCTGTCGCAGGTCGTCATAAGCCGCTCGTGGCGGCTGCTGTTCGTCTTGATGCTGGTGCTTCTGCACGTCTGCGCCATGCGCGGAGCCGAGGACTTCTGGGCGCGCGGCCTCATGCTCGCCCATTTCGGGCTGTTCATCATCTGGCAGCCGTTCATGCGCAGCGAGCAGCGGCTGACGGTGCCCCAGCTTCTCGTGGTCGCCGCCATCGCCGTCGGCACGCTGCTGTACCTGAACTGGTGGCTGCTCGCGCTATGGGTGAGTGTCCTCGCGGGCATCGTCGGCGGCAAGGTATTCCTGTTCCAGGCGCGCTGGCTGCGGCGCTTCTACCTGGTGGTGCTGCTCTACCTGGTGATGCTGCTGCTCGTATGGATCGTGCCGAACAGCTTCCTCGACGTGCCCGTCGAGCCCGGAGCCGTCGCCCTGGCCCAGTACGGGCTGCCGGCGCTGTTCCTGCTGATGATCGTGATCCCGGCCGAAGCGGATTCGGCCGAGACGCCGCAGATCGTCGACTTCTTCTACGCCGCGCTGATTTTCCTGCTGCTCGTCGTCCTGGTGCTCGGCAGCTTCGCCCTCATGACGATCGCCGACGTGAACTACGTCGCCGCGCTCTCGTACAGCATGCTCATCATCGCCGGCGTGCTGATCGTGCTGTCGCTCGCGTGGAACCCGCGCGCGGGGTTCTCCGGGCTGGCGATGTATTTCTCGCGCTACCTGCTGTCGATCGGCCTGCCGTTCGAGCAATGGCTCTATTTCCTGGCCGAGCTCTCGCAGCTGGAGACCAAGCCCGAGCGTTTTTTGAAGGAGGCGTGCGCGGGGCTCGCCCGTCTTCCCTGGGTGACCGGCGGGTTCTGGCACACGGCGGGGGAATCGGGGGATTTCGGGGCGGTCTCGAAGAACTCGGTCGAGTACATCAACCAGGAGCTGAAGCTGACGGTGTTCACGAAGCTGCCGCTCAGCCCTTCGCTGATGTGGCATTTCCACCTCCTGGGGCAGCTCCTGGGCGAGTTCTACATCGCGAAGCAGCGCGAGCAGAAGCTGCAGCAGCAAACCTACGTGCAGGCGGTTCACGAGACCGGCGCGCGCATGACGCACGACGTCAAGAACCTGCTGCAGTCGCTGAACGTCCTGTGCGCAGCCGCCGAGCGCGACGCCAATCCGGACTCCGGCGAGCTGCCCTCGCTGATCCGGCGCCAGCTTCCCGCCATCACGCAGCGGCTGCAGCAGACGCTCGACAAGCTGCAGAAGCCGCAGGCCGAAAGCGGGCGCTTCGTGGCCGCGCGCAGCTGGTGGGAGGCGCTCCAGCGCAGCTATTCGAGCCGCGGCGTCGAGTTCGCCGTCGAGGACATCGACGAGACGGTGCTGCTGCCGAAAGAGCTCTTCGACAGCTCGGGCGACAACCTCCTGCAGAACGCGCTGCGCAAGCGCAAGATCGATCCGGCCGTGGCCGTTCGCGCGAGCTTCCAGTGCCGGGACACGATCAAGTTCTCCGTGTGCGACACCGGGACGCCGGTGGCGGCCGAGGTGCTCAAGGGGCTGCTGCGCGGACCGGTGCCCTCGGACACGGGCTTCGGCATCGGTCTGTACCAGACCAGCCGCCTCGCCGAGATCTCGGGCTACTCGCTGCAACTGACGAACAACGAGCCCGGTCAGGTGTGCTTCAGCCTGCTCGGCGAAGTCAGGCGCGGCGGACGCTAGCGCGGTGTTTCAGGGCAGGCGGCCGGCCGCGACGGCGCGCGCTGCAAGGATCGGCGCCGGAATCATCGCCACGAGATCGTCGAACTCGCAGAAGGTAGGCCCGCCGGGATCGCTGCACGCGCTCGCGGCCGGCGTCGGGTTGCGCGAATAAAAGGCGCTCGCCGCGGCGGTATGGGTGGCGTTAGCCGCTTCGTCGGTGCCCGCGGCGGGTGCCGGCTGCAGCGTTCCCCGCGTGTTGTAGGCGCCGTATCCGTTCTTACCGTGGGACACGATCACGACCGGGAGCACCGATCCGACCGATACCGTGGCATGGGTGCTGTCGTTTCGCGTGCTCACGGTCAGGTTGCCCAGCGAGCAGAGAGCGAATGACGCCTGGGTGGGCGTTATGGTCGGCGTACAGGAGGGGATCTGTCCCGCGGTGCTGAAGCTATTGATGGTCACCGCGTCGGTGAATATTGGCGCGACCCAATACGAAAAACGTCTGCCCCAGGCGTCCGTCTCCGGGACACCGAGCGTGGCCCATGGAACGACCCCGGCGAGCACGGCAGCCGCACCGTTCACGCAGGTACCGAGCGCGGACTGATACTGCTCCGCGCCGGCGGCGAAGCCGGCGGCGTTCGTTCCTCCGGCGGGCGTCGTCCCGTCCGCGGGGCAAGGCAGCCGGCCGTTCGCAACGGCGTACGCGACGATCGCGTCCTTGATCTGGTCCAGGGTCCGCTGCGTGTCGGCGTTGTTGCGCACGTCGATCTGCGTGCCCAGTGGAATCATGATGCCGGCCAGGAGGATCGCGACGATGACGACCGCGATCGCGACCTCCGCGAGGGTGAATCCGTTCTGTCGCTTTGGAAGGATCAAGGCGAGACGACGACCACGCGGTCGTTGATCGAAGTCGGCACGCCGACGCGGTTCTCGAAAACGTAAGTGTTCGAGACCGCATTCGCCCCCTCGAGGTAATCGGCGAGCACCGCCGAGGGACGCGCGTTGGAGTTCAACGAGCGTCCGGCGAGGATCAGGATCGCACGCTTGTCGTCCAGGGTCGTGTACGCGGGGGAGAGGTTCTTGACCGTGAGGCACGACGGCGTCGCCGGCAATGGCGAGCAGGCGGCGGCGGCGCCGGGAAGGTATCCCGGGGATACCGCGTAGTAAGTCTGCCGATACCATTCGTTGGCGATGAACCAGGCCCCGTCGGACAACAGCGTCGATGGATTGCTCACGGTGACGTCGGGAATGATGACCGTCATGATGTAGCTCGTGCAGCTCGTGCAATCGATCGGCAGGGTCGCCTGGTACGCGATCGTTCCGTTTCCCTGGTTGTCCAGCGACGCGCTCAGGGACGGCGACACGGCCGTGCAGCCCGACGTGCCGCACGGGCTCATGAAGAATTGAACGCCCGAGAGAACCGGCGGCACCGCGAAGAACGAGCGGCCGGCGTTCGCCGCTGTGGCTTGCAGCTTGAACCTCGGGTTGGTGATCCTGCCTACACCGCCTCCATCATCGGCCTGGAAGCCGCAGGTGAGCTTGGGTGAGGTCGGTGAGCTGACGGTCGTGCAGGCGAGATTCCGGATTCTCGCCGTGCCGCTCACCAGAGTGAGGGTCCAGTTGCTCCACGGGTAGCCAGGCGTCACCGTACCGCCGGAGGTGTACGGGTTGTTGCCGGAGGATCCGTTCAGTTGGAAGCGCGTGGCGTCCACTGCGGTCACGGTCCATCGTCCATTGGCGGCCGTGTTGCCCAGGACGCCGTTGACCCAGACCGTGTCACCCGTCGACAAACCGTGGGCCACGGTCGTGGTGATCACGATCGGCGTCGCGTTGGTTGCGGCTGAAACGGATGCGTTCGCGATGGGCAGCAGGCCGACGGTCTGGGTCGGGTCGCCCACGTAAGTCATCAGCGGGCGCGTGGTGGCCGTGCCGTTCGTTCCCGGCGTGGGACTATTGAACTTGGCCGGGAAAGGCATCACGCCCCATTGGCCGAAATAGGTCTGGAGAGCGGGCTTGACGTCGCGGTCGATGCGCGCGGCGACCGCCGGCTCGACCGCCGCCATCAAGTCGGCCTGCGTGATCGTGATCAGGCGATCGTTCAGGGTCTGCGTAGGCAGCGCGTTGGTCGTGAAGATGAAATTGACACCGTCGTTCGCGTTGAAGCTCTCCAGGTACGATCCGGCGCTCGGAGTGCCCGAGCTGCGGTTCTGTCCCTGGATGACCGGCCCGGGTGCGATCACCACGGCGACGACATTGCTCGCCGTCGTCGTGCCCGTGATGGTGAATTGGCCCTGCGTGTCGCTGTTGACGACCGTGACGCCGGAGAGCTTTCTGAAATTGCGCGATACGGCGTACCAAAGCCGTTCTCCGCTCGCGTCGCGCAAGTCTTCCGTCCCTAGGGTCGTGTAGGGCAACAGGCCGATGAGGCTCACCGAGTTGGTGATGCCGGCCCAGACGCAATCCGAGTCCCCGTCGCTGTCGCGGTCCGGGCACGGGAGCGAACCCGGCTGGCCCGTGCTCTGGCCCATGTGCGACTGCCAGGCTTCCGACGCGGCATAGGCGATCAGCGCCGACTTGGCCTTGAGCAGCGCCGCCATGGTGCGCGCCTCCCGGTCGTTCGAGATCTGCGCGCTGGTGCGATTGAGCCCGTTGGCGAGGAAATACGCGCTGACCAGCACGATCAGCGCCACGATGACCATGATCGCGAAGCCGCGCTGCGCGGCGCGCGGCGCGCCGCTCCGCAGTGCGACCTTCCCGCGCGTCATGGCGCCTTGCCGCCGCGCTTGATGGTGACCCGGCCGCCGCCCAGCTCGTCCTTCACCTCGCCGCGCGTCTTGTCGAGCGTCTGCCCGATCTTGAGGTCGACCGGCGGGTCGCCTTCGCGGCCGCCGATCGTGACGTGCGACGGGTCGGGCGTGCGCATGCTGTCGTATTGCGGCACGCCGTTGATCCAGGTGGTCGTCCTTCCCGACGAGCGGGAGACGTGCCCGTTCACCGTCATGCTGCTTTCCACCGCGGCGGACGCGCTCTCCTGGACGTTGGCTTCGCGCCGGCGGTCGAGCTCCTGGCGCTGTTGCGGGGTGAAGAACAGGCGCCCGAGCTCCTGCGCGGCGACGGGCGCGACGGCTCCTGCCATGCAGCACGCAAGGACCGCCGCCGCGAGGGCGCGCGCGCGCGTCACGACGCGACCTCCTGGTCGACCGTGATCAGGTCGATCTGGCATTCCGATCTCAGCCGCGGCATGAGCGGCTGTCCCGGGGATACCGCACCACGTTCGATGCGGTTCATGCCGCAGTGGCGCACCGAAACGTAGAAGCGCCCCGTGGCGCGCAGGTCGGACAGGAAGTTGAGCAGGTCCTCCTCGTGCAGGAGCAGCATGTCGAGCTTCACGCGGCTCACGACGAAGTCGCCGCCCTTGATCGGGACGATCCCGGGATAGTCGAGCCGCTTCTGCGGCTCGATGCTGTACTTGATCTCGAACAGCTTGCGCTGCGATTTGATTCGTGCGATCGCGTCGATCCAGTCGAGGCGGTTCTCGGGTCCGATCATCCCCTGGCGCTGCATGCGCTGGTAGAAGATCAGGCTCTCCCGGATCTCGCGCTCCTCTTCCGAGACCTTCGACACGCGGTCCTGCGCGGCGCTGCGCTGGGCGCGCGCGTTCGCGAGCTTGTCGGCGGACTGCCCGAGGTACTGCTCGCTCACGACGACGAAAGCGAGCCCGGCGCCGAGAAGCACCGCCGCTACGGCCCCCGGCAGGCGCAAGCGCTTCATGTCCTCGCGACGCAGATTCATGTCTCCAGCCGCCTGCTGATGACCACGGAGAAGCGCGGAATCTCGAAGCTGCGCGCCGCGCCGATGTCGCCCGAGATGCTCTTCTCGGCGGCGAGGTCGAACGGCAGCTTGGTGGAGACGATCTCGACGCCGGGGCGGCTGCGCAGCGCGTCGACGAACTGGTTGACCACCATGGAGATGTTGCGGTAGTCCGAGGCCTGCTGCACGAGCAGGCGTCCGCCGATCTCGACGAGCTGCACGCGCGGCTCGGCGGGGCCGCCGGCGCCGGGCGGCTGGGGGGGCGGCGCGGTGTCCCGAGCTCCGGGCCGCTTGAGCGGCGCGATCTCCCACTCGATGCGCTCGACCTCGATCTGCGGCGCCGAAGCGAGCGCCCGGCTGATTTCCACCAGCATGTCGCGCATGTGGGCGTCCTGCCGCATCAAGGTCTGGAAGTTCCTCACCGTGAGCTTCAGCACCTCGGCCGGGACGGGAGTCTTCGGGAAGTTCGCCTGCATGCGCCCGTACTGTTCGGACGCCGTCGACTCGGCGATGCGCTCGGATTGCACGGCGCGATCGACGTGGTCGGCCTGGATGACCTTCGCCCCGGAGATCAACAGGCAGACCGCGAAGACCGTCGCGCCGGAGAGGACCAGCGCCACCTGGGTCCGCCACAGATCGTAAAAGCGCCGCAGCGCGTCGTCCGCGAATTGTGCAGCGAAGCGCGCGCGCGCCGCGACGTGGAGGTAGAGACTCTCGGCGAGTGCTCGGCCGGGCGCCGATCTCAGCCCGGCGGCGCGCCGCGCGGAATCCAGGTCCACGATCCGGAAGCGCAATTGGGCGTTGCTGACGCAGGCCGCCTCGTACAGCGACCGCGATTCCCCGGGCGCAAGGACGACGACGTCCAGTGTCGTGCTCTCCCGCGACAGGATGCGGCTGTTGAGGAGGTATTGATGGAAACGGGTCGACTCGGCCGCGCACGCGTCGGCGAGCGCGTTCGAATCGTCGCGGTCGACCTTGCTCAGCCGCGAGAACCGCGCCGTGCCGTTGTCGACGTAGGTTTGCCGCAGTCCGGCCTCCTGGAGGCTGACCACCATGTACTGCCGGGACTTGACGCCGACGCGCCGGCAAAGGAGAGGCGCGAGCATCGCGATCGAATACACGCCGGCGATCCGGGCCTGGATCGCGCGCAGCGATCCGAGCCACGGCTGGAATTGCTGCGTATTGGTGAAGGAGGCGTAAAGAATCCGTTCCTCCCGCCGGCCCGCGATCTCGGTGCCGAGCGACAGCGTCACGGCGAGGCTGGTGTCCCGGTAACGCTGCGCGAGCTTGCGCGCGAGCAGCGCGCGACGGTCGCCGCCGCGCAGATAGGGAATGTTCTCCTGGAAAAAGTCCTCTTCGACGAGATCCGCGACGATGTGGAACAGGCTGTCGGAGGCGCGCGAGACGTACTCGGAGAACGAGGCAGCACCCTCGTCTCCCGGCTTGAACGTCGCTTCCTCGACGAGCTCGCCGCGCTTCCAAAGGTAGGCGACCAGCTCGTGCGAGGTCAGGTACAGCAGACGCTTGTCGGGCAGCATCAGATCTTGATCTTCGAAATGACGTCGTAGATCGGGCCGAGCACCGAGAGCATCACCCAGCCGAGGATCGCCCCGAGAACGATCGTGAGCGCGGGCTCGATCATGACCTGCACCTTGGCGATCGACTCGCGCACTTCCCGGTTGTAGAAGTAGCTCACGTTGTTCAGCGCCACGTCGAGACCGCCGGTCGCCTCGCCGACGCGCAGCATGCGCACGACGAGCGGCGGGAACAGCCCGACCTCCTGGAACGCCGCCGTGACGTTTTTGCCGTCGGCGATCTGCTGGCCCGCGAGGCGAAGCCCTTCCTGGATCACGAGGTTCCCGGCCGTCTCCTCGGAGCTGCGTATCGCCTCGAGAATCGTGATCCCGGAGGCGTACATGAGCGCGAAAGTGCTCGCGAACCGCGAGAGGATGATCTTGCGCAGTATGTTGCCGAGGTACGGCAGCGTGAGCTTGAGCCGGTCGAGCTGGTAGCGCACGAGCGGGTTGGTCTTCGCCAGCATCCTCACCAGCACGGCGACGGCGACCGGCGCTAGCAGCATCGCCCACCAGTAATCGACGAAGAAAGCGGAGACCTGGATCAGCATGCGCGTCTGCCACGGAATCTCCTGCCCCATGTTCCTGATGAAGCCGACCATCTGGGGCACCAGGTAGATCATGAGGAAGAAAGTGACCATGATCACGATCGACCCGACGAACGCCGGGTACATGATCAGCTTTTTGGTCTGGGCGGCGAGCTCGTCCTCCCACTTGAGGCTTTCCGCCAGGCTCTTCAGCACCTCCGGGAGGCGCCCCGTGGTCTCGCCGGCGCGCACCAGGCTCGAGAACACGGGCGAGAACGCAGTGGGGTAGTCGGTCATCGCCTGCGACAGGCTCGCGCCGCCCTGGATGCTCTCGACGACGCCGGAGACCACCTCGCGCAGCCGCAGGTTCTCGGTGCTGTCGCGCAGGTCCATCAGCGCGTCGACCAGGGGAACGCCCGAGTTCGACAGCTGCTCGAGCTGGAAGCAGAAGTTGATGAGATCGGCCCGCTTGATCCCGCCCCCGCGCAGCAGACCGCCGCCGGGCTTGGTGGGGGCGCCGCGGATCAAGTCGAGCCCCATGCGCTTCAGGCGCATTTCCAGGTCCACGATGTTGATCGCCTCGAGCTGACCCATGCTGGACTTCCCGCGACCGTCGACCGCCTTGTAGATGAAGAGCGCCATGCGGGTTTGGCCGGTGCGACGCGCTACATGCGATCGGTAAGATCGACGACGCGGATCAGCTCCTCGAGCGAGGTGGATCCATCGAGCACCCGCCGCACGCCGTCGTCGGCGAGCGTCCGGAAGCCGTTCGCGACCGCGGTCTTCTGCAGCTCGCGCCCGGTGGCGCGGTGCGCCACCAGCTCGTCGAGCTCCGCGTCCATCTTCAGGAGCTCCATGATCGCCATGCGGCCCTTGTACCCCTGATAGTCGCACTGGTCGCAGCCGACGGCCCGGTACAGCTTGGGCGAGCGCTCGCCGGCGCTGCCGAGCAGCGCGTGCTCGGCAGGGGTGGGCTCGTGCGGCTGCTTGCAGTGCTTGCACAGCCGCCGCACCAGGCGCTGCGCGATGATGCCGATGATGTTACCGGCCAGGATGTCGGGGACGATGCCGATGTCGAGCAGCCGCGGAATCGCGCCGACCGCCGAGTTCGTGTGCAGCGTCGAATACACCTGGTGGCCGGTCATGGCGGCGCGGAACGCCATCGTGGCCGTGTCCTCGTCGCGGATTTCGCCGACCAGGATCACGTCCGGGTCCTGGCGCATGAGCGAGCGGATGCCGTTGCCGAAATCCATCTTCGCCGCCTCGTTGATCGAGGTCTGGCGGATGAGCGTCATCGGATACTCGACCGGGTCCTCGAGGGTCATGATGTTGAGGCCGTCGGTGTTGATGTGATTCAGCACCGAGTACAGGGTCGTGGTCTTGCCGCTTCCGGTCGGTCCGGTGACGAGGATCAGCCCTTCGGGCCGCGCGATCATCTTCTTGAGGAGTCCGAGCTGCTCCTGCGCGAGGCCCAGCCCGTCGAGCGGCACGATGCCCTTCTGGCGGTCCAGGATGCGCAGCACGATGTTCTCGCCGTGCGTCGTCGCCTGCGACGACACGCGGAAGTCCACCGCGCGACCGGTGAGCGTGAGCGATATCCGCCCATCCTGCGGTGCGCGCGTCTCGGCGATGTTCATCTTCGACATCACCTTGATGCGCACCGCCATCGCCGGCCAGTAGGTCTTGTGCAGCGATCGGATTTGTCGCAGCACGCCGTCGATGCGGTAGCGGATGCGCAGGAAGTTCTGCTCGGGCTCGAAGTGGATGTCCGAGGCGCCGCGCTCGACCGAGTCCGCGAGCAGCGCGGCGATGAGCCGCACGACCGGCTGACTGTAGGCGTCGCCCGAGGCCTGCAAGCTCTGGTAGTCGATCTCGCCGGTCTCGATCTCGTGCAGGATCCCGTCGATCGAGAAGTCGTGCCCGTAGTACTGCTCGATGGCGCGTGCGATCTCGGTCTCGCCGGCGAGCCGGGTCTCGAGCTCGAACTCGCCGCGCAGGTGGGCGCGCACCTGGTCGAGAGCGACGATGTTGTTCGTGTCGGCCAGCGCGATGATGAGCTTGCGCGTCTCGCGGTCGAGCGCGACGGGGAAGATGTGGTGGCGACGCGCGAAGTCGCGCGGAACGAGCTTGAGCGCGACCGAGTCGACGACGATCTGCGTCAGGTCGACGCTCTGCAGGCCGAGCTTCTCGGAGAGCGCGTCGCGCAGCGTCGCCTCGGACACGAAGCCGAGGTTCACGAGCAGCTTGCCGACCGGCTGGTTGGTCTTCAGCTGCTCGAGCAGCGCAATCCGGAGCTGGTCCTCGGTGAGGATGCCCTGCGCGATCAGGATCTGGCCGATGTGGCGCTTGGCCGCGGGCCCGAGCTGGGGCGACATCCGGGGCGAGTTCATCAGCGCCCTATCTCTGCTGCAGGTCCCGCGCGCGCGCGGCGGCGAGCGCGCGATCGAAAGTCGCGGTGCGCCGATCGGCGAGCGCAAGCGAGCGCCGGTAGAACTCGATCGCCTGCGGCTTCTGGTGCAGATGATCGAGGCTCACGGCGAGGTTGAACGCGTAATCGGGGTTTTCGGGATCGGCCGAGAGCGCCCGGAAATACGCCTGCTGCGCCTCGCTCCAGCGGCTTTGCAGCGCGTACTGGTTGCCGAGCGCGAACAGCAGCTGCGGTGAATCGGGCTGGCCCGCGAGCAGATTCTTGAGCCGGCTTTCGGAGGCCACCGGGTCGGCCTGGCTCAGCGCGAGCATGCCGGCCTGCGCGTAGCCGTCGCGGGGGTCGAGCTCCAGCAGCCGCAGATAGCGCGCCTGCGCCGTCTCGTAATTGCGCGTCCTGACGTCGATTGCCGCCATCCCGAGCAGCGCGTCGTGATTGCTCGGTTCGCGCTGGAGGACGCCCTGGTAGATCTGGCGTGCCGTCTCGAGATCGTTCGCCTGGAAGGCTTCGTACGCACGCTGCAGCTCCGGATCGATCTGCATCGACGGCGGGTTGATCGCGATCGACTGGCGCGCCGGGCCGGGCTCGGGCGCGTAGACGGAATCGGCGGCCCGGGGTGCGGGGGCCACCTGCCCTGGGGCGGCGCGCGCGGTTGGGACGAATGGCCGCGGCGCGGGAGCCGGCGCCGGCACCGCGGGCGCCGCGGATCGAACGCCCGGGCCCGCGGAGCGCTGCTGCTGCGGCGGCGCGCTGACCGGCACCGCGGTCGGCCCGGGGGCGGAATCCACCGACGCAGGCGTCGCGGCGCTCACCGGTGGCAGCGGCCGCTGTGCCGCGGCGGACGCCGCCGCGGGGCGCTCCTTCGCATCGCGCGCCGCCTGGGTGTTGTACGAGTAGCGCGGCTGAAGCTGCCACCAGACGTACCCGCCGTATGCGACCGCGACGAGGCCGAGCGCGATCAGCGTGGCGTAGAACGGTCGTCTCGGGTTGTAATCGATTTCCTTCACCTCGAACAGCCGCCGCGCCGCGTCCTGGTTCTCCGCCGTGGCGCGCTCGCCGCGCGATCCGTCGGAGCGCGGCGCGGGCTGCGGATCCGGCGCCATCTCAAGCTCGAGCCGCTGCGGCTTGCCGCCCTCGCGGGTCTCGGCGGGTGGCGATTTCGCGGACGGCAGGTCGTCAGTATGGATCTCGACGTGCTCGCCGATGTCCGGCAGCTTCTCGCGCGTGATGACCGGCTTGGCCGCCTCGGGCGCCGGCTCCGGATCCCGCACGGGACCGGTGCCGGCCGCGCGCTGCTTCGCGAGCTCGGCTTTCTTCAGGGCCTCGAGGAGCAGGCTCATGGCGGCGAGAGGGGACCGCCCAGCGGCGTCTGCTTGCCCGGATTCATGCGGCCGATGAAGTTCTCGTCCGGGACGCTGCTGCGGAAAGCGCGGTAGTCACCGTCGATGCTCGGGTCCTTGACCACCACGGGCCGCAGGAACACGACCAGCTCGGTCTTGACGTTCGCCTTGTTGCGCTGGGTGAAGAAGCCGCCGATGAGCGGGATCTCCGCGAGCAAGGGCACCCGGTCCTGCGTGTCGCTGATGGAATCCTGGATCAGGCCGCCGAGCACGGCGATCTGGCCGCTGTTGACCTTCATCATCGACTCCATCTCGCGCGTCTGCACCTCGGGAATGCGGCTGACGATGGGCTGGCAGGCGGCGGCCGCCGTGGGCGCCGAGCCGCACGGGCTGGCGAGCGACGGATTGGGATCGTTCACGAAGCTGATGATGCGCGACACGCTCGGCTTCACGTTGAGCAGCACCGTGTCGGTGTCGCTGATCTGCGGCGTGACGTTCATGACGAAGCCGACCGGCACGACGTTCGGCGTCGTCGTGAAAGCCGTGGTCACGACCGTCTGCGTCGCCGTCTGGTTCGCCTGCACCGTAAAATAGACGCGGTTGTCGACGACTTTCAGGATCGCGGTCTGGTTGTTGATGACCGACAGCTTCGGGCTCGAGAGCACGCGCACGGTGCCGAACGACTCGAGCAACCTGATGGTGGCGCTGATGCCGCTCGCGACGTAGCCGAGGACGAACATGTTCGTATTCACGCCGGCCGGGCTGCCGGAGCTGGTCTGCGCTACGTTGAACCCGGCGGGCCCCGTCCGCAGGAGCGACCAATCGATGCCTTGCTGATACTGATTGTTCAGCTGCACCTCGGCGATCGTCGCCTCGATCAGCACCTGGCGCTTGGCGTTGACCAGGACCTGGTCGAGGAACTCCTGGATCTTTTCGTGCTGCCGCGAGGTCGCGCGGAGCGTCAGTACTCCGGCCTCGGGGTTCGCGATCACGGACGCCGCCTCGCGGAACGTTGCGCTCGGAACGGCGACGGGCGGCTGCGAAGGAGCGGTGCCGGCGACGCCGCCTGCGATCGTCGATGCGGCGGCTGCCGATTGAGACGGCGCGACCACCGTCCCCGCGGGAATGATCTTGTCGGTCTCGCGCAGGATGTCCTTAACGTTGTCGACGAGCGTCTCCCAGAACTTGTTCGTCGCCGTGCTGCGCACCGTCGTGTTGGAGGCGTTGAGCGCCGCGCCGCCGCCGGCCCCCGGGCCGCCGGCGCCGGTCGTCCCCGATGAGATCTGGCTCGAGACGCCGACCGTCGCGACCGTGGCGCGGTCCATGTTGACGTAATCGATCTTGTAGACCCGCAGATACGGCGAGTCGGGCATGACGACGAGGTTGGGCCCGTCGAGCTCCCATCGCATGTCGACCTGCTTCGCGATGCGAGCGAGCAGCTGCGGCAGCGTCTGATCGATCGCGTTCAGCGTCACCGTGCCCACGATGCCCGGATGGACGTCGACATTGAGCTTCGCATCGCGCGCGAGCGCGAACAACAGCTCCTGCACGCGCACGTTGTTCACGACGACGGTATACGTCTCCGGACGCGAGGTGGGTTTCGGCTTCGGAATGATTGTCGAAATCTGAACAGGCGGGGGGATGCTGCCCGCGGATTCGGTGTCCGGACGAATGTGCGTGTCGGCGCTCCGCATGGGCGCGTGGGTGCAGGCCGCGACCATCAAGGCCATGCCGGACATAACCACGCGGACTGACTTCATGTTATGAGGGCCCCCCTGTTCGGCAACGCGCCCCGCGCGCCGTGGGCGATTTCGCTGATCAGTATAACAGATCGGTCTAAGAATCTGATTTAACGAGCTAAAAAAACTCCTTTATCCTCATTGCCGATTCTGGCTCCGCATGCGTTCGAAGCTGCGCGGATAAGGCCCCTGGGCGCGCAGCAGCGGGGGGAGCCCGTTTGCCGCGGCCAGCGCCTCGCGCGCGTCCGCATAGCTGCCGAATGCCACCCGGTAGTGCTGCTTTCCACCGAATTTGACGCTGTAGACGAGGAGCTCGTCCGCAGGGACGACTTTCGCAGCTTTTAGCAAGAAGTTCTCCAAGTCCTGGGTGTCGCCCGCGTCGACGGTCAGCAACTGGATCGCCTGTCGCTCCCCAGGCGCTGCTTCGAGCAGGTTCTGCGTGGCCGCGAGCCGATCGCGCCACAGTGGCACCGCCGTTGCCTCCTGCCGCGCGGGCGCCTCGTCGCCGGTAACCGAAAGCTTAGCGCGTTTGGTAACTTTCGGGTTGGACGATCCGGCAGCAACCGGAACCGCGGGATCCGGCGCTGGCGTGGGCTGCGGCGCCGTCGACTGCGGCGCGGCGGCCGCGGGAGGCTGGGCAGCCGCGGCCATGGCGGGCCCCACCGCCGCGCGGACCCCCGGCGGGGGATCCGCACGACCGGAGTCGGAGAGCAGGGCGTGCAGCGTCCAGCCGACCCCGAGCGCAGCCGCGAGCGCTCCGATCGCGGCCGCGATCCTCCCGAAGCGGCGCGCGGGACGGTAGAAGTTCGAGTCGCCGATCGCGCGCCGGACCTCGCGCGCGCCGACGGCGTGCGAGCCCGACGCGAACGCGGCGAGCAGTGCCTTGTCGGCGAGAATGTTGACGCGTCGCGTCAGGCCGTGCGAAGCCTGCGCGATCAGCTCGAGTGCCTGCCGCGTGAAGACGTTCGGCCCGCGATAGCCGGCCGCGCGCATGCGGAACTCGACGTAGCTTTCGACGTCCGGGCGCCGCAGCGGATCCAGCCGGAAGCTGTGGGTGATGCGCTCCTTGAGCTGGCGCATGTCGCCGGTATCGAGCAGGTCGTCGAGCTCGGGCTGCCCGAACAGCACGATTTGCAGGAGCTTGTGGCGGTTCGCCTCGAGGTTCGAGAGCAGCCGGATTTCCTCGAGCGTCGGCTTGGGCATCGCGTGCGCCTCGTCGATCAGCACCACGACGCGGCGTCCATCCGCGAACAACGCGATGAGCCGGTCCTGCAGCGCGCGCAGCAGGCGCGCCGAGCGCAGCTCGCCCATTTCGAAGCCGAGCTCGTCGGCGATGGCGAGCAGGATCTCGTCGGCGGACAGGGAGGGATTGGCGAGGAAAACGGTCTCGACGTTCTTCGGCAGCCGCTCCATGAGGACGCGGCACAGCATGGTCTTGCCGCTGCCCACCTCGCCCGAGACCTTGACGATGCCCTCGTCCTGCGAGATGGCGTAGACGAGCGCCTCGAGCGTCGCGCCGCGGTTGGCGCCCTGGAAGAAGAACTCGGTGTTCGGCGTGATCCGGAACGGCGGCTCGCTCAGCCCGAAGTGGTCCAGGTACATGGAGGGGCCCGCTCGAGAACCGTCCGCGGTGTTACTGCTGCTTCTGCAGCGATTCCATCCGGGAGTACAGCGTAGTCCGGTTGATGCCGAGCATCTTGGCGGCCTGGCTGACGTTGCCGCGCGTGAGCTTCATCGCCGCCTCGATGTAGCCCTGTTCCCAGGCCTTGAGCATCTGGTCGAGATTGAAGCTGCGCTCGCGCTGCAGGTGCCGCTGGGCCTGCTCGACCAGCGTTCCCGGATCGGCGGACATCCCGCCGGGCGTCGCCTCGGCGAGCGACTCGAGGTCGAACTCGGGCTCGAGGTCGGCCGGAGCGAGCTTGCGCCCCGCGTACTTGGTGGTGAGACGGATGACGATGTTGCGCAGCTCGCGGACGTTGCCGGGGAAGTGATAATCGCGCCAGGTCCGCTGCGCGTCGTCGTCGAGCGTGAACGGGGCGACCTTGGCCTGGTCCGCGTAGAACTTGCGGAAATGCTCGAGCAGCGCCGCGCGGTCCTCGTCCATCTCGCGCAGCGGCGGCACGCTGATCGTGAACACCGACAGCCGGTGGTAGAGGTCGGCGCGGAAATTCCCCTTGCGGATCTCCTGCCGCAGGTCGCGGTTGGTCGCCGCGATCACGCGCGCCTTCGAGAAGCGCTGCTGCGTCTCGCCGACGCGCTGGTACTCGCCGTTCTCGAGCACGCGCAGCAGCTTCGCCTGCAGCTCGAGCGGCAGCTCGCCGATCTCGTCGAGAAAGAGAGTCCCTTCGCCCGCGTCCTCGAAATAGCCCGACTTGTTCTGCGTCGCGCCGGTAAACGCGCCCTTGGTGTAGCCGAACAGCGTCGGCTCGACCAGGGTCGGCGCGATCGCGGCGCAGTTGAGCGCGAACCACGGCTTGGTCCGCCGCCACGACAGCCGGTGCAGCATGTTGGCGACGACGTCCTTGCCGGTGCCCGATTCGCCCTCGATGAGAGCCGGGAACGGCGAGTCCGCGTACTGCGATACCTGGCTCTTCAGCTTCTGCAGCGCGGGGCTCTTGCCGATCATCGGATCGGCTTCGACGGCCTTTTCCTTGGAGATCTCGGCCGCCCGGAACTGCAGCGCCCCGAGCAGCACCTGCTTGAGCTTCTCCGCGTCGCAGGGCTTGGTCACGAACTCCGCGGCGCCCAGCGTGCGCGCGTGCCGCGCGTTGGCCGAATCGTTCTGGCCCGAGAGGATGATGATCTTCATCGTCGGCGAGTGGGCGAGAAGGTCGGTGACCAGCTGGAAGCCCTCGTCCGGACGGTGAGGCATCGGCGGCAGGCCGAGGTCCACGAGCGCGAGCTGCGGCGCGTCGTCGAGCTGGCGCAGCAGGCTCACCGCGTGCGCTCGCGAGTCGCTGACCATGATCTCGAAATCCTTGCCGAGCGCGTAGGAAAGCGTGTCCGTGATGAGCGGGTCGTCGTCGACGATCAGCAGGCTCGGCTTGGCCTCAGGCATGGCATCCGCCATTCGTTTCTTCTATACACCTCAGAAAGGCGCTCTCGAGACTGTCCACGGCGTAGCGCCGGAGCAGCTCCGACGGCGGACCCACATAGGCCAGCCTCCCTTCGTGCAGCACGGCCATATGGTCGCAGATTTCCTCGATGTCCGCGAGAGAATGCGCGCTCAAAAACACCGTCCGCGCGTCAGATTTCCGCTGCAGCAGCACCCGTTTCACGCCGGCGCGAGCCCGGGGGTCGAGGCCGCTCATGGGCTCGTCGAGCACATAGAGGTCGCGCGCCGACGCGAGGCAGGCGGCGAGCCCGAGCTTCTGGGTCGTTCCCTTGGAGTACGTGCGCACTGGCTTGTCGAGCGTCGCGCGATCGAGCTCGAGCGCGTCGAGCGCGGCCTCGTCCGCCTCGCCCGGGCCGCCGGAGAGGCGCCGCATGGCACCGAGGAACTCGCGACCGGTCAGGAAATGCGGCGGCACGAAGTTCTCCGGCAGGAACGCCAGCCGCGCGCGCGACTCGGGGCGTCGGTGATCGATGCCGTGCAGCTCGATGGTACCCGCGTCGATGTCGACGAAGTCGAGCAGGCACTTCATCAGCGTGGTCTTCCCGGCGCCGTTGACGCCCGCAACGCCGAAGACTTCGCCGGCGCCGAGCTCCAGATCGATCTGGCGCAGCACCGTGACGCCGCCGTAGCTCTTGCCGACTCCCTGAAATCGGATCACCGGCTGGTGCATGGGACCTCGCCAGCCCTGTTCGAGTGCGCCCGATGATAGCGCGCTTTGCCCGCGCCGCGAAGCATCGTCACGCGCTCGCTCTCGGTCCGGAAGCGATCGTACGCGGTTGTACGCTAGAATTGCCGCTTTTCCCCGATCCCGCCGATCGTGCCCACGGACAATCTGGTCGAAATCGAGAGCGTCACGTTCGGCTACGATCAGCGCACCGTACTGCACGGCATCAATCTCACCGTCCCGAAAGGCGCCGTGGTGGCCATCATGGGCCTGTCCGGGTGCGGAAAGACGACGCTGCTGCGGCTGATCGCCGGCGCGATCCGCGCCACGCGCGGCGACGTGCGGGTCGCCGGCGAGCGCTTGAACGAGCTGTCCGACGTCGGGCTGTTCGCCCTGCGCCGCGAGATGGGCATGCTGTTCCAGTTCGGCGCCTTGTTCACCGACATGTCGGTCTTCGACAACGTCGCATTCCAGGTGCGCGAGCACACGCGGCTGCCCGCCGCGATCGCGCGCGATCTCGTGCTCATGAAGCTCGAGTCCGTGGGGCTGCGCGGCGCCGCCGATCTCATGCCGTCAGAGCTCTCCGGCGGCATGGCGCGACGCGTCGCGCTCGCGCGCACGATCGCGCTCGATCCGTCGCTGATCATGTACGACGAGCCGTTCGCCGGCCTTGATCCGGTGTCGCTCGGCGTGATCGGTCAGCTCATCCGCAAGCTCAACGACGCGCTCGGCGCCACCTCGATCATCGTGACCCACGACGTGGCCGAGGCGCTCGAGATCGTCGACTACGTCTATTACATGTCGGCCGGACGCATCGAGTTCCGCGGTACGCCGGCCGAGGTGCGCGCCTCGCGCCATCCGTCGCTCCGGCAGTTTGCTTACGGCGAGCCCGACGGGCCCGTTCCGTTCCACTATCCCGCGCCCGATTATCGCGCGGACCTCGCCGCCGGATCGGCATGATGTCGCGCGTCGCCGAAATGCTGCGGGCGCTCGGCGCCCGGGTGGTTACCCAGTGGGTATGGCGCGTCGGTTTCGCGAGCCGCTTCTTCTGGCTTATGCTCGCCGGTTCGGGCACGAGCTTCCGGCGCTTCTCGCTCACCATCCGGGAGATCTATTTCGCGGGGGTCCTGTCCCTCGTCATCATCCTGGTGTCGGGTCTCTTCGTCGGGATGGTGCTCGGCCTGCAGGGCTACGACACCCTGGTGCGCTACGGCTCGTCCGAGGCGCTCGGCGTCCTGGTGTCGCTCTCGCTCGTGCGCGAGCTCGGGCCCGTGGTCGCGGGCCTGCTGTTCGCGAGCCGCGCGGGCAGCGCGATCACTGCCGAGATCGGATTGATGAAGGCGACAGAACAGCTGTCGGCGATGGAGATGATGGCCGTCGATCCCATCGCGCGGGTGGTCGCGCCGCGCTTCTGGGCGGGCGTCATCTCCATGCCGCTGCTCGCGGCGCTGTTCTCGGCGATGGGCGTCTTCGGCGGCTACCTGGTCGGCGTGCGCCTGATCGGCGTCGACGAGGGATCGTTCTGGTCGCAGATGCAGGCGGCCGTGGACTTCCGCGAGGACGTCCTCAACGGAATACTCAAGAGCCTGGTGTTCGGCGTGGCGGTGACGTGGATAGCGGTGTTCGAGGGCTACGACGCGCCGCCGACGGCCGAAGGCGTGTCGCGCGCGACGACGCGGACCGTGGTCACGTCCTCGCTCGCGATCCTCGCTCTCGATTTCGTTTTGACCGCGCTGATGTTCAGGGGAGCTTGATCCAATGATGACCCGCAAGGAACTCGATCTCTGGGTGGGACTGTTCGTGGTGATCGGCATCGGGGCGATGCTGTTTCTGTCGCTCAAGGTCGCGAACCTCGCCTCCTTCTCCGCTTCGGACACGTACTCGGTGACGGCCAAGTTCGACAACATCGGCGGACTGAAGGTGCGCGCGCCGGTGAAGAGCGCCGGCGTCGTGGTCGGCCGCGTCGGGGAGATCCGCTTCGACAACGAGTCGTTCGAGGCGGTGGTCGTGCTCAACGTCGACAGCCACTATCAGTTTCCGCGCGACACCTCGGCGAAGATCCTCACCTCGGGGCTGCTCGGCGAGCAGTACATCGGTCTCACCGCGGGCGGCGACTCGGTCAACTTGAAGGCCGGCGACGCGTTGAAGATCACTCAGTCCGCCGTCGTGCTGGAAAATCTGATCGGACAGTTCTTGTACAATAAGGCGTCCGAAGGCGGCAGCGGAGACGGCAAGAAGTAGGAATGCAGGGCGAATGGCGATACTCGCAAGGCTAGCCGCCGTCGCGGCGCTCGTGTCCGCGGTCGCAGGCTGCGCGAGCACCGGCGGCAACGCCGCCGATCCGCTCGAGCCGCTCAACCGGGCGATGTTCGGCTTCAACGAGAAGGTTGACAATGCCGTGCTGAAGCCCGTGGCGCAGGGATACCGTGCCGTCACGCCGCAGATGGTGCGCACCGGCGTCACCAACTTCTTCTCCAATCTCGAGGACCTCTGGATCTCGGCCAACAACCTGATGCAGGGGAAGGTGGAATGGGGGCTGGGTGACTTGTTGCGGTTCACGTTCAACTCGAGCTTCGGGCTGCTGGGCGTGATCGACGTCGCCTCCGACATGGGACTCGAGAAGCACAACGAGGATTTCGGACAGACGCTCGGCCGCTGGGGCGTCGGCAGCGGGGCCTATCTCGTGCTGCCGCTGCTCGGTCCTTCGACCGTGCGTGACGGCGCCGCGCGGGTGGTCGACTGGCAGGGCGACGTGGTGAGCAACCTGAGCAACGTGCCGACCCGCAACACGCTCTACGTGACGCGCGTGGTGAGCGACCGCTCCAACCTGTTCGACGCGACCAACCTGCTCGACGAGGCGGCGCTCGACAAGTACACGTTCGTGCGCGATTCATGGCTGCAGCGGCGCCGCAGCCTGGTGTACGACGGCAGCCCGCCGCGCGAGCCCTCCGATTCCGACGAGCCGAAGTGAGGTCCAACATGAAGAAGATCCTGAGCGCTCTCGCCCTGGTCGCGCTCGCGTCATCGGCGTTGGCACAGGACGCTGCTCCGGACGCCCTGGTCAGGTCGATCACGCAGGACGTCCTCGCCGTACTCAAACAGAACTCGAGCGCGCAGGATCCGAAACAGATCGCGAACATCATCGAGATGAAAGTGCTCCCGCACTTCGAGCTCACGCGCATGACACAGCTCGCGATGGGCCGCAATTGGCGCGCGGCGTCGCCCGAGCAGCAGAAGGTGCTGACCGCCGAGTTCATGACGCTGCTGGTCCGCACGTACTCGACCGCGCTGGCGAGCTACCGCGACCAGGTCATCGACGTGAAGCCGCTGCGCGCGGCGCCGAACGCGACCGACGTCACCGTCAAGTCCGACGTCAAGCGACCCGGATCCCAGCCGATCGCCATCGACTACGATCTGGGCAGGACCCCCGCCGGCTGGAAGGTCTACGACGTGAAGGTGGGCGGCGTCAGCCTGGTGACGACGTACCGGGAGACCTTTGCGAACGAGGTGCGCGAGAACGGGATCGACGGCCTCATCAAGTCGCTCTCCACGAAGAACCGGCAGAGCGACGCCAGGTTCGGAGCGAGCAAGACGTGATCCGTCGCGACGGCGACCGGCTGGTCGTCGAGGGTCCGGTGACGCTCGACACCGTGCCCGAGCTCGCCACCGAGCTGGAGGGCCACCTCGGTCAGGGCGATGCGGTGGTTGACTTCGGGGGCGTGACCGACGTCGACTCCTCCGCCGTCGCGCTCGTTCTCGAGTGGCGGCGGCAGGCCGAGCGCCGCAGCGTCTCGCTGCGGCTCGCGAACACCCCCGAGGCGCTGCAAAATCTCGCGAAGCTGTACGGAGTGCTCGAGCTGCTTCCTCTCGCCCGCTGACGCCGGCGCGCACAGCGCCCGGCGCGCGCATGACCGCCGCCATACAGATCGACGACGTCCACAAGCGCTTCGGGCCGCTGCAGGCCCTGGCCGGGATCGATCTCGAGGTGGAGCGCGGCGAGTTCTTCGGGCTGCTCGGGCCCAACGGCGCGGGCAAGACCACGCTGATCAACATCCTGGCGGGCCTGGTGCGCCCGGATCGGGGCGGGGCGCGCGTGCTCGGGCATGATGTCCGCGCCGACTACCGTCTCGCGCGCCGCGCGCTCGGCGTCGTGCCGCAGGAGCTCGTGTTCGATCCCTTCTTCACCGTGCGCGAGACGCTCGAGATCCAGTCGGGATATTTCGGCATCCGCAACAACGGCGCGTGGATCGACGAGGTCATGGAGCACTTGGACCTCACCGGCAAGGCCGACGCCAACATGCGCGCGCTCTCCGGCGGCATGAAGCGCCGCGTGCTCGTCGCGCAGGCGCTCGTGCACAAGCCCGACGTCATCGTGCTCGACGAGCCCACGGCCGGAGTCGACGTCGAGCTGCGCCAGGGGCTGTGGCAGTTCATCCGCAGCCTGAACCGCGATGGGCACACCGTGGTGCTGACCACGCACTACCTCGAGGAGGCCGAGCTCCTCTGCCAGCGCATCGCGATGCTGAAGCAGGGTCGCGTCGTCGCGCTCGACTCGACCGCGAATCTGCTGAAGCGGGTGCATCACCTGTTCCTGCGCGTGCGCGTCGGCGGCGCGCCCTTGCCCGCGGCGCTGGCGCGGCGCGAGCACGGCGGCGCATCGGGAGCTCACGTGCTGCGGCTCGAGGGCTACGCCGACGTGGAGCCGGTGCTCGCGCAGCTGCGCGCGGGCGGGTGCCGCATCGAAGAGCTCGAGCTCGTCCAGCCGGATCTCGAGGACGTGTTCGTCGAGCTCATGAGGGCCGACTGATGTCGACGGCCCGCAGCGGGTTCCCGACGCTCCTCTACAAGGAGGTCCTGCGCTTCTGGAAAGTGAGCGTGCAGACGATCGCGGCGCCGGCGCTGACCGCGGTCCTGTATCTGCTGCTGTTCGCGCACGTCATGGAGAACCGGCTGCAGGTCTACGGCAGCATCCCGTACACCGCTTTCCTCGTGCCCGGCCTGGTGATGATGGCGGTCCTGCAGAATGCGTTCGCGAACAGCTCATCCTCCCTCATCCAGTCGAAGATCACGGGCAACATCGTCTTCGTGCTGCTGCCGCCGCTCTCGTACTGGGAATTCTTCGCCGCCTACGTGCTCGCCGCGGTCGTGCGCGGCTTGGTCGTCGGCGCCGCGGTGATCGCCGTGACGGCCCCCTTCGTGCACCTGCCCGTGCGCGAGCCGTGGTGGATCGTGGCGTTCGCCGCCGCGGGAAGCGCGCTGCTCGGGACCCTCGGCCTGATCGCGGGCGTCTGGGCGGAGAAGATCGACCAGGTCGCCGCGTTCCAGAACTTCCTCGTCATGCCGCTGACCCTCCTCTCTGGCGTGTTCTACTCGATCCACTCGCTGCCGGCCTTCTGGCAGGGCCTCTCGCATTTCAACCCGTTTTTCTACATGATTGACGGTTTCCGGCACGGCTTTTTCGGCGTATCGGACGTCGATCCGCTGCGCAGCCTCACCGTGGTGGCCGCCGCGCTCGCCGTCGTGACGGCGGTCGCGCTCGCGATGCTGAGGCGCGGTTACAAACTGCGGCACTAAAGGAAGAGTCATGGTGACACCCGAGGAAGTCCGGGGCTATATCGAGGCGGGGCTCGCGTGCCGGGAGGTCCGGGTCGCGGGCGACGGTACTCATTTCGAGGCGGTGATCGTGAGCGAGGCCTTCCGCGGCAAGAACCGCGTGCAGCGCCATCAGATGGTCTACGCCGCGCTCGGCGAGCGCATGCGCGAGCAGATCCACGCGCTGTCGATGCGCACGCTGACCCCGGAGGAGGCGCCGGAGTCGCATGGATAAGCTGGTGATCGAAGGCGGGGTGCCGCTCTCGGGCGATGTGCGCGTCTCGGGCGCGAAGAACGCCGCGCTGCCGCTCCTGTGCGCGGCGCTGCTCACCGAGGAGCCAGTGCGGCTCGCCAACGTCCCGCGGCTGAAGGATGTCAGCACCATGCTGAGGCTGCTCGGCCAGATGGGCGTGCAGACCTCGCTCGACGAGCGGCTCGGCGTCGAGCTGTGCGCGCGCGGCATGAACCACCCCGTCGCCCCGTACGAGCTGGTGAAGACCATGCGCGCGTCCATCCTCGTGCTCGGGCCGCTGCTCGCGCGCCACGGCGAAGCGCGGGTGTCGCTGCCCGGCGGCTGCGCGATCGGCCTGCGGCCGGTCGACCAGCACGTCAAAGGCCTCGAAGCCATGGGCGCGCAGGTCTCGGTGGAGGAGGGCTACATCGTCGCGCGCTCGGGCCGGCTCAAAGGCGCGCGCATCGTCATGGATCTGGTCACAGTCACCGGCACCGAGAACCTGATGATGGCGGCCTGTCTCGCCGAGGGCACGACCGTACTCGAGAACGCCGCGCGCGAGCCCGAGGTCGTCGATCTGGCGCGCTGCCTCTCCGCGATGGGCGCGCGCCTCTCGGGCGCCGGGAGCGACGTCATCACCATCGAAGGCGTCGCCCGACTTTCGGGAGTGCAGCATCGCATCATGCCCGACCGCATCGAGACCGGGACCTATCTCGCGGCGGCCGCGGCGACCGGCGGACGGGTGCGGCTGCTCGGCACCGACGCGAGCATCCTCGACGCGGTCCTCGAGAAATTGCGCGAGGCGGGTGCGAGCGTCGCCGCCGACGCCGAGTCGATCTCGCTCGAGATGCGCGGCAGGCCGAAGAGCGTGAGCGTGCGCACGGCGCCTTATCCCGCGTTTCCGACCGACATGCAGGCGCAGTTCATGGCGCTCAACGCGATCGCCGAGGGCGCCGCGGTGATCACCGAGACGATCTTCGAGAACCGCTTCATGCACGCGCTCGAGATGCGCCGCCTCGGCGCCGACATCGAGATCTCGGGCAACACCGCGATCGTTCGCGGCGTGCCGCGCCTGCAGGGCGCGACCGTCATGGCCACCGACCTGCGCGCGTCGGCGAGCCTGGTGATCGCGGGCCTCGCGGCCGACGGCCGCACCACGGTGGACCGCATCTACCACCTCGACCGCGGCTACGAATACATCGAGGAGAAGCTCGCGCAGCTCGGCGCGCGCATCCGCCGCGCGCATTAGCGCTTCGCCGCAAACCTTTGTTTTTAATCGCGGTCCGGGCTTTTTGGCGGTAGAATCGCGTTTT
>Ga0070741_10004758_pt1 | contig 31345 bp, 35 predicted proteins | sample Coa_R1_4_FD_66440 | JGI IMG/M metagenome (GOLD analysis project Ga0070741, IMG submission 66440) | Surface soil microbial communities from Centralia Pennsylvania, which are recovering from an underground coalmine fire - Coalmine... | ecosystem: Environmental > Terrestrial > Soil > Unclassified ... | reverse complement strand
AGCATGCACTGGCCCTCCATTCTCAGGCTCATCTTGTGTTGGAATCACTTCCCCTTTTCAGGCTCCCGCTGTATTGGAATCAAACCCCTCGTTCAGGCTCATCTTGTGTTGGACAATTCTTGACCTGGACTTCTGCCGTGGAAAAATTATAGAATCGCGTCCGAGCCGATCAAAATTTCGCCTGCTGGCGCCTCGGGTTTTTCCTCAGCCTCGGCACCGGCTACGAATCGTCTTAATTTCTTCCTTTCTTCTTGGGATCAGCGGTGGCGATGATACCGCGGTTGCCTTCTCCACGCCAAAGAAATGTATGACAATGACTTGGGGTTAGACGCGACGAGTCACCCGCCGCGTCGTGGCTAGCAGAAATGCGTCGGCCTCGCGGCCGCCGGTGGCGCTGGTATGGGAGTAGCCGATATGCCTACAATAATTCTCGGAACGGAGCCGGGCATCGCCCATCCGGAGTCTAGGGAAGACCCGCCGCCGAAGGAAGTGGCTTCATGCGAAGCTGAATCGAGCGCCTTTCGGATGGGAGATATATACATCACTCAGCCTCAGGTCGCCTGCCATGGCTCATCGAAGCCTGCTGTCGTTGCAGGAACAAAGCTCCTCAACAGATGTTCGCTTGACCTCTGTACTGGCCAGCTTCTGTTGCAAGCTCTGCAGTATTCAGTTGCCCGCGAGGTTTTCAAGAATTCCGATTTAAGCTGCCCTAAATAGAACTCCGCGCCTAGGAATAGATCAGAAGATCAGACAGGCCGATAGGAGAAAGGAGTCTCTTACGTGACAAGCACATTAGAGCAAGCAAATACGCATCCCCGCATCGGCACGGGAATTGCCAGCCTGGATTACATTCTTCGAGGCGGTCTGCCGCGGCGTCGATTGTACGTGATCGAAGGAGATCCCGGAGCGGGCAAGACGACGCTCGCTCTGCAATTTCTGATGGAAGGAGCGCGCCAGGGGGAGCGCTGCTTATATGTGACGCTGTCGGAAACCGCACAGGAGTTGCAGGAAGTAGCCGCCTCGCATGGGTGGTCTCTCGCGGGGATTGAGTTGCTGGAGCTCGACACCCTCGCGGAACGTCTCCACCAGGATGCCAATTACACGGTCTACCATCCAGCGGATGTAGAACTGGGGGAGACGGTCAAGCACATACGGTCTGAAGTGGAAAGGCTGAAGCCAGCGCGGGTGGCTTTAGACTCTGTTTCCGAACTGAAGATTTTATCGGAAACCAATGCGCGCTATCGCCGCGAAATCCTCGGTTTGAAGCAGTTTTTCGCGCAGCAGCAATGTACCGCACTGGTTCTCGACGACCGCACCACCCGCGAGGGCGAGCAGCAACTGCAAAGCATTGCCCACGGCGTCCTCCGGATGGAGCGTACCCAGCGCGAATACGGCGACACACGCCGCCAGATTCACATCGTCAAAATGCGAGGCGTTCGCTTCCGGGATGGTCTCCACGACTTCACCATCGACACCGGAGGAATCGTCGTTTATCCACGGTTGTCCGCCGTCGAGCATCCGAAAAAATATGAGCAGGAGACCATCGAGAGTGGGGTGGAGCAACTCGACCGTCTTTTGGGTCCGGGGCTCGATCGCGGGTCCAGTTCGCTGATCATGGGACCTTCCGGATGTGGCAAGAGCACTGTTGCCACGCAGTTCATGCTGGCTGCTCTCGCGCGCGGGGAAGCCGTCTCGTGTTTCTTATTCGAAGAGAGTGAAAGTACGTTTTGCCAGCGGGCAGCCGGATTGGGACTGCAGATCGATTCCTATGTGTCGTCCGGTCTCCTCCACATCGCTCAAATCGATCCCGCTGTGCTTTCGCCGGGTGAGTTTGCGGATCGGGTGCGCCGTGCTGTCGAGCAGCAGGATGTCTCCATGGTGGTGATTGACAGTCTGAATGGCTACATGAGTGCGATGCCCAGCGAACAGTTTCTGCTGATTCAAATGCACGAACTGCTCACGTATCTCGGTCAACAAGGAGTAGTGACACTCCTCATTCTGGCGCAGCACGGGATGCTCGGAAGCGGAATGCAAACTCCGATAGATGTCAGCTTTCTGGCGGATACCGTGATCCTACTGCGCTTTTTCGAGACACGGGGCGAGATCCGGCAGGCCATCTCGGTGGTGAAGAAGCGCCGGAGCGCGCACGAACGAACCATTCGGGAATTGCGGCTGGGGCCCGGGGGCGTACGGATCGGAGACCCGCTGCGGGCCTTTGAAGGTGTTCTAACCGGGGCTCCCAAGTATTACGGGAAGGTGGAACCCCTACTGACTGCGGAAGATGCCGGATAGATGGACCGTCAAAGCGAACTGGAAATGCGCGTGCTGATCCTGGCCCCGACCGGGCGGGATGCTTTTCTGATTGCCCAAACTCTGGGGGCAGCAGATATACAGAACGAAATTTGCCCTCACAGCGCCGGACTTTTGGAAATGCTGGGACACGGGGCCGCTGCCGCGCTGGTGGCCGAAGAGGCCCTTTCTCACCGCGATCTGAACGATTTGGCCAATTGGCTCGCCGCTCAGCCGGCCTGGTCGGACCTGCCGTTTATCATTCTTACCTCGAAAGGTCGCGCGAACGCGGCTACGGCTCAAAAGGCGCTGGAGCTGCAAAGTTTGGGGAATGCTACGTTCCTCGAGCGACCGGTGCGGCCCGAGACCGTCAGTGCTGCCGCGCGAGCTGCATTGCGGGCCCGGATGCGCCAGTACGAAATGCGCCGGCGCGAGGAGACGCTCACGCGCGTCAATGCGGATCTGGAACAGTTTGCCTACTCTGCCAGCCACGATCTTCAGGAGCCGATCAGAAACATCGCCGTTTATAGCGAGCTTCTGAGCAGGCGGTACGGAAATCTGTTGGACGGAAAAGGGCAGGAATTTCTGCGTTATGTGAACCAGGGCGCGTTGCGCATGGACATGCTGGTTGGGGACCTGCTTGCCTACACGAAGGCCGCCAGCATCGCGGACGAACGGCCGGAGCCAATCGGAGCGGAAGGGCCGCTCCGGGCAGCGTTGCAGAACTTGGCGGAAGCCATCCGCCAGAGCGATGCTCAAATTGAGTATCACTCGCTTCCAGAGGTCAGAATGCGCGAAGTTCATCTGCAGCAGCTCTTCCAGAACCTGATTGGAAATGCGATCAAGTATCGCAGCCGGCAGAGGCCGCAGATTTCCATCTGCGCTCAAAAAACCGACGGCCGCCATTGGCTGTTTCGGATACAAGATAACGGCATGGGTATCAAACCCGAATACAACGAGCGAATCTTTGGATTATTCAAGCGCCTCCACGGCAACGATGAATATGCCGGTACTGGAATTGGACTGGCTATCTGCCAGCGAATCGTGGAACGATATCGCGGGCGCATCTGGGTCGAGTCGGAACCGGGGAAAGGATCTACCTTCTTCTTCACCATGCCGGAATGAATCTGACGATCGAAGATTACTGCACATTCTCGTAATAGAGGACAACAAAGCCGATGTTTTCCTGGTCGAGGAAGCCATCGCAGTCCAGGAAATTCATGCGGAACTGCAGGTGATAGCGGATGGCGAGGAAGCGATGAGGCAAGTGGAAGAAAACAGCAGCACGATGGACTGGCTGCCGGATTTGTTTATTCTGGACCTCAATTTGCCGAGACGGAGTGGCCATGAAATTCTGGCGTGCATCCGGCAAAAGCCCAGGTACGCCCACATTCCCGTGCTCATCATGACATCGTCCGATTCAGAGAATGATCGCCAAAAAGCGGCGCTGTTCGGCAGCAACGGATATTTCCGTAAACCGAGCGGCTTCAGCGAGTTCTTGCTAATTGGAGCCGTGATTAAGCGCTTGATGATTGGCGAATCGTGAGGCTTAGTTAGCCTACTTTCCGGTGCAAAATAGGCGATTGTGAGGGGGCGATTCCGGTTGAGATCGAAATTGGGGCGGGCTCGACCAATGATTTTCGGGGCGCCGGGCGGCCGACGGGCTGTGTAGATCATGCGAACTGGGGCGCCAGATAACGACCCATATACCCATATTGAAGAGGTTATCTGCAATCACGCCAAGTCCGACCCAACGCCGAATGCCGGCCAGCCCGCGATAGCGGCAGCGGCTCAGCCCATGTCGCCGTTTGAGAACGCTGATGCGACCTTCACAGCCCGTGCGCCACTTTTGCCCGGCTTTGAACCAGCGCCTCTTTTGTAATTTCCGCCGCTCCTCGCTCCGGGTACTGCGATTGGGAATCGAGACATAGGCCACGCCCATTTGCTGAACGCTCTGCTCGTTTTCGCGCGAATAAAATCCTGCATCGGCTGCCACGAGTCTGGGGACCCCGGCCCAACTTCTGTTGCTGTGCTTTTACTGCCCCCACCAACAGACGTTGATCGCTCGGTCGTTTGTCGAAAACCTCGTAATGAGTGATGATCTGATTTTCGGCTTCTTGCACCTGGACCAGCTTGCCAAATTCATTCGGCTTACCGCGATGACCCGCTTGGTTACACTGCGCATCCGGTTGCGGATTTTCCGCTTCAATCCGCCCACTTTCTTTTCGATCTTTTGCATGCTGCGCGTCATTACGCGGGCGCCATCCTGCAGCAGACCGCTGTCGGTCGGTAATGAACATTGGACTCCACCACTGTCGTATCTACCCGCATTTTGCGACCGTGCACCACCTTCCGCTCTTGCGCCATTGCCACAATCCGGCTGTGCAACTCGCCGTTGGCCTCGGGGCCAATCGCTTGACCGAGCCGCACCAAAGTCTTGGCATCCGGCACCTTCTCCATCCCGATTCGGCAAAAGGTCCGGTACACCGCATTGGCTCGCACTTCCCGCTCTAAGACTTCATAGCTCCAGTTGCGTACATGTTTCAGAATCAGCATGCGCAACACCACTTCCGCTGGTGTTTGAGGCCGTCCGTGCGTCCGGCTCTGTAGATGTCGTTTCCCTTGTGCCTCGTACACAATATCGAGCGACTCGTCATCTTGGAGTAACTCATCCACAACCTGCATCCAGGGCTCCCAGAGTTCTGCCACTTCTTCAGCGAAAAACGTCTCCCATAAACTCGGTTGTTGATGTCTCAGGCGAATCATGACTCTATGACGACCTGAAACAAAATCTGGTTATTCTGTTTTAGAACTTAAACTGTGATGTGCGTCTTTGCAGCGCTTCCTGCCCCCATTTTGCACCGCGAAGTAGCCTAGGTTCATCAGGGCCTTCTACTACAAAGCGCCCGACGGAGGTCTTTGTTACTCATCAGGGCTGCCGGATATGCGTTGAAGACTCGTGCAATCGAGACGCGCAGAGGCGGCTACGACGTGGCAGCCACAGCGTAAGGACGATTCGCCACAGCGGGCATTGAGTATCAATGGCGTTTGCGTAGTTGCCGCTCCGCCTCGAACCAATCGGCCTCGGCCGACCCTGCCGGGCAACCGCGTTGTTGCCAAAGGGAATAGGCGAGCACGGCAATATGGTTCTCGGTTATCGAGGCAGTGGAGAGCTTGGCGGATTCCCGCTCTTTCCAGGATTGGTTCGGGTTCTGTTCGAGATCTCGCTGGACCGATCCCGGAGGAGGTAGTGTAGATGCACTCATGGATTTGTTCCTCGTTTCAGATATACCCGCTACAGGGGAAACGGCCCGAAACTCCTGTTCGGCAGCTTCGAGACCCGAAATGGACACGTGAGCCGACTACCGCTTCTGCGTACCGAAATTTTATCGCAGAACGTTCCAGACAATTGTCCCCGGCCTGGTGCGGACCGAGCGTCCCAAATCATCCATACTGGAAAAAAAGATTTCGAGCGCACGCGCCGGCTGCTGGCCGTCATCCCAGCCGAAGCACAACCACTTGACAGGTGTCAAGGATCGTTGGGCGGCTTCACAGCCAGCCGCTGAAGGACAGATTGTTGATAGAGAGTGCCGCAGGAAAGCGATCGAACGCATTCGCGATTCAGGGCCTGCCCTCCTTGTAAACCGTAATGTTGCATAGCGGCGTGAATTATCAGCTTCTGAAGACGATTGAGAGCAGGTCTGTCGAATTCTCGAACAGTACGGCAGCATGCGTGCTGAAAAGGCTTGAATTCTTGATCGAAGCACCGGGTCTCGTAATCGACACTCCGGTAGACGAGCTGGGCCGATGCGTGAGCTCGGGCAGAAACATCGCAGCCAGCGTGAGAATAGTCCAAAGGCCGCAAACGCCGTGACGCGCTTGAAGCGCCCTCATCATAGAACCGGCGTGTGAACGGTGCGGGGATTTGTAACGTACCTGCCTCCGCAGCCGTGGGGTGGTAATCGGTGGGTGCACCGACCCGCAACAATGCACCCATCCCTATATATACGTGGTGGCGGTAAAGAAATGGCCTGTTCTGCTGGGATGTGCCGCTTTGGGCAAAGCCCAGAGCGCTGGCCAGAAAAACAAACAGAATCGTTCTCGAAAGCATCTCCATTCCAGCACCGGTGTTTCCGCGACGGGCTACGAGGTCTAATTGCTGGTGACCTTGCTTTCTACTTTCGTCCAGGCACACGCAACAGCGCAGCGCGCCGCAGAATACCGGCAACGAGTAATCAGCGCCTAATTCCGAAGAGCCGCAACTGACTTGGCGAAACCAATCAACTGATTTCCGCTATACACGCTTTCGGTTACCGAGGAGATGCCCAGGCCGAAGAATATGCCTTTGAACCGAGCCCTACCGACGAGATATCCGAAGCAGCGGACGAGACATGATAGGTCAGAACGGCATCATCGAAGGATCCCGGAGCGGCGAAGAAGCCACTCGAGAACTGAATCCCGGTACCAGGACTGGTGATGGTGTTGACATTGATTTCACCACAGCCGTCGGGAGTGGCGGCCAAGCCTCCTTTCGTCACTGAACACGTGAATCCGCTGAAATCCAGAGCGCCCGCGGAGAGCGACGGATTCGAGGTGAGTGAATCGGCATAGCTAATCGCGGACGCGAGAGACAAGCTACTGTCGTAATCAGAAGTGTTTTTGAGAAATGCAACATACTGCCTCCGAGAAAGCCTGGGGAGAACGACCTCCCACCGGCATAGCTCTTATCTGCAGTTGAACCGAAGCGGTCGGTGCGCCGCAAGACACAGAGGAGCTACCCATACGGGGAATATTACCCGGTCACACGGAGGCAATCACCAGACAGACGAGCGGCTTATCTAAATAGCCGTCAAGCAGCTATCGGCGTGTAAGTTGGCGGGAGAAAGCGAGGCGGGCAGATCGATGCCCGCCCATCTGACGGAATCACCCCCGGATCATCTCAGGCGCGGCACGCATGGAGGATTCACGCAGCTCCTGTTCGGCTTCCAGCCAGTCTCGTTCGGCCGAGCCGTCCGGACAACCGCGCTCCTGCCACAGGGCGTAGGCAAGCCGCGCGATGTCGTCTGGTACCGGCGTCGCGGAGGACGGGGGCGAATTCTTGGTTACAGGCTCGGTTTGAGCCGCTTCCGCGTCGCGTTTGGTGGTTGCAGGTGCAGATGCAGGCATACGAATGCTTCTCCTTGAAGAATGGAAATTCCCGGGGTAACAAGGGAAGGAATCCTGATCGCTCCAAACAGGCAGGCTCAGGATGTAACCGACTCAAGGTGATTATATCTTTCTTGTGTCAGGAGGCCATGGACCAAGGTCCTGTTTGCATAAGCTCCACGGCGCTCGTTGAGATGCTTGGTTTACCCAAACCGCTGTGAAAGTCGACACCAATGTGAACCACTACGCCGAAAAACCAGGCTCTGAACCGGCGACAAAAGAATAAGCAGCATTGCGGGCTGCAAGCTTGTCAGTGCCGGACAGGAACTCCATCACGTTACCGGTGAACAGCCTTTTTGCTGACCATCATGTTCCCTTTATTTATGCGCGCCTGTATATCTATAGCCCTGCCAAGCGAAACGGAAGGGGGCTCTGCCGAATTGCACGCATGTGGGCAAATCCCACGCACAGCGAGATTGAGATCCTTGATGCGATCTCAAGAAGCCGATAGGCATGATGTTGTCAATATAGATGACAGTAAGCCGTGTACGCGTCTAGTGGCTATCACCTGGGCATAGCAAGAGTAGGGCATAAGGCGTACGGGAATAGAACCGGCAGATTGCTTTTATCATTGCTTTTCAAAGCACGCGTAGCTACAATTCAAATCCAACGGTTATAGTTTTTGCACGTGAGGAGATACTCATGCCTGAGTTCACGTCCCCGGCGGCACGCGTGTGCATGCTCAGAAGAAAGATCGCTGCGATCCAGGTGGCGGGAAATCGCGGCTCGCGATTAGGGCTGTTTACGGAGCTACCAGAAGGAACTCGTGTCGAGATTTGTGAGGTGGGCTTCAGCGATGCCACGGTAACAGTGCGCGCTCACGACCAGGTCTATTTTGTCTTCCGGCAGGATATCGGTCTGTAGCGGGAGGGAGCCCGGCACAGTATACCGTCGGCAGTACTATCTCGGCCCCCGCTGACTCCACTCTTTCATCCTCCGGCTTTGGTCCAGGACCTATTCGACGTTCAGATGTTTCTTGCCTCGAAACAGATATATATGAGGAACTCGCGATTCCCTATCGGCGAGGGTACCTGCTTGCCGGACCGCCGGGTACCGGGAAGTTGATCCTGATTTTTGGTGTTGCCTCCCATTTCGAGCTGCCGTTTACTCGGTGCCGCCGCGCGGAACAGAAACCAGCGGTGATCGGCTGGCGGCGCTGCTAGCGAATTGCCGTAAGGCATCGTTGATCGCGCTCGAAGACATCGACTGCCTAACTAACGAATCACAAACTCGCGGAAATCGAATACTAAATACTAATGACAATCTGACCGTCGCTGATTTACTGAATGTGGTCGATAGCATTGGAGCGAGCGAAGACCGCGTGCTTTTCATGACTGCGAATCATCCCGAGACTCTGGATTTCTCATTGACGCGCGCTGGACGGATAGGCCGTAAGTTCTCTGTCGACTACGCTACGGACGAGGAATTGAGAAACTTCCACAAAACCGAATCGCTCACTATCATCCAGTGCAGCCTTGGCCGGAGTTCCGGGCCGCGTTGCCGCAGCAGGCTACCATTGCCGATGCACAAGCCCTCGCTTTTGCAGAGATCAAAGCGATCTCGAAAATATGGCCGGCACCCGCTCCGCCGCCAATGACTGGCGCGCCCCTGTGGTTAACGGGCGGCCGAAGAGTCGCCCATACGCGGCAGAATCTCGCGCAGTTCGTCTGTGGCCACCGAAAGGACGACGGCATCGCCGACCGACTGAACCATGCGGATAGGTAGCTCAAGTGTTCCAGCGTGAAATATGCCGCGCGTCGCACCGAGTTGGTCAGCGACTTGCTTACGTAGCTTGATCTGCAACGACTCGACCCGCCATGCGCCGCTGTCAAGGAATAGAGCAGCGATCTCGCCGATCGCTTGGCCGTCCGCCGCAATCACGGTACGTCCTCGAAGGTTTTCGTCAGACAGCCGCATTCGCTCGAACCGCCCTTTCCCGTCTACGTTCCATTATAGGTACCTCAAACAGCGCAATCCATCTACCAATGGGGTAAGCCGGCGGTTCTTTTAATGCCTCGCTGTACTTGCTGCCGGGCTTCGCACTCCGACGCAGAGACCCGTAAGCGTGTAGCGACCCAAGAGGCGTACTGTCGCTATAGCGTCGAAGGAAACGGGTATCCACATTTCGTTCACTTCTGCGGATTGCACCGTCAAGTGAATGTCCTTAATCCATAGCGAGGGGCGCTTGACCGGCACTCCTTCAATTCTTCGAATTCGGTACGTTTTCTCATCTACCCAGATGCGCCCAAGTATCAGGCCGTTCTCCTTACGTTTGGGAACGATGCGGAATACATACTCAGGAAAGAGACCGAAGTTCTCCTGCCGAAGAAAAACAAAATCATAATTCATCCGGCTAATATCGCCATGGTGACCTTCCGCCGCGGGCTCCGTTTGCTGCTCTAAAATGCTGCGCACTATCTTTTCTCCCCTTGGATTCCCGCTCGCCTGGATGATTTTGAACGTTTTCGTATCAGGAGGAGTGAAACTGATCTGAGCGGTAACCTCAGCGCTAGGTTGTGTATCGTCGGCGTGAAACGCTTTATAGTGTCGCGTCACTTCGTAGGGGCGCGTGAGAGTAGGATTCTGCTGCTCGACTCGTTCGATGGATTGCAGAACCAGGTTCAGATCAGGAGATGCAGTTTTAGCTTCCGCGGTGGGCGCCTCGGACTGCGAGAGTGATGCGACCGTCCAGAGCAATACCAGAACGATCAACGTGATTTGTTTCATTGCCGAATCCGATAAATGCACTCTAACCTCTGCTTCAGCTGGGGTGTTAGTCAAGCTTGCTCTCCCGTCTTCCGCCAGTTCAAAACCATAGCTCAGTCCTGGAGCTTCCAAACCCTTGGCTCATTTTGATGACAAAAGCCGCGCCCCCGCGTCTAAATTTTGATAGCACCTGGCGCTGTCGTCATGTCGGCACCGTTTGCCGGAACGATGGATTCGGGCCCTCGGGGAAAGATCAGGATGCGTCAACGCGAACCGTTCTGGACGGCAGCTTGCAAACAGTATCTGCTACTTGCCTGGTCGCTCCTCATTCTGGTGTCGTTTCCGCTTTGCGCGCAGGACTTGCCGGCAGGTACGGCGTTAGAAGTCCGCTTATCAACGCCCGTCGGTTCCAGTATTTCCCACCCCGGAGATCAAATCGAAGGGACGGAGATTGCGCCAGTCTCCGTCAGTGGACACATCCTCGTTCCACAAGGATCGAGACTGATCGGAGCGGTACAAAGCGTGAAGCGGTTCGGGTTCGGCCTCAAACAGGTAACAGCCGCAGTCTTTTATCGGTTCCATACGCTCCAATTACCCAGTGGGAACACAATCCCGGTCCACACCCAACTCCTCGAAGTGGAAACCGCAAAAGAGCGGGTGGATGTCGACGGTAAGGTGCGTGGGATTCACCCCGCTGCCAGCCTGTCTTCGAGCTTGTCCCTAGTCACGGTTCCCCTGCTGTTTGTCGTCCCGACAATAGGCGCGCCGGTGTGGGCCATAAAATCCGTGATTGCGCCGTCCGCAAATCCGGAAATCTATTTCCCGCCCGGCACCGAACTCATTCTCCGCTTAACTGCTCCCATTGGGCTGCGCTCGAGTGCCGGAAAGCCAGTCGGCATAACGTCATTTTCGCCCGATGAAGTACGTGAAATTCATCGCCTGCTGAACGGTTCCGCTCAACAGGCACGACTCGGGAATCATCCATCCGATCTCGTGAATATCCTGTTTCTTGGTAGCCGTGTGGCACTGGACCGCGCCTTTCAGGCCGCCGGATGGTCCCAGGCCGAACGGAAGTCGCCGCTGTCCTTGTATCGGATGTACTACGCACTCACTACGCGAGTTGGTTACCGGAGGGCTCCGATGGATACGCTGACGCTGAACGGCGTACCCTCCGATTTCGTATATCAGAAGAGCCTGGACACTGTTCAAAAGCGTCACCACGTGCGGTTGTGGAAAGAACCTCACCGGACGCACGTCTGGCTCGGCGCCGCGGCTGAAGACATCGCTTTTCGGTTTCAACTGATGCATTGGACGCATTCCACTGCTCCAAATATCGACGTCGAGCGCGCCAAAGTGGTAAACGATCTCGCCTTCACGGGATGCCTCGACGCTGTCGGGCTGGTGCCTCGCGACTCCCCAGAGTTGCAGCAGCACCCCAAAGGTGGACGTTTGATTTTGACGGACACTGATGTTGCGGTCGTCCGATTGAACACTTGCAACAACCCGATGACCATGCCCGGAGTGGATACCGGCTCCCGTCTGCACTCGCGCGGTCGACTGGGGCGCGAGTGGGCCTCCTTGCGCAATGATCTACGATTAAACGTGTTTTTCACGACCTACAACACACTGAAATTTTTGGCCGAACGCCGGACCTTAAAGCCGCTGAGAAATGCTCCGGGCAGCGACATCAATCCGCCTGGATTGGGTTGGCTAAGCTCGCCGGCACGACGGCAGCATGCCCTCAGCAGCGTTCCGCCGGATGCTGCTACCCATGCGCGTCAATGAGCACTGGGCTGCAGTGAAAGATTGCCTCGGAAACAGCCGGGCTTTAGAGTAGCTACTCACCTCGACCTGCGAGTTGTGATCGCGAATCGTCCAACGCGCTGTGCGCGGGGATTGAATCGTGTAGTGAATCTCCGGGTTGTTACCGACTGCGGATAATTCGGTTTGATCCGGACAGAACCGTCAAAAGCTGTCAATATCCACGCTAGTTTCATCGAAGCGGCGGCTGGCATCCTGCTGGAATCCACCGCCGGCATTCATCTCGATTCGTGCGTGAATTTCTATCTCGGGACGGTCCCAAGTGTTCACCTGAATCGAGCCGTTGCGACTTCGATTGTCACGGAACCGGTTGGCTGCAGCGGCAGAGTTTTGTCGATGGTTTTGGAATCTGCCGCGCAGAGCAGACTACATGTCAGCAGGGCGGCTGTGAGTGAGCGTGCGAAAGTTATCTGTGATCGTGCTCGCATATGATTGTATCCCAAAGTAGAGAATACGTACGGTGCCGGATAAAGCTCGCGGACTGCTGAAAATCACGTCTGCCTGGCCTCACTCATGCTCGTCGCGGTAGACCGCTGTGAGGAGTAAGTTATTCGAGTCTCCGTACTGATTCCAGGTGTACAAACATCCACGAGGCTTACTTATCCGCATCGGGTCGAAGGATCACGAGCTACTCATACCGTAACGCCTCCATTGGATCGACCGAAGACGCTCGCAGCGCGGGTATAAACGCCGCGAAAGCGGAAGTAAGGACGAGTAGCAGGACGACTGCTGCGAAGAACAGCGGATTCTGGGCGCTTCCCTCCGCCCATTTCGAGAGAAACCGGCTTAGGATCAGGCTAAGCAGGATCCCTCCGATGACTCCGCTGATCACGTTGCGCGCCGTCGAGACGATCACTAATTGCAATACCTGTCCGCGCATGGCGCCCAAGGCCATACGAATACCGAACTCATTGGTTCTCTGGACGACGCTATAGGAAACCACGCTAAAAAGGCCGACGGCGGCAAGCGCCAACGCCAGCAAAGAGAAACCGCTGAACAGAGCGGCAACTAAGCGGCCATAGGCGTATTCATCTTCGTGCTCAATCCACTGCTCCAGATTCCGAGTCTTGCCAAACACCTGTTGATCGGGATCGACCGTTTTCACGGCCGCGCGCACGCGATTCAAAACCGTAAGCGGCGCCCCGCGCGTTTTGACCAGGATCTGCATCCACATGCCCATACGGAGCGAAAACGGCACGAATAGAGCGGGTTTCACCACCTTGCGCAGCCCATCGTCCCTGGCGTCCGCAACGATGCCGATGATCTGCAGCCAATTGTTACTTTCCGGCGCCGCCTGGCTGAATGGCGGTTCAGCCTTGAGATCGGGAAGCCGCAGGAGCTTTCCTAACGCGTCGCCGTGCGGCCAGTACTGGCGCGCCATCGTGCGGTTGATGAGAGCGAGGCGTGCGCCGTGCACGATTTCGGGATGTTCCCAGAGCCGGCCGTGCAAAAGGGGGATGCGCAGCGCCTGAAAATATTCGGGGCTGACGAAATTCACGCGAACCTGTTCCTGCTGGCTCACGGGACGGCCAAAGATTTCGAAGTTTTGGTCCCAGCCATTCGAGGGCGGAGTTGCATTGATGGAAATGCCGGCTGACAGCACTTCCGGAAGGGCGGCTACACGCGCTCGCATGCGTTCGAAGTAAGTCGACCGGTCTTCCCAACTGACATGCGAGTTCTGGTGTATCGGAATACCGACCGCCATCACATTGTGCGGGTCGTAGCCGAGATTCACGTGCACGACTTGCAAGAATCCGTTGATTGCCGCAGCAGCAGAGGTGAGAAGCAGTAAAGTCAGCGCGATTTGCCCGGCGACGAGCACACTGTGCGTGCGCTTGCCGTGGACGCCACCCGACGAGCGTCGGGAACTGGATTGCATCAGTTGAGCGATTTGCGGCCGGGAGAACTCAAAAGCTGGCGAGAGCCCAAATAGCACGCCGGTAAGAATTGCGAGGGCGGTGCTAAAGACCAATACCGGAATATTGATTTGGATTACGGCAGCGTGCGGAAAGGACTGCTCGGGCAACCACTTTAAAAAAGCGGGCAGCAAGCGGTAGGCTAATACCACGCCGCCGATCGCGCCCAAAAGTGAGAGAGCCAGGGCTTCGGTAAGGAGTTGCCGCTGAATCCGCCAGCGGTTCGCTCCGATGGCCGCCCGAACTGCGAGTTCATGCTGCCGGGCTGTGCCGCGCGCGAGCAGCAGGATCGATACATTGCCGCATCCGATTAGAAGGAGAAGCGCCACCGCGCCGAACAGGAGAAAGAGGGAGTGCCCCAGATGCTTCACGTAATAATCGTTGATGCCCGTGACCCGAACGCGAAACTTCTTCGGAAAATGCCGGGGAGTCTCTTTGGCAAACTGGTCCAGCAGCGATTGGAACTCGCTGTTGGCCGCAGCCTGTGTGGCGCCCGGCTTTAATTTGATAAACGGATCGTATTGGATACTGCTGTCGTTCGTGATCTTGAGCGGGAGGTAAACATCCGCGCCCCACCACGTGAAGCGAGAGGGCAGGACACCGACAATCGTATAGTTCTTGTGGAGAAGCTGAAGCCGTCGGCCGATCACATTCGGGTCGGCGTTGAAATGCCGCTCCCAAAACGTGTAGCTCAGGACGACAACCGGCTGCGGATCCTGTCCCTCGGGCGCATCGGAAGGGATCAGCGTACGCCCCAAAAGTGCCGGAACGCCGAAATGCGCCCCGGAATTGGCTGTCAGATAAACCGCCGGCACGTCTTCCGGAAGATCTTCGTCCGTGGTGGTGAGATTCCAGGTCCCCCAGCCCGCCGCCAGACTCTCGATACATTTCGCTTGGCTCAGAATCTTCAGTTGCGGCCCCGTGAGCTCTATTCCCCGGTCGTTCCCGCTCTCGTTGATGACAGTCAAGTAAACCATACGGTTCGCGCCTTGATAGGGGAACGGATTTACCAGCAGTCCGTAAATGACGCTGAAAACGGCCGTGGTCGCGCCGATTCCTAAGGTGATGGAAAGGATGGCCGTGAGGGCAAGGCCGGGATTCTTTCGCAACTCCCGATATGAAAATCGAACGTCCTGCAGTACGCCCGACATACAGTGCTTTTTTCGGGCACCTCCGATGCCAAAGTTAAGGGTTGTCGCCAGTCTTGCTGTCTGACCATTTTCGCAGCCGGCCGCTCCGTTGTTTGTTCCTGGAACTGTTCGCTGATGCAAATGCAAGTCCCACGAGCGGACACGTCTGAAACCAAGAATACGGTCGGCCCAGTGTGCCGGGCACACCCCGTTCGCGATCGAGCCGTCTGCGAGATTTGTCCGACTGCGACGCGATTCTCCCTTCGCAGGCCGAAGAAACCATCCGAGTCCGGCCAGACTGCCAAAATCTTTGGAACAACCCGCGCCGCGGCTCGTCTATTTGGCCGCAGAGGAAGTGGATTTTATGCGCTTGCCCGCGATTGCAATTTCAATGATTCTGCCGGCCGCGCTCGCCGCCGCGCAACAGCCCTGGTGTGAAGCCAACAATGAAACGCGACTGGAACTAGAGCGGCTGGCGTTGCCGGACCTCCAGGGACAGGAGAGGGAGCAGGCGCAGAAGAAGATTGTTCAAGACTTACTTGCTGCGCATCCGGACGATCTTTTTGTGAACCTGCGGTATCAACGCATTTTCCGAGGCCGTACGGAGGCGGATCGGGAGGCGCTCGTTGACCGTTATCGGAAGCTCGCCGACTCCCATGGCGGGGACCTCCGGTACGAGTTTTTGCATGCTGAAGCTCTCTTGGGCAAGGACACGCCCCAGGCGATTGAGCTGGCGCACAAGATCCTGACAGCGGATCCGGGATTTGCTCGTGCGCATCTGCTGTTAGCCGATGTCTATTCCTGGGGCAAATTTGCCGACCGGCCCAAAATGCGGCAGGAATTGGAAGCCTTTTTCGCGGCATGCCCGGCCACGCTGGATAGCGAAGCGCTCTCTCTTGCCCAACATTATGGCGGCGCGGAGCTGGCCGCGAAGCTCGCGCCGGCATTGCGAAAGCGTTTGGAGAACGAAACCGATCCGGAACAGCTCAAGAGATGGGAGACGGTTTGGAATTTCGAATTCAAGGCGCATCCGGCGAGCGAACACGCTCAGGTTCGCAAGCAGATGAGCGCCGATCTGGAGCGCTTGCGAACGGCCAATCCGAAACCGGATGCGAGCTGGCAAGCGTTTCTTCGGAACGGCTACCACATGGCCGGAAACGAGGCGGCGGCGAAAGACCTGGAATCGAAACTGCTGGCGCAATACCCGCATAGCTCCGAGGCGCAGCAAATTCTGGGTGAGCAATGGGAGAAGGCGCATCCGTGGCCTGGCGCCGATGAGGCCAAGCAGAAGCAGTATTGGCAAGCCGTTCTCGCTCGGGCCGATGCGGAGCTGGAGAAATCGCCCGGCGCAGAGAACTGGCTGATGCGCCGCTTCCATGCCCTCTCGAATCTGGAGGACACGCCCGTAGAGCAACTTACGGCTGCCGGCGACGCCCTACTGGTTGCAATCCATAAGAATCGCGACATGTTCTCCGATCCGCCGTTCGAGATGCAGGTGGCGCGTGCTTATTTGAAGCGCAAGGTGCGCGCCGGGGATGCCATCCGGCTTGTGGATGAAGGATGGGCAAGTTATCGGGAAATGAGAGGAGCGCCATCGGATCGCTATGCAGACGATATGCGGAAGAGAATGTTCGAAGACGACCAGGCGTATGTCGCACGCGAGGCTGCCTCAATCCTGCTGGATGCAGCGCAACAGCTTCAGCAGCCGGAAATTGCGAAAGAGGCTGTGGCGAAAGTGGAGGCCCTCAAACCCGAGAAGCCGGCCGACAAATCCGCCCAACTGGAGATTGAGGCGAAATGGGCTGAGGTACAGGGCCGGAAGCTCGATGCGTTGTTGCTGTACCGGGCCGCGATCGATGCGCGGCCGTCTAATTTCAAACCGCCCAAACGCGACGAATTGGCCGAAAACATGGAGCGGCTTTGGAAGGAGCTGGGAGGAACCGAGGCTTCCCATGCTCTTCTGATCAGCAGGCCCCAAGCGATCGAGGCGGCCACGGAGGGCCCCTGGGAGAAGCCTGGCAAAGAAATGAAAGCCTGGGAGCTCAGCGATCTGAAGGGCCGTACCTGGAAATTACAGTCGCTCGAAGGAAAGACGCTGCTCATTAACGTCTGGGCCTCCTGGTGCGGTCCATGCCGGGCGGAGCATCCGCATCTGCAGAAGCTGTACGAGCGCGTGAAGGACGATCCGAAAATCCAGATTGTCACCTTCAATATCGACGACGAGATTGGAAACGTGGCGCCCTACATCCAGGAGAACAAGTACACGTTTCCGGTGCTGCTCGCGAAAGACTACGCGGACGAGCTCTCGGTCAACAGCATTCCCCGGAACTGGATCGTGGATGCCAAGGGTACCTGGGAATGGGAGCAGATCGGCTTCGGAAGCGAGGACAAGTGGGAAGACGAGATGCTGGCAAAGCTGAAGGAGACGAAATAGCTCTCATCTGAGGCGTTCATTTGCAATCGTGAGCTCGGTTAGCCGCGGTCGCGCAGAGTTCGGCTTGCTGACCGACAGTGGCTTTGGTTCCATCTATTTAAAAACACCCCGCTGGATGATAACAGCGGGTTATCATCCACGTGGAAGCCCCGAGCTTTGCCCAATATCGCGCTGTACACTGGCTCTGAACCCGCAACTCCCGATGCCCACCGCTGAAATCACTCCCGCACCCATCGTTGAGACGCATATTTACCTGATCCGAGGGCAGAAAGTCCTACTCGACGCCGATCTCGCGGCGCTCTACGACGTCGAGACTCGCGTCCTGAATCAGGCGGTCAAACGGAATCGCGAGCGTTTTCCCGAGGATTTCATGTTTCAACTGACGCGAAAAGAAAGCGAAGCTTTGACATCACAAATTGTGATATCAAACGCAACTGGCCGCGGCGGCCGGCGGTACCGCCCGTACGCTTTTACCGAACAAGGCGTGGCCATGCTCAGCTCGGTGTTGAGCAGCCAGCGCGCCATCGAAGTAAATATCGCCATCATGCGTACCTTTGTGCGCCTCCGCCAATTACTGGCAACGCACGAGGACTTGGCCCGGCGCCTGGACCAACTCGAATGGCGGCAGAACGAGCAGGGCCAGCAGATTCAGACCGTTTTTGAGACTATCCAGCATCTGATCGAAGCTCCGGCTGACGAGCCCAAGCGCCGCATCGGGTTTCCGGCCAGCCGCACTGGCCACGAACCCCAAGCAGCCACGGAGGAAGGAAAGGGATAAAACGAATCATGAGCAACTATACCGAAGGGCGCGAGGCGCTTAAACGCCTGTTCCGGATCGCCATGACCGACACGGGCCAGGCGCGCCGGGTGGCGGATTTCCTGTTGAGCTGGCACAATGCCGCCGAGAACGGCGGCTGGGATCCGACCGATCTCTGGAATGTTGATGACGAGATTGCTGACGATATTTTGACCGTGCTCCAATTTCTGCGGCGGCGGCACGAATATGCCGAGGAGTTAGGCTTTCGTTCCGAAATGCGGGCCGTGTGGGAGCAATGGCGCGCGGCTGGCGTCCAGAAACAATAAGGCCAATCACCTGGCGAGATCTTTTGATGCGCTCAGGCTGGGGGCGCCAAAGTTGTGTTACGCCGAATCGTACTCCGTCCTGGAGTAGCTCGAAACCGGTTGGACTTGATGATTGGGGGAATTACCCGTACATTCGTTAAGCGAAGAGTACGGAGCGCAGGCCCGCACCAAAGGCCCCTCCTTCAGTTGCGCAGTTTTCGGAACGGCGCGATGTACTCTTCGCCAGAGTGGGAACCCGCGGCCGTCGTTTTGTCGAGGAGGAGCGATGGCTGCGCGGACCTCTGGACGGAGTTATCGGCTGATCCTTCTTAAGACACCCAATAGGTCTGGGTCTGGATGCAGTCTGCCGTCCGTGTGTGCCGCCGAGCTAGTTTTCTTTTGCACAAGAGGAATACTTCGGGTATGCGGAAACTGAGGGAGCTGCCCTTCGAGTTGGCTCCCCAGCGAAAACTTCAGCGCGCTTTGCTGTGGCAGTTCCCTCCAAAAGGGCGATTTCAGTAATGCTTGCTTTCTGAACGCCTTCGGCATCTCGTCTCGCCATGGAAGCCGCAGAAAGGTTTCAGCACCTTCTCAGGGAGGAACGCCTCCAAGGGACATCGAAGAAAAACAAAAACACGTTCAATTACGCCCCAGTATAGAAAGCGAGGGGTGCGGGCGCTCGGGGGTGTTGGGGTAAAAAGCGCCCGCGTTCGTTACGGGATGTGCATATAAAACGCGGACCGCCTTACGAAGGTTACACGACAACATATTCATCCCGCTTTGCAGAGGATCCAAAAGAAAACGACAGCCGGGAGCGCTACTGCATCGCTTTTGGCGAGCCCGATTCAATAGTGCCGTGCTCGAGGTTATCGGTACCGGATTTCGAACATCGGCCGCCTGCTGGCTCGATTTCCCCCTCTGTCAAGGCGTCGAGTGCGCGTTCGAAAACTTGTTCAGGGGAATGACCTTGGGCGATCTGCTTGAGCAACTCCTGCGCATAAGGCGTCAGGGTGATGGTCATGGCTCTAAGATAGCATCGCGCTTCTGGCCCATTGCGCGGCTATAACGGAACAGCACGTGGTTGCACGCCCCAATGATGTAGGTGCTCTCCGGCCTTGAGCCGTCCCAAACGGGTGTTATTTCACGGGAATTCGAGCCAGAACGGTTTCCGCCGGCTCGTGACGATTCAGAATATCGGCCGCTTGGCCGGCCATCTGGTCTGGCGTGCTTACGCCAAGCAGGATGCTTCCGTCGCGGACAACTTCTTCATAGTGCTGACGCTCCGTTTCGTTGTCCTGAGCGAACACCGATTCGACCCACTGCTTGATGTCCGGCTCGCGATGACCGGCGCCCGGTTGCTCAGAACCGGCGGGCGTTTTTGCAGCAAGGTGAATATGGTCGCTCGCATATGCGTTTGCAACGAGTTCTGCCGCGGCAGCTTCGGCGGCAACCGAGTTGTCAAAAACCGCTACGACCGCGGATTCTGTGTTTATCGGCATAACTGGGGTACTCCCTAGCCCGTTAGACATGCCTTCCATCGGGAATGGCTACGGGAAAACCAGGGGATCATTCCACAAAAAGCGAGGGTTTCAATGCGAATTGTAGCGTTCCGCTCTCTTTTGCGAACTCGCTGGATCGCGGCCTAGGTCGTGGCCGCTCATTCCGTGCCAGCAATTGTCCAAGCTCCAAGCTGAGCTTTTTCGCTGCTGCGATCTGGAGGCCCAAACCGTTTAGCGTCACTGTGAAATCAGAGATTTGCGCGCTCATTTCGAGTAGTTCCAGCCAGCAAACCATAAGCGCTTAGCCCTGTAAAGCGGAACAAACAGCGAAGGTCCAGGCTTTTTAGAGAGTGCTTCTCTTTTTTGTGGAAAAAGGACCGAAATAAAATCGGAAACGCGGGCAGAAAGAGACCCATCCACCCTGTTTGATCGATCGGGAAGTAACTTACGATGTATGTACGATTGGTCCCCTCGACCCTCATGTACAATCCCTGCTCGCCTTGTTTAGCCGAGCGCAATCCGAACCCCAAATCGGTCCGCTTTACCGCAATTGCTCCATTGTCAACTGGAGTGGGTTGCGGATGATTTGTTTTTTGCCGCCTGGAGGTCCATCCGGGAACCGATAGGAAAAATGGAAAACCACGGTAAGAAAACAAAGGCAAAGAGATTCTCTGCCCGCGCGGCGCCTGTAGAACCCGGAAGATTGGCCGTGATTGGCGGGCGTGACCGCTCATAAAACGGCTCCATCCGCGTCGTTTCATTAGGGCAGCCCCATGCCCCACGGAAGAAAGTTTCTGTAGAAAAGTACAGCTCGGACTTATGTGCGAAATCCCGGAACCCATCCGCGTGCTCATCGCCGATCGCTCTCCCATCGTTCTGGAAGGCTTGTCGACTCTATTGAAGCGATGTCCGGATATCCAAGTAATCGGAGAAGCCACAGATGGCGCGGAGACTGTCGAAAAAGCGGCTCATTTACAGCCGCACGTGATCCTTCTGGAGTCGGCTCTCCTCAAACTGGAGGGATGGGGCGTACTCCGCGGCATCCAGACCTGGGCGCCACAAGCTAAGACCATACTGTTCGCGTCGGGCGAGGACAGAGACAGTATCCTCGAAGCCCTGAAACTCGGCTGCTCCGGCATTCTTTTTAAATACGCTCCGCCGGAGTTGATCGAAAAGAGCATTCACAAGGTTCATGCCGGTGAGCTCTGGCTGGATTCTGCCACCACGACGGCCATCATACGCCGGTTCGCTCGTCCGGGCGAACCGCCTTCTGCCCGCCGCAACGGCAAATCCAATGGGTATGCACAGCTCACGCGGCGTGAGCGCGAAGTTGTTTCGTGGATCGCATGCGGGTGCAAAAACAAAGAGATTGCTGAAAGAATCTCCGCTAAAGAGCAGACCGTGAAGAATCACGTCCATAACATCTTTGAAAAACTCGGGATCTCGGATCGCCTCGAATTAGCTCTGTATGCCGTTCACAATGGCCTTTATCCGGAAGCGGAAACAGGAAACGGAGGCGGGCAAGGAACTGCGGAATCGAGCGCGCTGAGCCAGGCTACTTCTGCTTAACGCCGCTTCGGACTCGCGCCCAACGTTCCCTCTGGGCTTTCGCCATGCGTGCGCGCGTGGCTGGACTCAGCTTGCGCTGACGCCCTCCATTGGCTTGCGCCTGTTGATCCGCTGCCCCGCGCATGAGCCTCGAGCGCTGGCCCATCAAAGCCTGAATCTCTTTGATTTGTTGGTCGAGCGTCTCTCGCTTTGCTTCCAGGCCCGCGAGCACCGCATTCCACAGGGGGACACCAAAAGACATATTGCTCAAGAATACCTGACGCTGCCGCTGGCGTTGTTATGAAATCCTGTTATGGGAACTTCCTCATTGCCGCGGTTGCAAACCTCCTGGCTTGTATGTTTGAAAAGTGTGGCAGATCGGCCTCCTCGTGATCTCAAAGATCGGTCCTAGCTTTTGGTCGCCACACTCACTGCTTTTGAAGCTCGAATGAATGCCTGGGCCTTTCAGAGCCCGCATCCGGCAAGCGAGAGTGCAAAGGCGAATACCAAATGTAGGGGGGTTAGGAATTAACGGATGAGTGTGTTTTATGTCGGCATTGACGTGTCCAAGCAGCGCTTGGACGTAGCGGTTAGACCTACTGGCGAAACGTTGACGGTCAGCAACGATGAGGCCGGGATTACGAAATTGCTCAAGTCGGTCGCGAAATGGGCCCCTTATTTGGTGGTCATGGAGGCGACTGGTGGACACGAGTACACGGCGGCTTACAGCCTCATGAAAGCCGGTTTCTCTGTAGCGATCGTTAATCCGCGCCAAGTCCGCGACTTTGCACGGGCAGTAGGCAAGCTTGCGAAAACAGATCCACTCGATGCAAAGATCCTTGCACATTTCGCAGAGGCTGTGCGGCCTCCTGCCCGAGCTCTGCCAGATCAGCAGTTAGAAGAGATTGGCCACCTGGTTACGCGGCATCGACAATTGGTCGAGATGATCGTTGCGGAACAGAACCGACAAATGTCTATGCACGGATGCGCTCGAAGAGACGTCGACGCAACGATCCGGTTTCTTCGGAAGCGTCTGGAGAGAATCGACGAGCAGTTGAAAAGGCTGATTGCAAAGCATCCCGATTGAAGCGCCAGGGCTAAACTGCTGAACTCCGTCCCAGGTGTTGGACCAGTCCTCATTAGCAGCCTCATTGCTGAACTTCCGGAGCTTGGGAGTCTAAATCGTAAGCAGATTGCGGCTCTGGTGGGAGTTGCGCCTTTTAACAACGACAGTGGAAGATCGCATGGTCGAAGACGCATCTGGGGTGGTCGTGCCCATCTCCGATCAGTGTTGTGCATGTCTGTTGTCGCCGGCCTGCGGTTCAACGAAACCATACGAACGTTTTATAAGCAGCTAATCGCAGCTGGGAAAGCACCCAAAGTTGCTCTCGTAGCTTGCATGAGAAAACTTCTGGTCATCTTAAATGCGCTATTGAAATCACAGCAGCCATGGAATTCGATGGACCAAACGGAGCGGCCAGCTCCCAGCAACGCCCAGGCAGTCAGTTGAACATCTTTGAAGCTACAATAGCTCTGCCAGGCAAAACGGAAGCGGGCTCTGCCGGGAGGCAACGATGCCGAGGGATAGCCTGGTGGGCTCATCGAGACGATGATTGGAGCGTGGAATCTCCATTTCTACGCTCCTCCCATCACATCGGATCGGTAGACCCTAATGCCTTGAAAATCCCCGCCCGCAGGGCGGAATCTGCACCAAACCGAACAACCGCGGCGCTTCGGCGACGTGGGGAAGGGCCACCCCTCGGTTTCCCGCACGGCAAATAGAAGTGAAGCTTTTTATCGAAAAAAAAGTTGACTTTGAATATGAATGCTAGGATTTTCGACCAAGAATGCTTGCGCAAAATCGGCACGCCTGAATCGGCACTGATGTGGAGATCTGAGCGCATCCGGTGGCGCGGCGGGCATACCGCCGGGTGAGTTCTTCACTGGCAAGGTTCGCCGGCGTCAGTTGACTGATCTCTGTTTACGTACTAACCAAAAGAAATACGAAGATTTTTTGGTTGGAGGTGCTATGGCATTGCCACTGCGCAGATACCACCACTGCTTGCTCAGAGAAGCCATTGCGGCGCTCGAACTGCCGGCCAGTGAATCCCAAGGCGGAAAACCGGTGATCACACAGCTCGAAGCAGGCGAAACGATTGAGATCGAAGGTCCGGCGCCGGGCCTTGCTGGAATGATCGCAGTGCGCCGGCAGGGGCGCGCATACGCAGTCTTTTCACAGGACTTAGAGGACCGTGCATTCGATGTGGCTGTTCTCTCGTGATCATAGGACGTTGCTTCTGTATGCCGGATACGGCGTTATCGAGCTTCCACCGCTAAAGTCCCAGTGAGCTGGTCGGGCACATCCAGCCGCACGCCATAATTTTCGAATGCTTTCGTGCAATACCGACGGCTGCCGCTTCGGCGGCCTCCGCGGAGGGATGAAGGCCATGGTGCGAGAGCGGGACTGGACCCAAGAGGTCCTTCCCTAACCAGAGGCTTGTCGAGGGTTCTCCCCAGTCGATTCTTTGCTGTACAGAGCCTTACAGTAGTGAATGGTGATCCGGGACGCCTGGGTTCTCTCCAAGACGATTTCGGCTCTACGCATCGTGGCCGCGGGCGGGAGCGGCGCCAGCTACAGGCGTATTTACTCAGTTGTCTCCCAATTCCGTGATTCGAGTCTGCGGAGTCGGCTTTAATGACCGCACCGTCAAAGTACAAAGCGGCCCAAGCTGCTACTTCGTATTCAAAGAAGATATCGCTGCGGCCGGAATCACTGCGTTCCGCAGATCCCAGCGCCTCGCGCGCGAGCCACTAAGAAGAAATCCTGGTCCTGGCATTCGACAGCCTCCAGTTTGCCGTCTTTGAGAAGCACCACAACGCGAAGCACGAAATAGCTTGAAATAGCTTGATGGTCTCACAAATGCAGTGGCTACGTCGACGAATAGAATAAGAGACGAACGTGTCTGGGAAGCGCTTCCTTGTGGACGCATTAAGGCAAGGAGCCGCCAACTAAAGATTCCACATCGGCCTTCGAAATGTGTTTCCAGAGAGGCCGGCTCGGCTGCGCGACGTTCGCTTGCTTTCGCAAACGCAGCGCTTCCAACCCGACGCCAAATGTCACGAGATCGAACGGCTCTCCGTTCTCCCGGCCGATGTCCAGCACACGGCGTACCCTTTCGGAGGCCAGCGCGCCTGCCGGCCGGTTGTCATAGTGCTCGATAACCACCAGGCGGGCGGAATTGATTTCCGGCCAGCGCTTCAGTACAGCGCTCACGGCGTACTCAATGCCGTTGGTGATCGACAGCCCAGGATTCTCGTCTCCCAAATCGGTCAACAATGGTCATCGGTTCATTCGAAAAGATTCGCGCCCGGAACTTCATCGGACGCCGGTGATACGTAAGGGTTGTCAGGATTTCATCGTGTAGGGGATACACCATCAAGTTTTGCCTTTGCAACTCGTGCATCAAGTACCACCACGGCGCTCCTCATTCTACGATTCGGAATGCATGCTGCTCCCACGGCAGCCCTGGCCCAACGGACCAGCTTGGCCGGAAACGCGGAAGCGAGTTCGCACCAGTTAGCTTCATAGAATTCCCATAACGCTTTTATCTCCGAGTCCACAATTTGCCGCCCAGCGCAACGAGCAAGATACTCCGTCAGAAGCTGAAGCGCGTGAAAGCGTCCCTGCTGTTCGAGGCAGACGGCCGCCAGCAAATGGAAGGAATGATTGCAGTCGCTTACATAGGGACCGCCGCGGAGAATCGGCGTAGCAAAGCGAGTCTGGCCGCGAAAGGCTAGGAGGGGAGGCGCGCTCATCGCGCGCCTCCTTTCTTCGTTTTCGGCTTTGTGCTGTTTCGCGCGGCCTTGCCTTTGGCGGCGGGCGTCTTTTTTCGGGCCTTTTTCCTCGCGGATTCTACCCCGAAGATACTGGCTGCCTGTTTGAGGTAATCCGGCTGGTCGCCGTGGGGTTCTTCGAGATGCCCGGCCAGCGCGAGCCGGATCAGAACGGAAAACAGAGTCCGCTCATCGGCGGATTCGAGAATCGACAGCAGGATGTCCTGATCCATGCGCTCTTCGATCTCGCCTTCCTGCGGAGCGTAGCAGAGTTCCACAATGCGCTCGACGGCATAGTCGAGCTCTCCCCGATGGACAGAGGCATTGTGAAATTCCCGGCAATGCTGTTCAGCAGTTCGAGCCGTTTCGCGCGCGCACGTTCGGCGCGCTCCCGTCGAAGCTTCTGCTGCTTCTGCCATTCGGATTCCTGCGCCTCCTGCTCCTCGGGCGTGAGCGGGGCGGGCGCATCGGGATTTCCGTGAATCGGACAGCGTGCGTTGGCGCAGACGGACTGGATCGTCCCCGTGCCCGGTCCATCTATAACGAGCGCGTCGCGCGCCGATTTGCAAACGGTGTTGCTGATCCCGCTGTATGGCTTGATATCCGCCGCCGCGGTGTCAATGACGATGTATTCGCTTTTGCGCAGAGCGCCAGGCGTACGCTCGTTTTGCGGCTTCCAAGGTCCGGCATCGATTGGAATCAACTCCGGCCGCGCCGATAAGGTCCGGGCGAGATGGGCCTCGCGTTTCGCATTCCAGCATTGGCCATCGAGACAGACGTCCCGATCGATATCGTGAAACAGCCGCGTATTGAAACCGGAGCGCTTCTGGCATTGGCAGCACGCTCCGGCCTCGGGCGCGAGGTCCGCGTCATCGGTAGGAAACGGAGGATCCGCGAGATGGAGATACATGTTCTGTTCAATCCAGGCAGCAAGCGAACGGGCCGGAAGCAAATGGGCCTCTTTGTCCTGCCAGTCCTTCCGCCAGCAATGCTCATAGGCTTCAGCTTGGCGCGCTTCCGGTAGGCGCGCGATGAGCAGGGCATGAGTGGCGGTGATTTTGTCTTGCTGGAATGCCTGAGCCACCGCATCGATCAGATCGAGCAGTTTCATCCGTGAATAGATATGCGCTTCGCTTTTGCCCGTCTTTTCGCCGATGGCAGCAACATCGTAGCCGGGCATCTGCAAAAGACGCCTATATCCTTCGGTCTCTTCGTAAGGATGCACATCGACTCGCTGGCTGTTCTCGATCAACTGCCAGGCGAGCATCTGTTCGTCCGTCAACTCGACAATCCGCGCGGGAGCCGCATCAAGCTGCGCGAGCTTTGCGGCGCGGTAGCGCCGGGCTCCGGCCACGATCTCGTAAAGGTCGTCTTTGGGCCTGACGACCAGCGGTATAATCAGCCCCTGGCTGCGAATACTCCCGGCGAGGTCTTGAATTTTCGAATCGTCAAATGTCCGCCGTGGATTGGTGGCGGACTCCACCAGGCAATCCAGAGGAAGAACGCTGAACTGATCAGCGGGAGATAGAGAGCTAGCAGTAGCCATGTAAGTTGTTTCCTTTTCGTTGTTTTTGGAATTGTGAACGAGCCAAGGGTTGCCCGCTCGGGACAACCCTCAAACAGAGAAAAATCAGTTTTCGTGAGGACGCATGACCGTGAGGACGGGATCGGGCGTATCGCCGGGACCGCACAAGGCCCAGGCATTCAGCGGGGCAAGCGTTGGAACTTTGAGGACGAAATCGAGGCGGTCTCCGGCGCCCGGATTCTCGGTAATCGAGTCGCGCAACGCGATCAACAGAAGATCCACGCGCGCCGCTTTTTCTGCTTCGTCCTTCGCGCCAGCAGTAAGGGCCTCGTAAAGTCTGGCCGTGAGCGCAACCGGAATGCGGTAGCCCAGAGATTTGGCGCGGCTGGAAAGATCGATCAACACTCCATCGCGGATCGCGTCGGCGCGGGAATAGGAAAAGATGAGATCGGCTTCTTCAAACATGGCGAGGCTTCCTCAGCGTCCTGTTCTCGGCTTTCCGGCAAACCCCGCTGACGCGTTTGGCCTGCCGCATGGCGGCAATTTCGTACAGGTCCGTGTAAGGGATCGGGAAGCTCTCCCGGCTTCCCTTGGTGCGGACAAACACCGCCGTGGCGTGCAGCTCAATCACGATCTCGTGGCCCCGGAATTTGGCGGTTGTGACGCGAACCAGCTTCCGATTGATTCCGGTCATGCGGGAACCTCCTCCGAGCGGGCTTCCCGAATCGCATTCGTAACTGCCAGGCGTAAGTCGTCGTCATCCATCGGCGCCGAGGTCATGAGAATATCGGCCAGATTGTCGCGGGCGTCGAACGCCTCGAAATCCGCGAATACGCTGGGATGGGCTTGCTCTTCAAAGGCAACGGCGGCGCTAGCCAGGTAATTGGCGATCCCGGCGGAGCTTGCCAGCGCGTCTCGAGTTGCCGAAAGCTGCGCGCGTCAGCCAGCAGCCGCATCCAGAACCGCGCCGGGCGCGGGTAGCCATCAACCAGCACCCCCTGGCGGCGGTGCGGAAAGGACTCCCCACCCGCCGCGCAAGCGAAATCCACAGATTTTGTGTTGTTGGAATTGGGGTGCATTGTATGCACCCCTGCCTTCCCGGCGAGGGACGGAGGGTAGCAAAGGCAAGTCAGGGGGGACCGCCCCGGGGACCGCCCACACTTGGAGCAAAGCGGAAATTGCGGAGCGAAGCGGAGGCCTGCAGCGAAGCGAAGGCTGGGGGATGACTTGCCTGCGCGAGGAGGCGGCGCCTCCTTAGCTTATTACCTTAGGATTTGTTTGTCAGCGGAAATTCAAGGTTCCTGGCGCTCAGGGGGAGAGAGCCCTACAGACGGTATTCTTCCGTCAAAATTGGATTCCTATTCGTTCGAAAATACCGAGTGGAGCGGCGAAGAGCCGAAGCCGAATGGCGATTTTCATGTGTTGTTGTTGTTGTCCTCTCAAAAGCGGCATGAGTTCATTCATATCGCAACGCAACCGTGGGGTTCACAAGTGACGCTCGTCTGGCAGGAATATATCCGGCAAGGCAAGCGACGACTGTTAGCATTAAAGCGATCCCCGCCACAGTGGTCGGGTCACTTGGCTGAATGCCATAGAGCATCGTGGAAAGCGCGCGTGTGAACGCAAGCGCGGTCGGAATGCCGAGTGCGAGGCCGATCAGCACGATTGCTAGAGTCTCCTGCAGGACGCTGCCGCGCACTGCCGCTGATGTCGCGCCAAGAACCATGCGAATACCGATCTCGCGCGTGCGGCGCGTTACTTCATAGGAGAGTAGCCCGTACAATCCCACGCAGGCCAGTGTTAACGCCAACAGGCCGAAAGCAGTTGAAAGTCGAGCCAAAAGCCGTTCGATGACGAGTATTTCGTTGATCTGTTCGGTCTGCGTCTTGATGTCGAAAACGGGCAAGTTGGGATCAAGCTCTGCGACGATTTTCCGCACCGCCAGGATAAGCCCAGAAGGATTATGAGCCATGCGCAATTCGAAATGCGCGGAACCGCTCCGGAGAGGTACGTACACGGTTGGCTTTATCTCCTCGCGCAAATTCTCGTATTTGCTGTCGCCAACTACTCCGATAATCTCGTTGTGAACATCTTTGTGCGATTGTCCAAAGCGCACTCCCAAAGGGTTTCGGTCCGCTAGGACTGCTTTAACAAACGCCTGGTTTACCAGCGCAACCGGTCGTGCATTGGTGAATTCAGCGGCTGTAAACGTTCGCCCTGTAAGCAGCGGGATGCCCATGATTTGGAAGAAGTCGGGCCCGACTTTCAGAATGTCGGCGTGAACCTCTCTCACATCAGCGCGGCCTTCTATTTGATAGCCGCTAGCGCTGAGGCTGTTGCTAAGGAGCGCAGGCGAGGAATAAGTCACGCCGACTACGCCGGGCAGCGACGCGAGCCGGTCGCGCAGGGTTCGATAGAGGCTCTGGATGCGTGGCTCGGAGTAGTGCACGGAAACGGGATCGAGACGAAACAAGAGAATGTTGGCTGGATTGAAGCCGGGGTTTATGGTTTTGAGGTTGAGAAGTGTGCGCATGAACAGGCCAGCGCCAAAGAGCATGACAGCGGCCAAGGCAACTTGAAGAATAACCAGCGAATTACTGAACCAGCGCCGTCGCGGGGTTAAAGACATGGCGTACTGCAATCCCTCGGCACCAGCATCGAATCTCGAAAGAGAACGCAGGCGGGCGCAACGAAGCGACGGAATCATTCCGAAGAAGATTCCGGAGACGAGTGAAATGGCGGTCGTATAGAACAGAATGCGAAGATCGGGATGCACATCCAATTTCAATGTCAGTAACGAAGTGAGAGAGTTCGTGGCCGACCAGGCGAGCGCGATTCCGGCCAAGCCGCCGAATGCCGCCAGTACGAGACTTTCGGTGAGGAGCTGACGAAAGATGCGAGCGGGCCCGGCACCTATCGCTAAACGGATGGCAATCTCTCGCTGGCGCGCAGCTGCGCGCGCAGTCATAAGGCCCGCCACGTTCGCGCACGCAATCAAAAGTATCAGGCCGACAGCGCACATCAAGACATAAAGAGGTTTCGCTAGCCAGTTGCGAATGCCTGTCAACGCCTTGTCTGCCAAGGCAATTTCTACAGCCGGATCATTATCGGGCTTGAGGATCTTCGATTCGTGCACCATGTCGTTCCGGATCAGTGCGGTTAGCGCTGCCTCTGCTCGAGCGACTGTAAGACCCGGTTTGGCGCGGCCGACAATCTCAAGCCAAAAACTATGCTGGTCGTTAAGCGTATCGGAGGCCCAGCTTATCCCCAAAGTGGTGGCTGCGTGAATCGGTATCCATAGGTCGCAGGATCTGCCCGCTGAAAGGTGATTAAAGCCGGAATCCGCAACGCCAATCACAATAAACGGCAAAGTATTCAGGTGGATCGTTTTGCCGACGACAGAAGGATCACTTCCGAAGGCGCGCTGCCAGTAGCCATAAGACAAAACGGCGGTGGCGGCTGCTACTGGAGTGTCGTCATGCTCATCGAACGTCCTGCCCAGAGCCGCGCCCACTCCAAGGGTCTGAAAGAAACTTCCGGAGACGATTTCAGCGCTGATTACCTCGCCTGGGCCATTCGCTTGTAAATTAAGCGGAGTTGGACCGGCAAAAGCAGTCACGTTTGAAAAGATGCCGCTTTTCGATTCAATCAACGTGAAGAGCGGATATGAGAACGCGCATCCACCCTTGGCGTTCGGTGCCTTGCTTTTGAAGCACGGTTCGAAACTGCTGTAATTGTAGGGGCTTGGAGTTGCTTTGGCTATCCATCTTGGCACAAATAGTTGCTGCGGGTCCCGCACCGGTAGTGATCGAAGGATTACGGCATCAAGCAGACTGAAAATCGCCGTATTTGCGCCTATTCCAAGCGCTAGAACCAAAATCGCTATAGTAGCGAAGGCAGGAGCTCCCTTGATCTGCCGGATTGCGTAGCGCAGATCCTGCACTGTCGTATCCCACAGAACTATGCCACGTGCATCCCGGCAAAGTTCCTTGGCTTGTTCTGGCCCTTGCAAAGACAGATGCGCCATCCGGTTTGCTTCATCTGAGCTCAGCCCTGCACGGGCATATTTTGCCGCTTCCTGTTCGACGTGAAAACGCAGTTCGTCATCGAGCTCCTGCTCTACGCTTTTTCTGCGGAAGATTGCCCGCAGCCGATAAATGAGATCAGTGAACATGTGCTTGCCTCAGGCCATGTCCAGCACGCTGGCCACGGCTCCAGCGAGCTTGCGCCAGGACTGCGCTTCTGCCGCAAGTTGTAGCATTTTCCAATCCAAGAATGAGCCTGAAAATGAGATTTCATTCCAATACAGGATGAGCCCAAAATTCAGGTTTGATTCCAATACAGAGTGAGCCCCAATAGGGCGAGCAAATCAGGGC
>Ga0070741_10004757_pt1 | contig 31346 bp, 30 predicted proteins | sample Coa_R1_4_FD_66440 | JGI IMG/M metagenome (GOLD analysis project Ga0070741, IMG submission 66440) | Surface soil microbial communities from Centralia Pennsylvania, which are recovering from an underground coalmine fire - Coalmine... | ecosystem: Environmental > Terrestrial > Soil > Unclassified ... | reverse complement strand
ACTCTAGTCTCATCATAAGATGTTCGTCCCAGGAAGACGCTCGTCCAGGAAGGAGGGCACGATGGAGCGGGAGCAGATGGATCGGCTGATCGAGGCGCACATCGCGGCCGAGATGGCGGGTGACACCGCCGGCTGCGTGGCGATGTACACGGATGACGTCGAGCACGACGTCGTCGGCGCGCCGCATGGGCCGCTCCGGGGGCGGGACGCGGCGAAGGGCTTCTACGAGCAGCTCGTCCGAGACATCACGACCGAGGCGATGACGCCCACGCGCCGCTACTACGGCGACGACTTCTGCGTCCTGGAGCACCTCTGGACGGGGACGGTGCCCGGCTCGTTCCTCGGCCTCCCCGGCAACGGGCGACGGATCTCGTTCCGGCTGCTCCACGTCTGGGAGTTCCGCGACGGCCGCATCAGCCGCGAGAACGTCTGGCTGGACAGCGGCAGCATCGTCCACCAGCTGACGGCGCCGGAGCCGGCCGAGGCGCTCGCCCAGTAGAGGGAGGAGACGCTCGCCGGCGACCGCTGGACGAAGCGCTGGCATCCCCTCCTGGGCGGCAGCGTCCGAGGCCGGGCCCGACGTCGCCAGCGGGCGCGGCCGCTGCCGTATCGTCTTGCGCGATGGCAGCCGCGTCCGAGCCCGACTCGCTCGCGCCCGAGGTGGTCGAGCCGCTCCTGCGCGGCCGTTTCGGGCATCCCTACCGGTACGCGGACGAGGCCGAGACGACGCAGGCCATGCTCCAGCCGGACGACCCGGAGGGGGCGACGGCCGTCGCCGACTTCCAGACGGCGGGGCGGGGCCGGCTCGGCCGTCGCTGGACGGCGCCGGCGGGCAGCTCGCTCATGACCTCGATCCTCCTACGCCCCCCGCCCAGCTCCCCGATCGCGCAGCTCTCGCTCGTCGCCGGCCTTGCCACCGCCGAGACGGTCGAGCAGGCGCTCGACCTCTCCGTCCAGATCAAGTGGCCGAACGACGTCATGGTCGACCGCCGCAAGGTCGCGGGTGTGCTGGCGGAGGCGCGCGACGACGTGGTCGTTCTCGGCATCGGGATCAACGTCAACCAGACGGCCGGGGAGCTGCCGGCGGACGCGCGCCTACCGGTCGCGTCGCTGCGCACCGTCGACGGCGTCGTGCGCGAGCGGGCGCCGCTTCTTGCCGATCTCATCGTGCGGCTCGAGCGCGCCTACGGCGCCTGGCTCGCCGGCGGGCTCGACGCCGTCTTCGACGGGATCGGCTCGCGCGACTTCCTGCGCGGCCGCCGCGTGCGCGTGGACGGGGTGGAGGGCGTCGCGGGCGGGCTCGACCGCCGCGGCCGGCTGCTCGTGGGCGGCCACCCCGTCGAGTCGGGGGAGGTGCAGCTCGTCCGCTGACGGCGGCGGCCGGCCGCCTGGCTGCGACTCGCGGCCGAAGACGGGCTTCGCGGCGACCACCTCGCTCCGCACCGGCCGCTCCGGCGTGAGCGCCGGCAGCCAGGCGAGCCAGCGCGGCAGGTACCAGTTCCAATCGCCGAGCAGCTTCATCGCCGCGGGCAGGAGCACCGCGCGCACGACCGTCGCGTCGAGGAAGACGGCGATGGCGAGCCCCACCCCCATCTGCTTGATGTCGAGCGTCCGCAGCGTCGCGAACACGGCGAACACGGCCACCATGACGACGGCCGCGCTCGTCACCGTGCCGGCGGTGCCGCGCACCGCGCGCTCGACGGCACGCTCGGTCGTCTCGCCCCCGTCGACGAGCTCCTTGACCCGCGTGAGGATGAACACGTGGTAGTCCATCGACAGCCCGAACAGGACGACGAACAGGAAGATCGGGAGCCAGGAGACGATCGCGCCGTTCGAGCGGAAGCCGAGCACGCCCTCGGCCCAGCGGTGCTGGAAGACGAGCACGAGCGCGCCGTAGGCCGCGAACACGGACAGCAGGTTGAGCAGGATCGCCTTGATCGGGATCACGATCGAGCGGAAGGTGAGGAGGAGCAGGCAGAAGGCGAGCCCGAGCACGAACGCGAACACGATCGGCGCACGCGACTTCATCTCGTCGTTGAAGTCCTTCGTGCCGGCGGTGATGCCCGTCACGGCCACGTCGACGTTCGGCAGCCGTCCGAGCGTGGCCGGGATCAGGTCGCGGCGCAGGGCTTCGAGCGCGCGGCTCGAGCTCGCGTCGGTGCCGTTGCCGACGAGCGGGATGTCGATCCTCGCGACGGTGCCGTCCGCGCTCACGAACGCCTCGACCGGCCTCTTCATGTACGGCGTGGAGAGCGCGCGGCGGACGAGCTCGGTGCCGGCCCGAACGACGGCCGGAGCACGCACGTTCGGCGCCCTGACGACGACCTCGGCCGGCGTCTGCGCGCCGGGGAAGGCGGCCTGGATGTCCTTGTAGGTCTTGATCACGGGCAGGCTCTGCGGCAGGTCGGTGTAGCCGAGGAGCCGGGTGTGCATGCCGCCGACGGGCACGGCCAGGGCGACGAGGGCGGCGCCGGCGAGGACGAGCGAGAGCAGCGGCCGGCGGAGGACGGCCGACACGATCGCCCCCCAGAAGCGCGAGTCGCCGTCCGCGCGGGCGAAGCGCGACACGAACGGGATCCGGCCGCGGTCGACGCGGTCCTCGAGCTTCGAGAGGAGCGCGGGCAGGATCGTCAGCGAGCCGACGATGGCGACGGCGATCATGATCATCGTCCCGATCCCGATCGACGTGAACACCGGGTTCCCGGGGAGGAGCAGGCCGGCCATCGCGATGAGCACGGTCAGCCCGGAGACGAGCACCGCCTGGCCCGATGTCGCGGCCGTGCGCAGGAGCGCCTCCCGCGGCGCCAGGCCGCGCCGCCGCTCCTCCCGCTCGCGGCGCAGGTAGAAGAGCGAGTAGTCGACGCCGACCGCCATGCCCATGAGCAGGATGACGGAGTTGGTCGCGTCCGAGGATGCCTGCAGGTGGCTGACGAGCGCGCTCGCGCCGAGCGCCCCGAGGAAGCCGGTGAAGGCGAGGCCGACCGGGAGCAGCGCCGCGACGACCGCCCCGAAGGCGAAGAGGAGGATGACGAGCGTGATCGGCACCGTCAGCTGCTCCGCCTTGCGGAAGTCCTGGCCGACCGTCTGGTTCAGCACGTGCGCCGCGCTGGCGGTTCCGAACTCCTCGATCCTGAAGGCGGGGTGCGCCGACTGCTCGGCGGCAACCGCATCGAGGATCGGCTGGATGTGGCGGCGCGCGTCCTGCGCCGAGCCGCGCATCTGGAACTGGACGAGGGCCGAGCGGCGGTCCTTCGACACGAGCCCCTGCAGGCTCGGGTCGAGCGGGGAGCGGAGCTTCGTCACGATCGGGAACGCGAGGAGCCGCCGCTCGACGTCGCCGATGGTGGCCCGGAAGGCCGGGGCGGAGACGGTGAGCGACGCGCTCTGCACGAGCACGTTCTCCATCGCCTGCTGAGTGAAGTCCGCCCGGGCGAGGATCGACTGCGCGCGCGCCGTCTCGCCGGAGCCCGTCTGGGCGTCCGTCAGCTTGCGCGTGCCGGCCACGCGGCCGAGCAGGGAGAAGGCGGCGACGAAGACGAGCCAGGCGGCGAGCGCGGTCTTCCAGCGGCCCGCGCTCCAGCGGCCCGCTCGGGCGGCGAGGTTCATCGGGCCAGTCTGCCCGACGACCGCCGGCCGGCGTCGCACACGGGCTCGTCTACGCGAGCAGCCGGAGCGGGATGTCGACGACGTGGATGCGGGAGCCGTCCTTCGCCGAGCGCTCGTAGACGACGAGCGTCCCCGGCTCGGCCTTCGCGACGGCGAAGCGCGCCGTGAACGCGAAGGTGCCGCGGATGCCGCTGCCCGAGGTCGCCGTGACGACGTGTGTGGCGAGCACCTCGCCGGCGGCGTCACGCAGCTCGTACTCGAACGTGGCCTCGAACGTGTTCGCCGTCCCGCTCGCGTGCAGGGGGCTGCGCACCGCCTGGAAGGGGAGCGGCGACTCGACGAGGATCGCCGGCGTCTCGTCCTCGAAGTCGGCCCGCGTGTACCGTCTCCCCCCGTAGCTGACGGCGCCGGCCGGATCCTGCTGTGTGAGCGTGTAGACGAGCTGCGCGAGGCGCGCCCTCGAGTCGGGGCCGGAGGGGAACGCGCTCGTGAGGCCGGCGCGGCGCTCCTGCGCGGTCGGCCCGGCCGCGAGCGCCTGCAGGAGCGCGGCCCGGCTCGGTGCCGAGACGAACCGCGAGACGGGGGCGACCTTGCCGTCGCGGAGCAGGTACACGCGCGCCTGCGTCGTCGGGCGCGGGACGGTGACGGTGACCGTGACCGTCGTCGTTCCTCCGCCTCCGCCGCAGGCGGAGAGGCCGATGGCGAGGGCGATCGCGATCGGCGACCGTCCCAGCCAGCGCGCGACGCGCCCGGTCATCGGCATCACAGCCTACGCCGAGGCACGAGTGCGCGGCCCGCGGGCTGTCGCGCCGGCGGGCGGAGGCCCCGCCGCTAGAGTCGGCGCATGGCGCCGGCGTCGAAGGGCATCGTGGCGGAAGGGCTCGTCCGCGACTTCAAGGGCGGCGTGCGCGCCGTCGACGGGATCGACCTGGCCGTCGCCGAGGGGGAGATCTACGGCTTCCTCGGCCCGAACGGCGCGGGCAAGTCGACGACGGTGCTGATACTGACGACGCTGCTACCGCCGACAGCCGGCCGGGCGACGGTCGCCGGCTTCGACGTCGTGCACGAGGGGCCGAAGGTGCGCAAGGCGATCGGCGCCGCGCTGCAGGAGGCCGCGCTCGACCCGATGCTGACGGCGCGCGAGCACATGCGCCTGCAGACCGCCCTGCACGCCCTGCCGCGGGAGCTCCGCCGCCGGCGCGGCGACGAGTTGCTCGAGCGGGTTGGGCTGGCGGCCGCGGCCGACCGCAAGGTGCGCACCTACTCGGGCGGCATGAAGCGCCGGCTCGACCTGGCGCTCGCGCTCGTCCACCGCCCGCGCATCCTCTTCCTCGACGAGCCGACGACCGGCCTCGACCCCCAGTCGCGGAGCGCGCTCTGGCAGGAGGTAGGGCGACTTGCCAAGGAGGACGGTGTCACCGTCTTCCTGACCACGCAGTACCTGGAGGAGGCGGACGTGCTCTGCGACCGCGTCGGGATCATCGACCAGGGGCGGATCGTGGCCGAGGGGACGCCCGCCGAGCTGAAGGCGACGATCGGCCGGCCGACGGTCGACGTGGTGCCGGCGGATCACGAGCAGCGCCACCGCGTCGCCGAGGTCCTCTCCCGCTTCGGCGAGCTGACGCGCGCCTCGCCGCACGGCGTGGCCGTCAGGCTCGCGGGCGACGAGTTCGGCCTCGCCGACGTCGTGCGCGCCCTGGACGCCGAGGAGCTGCACGTCGAGCAGCTGCAGCTGCACGCGCCGAGCCTGGACGACGTCTTCCTGGCCAAGACCGGACGCACGCTCGAGGGCGCCGAGCAGGAGCAGGAACGCCCCGAGCTGGTCGGGGAGGCAGGGTGAGCCGGACGCGCACGCAGATCGGCAACCTCGCGCGTCGCAGCGTCCTGCGCACGCTGCGCCAGCCCTCGTACGTGATCCCGCCGCTCGTCTTCCCGACGCTCCTCGTCACCGTCAACGCGGCCGGGCTCAGGCCCTCGACGCTGCTGCACGGCTTCCCGACGCACTCGTTCCTCGCCTTCGCCCTCGCCGTCCCTTTCGTCCAGGGGGCGCTCTTCTCGACCATGAACGCCGGCACGGAGCTCGCCAGGGACATCCAGAGCGGCTTTCTCAACCGGCTGGCGCTGACGCCGATGCGCGGCAGCGCGCTCCTGCTCGGGCATGTGGCCGGAGTGATGGTGCTGGGCTTCGTGCAGTCGGTCTTCTACGTCTGCTACGCGCTCGTCGTCGGCGTTCGCTTCCAGACCGGCGCGGCGGGGGCGTTCGTGATCCTCGTGCTTGCCAGCCTGATCGCGGCCGCGTTCGGCATGCTCGGCGCGTTTCTCGCGCTTCGCACCGGCTCCGGCGAGTCGATCCAGGCGACCTTCCCGTTCCTGTTCGTCTTCCTGTTCATCTCGTCGATGAACACGCCGCGGAACCTGATCGCGGTGCACTGGTTCCGGCTGGCGGCGACCGTCAACCCGGTCTCGTACCTGATCGAGGGCGTGCGCAGCCTGATCATCAGCGGCTGGGACGGGCAGGCGCTCGGGCTCGCGTTCGCGGTCGCCGCCGCCATCGGCGCGGCCTCCGTCGGGCTGGCGGCGTGGGCGCTCGCCGGGAGGCTGGCGCGCACGTGAGGGGCGCCGGCCTTCGCTCCTACCGCTCGGTGGCGCTCGGCGTCGCCTGGCGGACGGCGCACAACGCGCTGACGACGCCGAACATCGTCATCCCGACGCTCGCCTTCCCGTTCTTCTTCTTCACGGCCTTCGCCGGCGGCCTCTCCCAGCTCGAGCGCCTGCCCGGCTTCCACTTCGCCCAGGGCTACACCGCCTTCCAGTTCGTGTTCGTCACGCTGCAGGCGGCCGCGTTCGGGGGTGTGTTCACCGGCTTCGGGATCGCACGCGACTTCGAGCACGGCTTCGCGCGGCGGCTTCTGCTCGCGGCGCCGAACCGGAGCGCGGTTGTCGTCGGTTACGCGCTTGCCGCCGTCGCACGGTGGGCGCTCGTGGCGGCGCTGTTGACGGCGGTCGCCTTCGCCGTCGGGATGCAGGTCGGCGGCGGCGGCGTCGAGCTGCCCGGCCTGTACGGGTTGGCGATCCTCCTCAACTGCGCCGCGCTGCTGTGGTCGACCGGGGTCGCCATGCGCCTGCGCACGATCCAGGCCGGCCCGGCGATGCAGATGCCCGTCTTCCTCGCGCTCTTCTTCGCGCCCGTGTACGTGCCGCTCCCGCTGCTCTCCGGCTGGATCCACGCCGTCGCCCGCGTGAACCCGGTGACGTACCTGCTCGAGGCCGGGCGCAGCTTCGTCTCCGGCGGCACGGTGCACGCAGGCGTCGCCTTCGGAGCGGCCGCGGCGCTCGCCTGCCTGTTCGCGGTCTGGGCGCTCCGCGGCCTGCGCCGCGCCGAGGCGGCGGGAGCGTGACCCGCGGTCACGTCGAGGCGAAGTGGATCGCGAGCCAGACGACGGCGGCGCCGACGATGTTCGTCAGGCCGGTCAGCACCTTCGGGTGGCGGTGGTGGCTCTCCGGGAGCAGGTCGCTCGCCCCGATGTAGAGGAAGAGCCCGCAGAACACCGACAGGACGACGCCGAGCTCCACGTCCGACAGGCTGTACAGCGAGGTGGAGGCGACGCCGAGGAGGGGCGCGACCGCGTCCAGCAGCAGCCAGCGGAGCGCCCGCACGCCCCTGCCACGGTGCTTGAGGACGATGCTGACGGTGTTGATCCCGTCGGAGAAGTCGTGGGCGAGCACCGCCGCGGCGACCACCGACCCGACCGTCGTCGACACCTTGAAGGCGAGCCCGATCCCGACGCCGTCGAGGAAGCTGTGCAGCGAGAGGCTCGCCGCGCCGAGCGCCCCCTGCCGCCGCTGCCCGCGCCGCGCGTGCTCCTCGTCCTCGGGGTGGAGCAGGAGCACGCGGTTCAGGAACATGAAGGCGAAGAAGCCGCTGGCGACGAACAGCGTCACCGTCGCCGGCGCATAGTCCTTCCTGGCGAGCTCGAGCGACTCCGGCAGGAGGTCGAAGAGCGCGACGCCGAGCACCGCCCCGGCGCTGAAGCCGAGGATCAGGTGCAGCTTGTCCTGGTAGCGGAGGGCGAAGCCGCCGCCGAGCAGCGTCGCCACGACAGCCGCCGATCCCAGGATGAGCGCCACGCTTGTCCCTTCGGACGAAGGATGCGGCGCCTCGACCGCTTCTGCAAGTAACTTGCAGAAAGTGCGGAAGACGCGTACCGCCCGTCTCGTCGTCGACCTGCTCCAGACGTACGCGAGACCACTCTCCCTGCAGGAGCTCCACCTGCATGTGCGGGAGCGGCTGCCGCTGACCGCGTACTCGACCGTCTACCGGATCGTGTCGCGCCTCGAGGCCGAGGGGAAGGTCACGCGGGTCGACTGGCGCGAGCGCGGCAGCCGCTACGAGTGGGCGGAGCTCCCGCACCACCACCACGTCGTGTGCGGGATGTGCGGGCGGAGCGTCGACCTCGAGGACGCCGACCTCGGTTTCAGCGAGGCGAGGATCCGGGCGGCGACCGGCTTCCTCGTCAAGCACCACTCGATCGAGCTCGAGGGCATCTGTCCCAACTGCCAGCGCTAGCGCCGGCGCCGGCCGGAGCCGCGCTCGAGGAGGCCGCCGTCGATCGCGGCCACGAGCCCGGCGACGACGCCCGCGCGCGGGGCGAAGCTCGCCGTCTGCACGTACTCGTCCGGCGAGTGGTCGCCGCCCCCGACCGGCCCGAGACCGTCCAGCGTCGGGATGCCGCGGCTCGCCGTCCACGAGCCGTCGGAGACGCCGCCGGCGCCGGCCTCGCCGAACTCGTGCCCGAGCGACGCGCCGAGCGCGATCGCCGCCTCCGCCAGCCGGGCGACGGGCGGCGTTCGCTCGAACGGCGGCGGCCCGCCGAGATCCTGGTAGCGGAGCGTGATCCCCTCGTAGCGCGGAAACGCCCGCACCGTCTCGAGCGCGAAGCGCAGGTCGTCGGCGCTGCGGGCGCGGATGTCGGCGGTGAGGAAGCCGCTGCTCGGCACCGTGTTCGGGCCGTCGCCGGCCTCGAGCTCGGTCACCTGCAGCGTGAGCCCGTCCCGCGCCCCGTCGAGGGCGGCCAGCCGGAGCGCCTCGCGCGCCAGCGCGAGCGCCGCGTTGCGCCCGGTCGCCGGCGCCTCGCCTGCGTGCGACGCCCTCCCCTGTGCGTGCACCCGCAGCCAGGCGGCGCCCTTGCGCGCCGAGACGACCTCGCCGCCCGGCCGCCCGCACTCCAAGCAGAGGACGGCGTCCATCGTCGCCAAGCGGTCGAACGTCGCCGGCGGCCGCGGCCGCGACTCCTCGTCCGGCACGGACACGACCTCGATGAGCGCGAACGGCCGCGGCCCGAGCGCGAGCAGCCGGGCCGCGTGGACGGCGACGGCGAGCCCGCCCTTCATGTCCGCGACACCCGGGCCCAGACACCGTTCGCCCTCGCGCCGGAAGGGTCGTGCGCAGGCGGTGCCGAGCGGGAAGACCGTGTCGTGGTGGCAGAGGAGCCCCACGCGGGCGCGCCCGGCGCCGCGCAGCCCGGCGTGGAGGTAGAGCCCGGCGGGCGTGGGGATCAGCTCGGCTTCGAGCCCGTAGCGCTCGAGCGTGACCGCCAGCACCCGCGCGAACCCGTCGAGCGCCGCCAGGTCGCCGCCGGGGGTGTCGACGTCCACCCACGTCGCCAGGTCGGCGAGCAGCAGGTCTAGGTCGCGCTCGACCCCGTCGCGCACGCGCCGCGCCTCTGCGAGCGCCGCACGTGCCATGGCGCCCGCCGATCCGTGCACGCTCCGAGTCTGACAGCCTTCGCGCGCCCCGTCCACGGCGCCCGGCCGCGAGCGAACCCGGGCTTAACATGCCGACAACGCGGCTTAAATCGGTGCCAACCGCACGCAAACGGACCGCCGCTATAACGGCTGCGTGGACGTGAGGAGCCTCGTGCGCGGCGCGGCGTTCGCCGGCGTAGGCGCGCTCGGCGCGGGGATCGCCCTCGGCGTGGCCGTCGGCACCGGTCTCGGCACGAGCACGACGACGACGACCATTCGCGAGGTCGCTCCTCCGTCCACGGGGAGCGTCACGGAGACGTTCGCTCCCTCCCGCGGCAGGGCGCTGTCGATCAGCGAGATCTACCGGCGGCTCGCGCCGGGGGTCGTCCAGATCACCGCGACGAGCGAGGTGAGCGTCCCCGCCGACCCGTTCCTGAACCCGTTCGGCGCGCCGCTCGTCCAGCAGCAGAAGGCGCTCGGCTCCGGCTTCGTGATCGACAAGGCCGGTCACATCGTCACCAACTACCACGTCATCGAGGGGGCCCGGTCGGTCCAGGTCAGCTTCTCCGACAACGAGAGCTTCAAGGCGGTCATCGTCGGCTCCGACCCGTCGACGGACATCGCCGTCCTGCGCGTCGCGGCCAGTTCGCGGGCGCTCACCCCGCTCACGCTCGGCGACTCCGACCGCGTGCAGGTGGGGGACGAGGTGGTCGCGATCGGGAATCCGTTCGGCCTCGCGCGCACGGTCACGGCCGGGATCGTCAGCGCCCTGCAGCGTCAGATCACCGCCCCGAACCAGTTCACGATCGACCACGTGATCCAGACGGACGCGGCGATCAACCACGGCAACTCCGGCGGTCCGCTGATCGACGCGCAGGGCGAGGTGATCGGCGTCAACGCCCAGATCGACACCGGCAACACGGGCGAGCAGGGGAACGTCGGCATCGGCTTCGCGATCCCGTCCAACACGGTCAAGAACGTGGTCGCGCAGCTGATCGAGCGCGGCCGCGTCGAGCACGCCTTCCTCGGCGTGGACGCACAGGTGGTGACGCCCGAGCTGGCGCGCATCTTCCAGCTGCCGAGCGCCGGCGGCGTGCTCGTCGAGCAGGTGGAGCCCGGCAGCGGCGCGGCCAAGGCGGGGCTCCGAGGGGGAACCACGCAGGTGACGGTCGCCGGCCAGTCGTACCGCCTCGGAGGCGACATCATCGTCGCCGTCGACGGCGCCGCGGTCGACTCCGTCGCGCGCCTGCGCGACCTGATCGCCGAGCGGCAGCCGGGCGACACCATCCACGTGACGATCTACCGCTCCCTCGCGCATGGCTGGAAGCAGGAGACACTCGACGTCAAGCTTGGACGGCAGCCCTCTTCTCCCTCCGGGTAGCCGTCCATGCAGGCCCCGTCTGGGGCCGTCCGCCGCCGTCCCGGTCGCCAGCACGGTTCGGCGGATTCGCTAGGGGCCCCGACCGCCTGCCCGGGGCCCCTAGCGCCATCGCCTACCTGCCGGACCTCGGCGGTGGGAGTGCCGCTAGCCTTCGCGGAGCATGGGCGAGCGCGACGTCGAGCCGGGCCGACTGTTGCTCGAGGAGCTCGGCCTGCTCGAGGACGAGCAGCTGTGGAGCGACGACTCGGCGCAGGCACACGACGGCTGGCACTGCGTGCGCACGGATCCTTTCCCCTGCCCCGCGCCGGGCTGCGCGTTCGTTGCCGAGTTCATGACCGCCGCCCACCTGATCCTCGTCTGGGAGGAGCGCGACGACCCGAACCTGCTCCGCCACGCCGAGCGGGCGAAGCAGGTGGGGCGCAACCCGCGCGTCGTCGAGTACCGGCCGGCGTTCGGCCCGAGCGCGTCGTACTACGCCTGGGAGGCAGCCGGCAGACCCGTGCACGGCGTGCGCGGGAAGCGTTGAGCTTCGGCTCGACGGCGCCCTGGACGGTCGGTGTCGAGGAGGAGCTCGTCCTCGTCGACCCGGAGACGCTACAGCCGGCGCCGGTGTTCGAGCGGGGCCTGGCTGTGCCGGAGCGGCTGAAGGCCGAGCTCTTCGCCTGCTTGGTCGAGGCGGCGACTCCGGTCTGCCGCGACGCCGCGCAGGCGCTCGACAGCCTCGTGTGCCTGCGGCGCGAGGCGGCGAACAGGGCGGCGCGGGCCGGAGCGCGCCTTGTCGCAATCGGCATCCATCCGCTCGCCCGCTCGCACGGGCAGCCGATCGTGTGCGAGCCGCGCTACGAGGAGATGGTCGCCAAGCTCGGCGACGCGGTCTACCGCCAGCTCGTCTGCGGGCTCCACGTACATGTGGGGGTGGCGAGCGAGGAGGCATGCCTGCGGGCGCTCGAGGGCGTGCTGCCGTGGCTGCCGACGCTGATCGCGCTCGCGGCCAACTCCCCCTTCGCGGAGGGGGCTGACACCGGCTGCCGCTCGGCGAGGATCGGGCGGCTCGGCGAGCTCCCAGGTGGCGGCCGACCGCCGGTCCTCCGGCGCTGGTCCGACTGGGAGGCGGCGGTCGCCGGGCGCGACTACACGCGGCTGTGGTGGGACGTCCGGCCGCATCCGCGCTACGGGACGCTCGAGGTCCGTGTCGCCGACCAGCAGACGAGCGTGCAGCGCTCGGCTGGCTTCGCCGCCCTCGCCCAGGCGCTCGTCGCCACGGCGGCCGAGGAGGACCCCGAGCCGGTCGACCGTGCGTGCTACCTGGCGGAGCGGCGGCGGGCGGCCGTGCAGCCTCCACACCCGGCGGCGGTCGCCGCGCTGCGCGGCCTCGTCGAGCCGGCCGCCCGCGCGCTCGGCGGCTGGCCGCTCGTCGAGAAGCTCCTCGCCGGGCGGCCCGAAGCGGAAGGCCAGCTCGAGGCAGGCCCTGTGGGTGCCCTGCGGCACGCGGCCGAGCGAACCCTAGTATTGGAGCCGTCGTGGGCGTCCGCACCGAGACCATCCGGGTGAGCGGCATCCGCTGTGAGCGGTGCGTCAACCGCCTCTCGTCCGCGCTCCAGGGCCACGACGGCCTCGAGTCGGCGAGCGCGAACCTGATGGGCGAGGTGACGCTCGCCTGGGACGACGAGCGGACGACGCGCGAGGCGCTCCTCGAGGCGATGGGCAAGGCGGGCTTCCGCGAGCTCCCTGCACAGGTGCTCTGACGCCTCGCCGCGAGCGCCCGAGCGCTCGGCGGGCGGAATAGCGCCCGCTCCCGGGCCGTTCCTGCCTGCATGGCCGGCAGGTTGCTAGGGTGGCGCCGCGATGGGCGAGACGGAGAGAGACGACGCGCGTCGCCTGGCTGCGGAGGCGCGCAACCGCGTCCGCTTCGAGGAGGAGGCGCTCGAGCTTTCCGACCAGGTGTACCGGGTCGCCCGGCGGCTCGTCTCCACGCGCGAGGAGGCGGAGGATCTCGTCCAGGAGACCTACGCACGGGCCTTCCGCAGCTGGCGCTCGTTCACGCCCGGCACGAACCTGCGCGCCTGGCTCTTGCGCATCCTCACGAACCTCAACATCGACCGGGGTCGCCGCAGGCAGCGCGCGCCGGACGAGCAGCCGCTCGAGGAAGGTGACTACTTCCTCTACAACCGGCTCGAGTCGGCCGTGCGGGACGGGGGAGGAGGCGCGGACGAGGAACGGGTCGTGGAGCGGCTGTCGCAGGACGACATCGTCGGCGCGCTGTCCGCGGTGCCGCACGACTTCCGCGACGTGGTGGTGCTCGTCGACATCGGCGACTTCTCCTACCAGGACGCCGCCAGCATCCTCGACATCCCGATCGGCACCGTCATGTCGCGCCTCCATCGTGGCAGGCGTATCCTGAAACGGGAGCTCGCCGAGCGGGCGACGGGAGGCACGTGATGAGCGTCGAGATCGGCCCGTGCGAGAAATGCGAAGAGATGATGCAGCCGTTCCTCGATCGCGTGCTCAGCGAGGCGGAGCGCGCGGAAGCAGAGCGGCACCTGGAAGCATGCCCGTACTGCGCGAAGCGCTACCGGTTCGAGGAGAGCCTGCGACAGTTCGTGCGCAGGGCCTGCTCCGAGCAGATGCCGCCCGAGCTGAAGGCGAAGCTGGCGGCCCTCAGGACTCCGCTCTGAGGCGCTCGGGCAGGTCCTCGGGGTAGTCGACGTCGCCGGGCGCGCCGAGGTCGTCGCAGGGTACGAGCACCGGCGTGAGCGCACGTGCGCCCTCGTCCGGTACCGACGCCCACGCGGCGCGGGCGAGCAGCACCGGGTGCCCGCGGACGCCGCCGTAGCTCGCGGCGAAAACGTCGTCGCCGCGCGCGCGCCAGGCCTCGACCACCCGGTCGATCGCCGCCGGCGCCACCTCGGGGCCGTCGGCGAGCAGGACGACGGCCGCCTCGGTCTCGGGCGGCAGGGCGGCGAGGCCGCAGCGCAGCGACGCCCCCGGGCCGAGCTCCCACTCCGGGCAGGAGACGACCGGCGCCTCGGCCTCGAGCTCGTACGCGCCCGCGACGACGACCACCGCGCCGAGCTCGCGGCTCGCGCGCGCCCGGGCGACCACCTCGTCGACCAGCAGCCGCTGCTTGGGGCTGCCGAAGCGGGTCGCCGCCCCGGCGGCGAGCACGACGGCCGCGATCACGAGCTCGAGACGAGGACGCGCCGGAGCACGACGAGCCGCGTCGGCCGACCGGTCGGATCGCTCCGGTTGCCGAAGCGGCCGATCAGGTCGACGACGGCGATCCCCTCGACCACCCTGCCGAGTACGGCGTAGTCCGGCGGCAGCTGCGCGTCCCGAGCCGTGACGACGAAGAACTGGCTACCGGAGGTGCCGGCGGGCTCGATCGCCGTCTTCGCCATCGCGACGACGCCGTGCCCGTAGACGACGTGGGCGGGCGGGCGGTCGCGGACGGAGTAGCCGGGGCCTCCCAAGCCGGAGCCGGTCGGGTCGCCGCCCTGGATGACGAAGCCCGGGACGATGCGATGGAAGATGGTGTCGTCGTAGAAGCCTCGCCGTGCCAGGAACACGAACGAGGCGGTGGTGCGCGGCGAGTCGCGCACGTCGAGCCGGACGGCGAAGGAGCCGCAGGTGGTGACGAAGGTCGCCGTCCAGCGCCTGCGTGCGTCGAGACGGGTTGCGGGAGGCATCAGCCGCGGCGTCGCGCGTCTCGTCGGCGGCGTCGTTCTCGCGCACGAGGGCCGGCCCGCGCCGGCGCCGGCGCCGGCCGCAGCGAGCGCGGCGGCGGTCGCGAGCGCGAGCAGCACGGCGAGCCTCGTCGCCCTGGGGGCCATCGTCAGGGCGTCCCGGCTCGCACCGTGGACGTCACCCGGCCGTTTGCCGCGGGCGGTGGCTCGGCGAGCACGAGCGGGGCCGTCACCGCGACGACGTCGGCCAGGTGGAGCAGCCTGAGCGTGAGCCGGGCAGCCCGTAGACGCTCGTCGGCGTCCTCGAGCTTGCCGAGCTCGCGCCACAGCCCCTGCGCCGCCTGGAGCACCTCGGCGATACGCTCGAGCTCTGCGCCCCAGCCGTCGCTCTCCGCGCAGGTGTTGAGCGCGAGGCCGAGGATCCCGAACGTGTCGGCCTGGCGCAGCCAGAGCAGCCCCGTCGCCATCGACAGGTAGCCGTGGAGGCGGGCGAAGACGAGCGGCTGCGTGATCGTCGCCGCCCCCGCGGGCCGTGTCGGCTGGACGGGCGGCAGGCCGTCCGCGATGCGGCGTGCGGTACCCGAGAGGATGGCGCGGAGCTGCTGCTCGCTGAGCCCGGCGGCGCGCGCCGTGCGGGTGGCGAGGAGGAGCGAGTTCGGCTGCTGCCCGTAGGGATAGTCCGAGGCGTAGACGATCTGCTCGGGCGGAACCCGGCGGTAGCAGTCGAGGAGGTCGACGGCGCTCCACACGGAGGTGTCGAAGAAGACGCCGGCCGTGCCCGCGAAGGCGTGCGCGAGCCCGGCCAGGTCGGCGATCCCGGCGTGCGCGATGATCAGCTGGGCGTCGGGGTAGGCCTCGACGAGGCGGCGCAGGTCGGGGGCGATCGGGGGCAGCCCCCGACCGCCGTGGATGAGGATCGGCACCCGCCGCTCCGCGGCGACGGCGAAGATGGGCGCCAGCCGCTCGTCGTTCAGCAGGAAGCCCTGCGCGCGCGGATGCAGCTTGATTCCCCGCGCGCCGCGGTCGAGGCAGCGCTCGGCCTCCTCGACCGGCTGCTCGGCGAGGTCGAGGCGGGCGAAGGGAACGAGCCGGCCGCCGGAGCGCTCCGCGGCGGCGAGCGTCCGGTCGTTCGCCGCGCGGAAGGCCGGGTGGCGGTCGGGCTCGTCCAGGCAGAACATGAACGCGCGCGAGATGCCGTAGGTGTCCATGACGTCGAGCAGCTCGTCGAAGCGCCCCTTCATCCCGTCGATGTCGTCGCCGAGATGGACGTGCGCGTCGACGACGTCGGCGTCCGCCGGGAGCTCCCGCCGGAGCTCCTCCTCCCAGAACGCGCTCACCTCGAGCGCCCGCTCGAACGCCGCCCGCATCGGGGCTCACTGTAGCCGCCGCGTCTCCCGCCCTCTGCGGACGTGCGCGTCCTCCGTCTGCTGCGCGCGGGCGAGCGCGTCGCCGCGGCCGCGCCGTTCGCCTTTTCGCACCGACCCGTCACCCACGCGTGCGAGGTTCGCCGCTACGCTCGACAGCGGGAGGAGGCGCGGGGTGGCCCCGACCGGCGGCGGGGCCGTCGCGGACACGCGACGCCCCGCGCAGCCCACCGACTACGATTCCCGGCCGTGACGAACGTCCTCGTCTACGGCGACACGATGCGCTCGCCCGAGCTTCGCCACGAGGTTCCGGTGCCGGTCCCCGACCCCTTCCTGTACGCGGAGCTCGACGGCGCCCGCCACGTGTTCGTGGGAGCGCTCGAGGTGTCGCGGATCCGGGAGCTCGGCAGCGTCGAGGTGACGCCGTACGAGGACATCGGCTGGGACGGCCTGATCGCACAGGGCGTCCACCGTGAGGATCTCTTCCTGCCGCTCGTCGCCAACGCCTGCCGCCGGCTCGGCATCAGGAGCGCGGTCGTGCCGCGCAGCTTCCCGCTCGCGCTCGCCGACCACCTGCGCGGCGAGGGCGTCGAGTTGACGCCCGACCGGGAGCTCTTCGCGCGGCGCCGGCGCGTGAAGACGCCGGTCGAGCTCGAGGGGATCCGGCGCGCGCAGCGCGCGTGCGAGCGGGCGATGGACGCCGCGCGCGAGCTCCTGCGCGAGGCCCGGCCGAACGGCGCCGGTCTCACGGTCGACGGCAGGCCGCTCACCTCGGAGACGCTGCGGCGGCGGATCTCCGAGGTGTTCACGGAGCACGACGTGCTCGCGGACGAGTTCATCGTCTCGCACGGCGCCCAGAGCGCCGTCGGCCACGAGATGGGATCCGGCCCGATCGCCGCCGGGGAGCCGATCGTCATCGACCTGTGGCCGCGCGACCGGGCGACCGCGTGTCATGCGGACATGACCCGCACCTACGTCGTCGGCGAGCCTCCGGCCGAGCTCGTCGACTACCAGCGCCTCTGCCTGGAGGCGCTCGAGCGGGCGGTGCGGGCCATCCGCCCGGGCGTCCCCGGTCGCGACGTGTACGTCGACACGTGCGAGCTGTTCGAGTCGTACGGCTACCGCACGCAGCTCTCCAAGCAGCCGGGCGAGGTGCTCGACGAGGGCTTCTTCCACGGTCTCGGCCACGGCGTCGGGCTGGAGGTGCACGAGGAGCCGGGTCTCGGCATCGCGAGCCGCGACCCGCTCGTGGCCGGAGACGTGGTCACCATCGAGCCCGGCCTGTACCGGCCGGGGTTCGGCGGCTGCCGGCTCGAGGACCTCGTGCTCGTGACCGAGGACGGCGCCGAGAACCTGACCGCATACCCGTACGATCTGACGCCGTGAGCGGGCCGTCCGGCAGCATCGACACGCTGCTCGCCGAGGAGCGGCGCTACCCGCCGCCGGCCGACTTCGCGGCGCAGGCGAATGCCCGTCCGGACATCTACGACGTGCCGTTCGAGGCGTTCTGGGCGCGCGAGGCCGACCGCATCTCCTGGTTCGAGCCGTGGCGGACGCTGTACGAGTGGGAGCCGCCGTACGCGAAGTGGTACGTGGGCGGCAGGCTCAACGTCTGCTTCAACTGCGTCGACCGCCACGTCGACGCCGGGCTCGGCGAGCGGGTCGCCTACCACTGGGAAGGCGAGCCGGGCGACGCCGAGACGATCACCTACGCCGGCCTGCAGCGTCGCGTGACGCGGTTCGCAAACGCTCTGCGCGAGCTGGGAGTCGGGAAGGGGACACCGGTCGCGATCTACCTGGGCATGGTTCCCGAGCTGCCGGTGGCGATGCTCGCCTGCACGCGGCTCGGCGCGCCGCACACCGTCGTCTTCGGTGGCTTCTCGGCCGACTCGCTCGCGAGCCGGATGAACGACATGGGCTGCGAGGTGCTCGTCACGCAGGACGAGGCCTGGCGGCGCGGGCAGACCGTGCCGCTGAAGCAGACGGCCGACCGGGCGCTGGCCGACGCGCCGCGCGTCCGCCGCTGCCTGGTCGTGCGGCGGACGGGCGGCGACGTGCCGATGACGGGCGGTCGGGACGTCTGGTACCACGAGCTCGCCGAGGGCCTGCCGGACGACCCCACCTCGTGCCCGTGCGAGCCGATGGACGCGGAGGACCTGCTCTTCCTCATGTACACGAGCGGCACGACCGCGCGGCCGAAGGGGATCGTGCACACGACCGCCGGCTACCTCGTCGGCGTGGCCAGCACCCACCACTTCGTCTTCGACCTGAAGCCTGAGCGCGACGTGTACTGGTGCGCGGCGGACATCGGCTGGATCACCGGCCACTCGTACATCGTCTACGGCCCGCTCGCGAACGCCGCCACGAGCGTTATCTACGAGGGGACGCCCGACTTCCCGGATCGCGACCGCTGGTGGGCGATTGCCGAGCGCTACGGCGTCACCGTCCTGTACACGGCTCCGACCGCCATCCGGGCGCACATGAAGTGGGGCCCCGAGCACGCGGCGAAGCACGACCTCGGCCGCCTGCGCCTGCTCGGCTCGGTGGGCGAGCCGATCAACCCGGAGGCATGGGTCTGGTACCACGAGCACGTCGGCGGCGGGCGCTGCCCGATCGTCGACACCTGGTGGCAGACGGAGACGGGCATGATCATGATCACGCCGCTTCCGGGCGTGACGACGCTGAAGCCCGGCTCGGCGACGAGGCCCTTCCCGGGCGTGGACGCGGCCGTCCTCGACGAGTCCGGAAACGAGGTCGGGCCGGGCGGCGGCGGCTACCTCGTGCTGCGCCGGCCGTGGCCGGCGATGACGCGTGGGATCTTCGGCGACGCCGAACGCTACCTGGCCACGTACTGGTCGCGCTACCCGGGCGTCTACTTCGCGGGCGATGGGGCGCGGGTCGACCACGACGGCGACTTCTGGCTGCTCGGCCGGGTGGACGACGTCATGAACGTGTCCGGCCACCGCATCTCGACGATCGAGGTCGAGAGCGCGCTCGTCGATCATCCCTCCGTGGCGGAGGCCGCCGTGTGCGGTCGCAACGACTCGCTCACCGGGCAGGCGATCGTAGCGTTCGTCACGCTCAAGGGCGGGCAGGAGGGCTCGGTGGCGATGCTCGAGGAGCTCCGCAACCACGTCGCGCGGGTGATCGGGCCGATCGCGAAGCCGGCGAACATCCTCTTCACGCCGGAGCTGCCGAAGACGCGCAGCGGCAAGATCATGCGGCGGCTGCTGCGCGACGTGGCCGAGAACCGGCCGCTCGGCGACACGACGACGCTCGCCGACCCAGCCGTCGTCGAGGAGATCCGGCAACGCTCCGCTGCGGGCGCGTCGGAGGAGTAGCCCTCCTGCGCTCACGGCTGCCGGCTCGCAGGCGGCCCGGCGCCACAGGCCGCCTCAGCGCGTCACCGCCGTGAACGTCCGGGTCGAGCCGGGCGCCCCGGCGAGCCGTGTTCGCTCGGCCCCGGTTTCGGCCGTAGGGCTCGCGGTCGCGGTTGCGTCCGTCCGGCGAGGGTGGGAGGATCGACGTCGGCGCCCGGGTCGAAAGCACTCTGACGGGCGGAGCCGGAAGGTGCTAGCTGACGGCCCGCCGACCAGGGGCACCGATGCAAACCGTCAGGCCGAAGCCCTCAGGGTTCGGCCTGCCCTTCGCCGCCGGCCGCGGGGCCGGGCGCCGCTACGAGAGCAGCCGCTCGAAGCGGTCGGCGTCGTCGAACGGTCCGATCACCGCCAGCCGCAGCGACTCGTCACGGACGAGGTCGGACGCCACCCGCAGGACGTCCTCCGCGCTGACCGCGTCCAGGCCGGCCAGCACCTCCGCCGGCTCGGCGGCGCGGCCCTCGAGCACCTCGCGGCGCAGGCCGAACGTGTTCGTCCCCTGCGGGCTCTCGAGGGAGAGGACGAAGCGCCCTTTGGCGTAGGCGCGCGCCTTCTCGAGCTCGTCGGCCGGCACCGGCTCCGCCGCAACCTTGCGCAGCTCGCCGGCGATCGTCGTCACGGCCTCGTCGATGCGCTTGATGTCCACCCCGGCCTGCGCGAACAGCGTGCCCGTGTCGGTGTAGCTCTGGTTGGCGGCGAAGACGTAGTAGGCGAGCCCGCGCCGCTCGCGCACCTCGGTGAACAGGCGCGACGACATGCCGCCGCCGAGCACGACGCGGAGCAGCTCGAGGGCGTAGCGGTCGGGATGCACGAGCGGGTAGCTGGCGACGCCCATGCACAGGTGCGCCTGGTCGGAAGCCTTCGTGTGCACCTTGACGCGGCTGTCGTTCACCACCGCCGCCCGCTCCGGCTCGCCCGACTCGGCCGGGGGGAGGTCGCCGAGCAGCGCCTCGATCCGCTCCATGAGCCCCTCGCCGAGGTTGCCGGCCACCCCGACGACCATGCGGGCGGGCGTGTACCAGCGGCCCAGGTACTCCATGAACGTGTCGCGCGTCGCCGCCTGGATCGTCTCCTTCCTGCCGATGATCTCGCGGCCGAGCGGCTGGTCCCCGTACACGAGGTGGTCGTAGACCGAGCCGATGTAGTCGCGGGGCGTGTCGACGTACATGTTCAGCTCCTCGACGATGACGCCCTTCTCGCGCTCGATCTCCTCGGCGTCGAACTTCGAGTGACGGAGCATGTCCGTGAGGACGTCGAGCGCCACGTCCCGGTACTCCGTCGCGCAGCGCACGTAGTAGCCCGTGTACTCCTTGCCGGTGAAGGCGTTGAACTCTCCGCCGATCGAGTCGATCTCGGCCGAGATGTCGCGCGCCGACGGGCGCCGCTCCGTACCCTTGAAGAACATGTGCTCGGCGAAGTGCGCGATCCCGCTCGCTTCCGGCCTCTCGTAGCGGGAGCCGGCGGCGAGCATGACGAAGCAGGAGACGGACTGAGCCTGCGGCATCGGGGCGGTGAGCACCCGCAGCCCGTTGGCGAGCGTCTGGCGTTCGAAGGTGGGCATGCGCCTGATGCTAGCCGCGCCGCTCCCGGCGCTCGGCAGGGCACCGCGCGGCGGCGCGGCGCTACTCGAGCCGGGCGAGCTCGTCGAGCAGGCGGTCGACCTCGTCCGCCGTGTTGTAGTGGACGATGCCGACGCGGACGGCGCCGTCGTCGAGCCCGAGCCGCCTCATCACCTCGAGCGCGTAGTAGTTGCCGTGCCAGACGGCGAACCCGCGCTCGCCGAGGCGAGCGGCGGCCTCGGCGGGACGGACGCCGTGCACGCGGAAGGCGAACGTGGGCACACGCCCCTCCATCGTCGGGAGCCCGTACAGCCGGCAGGTCGCCGGCAGCCCGTCCAGGAAACGCTGCCCGAGCGCCGTCTCCCAGGCGACGATCGCGTCCCAGCCGATGGATTCGATGTACACCACCGCCGCAATGAAGCCAGCCAACAACTCGAAAGGCTGTGTTCCCGTCTCGAACCGATGACCCAACGGCTCGTCGGATTGCGGCCTCACCTTGTACGGTCGCCACCGCTCCGCGACCTCCCTCCTCACGTACGCGAGCCCCAGGTGCGGCCCGAAGAACTTGTACGGCGAGCAGACGAGCACGTCGACGTCGAACGCGCGGACGTCGGTCGGCCGGTGCGGGGCGTAGTGGACGGCGTCCGCCCAGGCGAGCGCCCCGGCGGCGTGCGCGAGCTCGGCGATCCGCCTCGCGTCCGTCAGCGTGCCGACGGCGTTCGAGGCGAGCGGGAAGGCAACGACGCGCGTCCGCTCCGACAGGAGGCTTGCGAGGTCGTCCAGGTCGAGCGTGCAGTCGTCCCGGATGTCCGCGTGGCGAACGACGAGGCCACGGTCGTGCGCGAGCTCGAGCCACGGCGACACGTTGGCGTCGTGGTCGAGCCGCGTGACCACGATCTCGTCTCCCGGCCGGAAGGCGCGGCCGGCCGTCCGTGAGAGCGCGAAGTTGAGCGTCGTCATGTTCGGCCCGAACACGATCTCCTCCGCCGAGCTGCCGAGGAAGCGGCCGGCGGTGGCGCGCGCCCGCTCGAGCAGGGCCTCGGTCCGCCGGCTCGTCTCGTACGGCCCGCTCACGTTCGCGTTCGAGTCGCGCAGGTAGGCGGCGATCGCGTCGACGACCGAGTCCGGCACCTGCGTGCCGCCCGGGCCGTCGAAGAAGGCGAGGTCGCGCGCGAGCGCCGAGAAGCGGCGACGCGCGCCGTCGAGGTCGAACGGCGGCGTGACCGGGGAGGCGACTGGCATCGTCCAACCGTACCGATGTCATCCGGGCCGCGGGGTACGGTGCCGCACATGAACAGGCTGCGGCCGCTGAGCGAGACCGACTGCTACACCCGCCTCTACGGCCAGCGCGACCCGACGGTCACGATCGTCTCGAGGCAGCCGCGGCGCCGCGAGCGGCCCATGCCGTCCGGCGAGGAGCTTCGGCAGGCGCTGTCCGAGCGGCTGGATCGCAGGGACCCGCCCGCTCCGCTCGACGCAGAAGCCGCATAGCCGTGGCTGGCTGCGCCCGGGGCAGCACGTGTCTGCCCCGCCTGCGTGGCGGCTGGGTGTCGATCGCCGGCGGTAGCGCGTGGCGTCTGCCGCCCGGCGGCGCTGGCCGGCGTACCCCACTGCCCGGCCGCTCGGGCGACGCCGGCTCCTCCTGAACCACCCCGCCGGGGCACCCCAGCCCACCACCCGCTGCGAGCATAGCGAGGAGGTGCGCGCCGGTGGGTGTCGAGAGCGTGCCGAAAGCGCGACGATGGGCCGCAAGCCCGCCCTGCGCGGCCGGGTCCCGGTGCGAGCTCGGCCTGCGCTCAGCCGCGCCAGCGGTTGGTGATCGGCGTGCGCCGGTCGCGTCCGAACGCACGCGGGCGGAGCTTCACCCCGGGTGGCGCCTGGCGCCGCTTGTACTCGGCCCGGTCGATGAGATCCAGCGCGCGCTCGACCGCGTCGCGGTCGAACCCGCCGGACAGGAGCTCCTCGCGCGAGCGGTCGAGTTCGACGTACGCCTCGAGCACGGGGTCGAGGCGGGCATACGCGGGCAGGGAGTCCTCGTCGAGCTGGCCCGGCCGCAGCTCCGCGCTCGGCGCGCGCTCGATGATCGAGACGGGGATCAGCTCACGGCCGGCGCGCTCGTTCAGCCGCCGCGACAGGCGCCACACGTCGGTCTTGTACACGTCCTTGAGCAGCGCGAACCCTCCGGCCATGTCTCCGTACAGCGTCGCGTAGCCGACCGACAGCTCGGACTTGTTGCCGGTCGCCACGACGAGCCAGCCGAACTTGTTCGACAGCGCCATCAGCAGCGTCCCGCGAGCGCGTGCTTGGATGTTCTCCTCGGTCAAGTCGCGCTCCCGTCCCGCGAACACGGGCGCGAGCGTCGCCTCGAACGCCGCGACGATCTCGTCGATCGCCAGCTCGAGCAGGTCGGTGCCGATCGACGCAGCCAGCCGGCGCGCGTCACGCCGCGTCTCCTCGGACGTGAAGCGCGACGGCATCGACACGCAGTGGACACGGCCGTGGCCGAGCGCCTCGGCGGCGAGTGCCGCGGTCAAGGCCGAGTCGATGCCGCCGGAGAGGCCGATGACCACGTCGCGGAAGCCGTTCTTGTCGACGTAGTCGCGCAGCCCCAGCTCGAGCGCGAGCCGCATCTGCTCGAGGTCGTCGGCGAGCGGCGCCACCGTCGCCGCGGGCGCAGGGGCGGCAACGGGCGACGTCTCCAGCGACACGACCACCGGCTCCGGCGGCTCCTCCAGCTCGCGTGCGAGCGCCCGGCGCCGGACGTCGCGCAGGCGGCGGCCGATGGCGACCGCCGGGTCGACGTCGACGACGACGAGCGCCTCCTCGAAGCCCGGCGCGCGCGCCACCAGCATCCCCGCATCGTCCAGGACGAGCGAGTGGCCGTCGAACACCAGCTCGTCCTGGCCGCCGACGGCGTTGCAGAAGGCGACGAAGGCGGCGCTGTCGCGCGCGCGCGCCGCGAACATCTCCTCCCGCTCGCGGTCCTTGCCGACGTGGAACGGCGACGCCGAGATGTTGACGAGGAGCTGCGCGCCCGCGAGCGCGAGGTCGGTCGCCGGCGGGCCCGGCTGCCACATGTCCTCGCACACGGTCGGCCCGACGAGGACGTCGCCCAGCCGGAGCAAGACGAGCTCGCGGCTGGGAGCGAAGTAGCGGTCCTCGTCGAAGACGCCGTAGTTCGGCAGGAAGCGCTTGCGGTACATCGCCTTCACCTCGCCGCCCGCGCACACTGCGCAGGCGTTGAACAGGTCGCCGTCGAAGTGCGGGACGCCGACGAGCGCCGCGAGCCCCTCCGTCGCCCGCGCGATCTCCCCGAGCGAGCGCGCCGCCGCCCGCAGGAAGCCGGGGCGGAGCAGGAGATCCTCGGGCGGGTAGCCGGTGACGGCGAGCTCCGGGAAGAGGACGAGCTCGGCGCCCGCCGCGCGAGCCTCGGCCAGGCGGGCGAGGATGCGCTCACGGTTGCCGTCGAGGTCGCCGACGGTCGTATCGATCTGCGCGAGAGCCAGCCGCATCAGAGTTTTAGCCTATCAGTCGAAAACTCGTGGCAGCCGCGACCCGCCGCCGCCCGCCGTCGCAGGCTTCGAGCTCACGCGGCCGGCGCAAGCGCGCCGGCGATGTCCTCGAGCGCCTCCGGGTTCTCCACGGAGGAGAGGTCGCCCGGGTCCATGCCGAGCGCCGTCGCCCGCACCGCGCGGCGGACGATCTTCGCCGAGCGGGTCTTCGGCAGCCCGGAGACGAACACGATGCGCTCCGGTGTGAACGCCTTGCCGAGCTCGCCGGCGACGAGCTCGCGCAGCTCGGCGGCGAGCGCGTCGTCTCCCTCGTGTCCGGGCGCGAGCACGCAGAACACCCAGGCCGTCTCGCCCTTCACCTGGTGTGGGATGCCGACCGCAGCCGCCTCGGCGACTGCCGGATGGGAGACGACGGCCGACTCGATCTCGGACGGGCCGATCCGCTTGCCGGCGATGTTGAGCGTGTCGTCCGAGCGCCCGTGCAGAAACCAGTAGCCGTCCTCGTCCACAGAGGCCCAGTCGCCGTGCGTCCAGACGCCGGGGAAGCGCCGCCAGTACGTGTCGAGGTAGCGCTCGGGATCTCGCCAGAAGCCGCGCGTCATCCCCGGGAACGGCTTGCGGCAGACGAGCTCGCCCACCTGGCCGGAACCAGCGATCGAGCGGCCCTGCTCGTCGACGACGTCGACCGCCATGCCGAGGGCCGGGAAGCCGAGCGAGCAGGCCTTGATCGGCATCGCCACCGACGGCGACAGGAAGCAGGCCGCGACCTCCGTGCCGCCCGAGATGTTGATGATCGGGCAGCGCCCGCCGCCGACCCGCTCGTGCAGCCAGCGGTAGGGATCGGGGTTCCACGGCTCGCCCGTCGTCACCATCAAGCGCAGCGAGCTGAGGTCGGCCGCCGGGTCGCCGTGCGTCGCGAGCGAGCGCACGAGCGTCGGGGAGCAGCCGAGGATGGTCACGCGCTCGGCCTCGATCAGGCGCCAGAGCCGGTCGTGCGGCCAGTCCGGTGCGCCCTCGGCGAAGACGATCGTGGCAGCGAGCGCGCCGCAACCGACCACCGTCCACGGGCCCATGATCCAGCCCATGTCGGTGGCGAAGTGGATCACGTCCTCCGGCTGCACGTCCGCCTGGTAGGCGGCCTCGCGGACGATCGAGGCGAGGAAGCCGCCGTGCACGTGGACGACGCCCTTCGGCCGGCCCGTCGTGCCCGAGGTGTAGATGAGGAGATAGGGGTGCTCGGAGTCGCAGGCGAGCGGCTCGAGCGTCCCCGGCGAGGCGGAGACGGCGTCCTCCCAGAACAGGTCGCGGCCGGCGGTCATCGGCACGGCGTCGAGGCCGAGGCGCCGCCAGACGACGACGTGCTCGACCGCCGGCGCCTCCGCGAGCGCCTCGTCCACGACGGCCTTCATCGGCAGCTCGCGTCCGCGGCGGAGCGAGCCGTCGGCGGTCACGACCACCCGCGCCTCCGACTCGCGCAGCCGGCTCGCCACCGACGGGGCTGCGAAGCCGGAGAAGACCGGCACCTGCACCGCGCCGACGTGGGCGCACGCGTGCGAGGCGATCGCGGCCTCCGGCGACATCGGCAGGTAGAGCGCGACGCGGTCGCCGGGCTCGACGCCGAGTCGCACGAGCGCTTCCGCGAGCCGCGTCACCTCGGCGGAGAGCTCCCCGTACGAGAGGCTGCGCCGGCTGCCGTCCTCGCCGGCGAAGACCGCGGCCGGCGCCTGCGCGCGGGAGCCGCAGGCGTGGCGGTGCACGCAGTTCCACGCGATGTTCAGCCTGCCGCCGACGAACCACGTCGCCCACTCGGGGCCGCGGGAGGCGTCGACCAGACGCTGCCACGGCTGGGCGAATTCGAGCCCGAGGTCCTCGACCGCCGCCTGCCAGAACCAGTCGGGGTCGTCGATCGAGCGTGCCACCAGCGTGCGGTAGTCGTCGATGCCGTGCCGGCGCATCAGCCGGCCGACGTTCGACCTCTCGATCGTCTCCCTGTCCGGCGTCCACACCACCTCCGCCATCGGCGCGCAGCCTAGACGAACCACGGAGCCTCGCGGGCTCGGCAGCCGTGACGACGGCACGAACCTAGTCGCTGCTAACTTCCCCGGAACGCTCGAGGGCCGTCACGGCACGGCGGCCCCGCTTCGGTTCGAGAGGAGCGAAGGAAGGAGAGGGAGGTCGCCCGTGAAGGCACGCGTGCTCGAAGTCGTCCTCGCCCCCCACAACCGGAAGTGGTGGACGCTGCTCTCGGTCTCCTTCGGGCTGTTCATGATCATGCTCGACAACACGGTCGTGAACGTCGCCCTCCCGTCGATGCAGCGAGCGCTGCACATCTCGACGAGCGAGCTCGAGTGGGTGGTGGTCGGCTACGCGCTCTCCTTCGCGACGTTCATGCTCACCGGTGGCAAGCTCGCCGACCTGTTCGGCCGTCGCCGGCTGTTCGTCGTCGGCCTGACGATCTTCACCGGCGCCTCGCTCGCGTGCGGGCTCGCGCCGACGGCGGGCTTCCTGATCGGCGCGCGCGTCGTGCAGGGCGTCGGCTCGGCGATCATGAATCCCTCGACGCTCGGCATCATCACCGCCACCTTCCCGCCCAGGCAGCGCGGCACGGCCATCGGCATTTGGGCGGGAGTGTCCGCGATGGCGCTTGCGATCGGGCCGCTCGTCGGCGGCCTGCTGACCGAGAAGGTCGACTGGAGCTGGATCTTCTTCATCAACGTGCCGGTGGGCGTGGTCGGCGTCGCGCTCGCGTTCTGGGCGATCGACGAGAGCCGCGACATGTCCAGGGAGCAGCGGCTCGACCTCCCAGGACTCGTCTCCTCGGCCGTCGGCCTGTTCGCTCTCACCTACGCGCTGATCGAGGCGAACACCTACGGCTGGACGTCGGGGCGCATCCTCACCCTGTTCGGCGTGGCGGTCGTCGCGCTCTCGGCCTTCGCCGTGCTCGAGCTGCGGCAGCGCCTGCCGATGCTCGACCTGCACCTGTTCCGGAACGTCAGCTTCTCGGGCGCGAACCTGTCGATGCTGCTCGTCGCGCTCGCGATGTTCGGGATCTTCTTCTACAACTCGCTCTTCATCCAGAACATCCTCCGGTTCGACCCGATCCAGACGGGCGCCACCTTCCTGCCGATGACGGTGCTGATCATCCTCATCGCGCCACGCGCCGGGAAGCTCTCCGACACGGTCGGGCCGCGCTGGCTGATCGGAGGCGGGCTGGCGCTCGTCGCCGCCTCCCTCGTCCTCTTCGCCCAGCTCGACCGCGGCTCCGACTTCTGGAACATCCTCCCCGGGCTGCTCGTCGGGGGCGTGGGCATGGCGTTCACGATGACGCCGACCACGGCCGCCGCCATGGGGTCGGTGCCCGTCGACAAGGCGGGGATCGGCTCCGCCGTGCTCAACTCGATGCGGCAGGTCGGCGGCTCGCTCGGCATCGCCGTCATGGGCGCGGTCGTCGGCAGCGAGGTGCACGTCGGCGCGCGCAGCCCTGCCTTCGCCGGCCAGTTCGTGAGCGGCTACCACCACGCCCTGTACGTCGCCTGCGGCATCGCGGCCGCCGGCGCGCTCGTCGCGGTCGGCACGGTGCGGAAGGTCCGCCACCTCGACCCGACCGAGGCCGAGGCGACGGCCGCCGCCTGAGGGATCGATGAGCGTCGTGCGCACCCGCTGCCGGCTGCCGGCCGCCGAGCGCCGCGCCGGGCTCGTCGAGGCCGGGTTGCGGGTGTTCGGCGAGGCGAGCTACAGCGGCGCCACGACCGCCGACATCGCCCGCGCCGCTGGGGTGAGCGAGCCGATCCTGTACCGGCACTTCCCGTCCAAGCGGGCGCTCTACTTCGCCTGCCTGGACGAGATGTGGCGGCGCCTGCGCGAGCGGACGGAGGCGATCATCGCGGCCGAGCCGGATCCCGCCGAGTGGCCGTTCGCGGCGCCGAAGGCGTTCGCCGAGCTCCGCTCGCGCGGCGTCTCCTGCGCGCACCTGTGGATCCAGGCGCTGAGCGAGGCCGGGGATGACCCGGAGGTGCGCCGCTACCTGCGCAGGCACCTGCGCGAGGTGCACGACTTCCTCGCCGACCTCATCCGCCGCGCGCAGGCAGCGGGCGGTGCAGCCGCCGCCTGCGATCCCGGCGCCGAGGCCTGGATCGGCATGGGGATCGGACTCCTCCGCTCGGTCGAGGAGCGGATGGGCGGCCTGCTCGACGCCGACGACGTGGCGGCGATCCTCGCCGCCCGCAGGCGTTCGCTCGGCGTGGGCTGAACGGCCGCGGGCGCTGGGCCGGCGGGCGGGGCGCATGCGTGTCCGAGAAGAGCGAAACCCCGGGCTGCGGCTACCCGGGGTGTCGCTCGAACTGCCCGTCACGACGCTGCGAGGCTCGGGAACCTCGGCCCTGCGGCCCGGCCGACCCCTCGGCAGCCTTCGCGCGACCCGTGACGCCCCCTGCTGGGCGAGCGACCCTGCAGGATGCCAGCGACTGTACTGGCCATGTCCCTCTTTGTCAAGTAGCGCCGTGAAGTAAAGTCCGCTACAGTCACTTCACTTCGGGAGTCGGCCGGGAGGGGGCACGTGGGGTTCACGGAGCTCGGCGGTTCGCAGGAGCCGGCGGCGGCCGGGACGAGCGTGGGCGCCGCCGCTCTCGGCGAGCGCGTGCGGGCGCTCCGCGTCGCGGCGGGGCTGTCGCAGAGCCAGCTCGCCGCCGGCCGCTGCTCCAAGGAGTACGTGAGCCAGATCGAGCGCGGGAAGACCCGTCCGACCGCCGAGACGCTGGCCTGGCTCGCCGAGCGGCTCGGCGCCGACCCGTCGTTCCTCGCGAGCGGGGTACCCGCGGCGGCGCGCAGCCGGCTCGAGGCGGTCGTCGCCCGCGCCGAGGCGCTCGGCGAGCAGCACCGCCACGAGCAGGCGCGCGACGAGTTCTCGCGCGCCGCCGCCGAGGCCGATGCTCTCGGAACGCCCGAGCTCCGGCTGCGCTCGCTCGCCGGCGAGGCCTGGGCGCGGATGGAGCTCGGCGAGATCAAGGCGGCGATCGACCTCCTCCTCGAGGCGCGGACGATCGCCGAGGGCCCCCGCTTCACCGACCTCGAGCGCGCGGACGTGCTCTTCCGGCTCGGCGTCTGCCGCTACAAGCTGTCCAGCATCTCGACGGCCACGGCGCTGTTCGACGAGGCGCTCGCGCTCGCCGAGCGCTCCGGCTTGCCCTGCGACCGCCTCCGGGCCGACATCCTCGGCTGGCGCTCGCGCTGCTACCGCCGCCAGCGCGACTACCTCGCCGCGCGCGAGGACGTCGAGCGGGCGCTCGAGCTCGCCGAGGCGCTCGGCAACCCGCGCACCGCAGCCAACGTCTACTTCCAGGCCTCGCTCGTGGCCGAGCGCCAGGGGCACCTGGGGCTGGCCCGCAGCTACGCCGAGCGGGCCCGCGCCTGCTACGAGGAGCTCGCCGACCGGGGCAACGTCGGCCGCCTGCTCAACAACCTGGGCGGGCTCACCTTCCAGCTCGGCAAGCCGGAGGAGGCGGTCGAGCACCTGAAGAGCGCCCTGCGCACCCTGCTCGAGGAGGGAAGCGACGTCGAGGCGGCGCACGTCGTCTGCTCGCTGGCCGAGGTGCACCTGCACACGGGCCGGGTGGAGGAAGCCGAGGCCGAGGCGCGCAAGGCGCTCGAGTTGCTGGGCGATCGCGTCGACTACGTGTACGAAATCGGCACCGCCCAGCTCGCGCTCGGCCGCTCGCTCCTGGAGCAGGATCGCCTCGACGAGGCTCAAGAGATCCTGCGCGCGGCCGATAGGAGCTTCGAGCAGTTTGCCTCGGTGAGCCACCGCGCGGCCGCCTGGGTTGCGATGGGCGACCTCGCCGCCCGGCGAGGGGACGATCGCAGCGCAGCCCGGCTCTACCGGCGGGCAGCCGAGGCGCTGCAGGACGTCCACTTCTAAGCCCCCGACGGGGGGTAAAGGAGGAAACATGCACAAGGCGCGGATCCTCTTCCTCGTCTCCACCGTCGTCGCGCTCGCCGTGCCGCTCGCCGGCATGTTCGACGGCCACTAGCCGGAGTCGAGCGGCAACGACCGAGCTGGGGCGAGGGCCAGGGTCAGGCGGCTTCGGCTCTCGCCCCGGCACCTTCGCGCGGCGGGCGTGCGGCCCTCCGGGGCTAGACTCGGGCCGTGCGCGCCCGTGCGCTCGCCTCCGCCGCCGCGCTCGCCTCGGTGCTCCTGCTCGCCGCGTGCGGCGGCTCGGGTGCCGGCCGCGGCCGTGAAGCGGCCGGTCGGACGCGGGCGACGACGCCCGCGCCGGGATCGATCGCGGCGCTGCTCGAACGGCCCGGCCCGACCGTGTCCGCGATCCCCGGCACCGAGGACTATGCTTCCGGGCCGACCCGCGTCTCGTTCCTGCTCATCGACGGCCAGGGCCGCACGGTCGACCGGCCGCGGGCGAGGGTGTGGGTGGCGCGGTCGGACGACGCGCCGCCGTTCCTGCACACGACCGCGGTGCTCGAGCAGATCGGCGCAGCGGGCTCGTCGGAGCCTGCTTCGGGCGAGCTCGCGCACATCTACGTTGCGCGCTTCTCCGTGCCGCGGCCGGGGATCTACACCCTCGTCGTCGAGCCTGTCGGCGGCCGCCGGGTGCAGGCCGAGCTGCACATCCAGGTGCGCGCGCGGCCGCAGGCGCCCGCGGTCGGCTCGAAGGCGATCGCCTCCGACACCCCCACCATCCGCAGCGCCCACGGCGACCTCGCCCGTCTGACGACGCGCGTGCCGCCGGACCGCGCCCTCCTCCGCTACTCGGTGGCCGAGTCGCTCGCCGCCCACGCGCCGTTCGTGCTCGTCTTCGCCACGCCCAAGTTCTGCACGAGCCGCACGTGCGGGCCGGTGGTCGACGTCGTCGACGCCGTCCGGCGGCGCTTCGCCGGGACGGCGATCCGCTTCATCCACGTCGAGATCTACAAGCGGAACAACCCGGCGCTCGGCGAGAACCGGTGGGTGAAGCAGTGGCACCTGCCGACGGAGCCGTGGATCTTCCTCGTCGGCCGCGACGGCCGGATCAAGGCGCGCTTCGAGGGGTCGGTGTCCGTGGGCGAGCTCGCCGAGGCCGTTCGCCGCAGCCTGGCCGGCTGAGCCGCGGTCGCTGCGACGGCGCCCCG
>Ga0070741_10004756_pt1 | contig 31346 bp, 32 predicted proteins | sample Coa_R1_4_FD_66440 | JGI IMG/M metagenome (GOLD analysis project Ga0070741, IMG submission 66440) | Surface soil microbial communities from Centralia Pennsylvania, which are recovering from an underground coalmine fire - Coalmine... | ecosystem: Environmental > Terrestrial > Soil > Unclassified ... | reverse complement strand
TCCGAGAGACCTGAATGCCAATCTGAATGTGTCCACTATGTCCCCATACACCCGTCCACTATGTCCCCGGTCAGCACACCTGTCGAAGCACGGTTGGCATGCGTGGTCCGTCCTTCGACAAGCTCAGGACAGGGTGGAGTGTGTGAGACGCGGGCGGAGCGTGTGACATGACGAGATCGCCGCGCGCTTTGTGTCAACCGCTGACTAATGGTCCCCCACAATCCTGTACCAAAGATAGCGAGGCGGTTTCTCATTGCACGCCTCCCGGTCCGACGCTTCGCCGGCGCAGGATGCGGATCGGCCCTCTTTCACTCCCGCTCCGAACGGTACGTAGTTCGACGCGATCACGTTGCGCAGGAGCCGGAATTCCTTGTCCCGCCCCACGTCATAGGTGATCGCCAAGAGGCGGATGACGTTGTCCTTCTGGAAAGCCCGAACGCTTATCCTCTCGCTCCCCTCGAGTGCGCTCAGCACAAACCCAGGCATGCTCCCGTATGTCCGGTCGACGATCGCGCCCTCCACCTTGCGAGCTGCGGATATCTCGCGCGAGTGGAAGTCCTTGAGCCTTTCCAGGCTCCAATCCGGAGTGGCCAACTCGACAACGTCGACTGAAAACTCCTCATCGTCGGACTCGTACCGCCGGCCATACCTCAAGCTCTTGCTGGTCGCCAGCAGCTTTGCAGGCAGCCACAAGTCGCCCGCTTGCGGGTCGGGAACCTTCCGAAACTGCCAGTAGGCTCGCGCATTTCGCGATCGGTCTTCCAACGCCTTTTGCTGGGCGGCAGACAAGTTCCCGCCGACGCTGCCAGATCCCAGTGACGCCTGGAAATTCGTCACAGCCTTTTCAAAATCGGCCCTTGCAATGTGCCCAACCTCGCCATCGAGATGGCCGGTCCAGATCAACATTCCTTCCAGAGCTGGCGTTTGTTGCGGCCCCGGCCCCTGCGTTGCGGGTTTGACCTGAGGGGCGGCATCCTTTGATGATGTTTTTTTTGCCTCGGCTGCAGGCGAAAGCGCTACTTGCCGGACACAGGCAACGAGGGGTTTGCCCTCACACTCGTGTCCCAGTTTGACGAAGTAGTACGTGCCCGATAGCAACGCGCCCGCGAGCGCCGTCGAAAAATAGATGGTCCTTAGTGAAAAGAACTGCATCATGAAACGCACCCCAACCAGTATACAGATTAACCGGGAACGGCCAGGAGCGCAACAGTTGCGCGGCAGGGGTACGCGCTCCGATGTACAAGCCTCGATGAGGAGGACTGCCTTCTCCCATCTCGACCCTGGTGACCTGTTCGGCGAGAATGGGACATGATCGCTAGAGGACTGCTGAGGCGCAACGCGATCTCGGTCTTCGACTTCCGCTGCGATGCGGGGCCCGCCGACCGACCGTTCGTTGAGCTGCACGACAACCACTCGCTCTCCTACGTGCGCAAGGGCAGCTTCGGCTATCGCCTGCGCGGGCGCACGTTCGAGCTGGTCGCCGGCTCCGTGCTGATCGGGCGTCCGGGCGACGAGTACGTGTGCACGCACGAGCATCACGCCTGCGGCGACGAGTGCCTGTCTTTTCACCTCTCGCCCGCGCTGGTCGAGGTGATCGGCGACGCGGCCCGGCACTGGCGAGTCGGCGCGCTGCCGCCGCTGCCCGAGCTGATGGTGCTGGGCGAGCTGGGCCAGGCCGCGGCGGAGGGGAGGAGCGACATCGGGCTCGACGAGGTGGGGTTGCTGCTGGCGGCGCGGTTCCTGGAAGTCGTCTCGGGCCGCGCGCCCAAGCCGGCCGCAACGACCGCGCGCGACCGCCGGCGCGCGGTGGAGGCCGCGCTATGGATCGATGCCAACGCGCACGAGCCGATCGACCTCGAGGCTGCGGCCGCCGAAGCCGGCCTGAGCCCCTTCCACTTCCTGCGCCTGTTCCGGGATGTGCTGGGCGTGACGCCGCACCAGTACCTGGTGCGCTGCCGGCTGCGACGCGCCGCCCGCCTGCTGGCACAGGATGTGCGCCCTGTCACCGACATCGCGCTCGACGTCGGCTTTGCCGACCTCTCCAACTTCGTGCGCACCTTCCATCGCGCCGCCGGCGTCTCGCCGCGCGGCTTCCGCCGGGCAGCTCGCGGCGACCGCAAGATTCTCCAAGAACGGCTGGGCGCGTCGGCCCTAGGGTGACCTCCAACGCAAGGAGGTCGCCATGTACGATCACGTCGGCTTGAAGGTGAAGGACCTGGAGGCCAGCGTGCGCTTCTACAGCGCCGCGCTCGGCTCACTCGGATACGAGCTGTGCTCGCGCGATGATAGCGGCGCGAGCTTCGGTCCCAGCAACGCGCCCGCGCTTTGGCTGTCCGCTTCCAGGGGCGCGAACGGACCGGGCGTCCACCTCGCCTTCAGCGCCGCCGACCACACCGCCGTCGATCGCTTCCACAAGCAGGGCCTGAAGGCCGGCGGCCGCGACCACGGCAAGCCCGGGCTGCGCACGGACTACAGCCCCAAGTACTACGCCGCGTTCCTGCTCGATCCCGACGGCAACAACATCGAGGCCGTCTGCACGCGCTAGGCTCTTTCCGACTTAGATGGAACCGCACTTTCAAGCGCAACGTGTCATCCCGGCGCTTGTCGCCGGGATCCAGCCAACAGCGAACGCCGGAGCGAACGGAGAGATGGATCCCGGGCATAAAAGCCCGGGATGACAACGGTGAGTTTGGGATTGCAGTCCATCAAGGTCCTGAAGCCTCCAGTCGCAAGGCCTTCGCAGACAACAGAAGAGATGGATATGGCTTCCATCCGCAAGGAGATGGTGATCTCTGCCGCGCCCGGGGACGTGTGGGCGGCGGTGCGCGATGTCGGCGCCGTGCACACGCGCCTCGCGCCGGGCTTCGTGGTCGACTGCCGGCTCGACGGCGATGCGCGGATCGTGACCTTCGCCAACGGCCTCGGCGCGCGCGAGCTGATCGTCGACGTCGACGATGCCGCGCGCCGGCTCGTCTGGGCAGTGGTCGGCGGACGGCCCACGCACCACAACGGCTCGCTGCAGATCTTCGCCGAGAGCGATGGCCGCAGCCGCATCGTCTGGATCGCCGACCTCCTGCCCCATGATCTCGCGCCCGCCATCGACGGCATGATGGAGCAGGGGATGGCCGCGATGCGGCGCACGTTGGAACGGTCGCGGTCTGCTAAGGGTAGTGTATGATCACGGCACGCGCCGCATCCGGAAAGGCTCCGATGCCGATGCAACCTATGAGCGACCGAGCTGAGCCCACGGCGCGCGGAGCAGGCTATTGCGTGTTCGACACGCAGCTCGGCGTGTGCGGCATCGCCTGGAGCGAGCGCGGCCTCACGCGGCTGCAGCTGCCGGAAGCCGACCCTCAGGCGACCATGCGCCGGCTGCGCGCGGGTGCCGGAGGTGAAGCCCCGTCCTCGGAGCCTCCACCGCGTTGGGTAGCCGGGCTGATTGGCGAGCTTCGGCGCTACTTCGCCGGCGAGCGGGTGGAGTTCACGGATGTAGCCATCGATCTGGCCGGAGCCAACGAGTTCCAGCACAAGCTCTACGACCTCACGCGCGCCGTCGGCTGGGGACGAACGACCACCTACGGCGAGCTGGCACGCCAGGCGGGCGATCCCGGCGCCTCGCGCGCCGTCGGCCAGGCGATGGGCCACAACCCCGTGCCGATCATCATCCCCTGCCATCGCGTGCTGGCGGCCGGCCGCAAGATCGGCGGCTTCTCCGCCTACGGCGGCGCCGTCACCAAGGAGCGGCTGCTGGCGCTGGAGGGCGTCTATCCGGGCGACGGCACGCCGCCCCTGCCGGGGTTGCTGCCGGGAAGGTGAGGGGAGTGGCGCCGGATGGCGGGACACGATCTGCATCCGCCGCGCCTCGCACCGCCGCGCGTTAGGTTGAGGTCGCCCGGCCCTCGGCGTCATGTCGCACGCTCCGTCCTGCGCTGACGCTCCAACCCCGCGCTGACGCTCCAACCCCCGTGCTGAGCTTGTCGAAGCACGGTTGGCGTGCGTGACCCGTCCTTCGACAGGCTCAGGACGGGGGCGGAGCGTGTGAGACCTGGGCGGAGCGTGTGAAATGACACACCTGGCGGCGGGTCAAGCCTCACGCTCATGGGTATCGGCTGGTGCTGGTGCGGTCGAGAGGACTCGAACCTCCACGCCTTGCGGCGCTAACCCCTCAAGCTAGTGCGTCTACCAATTCCGCCACGACCGCCTGTCACAGCGCCCGCACGTCTAGCAAACCGGAGCGGCGGGAACAAGGAGTGCGAAGCACCAACGTGATGCCCAGGGCAAGGCGCCCGCTTGGGGCAGACGCGGGCTGGCCCGTCCGCGTCTTCCGACGGCTCGGCCCGCCCTTTTCAACAGCTTGGCCGGCATTCAAGCGCTTGGCCTGACGATGCCGGCAGACTGCGGCCGACGCCGCCAGGCTTGATCGGCCGGGGGCCGCTGGCCACATTTGTCGAAGCGCCCGTGCGGCCCAGACCAGCCCAGGAGGATTTCCATGGCTCGGCTCGTCAATCTGTTCCTCATCTGCCTTCTCGCGCTCGCCACCCCTGCCGCGGCTCAGGCGCCGCCCGGCCCGGCGGCGTCGCCCTCCGACTACATCCTGCTCACGGTCATCTTCCGCCACGACCAGAGCAAGAACCTCGACGAGATCAACGCGCTGCAGACGCGCTCCGGCTTCTGGGCCAAGTTCCCGCCCGAGGGCATCGAGATCGAGTCCTGGTACATCGCCATGGGGCTCGGCTACATCGTGACGCTGCGCGTGCCTCCGGCGCGCCTGCGCGAGGTGAACCGCGCCGTCGAGCAGACCGCATGGGGCGCGTTCCGCACCGAGTTCTATCCCACCTACGACGCACGCGGCATCGCCAAGTCGTTCCGCGAGCAGGCGACGAAGAAATGAGCCGCAGCGATCTGCAGTGCCACGCCACGAGCCGGGCGCGATGACCGACGGGGCGGCAGACGCGCGTGCACGCGCAGTGGAGTGGCTCGTCGCGCCGGGCCTCGTCGACTACGGGCTGGCCTGCGCATTCATGGCCGAGCGTGCCGAGGCCATTGCCGCCGGCCGCGCGCCCGAGCTCGTGTGGCTGCTGGAGCATCCGCCGCTCTACACCGCCGGCACCAGCGCCAAGCCGGCCGACCTCATCGACCCGCACCGCTTCCCGGTCCACCGCTCGGGCCGCGGCGGGCAGTACACCTATCACGGTCCGGGGCAGCGCGTGGGCTACGTCATGCTCGACGTGGGGCGGCGGTGGGGCGACGTGCGCGCCTACGTCGCCGCGATCGAGCGGCTCGTCATCGACGCCCTGGCGGGGCTCGGCGTGGAGGGCGAAACGCGCAAGGGCCTCGTGGGCGTTTGGGTGCGGCGGCAGGAGGGCACGCACGAGCGGCACGAGAAGATCGCCGCCATCGGCGTACGGCTGCGCCGGTGGATCAGCTCGCACGGGTTCAGCATCAACGTGGCGCCGGACCTGGCGCACTTCTCCGGCATCGTGCCGTGCGGCATCCGCGATGACGGGGTGACGAGCCTCGCCCAGCTGGGCCTGGAGGCCAGCCTTGAAGACTTAGATAGGGAGCTGCGCGCCGCCTTCGAGCGCAGCATCGCGCCGACCTTCACGGCCGGCCTTGCCGCTGCCGCACCGGCTGTCGCCCCGCGGTTTTCCTGAGCATTCCGATTGCGACAAGCGTGCCCGGCAGGTTCAGCCCTTGCCCGCCGGCTTGCCGTTGCCCGTGGCGGGCGCAGGAGCGGCCGGCGCGTCGGCGGGAGTGTCGTAGTAGAGGCTGCCCTCCTCGATCGAGACCACATCGTCGGCCTCGAGCTGGTACTCGTCATCCTCGACGTCGTCGAGATGAACGGTGCACCCTTTGGCGCAGACGCCGCTCAGTGCCTGCGAGGGCTTCAGCGTGTAGTCCGTCTTGGTGTCGCCTTCGACGATCGTCACCTTGTGATCCTGATCATCGCGGTTGGTGATCGACACCGCGTGGGCTGCGGTGTTGCTCAACAGGAGCCCGACCATTCCAACCACACGCGCCAGACGCATCACCAAGACCGATTCCAAAGAGTGCACCCTTGCTTGCTGCGTTACTTCTTCTTCTTCTTCGCCGTCTTCTTCTTCGCCGTCTTCTTTGCCTTCTTCGCCTTCATAGTCTGTCCTTCCATCAGTGACCGAGTCACCCGAATCAAGTCCGGGCCCTGTCAATGTGAAAATTTTTGCTCCGGATGCCAAACGGATTTTTCCGCTGACGCCTATCGACGTTTTCGATAGATACAATTCAAGCACAGACGGTGACGAGAGTCGACGCGATGGACATCGCACTCGCGCGCACGTTCCTGATGGTTGCCGAGACGGGCAGCTTCATCGACGCGGGACGCAAGCTCAACATCACGCAGTCGACGGTGAGCGCGCGCATCAGGGTTCTGGAGGATCTGTTCGGGCGTCCCCTGTTCGAGCGCTCCAAGGACGGCGCCGCGCTCACCGGCGCTGGCGCGCAGTTCCAGAAGCATGCACTCGCGCTCGTGCGCGTGTGGCAGCATGCGCAGCTGGAGGTTGGCTTCTCCGGTCCCTATCGCGATCACCTGGCCGTCGGCGCGCACGCCACGCTGTGGGACGGGTTTCTGCTCAAGTGGATCTCCTGGCTGCGCGACAACATCCCGGACATCGCCATCTCGGCCAGCGCCAGTCTCTCCGCGGTCATGATCCAGCGCCTCCTCGAGGGCACGCTCGACCTTGCCGTGATGTACCGCCCCGGTCAGCCCCCTGGCCTCACCATCGAGCACCTGTTCGACGAGGAGTTCGTGCTCGTCAGCAGCGCGCCGGCGCGCAGCCGCCGCCAGGACGGCAACTACGTGTTCGTCGACTGGGGGCCCGAGTTCCAGTCCGAGCATGCGGAGGCGTACCCGGAGCTCACCAACACGGCCGTCAACCTGGACCTCGGGCCGCTCGGTCTCGACTTCCTGCTCGCCAACAAGACGTCGGGCTATTTTCCGCGCCGGCTCGTCAAGCACCACGTGCGCCGCCGGCGGCTGCGCATCCCGGCGCGCGCACGCACCTTCACCTATCCCGTCTACATGGTCTATCCGGAGGCGCGCGACGAGGAGGCCTACGAGCCGATCCTGGCAGGCCTGCGCCGGGCCGCGGAGCGCCTCATCTGACGGCGTGGGAGTAGTGACAGCGTGGGCGTCATCGACCTCGGGTTCGTGCTGGCGGTTGCCGCCATGGGCTGGGGGCTCAGCGTCGCCACCTATCGCGCGATCGCCGTCCGCCGGGGCTGGCCCATGGGCACGTGGCAGGAGCGGTGCCCGCGCCGGCCGGTGACCGTCGGCGCCGCCGCGGTTGTGCTTGCCGCTCTCTACGCACTGGCGCGCGGCTATGGCGGCTATGTCGTGAGCGCGGCGCTGATCGGCGTGTTCGGCGTCGCCTGGGCCGCGTTCTGGACCGGCTTCCTTCGCGTCGGTGCGCAGAGCGCGCTGCTGCTTGCGCCGGTGGCGGCGGCGCTCCTGCTCCTGCGCTGGCTCGGCTGATGCGTCAGGCGCGGCCACCGATCGGAGCTCCATCATTCGTAGGTTGGGTCAAGCGTGAGCGCAGACCCAACACCGTTGCTCAACCTCCGTCCTGAACTCGACCTCTGTCCTGAGCTTGTCGAAGGACGGGCCGCAGATGCCAGTCGTGGTTCGACAAGCTCACCACGGGGGGTTGCGGCTTGCCGTCGGAGCCCGTTGCGGGGCATTGGCATGACGCTGGCGGCGACTTTGCCGCCTTCCCCGACCCTGCCGCATCGGTCTAAGACGCGCGACAAGCGGGCCGTCGAGCCCTATAAGGGGCCGCGAGCCATGGCGTAAGCAACCGGATACGCGCTTCTCATGTCAGTCCGCCGCATCGATCCCCACCAGCCCGCATCGTTCGCCTTCACGCCCGAGAACGAGGCCTGGGCACGGGCGACCATCGCCAAGTACCCGCCGGGCAAGCAGGCCTCGGCCGTCATCCCCATTCTCTGGCGGGCGCAGGAGCAGAACGCGGGCTGGCTGCCGGAGCCCGCCATGCGGCTCGTCGCGGACATGCTGGGCATGGCCTACATCCGCGTCTACGAGATCGCCACCTTCTACACCATGTTCCAGCTCTCCCCGGTGGGGAAGAAGGCGCACGTGTGGGTGTGCGGCACGACGCCGTGCATGCTGCGGGGCGCCGAGGCGCTGGTGGAGGTGTGCAAGCGGCGCATCCACGCCGAGCCCCATCACCTTTCGCAGGACGGCGACTTCTCGTGGGAGGAGGTGGAGTGCCTCGGTGTGTGCGCCAACGCTCCTATGGTGCAGATCGGCAAGGACACCTATGAGGACCTGACGCCCGAGCTCCTGGAGAAGGTGCTCGACGGCTACGCGAGCGGCAATCCGCCCAAGCCCGGATCGCAGATCGGCCGCCAGGCCTCCTGCCCCGTCGGCGGACCTACAACTCTCAAAGACTTCGCCAAGGCCGGAAAGTAGGGGAGCGGCGCGCCGTGCTGCAGGACAAGGATCGCATCTTCAAGAACCTCTACGGCTTCCAGGACTGGCAGCTCGCCGGTGCCAGGGCGCGCGGCGCCTGGGACAACACCAAGGCCCTGATCGACAAGGGTCACGACTGGATCATCTCGGAGGTGAGGAACTCGGGGTTGCGCGGTCGCGGCGGCGCCGGCTTCCCGACGGGCCTCAAGTGGTCGTTCATGCCCAAGAGCGATCCGCGGCCGTCCTATCTCGTGATCAACGCGGACGAGTCCGAGCCCGGGTCCTGCAAGGACCGCGAGATCATGCGCCACGATCCGCACCTGTTGATCGAGGGCGCGCTGCTCGCCTCCTTCGCCATGCGCGCGCACACTTGCTACACCTACGTGCGCGGCGAGTTCATGCGCGAGCGCGAGCGCCTGCAGGTGGCAGTGGACGAGGCGTATGCAGCCAAGCTGATCGGCAAGGACAACATCCACGGCTGGGACTTCGATTTCATCGTTCACCACGGCGCCGGCGCCTACATCTGCGGCGAGGAGACGGCGCTGCTCGAAAGCCTCGAGGGCAAGAAGGGCATGCCGCGCATGAAGCCCCCGTTCCCCGCGAACATGGGCCTCTATGGCGCACCCACGACCGTCAACAACGTCGAGTCGATCGCCGTGACGGGCGACATCCTGCGCCGGGGCGCCACCTGGTTCGCGGGCCTCGGCAAGCCCAACAACACCGGGACCAAGCTCTTCCAGGTCTCCGGCCACGTCGAGCAACCTTGCGTGGTCGAGGAGGAGATGGGCATCCCGCTGCGGGAGCTGGTCGAGCGGCATGCCGGTGGTGTGCGCGGCGGCTGGGACAACCTGCTGGCGGTGATCCCCGGCGGATCGTCGATGCCGTGCCTGCCCGCATCGATCTGCCAGGACCTCACGCTCGACTTCGACACGCTCTCCAAGCTCAAGTCCGGCATGGGCACGGCGGCCGTCATCGTCATGGACAAGTCGACCGACATCATCGCCGCCATCCGGCGCATCGCCTACTTCTACAAGCATGAGAGCTGCGGCCAGTGCACGCCCTGCCGCGAGGGCTGCGGCTGGATGTGGCGCGTGCTGCAGAGGATGGAGCGTGGCGAAGCCGAGAAGCGCGAGATCGACCAGCTCTACGATGTGACGACGCGCGTCGAGGGCCACACGATCTGCGCGCTCGGCGACGCGGCGGCGTGGCCGGTGCAGGGCCTCATCCGCCACTTCCGCGGCGAGATGGAAGCCCGCATCGACCGCTATCATGCCGCGCACCGGCAGGCGGCGGAGTAGGTCGCCGCCGAACGTGCTTGCCGCTTTTGATTCGACAAGTCCAACACGTTCGTACTATATTTGTTCTTATCCGCTGTCGCAGCCTTGGAGATGGCCGTGGCCGATCTGGAACAGCGCGTTGCAACGCTCGAGCGCGAGATGGGCGAGGTGAAGGGGCGCGTCGGCATCCTCGACGAGGACGCCAAGAGCATCCCCGACCTGATCAAGATGGAGTTCCGGCTCGCCAGCAGCCAGAGGGCGCGAATGTCGCGCGATATCGCAGAGCTTCAGCGCAATGTTGGCGACCTCCAGCGCAACGTCGGCAACCTCCAACGCACGGTCGGCGAGCTTCAGGGCGATGTGGGATCGATCCCGCGCGCTGTGGCGGAGCTGGTGGTCGAGGTGCTTGCCGAGCGGGACAAGAAGCGCTGACCCAGCTTGCCGCCGTGGCGAGGCGCCAGCGTTGCACGCCGATTCTGGGTATGGGTGGGCTCATGATCGAGGACGCGGACGAATTCATCGAGCAGGCAGTCCGTGAGGCTCTGACGGCGGCGGGCTACCGTGCGCAGGAGCTTCCCGCCCGCAGCGATGCACGCATGCAGCGCATGATCGCCCATCTGCGCAGCGCCAGCCGCAAGCTGTTCGAGGACGAGGTTGTGCGCATCCGTCGGCGCGAGCGCGATCTCGAGGCCCGTGTTGCCGAGATCGAGTGCCGCGTCCGGGGGCTCGAGCAGCGTGTCGGGCTGGGCGGCGTTACCCTGCAATAACCGTGTCGTCCGCGCGTGGCGACGGTCCCGCTCCCGAGGCGCGACCGATCGCCAAGTCGCGTGCCATCTTTGTTCTCGCCACCTTGCAAACCGGCAGCGCCGGCCGGCGCGAAGCCGACCGGTCCCTGGTCCGCGCCAATTGTCGCCCTGGCGCGTCGGCGTTTGCACGTGTAGGAAGCGCTGACCGGATTGTGGCAGGACTTGGCCACGCCGTTCGCGCGCGTGCGCGAGCTGAGGCAGGGCTGCGGAGGCGGCGTTGGATTTCAAGAGGCTCGGCAACATCCTGACCGTGGCCGGCGCTGTAGTGCTCGCTGGTGCCTGCGCGTGGTGGTTCTCGTTCTACTCTTCGGTGGTGCGCGAGATCGGCAAGGCAACCGGCGGGGGCAGCGATGCTACCGTGTTCGATGCGTTGAGCTGCCTTTACAGCTCGAGCGGCATCTGCGCACTGGTCTCCGGCGTCGCCGCGCTGGCAGGCCGGACGGCGTACGAGCCCATGGTGTTCTGGTTCGGGCTCGGCGCCTTGCTTCTGGGGATTCTCATTCGGTTCACGGCCAAGCCCTCCGGGGCCGCCTGACGGCGAGACGCGTCCAAGGGACTTGGGAAGGCGATGCCAAAGCAGCTGATCATCGATGGAGTGGCGCTCGAGGTCGAGGACGGGATCACGCTGCTGCAGGCCTGCGAGCAGGCGGGCGTCGAGATCCCGCGCTTCTGCTACCATGAGCGTCTGTCGATCGCGGGCAACTGCCGCATGTGCCTGGTGGAGGTGCAGGGCAGCCCCAAGCCCGTCGCCTCCTGCGCCATGGGCGTCAACGACCTGCCGCCCAACCGCGACGGCAGCCCCAAGGTCATCAACACGCGCACGCCGATGGTGAAGAAGGCGCGCGAGGGCGTGATGGAGTTCCTCCTCATCAACCACCCCCTCGACTGCCCGATCTGTGACCAGGGCGGGGAATGCGACCTGCAGGACCAGGCCATGGCCTACGGGGTGGGCGGCTCCCGCTTCGCGGAGAACAAGCGCGCGGTGGAGGAGAAATACTTAGGGCCGCTCATCAAGACCGCCATGAACCGTTGCATCCACTGCACGCGCTGCGTGCGGTTCATGACGGAGGTGGCGGGCGTGGAGGAGCTGGGCGCCATCGGCCGCGGCGAGGACATGGAGATCACCACCTACCTCGAGCGCGGCATCATGTCGGAGCTCTCGGCCAACGTGAACGACCTCTGTCCCGTCGGCGCGCTCACGCACCGCCCCTGGGCGTTCATCTATCGGCCCTGGGAGCTGCGCAAGACCGAATCGATCGACGTCATGGACGCGGTGGGGTCCAACATCCGGGTCGACGCGCGCGGCCGCGAGGTGCTCCGCATCCTGCCGCGCAACAATGATGCCGTGAACGAGGAGTGGATCTCCGACAAGACGCGCTTCGTGGCGGACGGGTTGCGCACGCAGCGCCTCGACCAGCCCTACGTGCGCAAGAACGGCCGGCTGGAGCCTGCAACCTGGGACGAGGCGCTGGGCCTCGTCGCATCGCGGCTCAAGGCGGCCAAGCCCGAGCGCATCGGCGCCATCGCCGGTGACCTCGCCGGCGCCGAGGAGGTGTTCGCGCTCGGCGATCTCTTCGCCCGGCTCGGCTCGCGCAACCTCGATTGCCGGCAGGACGGGGCCAGCCTCGATCCGGCGCTGGGGCGCGCGAGCTACCTCTTCAATGCCGGGATCGAGGGCATCGAGCGCACGGACGCCATCCTGCTCATCGGCACCAACCCGCGGCTCGAGGCCAGCGTGCTCAACGTGCGCCTGCGCAAGCGCTGGCGCCAGGGCGGGCTCGCGATCGGACTGATCGGCGAAAGGATCGATCTCACCTACCCTTACGAGTATCTGGGAGCGGGTCCACAGACGCTGGCCGAGCTTGCCGCCGGCAAGCACAGCTTCGCCGCCAGGCTCAACGAAGCCAAGCATCCCGCGGTGATCGTCGGTGCCGGAGCTGCCGCGCGTGCGGATGGGGCTGCCGTGCTGGCTGCCGCCGCCAGGATCGCGCTGGCCGCCAACAGCGGCAAGGATGCCGCCTGGAACCCCTTCAACGTCCTCCATACGGCGGCTTCCCGCGTGGCCGCGCTCGATCTCGGCTTCGTTCCGGGCGAGGGCGGGCTCGATGCGGCCGCGATGCTGGCGGCCGCGGCCAAGGGCGATCTCGATCTCGTCTACCTGCTCGGCGCCGACGAGGTCGACACGGCTGCCCTCGGGAAGGCCTTCGTGGTCTATCAGGGCAGCCACGGCGATGTGGGCGCCCGGCGCGCCGACGTGATCCTGCCGGGCTCGGCCTACACCGAGAAGAGCGCCACCTTCGTCAACCTCGAAGGACGCGCGCAGATGGCCGCACGCGCCGCCTTCCCGCCCGGCGATGCCAAGGAGGATTGGGCCATCGTGCGGGCGCTGTCGGCGCTCGTCGGCCACAAGCTCCCCTACGACAGCCTTTCCGCGGTCCGCGCCGCCATGTACAAGAAGGCGCCGGCGCTCGCCCGCCTCGACGCGGTGGAGCCCGCCGGCTTGGCTGGGGTGGAGGCGCTGGCGGCGCGCGGCGGGGCTCTCGGAGCCGAGCCGTTCGTGGCGTCCGTGCGCGATTTCTATCTCACCAATCCAATTGCGCGCGCCTCGGCCGTGATGGCCGAGCTGAGCGCGCTCAAGAAGGCCGCACAGCAGGGGACGACCGGAACGCATGGCTAGCACTTGGTCCTGGCCGGAGATCTGGCAGGCCTATCTGTGGCCGCTGCTGGTGATGGTGTTCCAGAGCGTGGTGCTGCTGGTCGCGCTCCTCGTCATCATCGCCTTCCTGCTGCTGATGGACCGCAAGGTTTGGGCGGCTGTACAGATGCGCCGCGGCCCCAACGTCGTGGGCCCCTTCGGCCTGCTGCAGTCCTTCGCCGACCTCCTGAAATTCGTGCTCAAGGAGCCGCTGATCCCGGCCGGCGCCGACAAGGGCGTGTTCCTGCTCGCCCCGCTCGTCGCCTCCGTGCTGGCGCTGGCAGCCTGGGCCGTCATCCCCTTGAACGAGAACAGCTGGGGCCGCTGGGTCATCTCCGACCTCAACGTCGGCGTGCTCTATCTCTTCGCCATCTCCTCGCTCGGCGTCTACGGCATCATCATGGGCGGCTGGGCGTCCAACTCGAAATATCCGTTCCTGGGCTCGCTGCGGTCGGCGGCGCAGATGGTGTCCTACGAGGTCTCGATCGGCTTCGTCATCATCACCGTCCTGCTCTGCGTCGGCTCGCTCAACCTGACCGACATCGTCAACGCGCAGAAGATGGGGCCGGGCACCCGCGCCGGCCTGCCCAACACGCTGCTCGACTGGAACTGGCTCAAGCTCCTGCCGATGTTCATCGTGTTCTTCGTCTCCGCGCTGGCCGAGACCAACCGGCCGCCCTTCGACCTGCCGGAGGCGGAATCGGAGCTCGTGGCGGGCTTTGCCGTCGAATATTCCTCGACCCCCTACCTGCTCTTCATGCTGGGCGAGTACGTGGCCATCACCACCATGTGCGCACTCACTACCATCATGTTCTTAGGCGGCTGGCTGCCGCCGGTAGACGTGTGGCCCCTCTCGCTGGTGCCGGGGCTCTTCTGGTTCCTCGCCAAGGTGGTGTTCGTCTTCTTCATGTTCGCCATGGTGAAGGCATTCGTGCCGCGCTACCGCTACGACCAGCTGATGCGGCTGGGCTGGAAGGTGTTCCTGCCGCTATCGCTGATCATGGTGGTGGCCGTGGCAGGCGTGCTCCACTTCTTCGAACTCGCGCCCTAGAGGACTGGCTGCCATGGGCCTAGGACAAGCCGTCAGCTCGCTCTTCCTCAAGGAGTTCGTGTCGGCGTTCTTCCTGTCGATGCGCTACTTCTTCAAGCCGAAGGCCACGCTCAACTACCCCTTCGAGAAGGGCCCGCTCTCGCCTCGCTTCCGCGGCGAGCACGCACTGCGGCGCTACCCCAACGGCGAGGAGCGCTGCATCGCCTGCAAGCTGTGCGAGGCCATCTGCCCGGCGCAGGCCATCACCATCGAGGCGGGTCCGCGGCGCAACGACGGCACGCGCCGCACCGTGCGCTACGACATCGACATGGTGAAGTGCATCTATTGCGGGCTGTGCCAGGAGGCCTGCCCGGTGGACGCCATCGTCGAGGGCCCGAACTTCGAGTTCGCCACCGAGACGCGCGAGGAGCTCTACTACGACAAGGCCCGGCTGCTCGCCAACGGCGACCGCTGGGAGCGCGAGATCGCCAAGGCGATCGAGCTCGATGCGAAGTATCGGTGAGGTTGACGTGGGGACCGTTCCATCACTCCTAGGTTGGGTCGAGCGAAGCGATGACCCAACACAATTCGTCATCGCCCGTCGTGGTGTTGGGTCTGCGCTCACGCTTGACCCAGCCTACACCTCGACCTCCGTCCTGAGCCTGTCGAAGGACGGGCCGCGCACACCAGCCGTGGTTCGACAGGCTCACCACGGGGGTTGGCGAAGTCCCGCCGGCGTACGCCGCCCCCGTCCTGAGCCTGTCGAAGGACGGGCTGCGCACACCAGCCGTGGTTCGACAGGCTCACCACGGGGGTTGCGGCCTGTTGTCGGCACCTGGGTCGGGGCATTGCCATGACGCTGGCGGCCGCTTTCTTCTACCTCTTCGCGGTGATGACCATCGCGGCGGGCTCGATGGTGATCGTGGCCCGCAACCCGGTGCACGCCGTGCTGTTCCTGATCCTGGCGTTCTTCAACGCGGCCGGGCTGTTCGTGCTGCTGGGCGCCGAGTTCCTCGCCATGATCTTGGTGGTGGTCTACGTCGGCGCCGTGGCGGTGCTGTTCCTGTTCGTCGTCATGATGCTCGATGTCGACTTCGCCGAGCTGAGGGCCGGCTTCATCAAGAATGCGCCGCTGGGGGCCATCGTCGGCCTCATCCTGCTGGGCGAGCTCATCGCCGTGCTGGGCTTCCGCTTCGTGCGGCCCGGCGCGCTGGCGACGCCGTCGGCCCCCATCCCCACGGCGGGGTCCGGCATCACCAACACCGAAGCGATCGGCCGCGTGCTCTACACCCAGTACGTCTACTACTTCGAGGGCGCAGGGTTGATCCTGCTGGTCGCCATGATCGGCGCCATCGTGCTGACGCTGCGGCACAAGGAGGGCGTCAAGCGCCAGTCGATCGCGGCGCAGGTCGCGCGCGGCCGGAAGGCGGCGATCGACGTGGTCAAGGTCCCTGCGGGCGGGGCGATCGTGCCCGCCGCGGCCGAGCGACGGAGCTGACGCGATGGGGACCATCGGCCTCGGCCATTACCTCACCGTTGCCGCGATCCTCTTCACGCTCGGGATCTTCGGCATCTTCCTCAACCGCAAGAACGTCATCGTCATCCTGATGTCGGTCGAGCTCATGCTGCTCGCCGTCAACATCAACCTCGTGGCGTTCTCGGCCTTCATGGGCGACCTCGTCGGCCAGGTGTTCGCGCTGTTCGTGCTGACGGTGGCCGCCGGCGAGGCGGCCATCGGGCTCGCCATCGTCGTCGTCTACTTCCGCAACCGCGGCTCCATCGCGGTCGAGGACATCAACATGATGAAGGGCTGAGGGATGGGACGCTCGAGGCACGCGCCGACCTGTCCCCCTCCCCCTTGCGGGGAGGGGTTAGGGGTGGGGGGAGCCCCAACGGCAGACGTTCTGCAATCCCCCCCTCCCTGTCCCTCCCCCACAAGGGGGGAGGGGACCCCGTGTAGAGGGTGCGCATGATCTACAAGGCCATCGTCTTCCTCCCCGCCGTCGGCTTCCTCATCGCGGGCCTGCTCGGGCGCGTGCTCGGGCCGCGGCCGTGCGAGATCATCACTACGGCGTTCGTCGGCATCGGCGCGGTGCTGTCCTGGATCGCGTTGTGGAACGTGGGGCTGGGCGGCGAGACCATGCGCATCCCCGTGCTGCGCTGGGTGGCCTCGGGCGAGCTCGACGTGTCCTGGGCGCTGCGCGTCGACACGCTGACGGCCGTGATGCTGGTGGTCGTCAACACGGTCTCGTCTCTCGTGCACCTCTACTCGATCGGCTACATGCACGAGGACGACAGCCGGCAGCGCTTCTTCGCCTACCTGTCGCTGTTCACCTTCGCCATGCTGGCGCTGGTGACGAGCGACAATTTCCTGCAGCTGTTCTTCGGCTGGGAGGGCGTGGGGCTCGCCTCCTACCTGCTCATCGGCTTCTGGTACCTCAAGCCCGAGGCCAACGCCGCCGCCATCAAGGCCTTCGTCGTCAACCGGGTGGGCGATTTCGGGTTTGCGCTCGGCATCTTCGGCACCTTCGCCGTCTTCGGCACCATCGGCTTCGACGCCGTGTTCCGCGCGGCTCCGGACATGGCCGGCAAGCCCATGGAGTTCCTGGGCCACCAGTGGGACACGCTGACCGTGCTGTGCCTCCTGCTGTTCATGGGCGCCATGGGCAAGTCGGCGCAGTTCCTGCTGCACACCTGGCTGCCCGACGCCATGGAGGGCCCGACGCCGGTGTCGGCGCTGATCCACGCCGCCACCATGGTGACGGCCGGCGTGTTCATGGTGGCACGGCTGTCGCCGATGTTCGAGCACGCGCCGCTGGCGCTCGAGGTGGTGACGCTGGTCGGCGCCGTCACGGCCTTCTTCGCCGCCACCGTGGGGCTCGTGCAGAACGACATCAAGCGCGTCGTTGCCTACTCCACCTGCTCGCAGCTCGGCTACATGTTCGTCGCCTGCGGCGTCGGCGCCTACTCCGCCGGCATCTTCCACCTCTTCACCCACGCCTTCTTCAAGGCTCTGCTGTTCCTGGGCGCCGGCTCGGTCATCCACGCCATGCACCATGAGCAGGACATGCGCAAGATGGGCGGGCTCGCCACCAAGATCCGCTTCACCTACGCCATGATGCTGGTGGGCACGTTCGCGCTGACAGGCGTCGGCATCCCGCACATCGGCGGCTTCTCGGGCTTCTACTCCAAGGACGCCATCATCGAGGCGTCCTTTGCGGCGCACACGCCGAGCAACTACGCGTACTGGCTGCTCGTGATCGCCGCGTTCATGACCGCCTTCTACTCCTGGCGGCTGATCTTCATGACCTTCCACGGCCGCACGCGCGCCGATCACCACACCTACGAGCATGGGCACGAGAGCCCGATGGTCATGCTGGTGGTCCTGGCGGCCTTGGGGCTCGGCGCGGCCGTGTCGGGTTTCGCCTTCCAGTACTTCTTCATCGGCGAGGGCTACAAGGAGTTCTGGGGCCGGTCGCTCTATGAGGGCGAGCACAACCACATCCTGCACGCCATGCACGAGATCCCCGGCTGGGCCGGCTGGGCGCCGACGCTCGCCATGCTCGCAGGCTTCGGCCTCGCCTACCTCTACTACATCGCCGCGCCGTCGCTGCCGGCGGCGACCGCCCGCGCGTTCCGGCCGATCTATCTGTTCCTGCTCAACAAGTGGTACTTCGACGAGCTCTACGACTGGCTGTTCGTGCGGCCCGCGTTCTGGATCGGCCGCCTGCTGTGGAAGCGCGGCGACGGCACCATCATCGACGGCCTGGGCCCCGACGGCGTGGCGAGCCGCGTGCTGTGGACCACGGGCCGCGTCGTCCGGCTGCAGACGGGCTACGTCTACCACTACGCCTTCGCCATGCTGATCGGCGTGGCGCTCATCATCACCGCCTTCATGTTCGCGGGGACCTGGCGATGACGGGCACCGGCTTCGGGCTTCTCTCCTTCGTCACCTTCTTCCCGCTGGTCGGCGCGCTGGCGATCGCCGCGCTCAACAAGGAGGCAAAGGGCAACGCGCGCTGGTTCGCGCTCTATACAACTCTCTTCACGCTCGGCGCCTCCATCTACCTGTGGAGCCAGTTCGATCCGGGCAACGCCGGCTTCCAGTTCGTCGAGGAGATGGACTGGCTCGGCGGCAACATCCGCTACAAGATGGGCGTGGACGGCATCTCCGTCCTGTTCGTCGTCCTCACCGCGTTCCTGATGCCGCTGTGCATTCTCGCCAGCTGGCAGTCGATCGAGACGCGGGTGAAGGAGTACATGATCGCCTTCCTCCTGCTCGAAACGCTGATGATCGGCGTCTTCTGCGCGCTCGACCTCATCCTCTTCTATCTGTTCTTCGAGGGCGGCCTCATCCCGATGTTCCTCATCATCGGCATCTGGGGCGGGCCGCGCCGGGTCTACGCCAGCTTCAAGTTCTTCCTCTACACGCTGCTGGGCTCGGTGCTGATGCTGCTCGCCATGATGGCGATGTACTGGGACGCGGGCACCACCGACATCCCGACGCTCCTCACCCACAAGTTCGCCGGCAACATGCAGTGGTGGCTCTGGCTCGCCTTCTTCGCCTCCTTCGCGGTCAAGCTGCCGATGTGGCCGGTCCACACCTGGCTGCCGGACGCGCACGTGGAGGCGCCGACCGCCGGCTCCGTGATCCTCGCCGGCATCCTCCTGAAGATGGGGGGTTACGGCTTCCTGCGCTTCTCGCTGCCGATGTTCCCGCTGGCGAGCCACGAGTTCGCGCCGCTGGTGTTCGCGCTCTCCATCATCGCCATCATCTACACCTCGCTGGTGGCGCTGGCGCAGGAGGACGTGAAGAAGCTCATCGCCTATTCCTCCGTCGCGCACATGGGCTTCGTGACGATGGGCATCTTCAGCTTCACCGTGCAGGGCGTGGACGGCGCCATCTTCCAGATGCTGTCCCACGGGCTCGTGTCGGCCGCGCTCTTCCTGTGCGTCGGCGTCGTCTACGACCGCATGCACACGCGCGAGATCGCGGCCTACGGCGGCCTCGTCAACCGTATGCCGCTCTATGCCGTGGTGTTCATGATCTTCACGCTGGCCAACGTTGGCCTGCCGGGGACATCCGGCTTCATCGGCGAGTTCCTGACCCTGCTCGGCGCCTTCCGGGCCAACACCTGGGTCGCCTTCCTCGCCACCACGGGCGTGATCCTGTCGGCCGCCTACGCGCTGTGGCTCTACCGGCGCATGATCTTCGGGCCGCTGGAGAAGCCGTCCCTGCGTGCCATCGCCGACATGAACTACCGCGAGATCGTGGTGTTCGCGCCGCTGGTGCTGCTGACGATCTTCTTCGGCTTCTACCCGGCGCCGCTGCTCGACGTCACGGCGGTGTCGGTGAAGAAGCTCGTCTCCGGCTACGAGACGGCCATCCGCGCGGCATCGGCAATGGGCCTGCGATGAGGAAGCGATGCAGAGCGTAGCGATCGTTCCCTGTCATCCCGGAATTCGCGCTAGCGAATATCCGCGACCCAGTAACCATCAGGCATGCGTTCGGTTCGGTGCCCTGGGTCCCGGCTCTCCGCGCTCCCGCGCTCCGGCCGGGATGACAGGCGACAGCAGGGGCGCATGATGAGTGAGCTGGTCTCCACCTATTGGCCGCTGGCGCCCGAGATCCTTCTCGTCGCCGGCGCCATGGCGCTGCTGATGCTGGGCGTGTTCCAGCCGGAGAGCGGCGCGCGCGCCGACGCCATCGGCTGGCTCGCCATCGCCGTCCTCGCCGGCGCCGCCTGGCTGGTCGTCGACCAGCCCACAGGTCGCCAGACGCTGTTCGACGGCGGCATCGTGGTCGACGGCTTTGCCCGTTTCATGAAGGTGCTGACGCTGGGGGCGAGCGCCGGCGCGCTGCTGCTGTCCTTCGACTACATGCGCGAGGCGAGAACGCAGAAGTTCGAGTACCCCGTGCTCGTGCTGCTGGCGACCACGGGCATGATGATGATGATCTCCGCCAACGATCTCATCGCCCTCTATCTCGGCCTCGAGCTGCAGAGCCTGGCGCTCTACGTGGTGGCCGCCATCCGCCGCGACGACGTGCGCTCCAGCGAGGCGGGCCTCAAGTATTTCGTGCTGGGCGCGCTGTCCTCCGGCATGCTGCTCTATGGCGCCTCCCTCATCTACGGCTTCACCGGCTCCACGGGCTTCGGGGCGATCGCCGCTGCCGCCAAGGTGGCCGGCGCCGGCCAGAACATCGGCCTCATCATCGGCCTCGTGTTCCTGCTGGTCGGGATCGCGTTCAAGATCTCGGCCGTGCCCTTCCACATGTGGACCCCCGACGTCTACGAGGGCGCGCCCACGCCCGTGACCACGTTCTTCGCCGCCGCCCCGAAGGCCGCGGCGATGGCGCTGCTCATGCGCGTCACGCTGGGCGCCTTCGGCGGCATCGGCCCGCAGTGGCAGCAGGTGGTGAGCGTGCTCGCCATCGCCTCCATGGGTCTGGGCGCCTTCGCCGCCATCGGCCAGAGCAACATCAAGCGCCTGCTCGCCTACTCGGCCATCGGCAACATCGGCTATGCGCTCATCGGGCTGGCGGCCGGCTCGCCCGAGGGCGCACAGGGCGTCATCATCTACATGGTGATCTACGTGGCCATGACGCTCGGCGCCTTCGCCTGCGTGCTGTCCATGCGCCGGCCCCAGGGCATGGTGGAGGAGATCGGCGAGCTGGCGGGCCTCGCCGAGACCAACCTCGGCATGGCGACCGTGCTAGCGCTGCTGCTCTTCTCGCTCGCCGGCATCCCCCCGCTCGCCGGCTTTTTCGCCAAGTTCTACGTGTTTGCCGCCGCCGTGAAAGCCGGGCTGTGGTTGCTCGCCGTGTTCGGCGTGCTTGCCAGCGTCGTCGGCGCCTACTACTACGTGCGTATCGTGAAGATCATGTTCTTCGATACGGCCAAGGAGAAATTCCTGCCCGTGCCTGCCAAGGCGGCGCTGGTCATGGGCCTCGCCGGCCTCTTCATGCTGCTCTACGTGGCCTGGCCGGCGCCGCTGGTGGATGCTGCCGACACGGCCGCGAGAGCCCTGTTCTAGGACGAGAGCGTTGAACGACCGGTCGCCTGCCCCGACCTCCTATCGCAGCATCATCCTCGAGGAAGCGGGCTCCACCAATACGGAGGCGTTCAGGCGCGCGGCCGGCGGCGAGGCGGGACCGCTGTGGATCATGGCACGGCGCCAGACGCAGGGGCGAGGTCGGTCCGGGCGCCAGTGGACCTCCGACGCCGGCAACCTCTACGCCAGCCTGCTCCTGAGGCTCGCCTGCCCGCAGTCGGTCGTCCACCAGCTGTCGCTGCTCGCCGGCGTGGCGGCCGTTGAGGCGATCGCCGCGGCGGCCGGGAGGCCGGTGGCCGGTCTTCGGCTGAAATGGCCCAACGATGTCTTGATCGGGGAGGCCAAGTGTGCGGGCATACTGCCCGAAAGCCAAATGGGGGCTGGCAACTCCGAGGTGGTGGTCGTGATCGGCATCGGCATCAACCTGGCGTCCCATCCCGGCGGGCTCGGCCGTCCCGCGACCCATCTTGCGGCACACGGCGTCGCGGTCGAGCCGGACACCATGCTGGGCTTCCTGGCCGAGGCGATGCAGCGCTGGCTCGAGGCGTGGAAGGGCGGTGCCGGCTTCGCGCGCGTGCGCGCGGCCTGGCTCGCGCATGCCGGTGCCGTTGGCGAGAGCTTCACCGTCGATACAGGACGCGAGCGCATCGCCGGCACCTTCCAGGGCATCGACGAGAACGGCGCGCTCGTCATGGATGATGCGGCAGGCAACCGGCGCAAGCTCACGTTCGGCGACGTCACCCTGACGCACTCCGGCTCCTGGAGTCGCGGCTGATGGCCCGCGGCAGCCCACCGCGCCGCGCCGAAACCGGCGGCGAGCTCGTGTTCATGGCGCTCGGCGGCATCGGCGAGATCGGCATGAACTGCTATCTCTACGGGCTCGGGCCCGCGGACGCGCGGCAGTGGCTGATGATCGACCTCGGCATCACCTTCCCCGAGGGCGAGAACGATCCGGGCATCGACGTGATCCTGCCCGACCTGCGCTTCATCGAGGAGGAGCGCTCCAGCCTCGCCGGCCTCGTGCTCACGCACGCCCACGAGGATCACCTGGGCGCCATCATCGAGCTGTGGCCGCGCCTGCAGGTGCCGATCTATGCAACTCCGTTCACCGCGGCCATGCTGAAGTCCAAGGCCGCCGAGTTCGGACGCAAGGTCCAGCTGCCGATCAAGGAGGTGCCGCTCGATGCGCGCTTCTCCGTGGGCGCCTTCGACCTCGAGCTGATCGGGGTGGCCCATTCGATCCCCGAGTCGAATGCCATCGCGCTCCACACGCCGCTCGGCGTGGTGGTGCACACCGGCGACTGGAAGATCGAGACCCAGCCCGTGCTCGGCCGCCCGACAGATCCGAGCCGGCTCATCGCGCTGGGAGAGGGCGGCGTCGCCGCAATGATCTGCGATTCCACCAACGCGCTGCGCGATGGCCGCTCGCCCTCGGAGCAGGAAGTCGCGAAGTCGCTGGCCGCCATCATCAGCGGGGCGAAGCGCCGCGTCGCGGTCACCATCTTCGCCTCCAACGTTGCACGCATCCGCGCGGTGGCCGATGCCGCCCGGGCGGCGGGGCGGCACCTCGTCGTGGCCGGGCGCGCCATGCATCGCATCATCGCCGTGGCGATGGACACGGGCTATCTGCCGCAAAATTTCAAGTATCACGACCAGCAGCACTTCTCCTACCTGGAGCCGCACGAGGTGGTGCTGCTGTGCACGGGCAGCCAGGGTGAGCCGCGCGCGGCGCTGGCGCGGATCGCGGAGGACCAGCATCCGGACGTCGCGCTCGGCGACGGCGATCTCGTCATCTTCTCCTCGCGCACCATCCCCGGCAACGAGCGCGCCGTGGCCCGCATTCAGGACCGGCTCGTGGATCTCGGCTGCGAGATCGTCACCGACAGCGACGCGCTGGTGCACGTCACCGGCCATCCCCGCCGCGACGAGCTGAAGGAGATGTACGGCTGGCTGAAGCCGCGCATCGCCATCCCCATGCACGGCGAGGCCCGGCATCTGGCGGAGCACGCCAAGCTTGCGCGCGCCGTGGGCGTGAAGGAGGTGCTCGACGTCCGCAACGGCGACATCGTCCGCCTGGCGCCGGGCCCGGCCGAGGTCATCGACGAGGCGCCCGTCGGCCGCCTGTTCCGCGACGGACAGCTGCTGGTGCCGGGCGAGGACGGGCCGGTGCGCGAGCGCCGGTCGCTCGCCTATGCCGGCGTCGTCATGGTGGCCCTGATGCGCTCGGCCCGCGGCGAGGTGAGCGCGGACGCGGAGATCGCGCTCGATGGCGTGCCCGTCGTGGACGCCGAGGGCCGGCCCATGACCGATGTCGTGCGCGACGCCGTGGAAGGCACCCTCGCCAGCATCCCCAAGGACCGGCGCCGGGACGGTGAGCTGGTGCGCGAGGCCGTTCGCCGCGCGGTGCGTGCGGCGGTGGAGGACGTGTGGGGCAAGCGCCCGATCGCCAAGGTGCTGCTGCTGCAGGCAGGCCGGTGACGGCGGTGTCGCGCTCTCCCCAGCCAAGAGCGGGGAGAGGGAACGGTCGCGCCGGCTCGCGATTTGCGTACAGCGCGCTATGATGAGCGCTAAGGAGCGGATGCCATGATCGGACGTCTCAACCATGTCGCCATCGCCGTGCCGAAGCTCGACGCCGCGGCGGCCCAGTATCGCACCCTGCTCGGGGCCGAAGTTTCCGGGGCCGTGCCGCAGCCGGAGCACGGCGTGACTGTGGTGTTCGTGAATCTTCCCAACACCAAGATCGAGCTGCTCGAGCCGCTGGGTCAGGGCTCACCGATCGCGGGCTTCCTGGAGCGCAATCCGGCGGGCGGCATCCATCACCTGTGCTACGAGGTGGCGGACATCCGCGCCGCCCGCGACCGGCTCAAGGCGGCAGGCGCGCGCATCCTCGGCGACGGCGAGCCCAGGATCGGCGCGCACGGCAAGCCCGTGCTCTTCCTTCACCCGAAGGACTTCAACGGCACGCTCGTCGAGCTCGAGCAGGCGTGAGAGGCAAAGGCCGTGCGCATCTCCTTCGCCATCGCCATCTATGTCGTGATCTGGTGGACCGTGCTGTTCGCGGTGCTGCCGATCGGCGTGCGCACGCAAGGCGAGGACGGCGTCACGGTTCCGGGCACGCCGGAGAGCGCGCCGACGCATCCGCGGCTCATCCGCGTCGTGCTGCTGACTACGCTGGTGTCGACGCTGGTGTTCGGTGCCCTGTGGGCCGCCGTGCAATATGGCGTGCTCGACCTGCAGACCCTGCTCGGTCGCACCGGCTCGAAATGAGCCGTATCACGTCACACGCTCCGCCCGCGCCGCGCACACCCCACCCCGTCCTGAGCCTGTCGAAGGACGAACCACGCATGCCAGCCGTGCTTCGACAGGCTCAGCACGGGGTTGGAGTGCGTGACATGACGCCGAGGGCTGGGCGAGTCCAAGCTTACGCGCGGCGGTATCAGGCCGGAACGATGCGGCCAAAAATGAAAAGAGCAAGGCCGCTGCGACCTTGCCCCTTGCTGCGCCATGCTTCTTCGAGACCGCACGCGCTCATTGCTGCCGGCGCGTAGAGCGGAATTCCTTCCCCAGACTTGGGCGCGAGAGGCCCCTGCATAACGAGTGGTCTTGATGACCTTTTTTATAACATGACAGTACCCAAGCCGCGGCCTTCTGTCACCCCCTGAAAACGAGAAAATCCAGCCTGGGAATATTTCTCTTCTTGCAAGGATCTCGTGCCGGCGGCGTGGGCCAGGATCTGCCACAATTGGCGCAGCAGGCGGCTTGGCGCGCGATTGTCACCTCGGCGGGAACAGGATATTACGCGCATCACTGCGTGCGCTCGCGGGCGCCCTTTCCGATGGCGCCGGGTCGCGCTGCCAACGCCGCGGTCGGCCGTCGATGTCTGCCTAACAATTGGTCACGGGCTCATGCGCCTTTCCCAGTTCTTCCTGCCGGTCCTGCGCGAGACGCCCAAAGAGGCGGAGATCGTCTCGCACCAGCTGATGCTGCGCAGCGGCATGGTCCGGCAGGCGAGCGCCGGCATCTATTCATGGCTGCCGCTGGGCCACCGCGTGCTCAAGAAGATCGAGCAGATCGTGCGGGAGGAGCAGAACCGGGCGGGCGCCATCGAGATGCTGATGCCCACCGTCCAGTCGGCCGACCTGTGGCAGGAGAGCAAGCGCTACGACGCCTACGGCCCGGAGATGCTGCGCTTCGAGGACCGCCACGGCCGGGAGATGCTCTACGGACCCACCAACGAGGAGCTGATCACCCAGATCTTCCGCGACGGCGTGAAGTCCTATCGCGACCTGCCGCGCAACCTCTACCACATCCAGTGGAAGTTCCGTGACGAGGTGCGGCCCCGCTTCGGCGTGATGCGCGGGCGCGAGTTCCTCATGAAGGATGCCTACTCCTTCGATCTGAGCGTGGAAGCGGCGCGCCAGGCCTACAACAGGATGTTCGTCGCCTACCTGCGCACCTTCGCGCGCATGGGGCTCAAGTCGATCCCCATGGCGGCCGAGACAGGACCGATCGGCGGCGACCTGAGCCACGAGTTCATCATCCTCGCCGAGACCGGCGAGAGCCGGGTCTACTGCCACGCCGGCCTGGTGGAGAAGCACGCGCCGGCGGCCGACGTCGACTTCACCCGCGACCTCGGCCCCCTCATCGCGGAGTGGACGCAGCCCTACGCGGCGACCGACGAGAAGCACGACGCGGCCCGCTTCGAGGCCGAGGTGCCGCCGGACAAGCGCGTGTCGGCCCGCGGCATCGAGGTCGGCCACATTTTCTTCTTCGGCACCAAGTATTCCGAGCCCATGGGATGCCGGGTGCAGGGGCCGGACGGCAGCATGATCACCGTGCAGATGGGCTCCTACGGCGTGGGTGTTTCCCGCCTGGTGGGCGCCATCATCGAGGCGAGCCACGACGCTGCCGGCATCGTCTGGCCAATTCCGGTTGCTCCCTTCGAGGTGGGCCTCGTCAACCTGAAGGCCGGCGACAAGGCCACGGACGAGGCGTGCGCCGACCTCTACAACAAGCTCGGGCGCGCGGGCGTGTCCGTGTTGCTCGACGACACCGAGGAGCGCGCCGGCGCCAAGTTCGCGACCATGGACCTGATCGGCCTGCCGTTCCAGCTCATCGTCGGCCCCAAGAGCCTCAAGAGCGGCGAGGTCGAGGTGAAGGACCGCAGCTCCGGCGAGCGGCTGGCCGTCACGCCCGAGGCGGCACTGAAGCGACTGACTGAGCTCGTGAGCGCCGGCCGCCTCCTGGCATGACGCCGCCGGCCCGGGGATAGCAAGAGGGGAACTTCGCTTGGCCAGCACGACGCAGCTGCCCGCCGACACCCGCCCGTTCGCGCCCTTCGAGTGGATGCTTGCGCTGCGTTATCTGCGGGCGCGGCGCAAGGAGGGGTTCATATCGGTGCTCGCCGGGTTCTCCTTCCTCGGCATCCTGCTCGGCGTCTTCACGCTGATCACCGTGATGGCCGTCATGAACGGCTTCCGCAAGGAGCTGTTCAACAAGATCCTCGGCCTCAACGGCCACATCATCGTCACCAAGGTCGGCGGCGACGATTTCGACGGTTTCGACGAGGCCGCCCGCCGGCTGGCGGCACTGCCCGGTGTCCGCAACGCGATGCCGCTGATCGAGGGTCAGGCCATGGCATCGACGCCCTCGCTGGCGGTCGCCGGTTTCGTGCGCGGGGTCCGCGAGGAGGGTCTCAAGGCGCTCCCCCTCATCTCCGGCAATGTGCGCTTCGGCTCGCTCGAGGGCTTCGACCGGCAGGAGGGCATTGCCATCGGCACGCGGCTCGCCAACCTGCTGCGCGTCACCGTGGGCGATCCCGTCACGCTGGTGTCGCCCCGCGGCGCCGTCACGCCCTTCGGCACGGCGCCCAGGGTCAAGCCGTACAAGGTCGTGGCCATCTTCGAGATGGGCATGTCCGAATACGATCGGACCATGATCTTCATGCCGCTCCCGGAGGCCCAGCGCTACTTCAACAAGGGCAATGCCGTCGATGTGCTCGAGGTTCTGGTCGACGACCCGGAGACGGTCTCCGAGCAGGTCGCGGCCATGAAGCAGGCGGGCATCCCCTCGCTGCATTTCGCCGACTGGCGCCAGCGCAACGAGAGCTTCTTCACCGTGCTCGAGGTCGAGCGCAACATGATGTTCATCATCCTGTCGGTGATCGTGCTGGTGGCGGCCTTCAACATCATTTCCGGCCTGATCATGCTGGTGAAGGACAAGGGCCGCGAGATCGGCATCCTGCGCACCATGGGCGCCAGCAAGGGCGCCATCATGCGCGTGTTCCTCATCACCGGCGCCAGCATCGGCGTGGTCGGCACGCTGGCGGGCGCGCTGCTGGGCGTGCTGTTCTGCTGGAAGATCGACGAGGTGCGCCAGTTCGTGGCCTGGCTCACCAACACCAACCTCTTCAATCCCGAGATCTATTATCTGACGCGGCTGCCCGCCGACATCAACGCGCACACGACGGTCATCATCGTGGTCATGGCCCTGGTGCTGTCGGTGCTGGCCACGCTTTATCCCTCCTGGCGCGCTTCGCGTCTCGACCCCGTCGAGGCGCTGCGCTACGAGTAAGGCCCGGCAAGGGAGGAGCAAGGCCAGTGCAGGACGCAACGCCTCGCCCCGTTTTGCAGCTGCAGGCGCTGGTGCGCACGTTCCGGCAGGGCGACCGGGAGATCCCCGTCCTCAGAGGCGCGTCCGCCGACCTCTATCCGGGGCAGGCGGTCGCGCTCGTCGGGCCGTCGGGCGCCGGCAAGTCGACGCTTCTGCACATTGCCGGGCTGCTCGAGACGCCGGACGCCGGGCGGGTCATCGTCAACGGCGCCGACTGCTCACGCCTGGGCGACGGGGAGCGCACGCGCATCCGCCGGGCGGAGATGGGATTCGTCTACCAGTTCCACCAGTTGCTGCCCGAGTTCTCCGCGCTCGAGAACATCGTGCTGCCGCAGATGATCCGCGGCGTGAAGCGCCGCGTCGCCGAGCACAGGGCCGCCGAGCTTCTGGCAGGTCTGGGCCTCGCGCTGCGGGCGGACCACCGCCCGGCACAGCTGTCGGGCGGCGAGCAGCAGCGCACGGCGATCGCCCGCGCGCTTGCCAATGCCCCCAACATCCTTCTGGCGGACGAGCCGACAGGCAACCTCGACCCGCAGACGGCCGCGCACGTCTTCCACGAGCTCCTGGGCCTCATCGCCCACACCGGCGTCGCGGCGCTGATCGCCACGCACAACTTCGACCTCGCGCGCCGCATGCACCGCGTGCTGCGACTCGAGAACGGCATATTGCAGGAGATCATCCCGGCCACCGTGCGCTGATGCCTCTCCGGCCGCAATGGTATCCCGACCGTTATTCCAGACCCACGGTAGTCATCCCGGGCTTCATGCCCGGGATCCATCTCTCGGCTTGCTCCGGCGTCTGCTGATCGCTGGATCCCGGCGACAAGCGCCGGGGTGACAGGTTGCGCCTGGCAGAGCGGTTCCGCCCTAAGCGCGCCGCATGTCGCGCGCTCGGCCGGCATTTTTCGTCTCAGCATGAGAAAAACCCCTTTACAGCACCCCCCGCAGACCCTATCTCCCGCACTTCAACGGCGGCTTCTGCTGGATCGAGCAGCGCCCTGGTCCAACCCGACTGGTGGAGGTCCCATGAGATGGAAAGGTTCCCGTCTGCGAGCGCTCTGATCGGCGCGGTCAAGCCCGACCGGCCCATCATTGGTCTGCGCCCTCATGCTGCAGGGCGCGCGGCGCGATGGTTTCTCCAGCACTTCCCTGGCGACGTCGCCTACGCCTACAAGGCGAACAGCTCGGTGTTCCTGTTGGGCGCGCTTTACGGCGCCGGCATCCGCAGCTTCGACGTTGCCTCGCTGCCTGAGATCGAGGACGCCGCGACGATTCCCGGCGCCCAGCTCCACTACATGCATCCCGTGAAGTCGCGCACCGCGATCCGGCGGGCGTTCTCGGAGTTCGGCGTGCGCAGCTTCGCGCTCGACAGCGAGGACGAGCTCAGGAAGATCGCCGAGGAGACCGGCGGCTGCCGCGACCTCACGCTCTGGGTGCGCATCGCCGTGCCTTCGCGCAACAGCAAGATCCCGCTCGAGCGCAAATACGGCATCGCCGGCGCCAAGGCCGCGCGCCTCCTGGTCAAGGCCCGGCAGGCCGCCAAGGAGCTCGGCGTCACTTTCCACGTCGGCTCACAGACATCGACCCCGGATGCCTTCACCTCGGCCCTGGCCGAGGTCGGCAAGCTGATCGCCCGGGCCGGCGTGGTGCTCGACCGCCTGGATGTGGGCGGCGGCTTTCCCTCGATCTATGAGGATGAGGCGCCGCCAGCGCCGCTCTCCGCCTTCGTGCGCACCATCGTCGAGGGGGTGGAGCGGCTGCCGATCGGGGATCGCTGCAGGCTGATGTGCGAGCCCGGCCGCGCGCTGGTTGCGGAGGCCGAGTCGCTCATCGTGCGCGTCGATGCGCGGCGCGGCAACGAGCTCTTCATCAACGACGGCAGCTACGGCACGCTGTTCGATGCCACGCACATGGCCTTCAACTTCCCGGTGCGGATGGTAGGCCGCGCGGCCGACGATCGCGAGCCGCTGGTGCCGTTCTCGTTCTGGGGCCCCACCTGCGACACCATCGACTTCATGAAGGGGCCGTTCCTGCTGCCGGCCAAGATCAAGGAAGGTGACTACATCGAGATCGGCAACACCGGCGCCTACGGCCGCGCCATCGCCGGACGCTTCAACGGCTACGGCGCCTTCGACGAGGTAATCCTGCTCGATCAGCCGATGCTGACGATGTACGGCGCGGAGGCCGAGAGCGTACGGCGGGAGAGCCTGGAGGCGCGGCAGGTCCAGGCGTGAGGCCGAAGCTCGACTATCTGCCGGCCGAGGAGAGCTTTCTCGATCCGGTCCGCGCGGATGCCCGCGACCCGGGCGCCGCGCGGGCCGTCGTCATTCCCTTCGGCCTCGAGGCGTCGGTGAGCTACGGCGGCGGCACGGCGGACGGGCCGGCGGCCATCCTGGAAGCCAGCCAGCAGCTCGAGCTCTACGACGAGGAGCTCGAGCGTGAGCCCTACCTCGATTGGGGCGTTGCCGCGCTGCGCGAGCCCGACATCGCGCGGCCGATCGAAGCGGCGCTGGCCCAGCTCGCGGACATCGTCGCGGAGGTCGTGGAACAGGGCAGGTTCCCGCTCGTGCTGGGCGGAGAGCACTCGCTGACGGCCGGTGCCATCCGTCCCCTGGCCGCCCGGCATCCCGATCTCGTGGTCCTGCAACTCGACGCTCACGCCGACCTGCGCGACGGCTATCTGGGCGAGCGCTTCTCCCACGCCGCCGCCATGCGCCGCGTCCTCGACCAGCCGGGCGTGAGGCTCGTCTCGGTCGGCATCCGCGCCATCTCGAGGGCGGAGGCCGAGTTCTACGACGGCAATCGCGACCGGATCACCATCCATTGGGCCAAGGACCAGGCGCGCTGGGACATCGAGGAGATCGTCGCGCCGCTGCGCGGCCGCCCGCTCTACGTGACCTTCGACATCGATGCGTTGGACAGCGCCCTGATGCCGGCCACCGGCACGCCCATGCCGGGCGGGCTCGGCTACTGGCAGGCGCTCGCCATCCTGCGGCGCGCCTCTGCGGTGGGCAACGTCGTCGGCGCCGACCTCGTCGAGCTGGCCCCCATCGAGGGCCTGCACGCCTGCAACTACACGGCCGCCGCGCTGGCCTACAAGCTGCTGGCCTACGCGCTGAGCAAGTGACGACGCGCGCGGCCAAGCGCTCCACCCCGCGCTGAGCCTGTCCCCCGCGCTGAGCCTGTCGAAGCGCAGCCATCACCCGCGGCCCGTCCTTCGACAAGCTCAGGACGAGGCTGGCGGTCGTGGCCGAGCACTCCACCCCCGCGCTGAGCTTGCCGAAGCGCCTCTGCGATCCGCGTCTCGTCCTTCGACAAGCTCAGGACGGGGACGGTGGTTGCGGCCGAACACTCCACCCCCGCGCTGAGCTTGCCGAAGCGCCCCTGCGATCCGCGTCTCGTCCTTC